>Ga0181520_10000253_pt1 | contig 117724 bp, 97 predicted proteins | sample PEATcosm2014_Bin_29_FD_132451 | JGI IMG/M metagenome (GOLD analysis project Ga0181520, IMG submission 132451) | Peatland microbial communities from MTU Mesocosm Facility, Houghton, MI, USA - PEATcosm2014_Bin02_30_metaG | ecosystem: Environmental > Terrestrial > Soil > Wetlands > Peat | place... | reverse complement strand
GCGGACTGGCCGATCATGGTCACCCCGCCGAGGTTCTTGCGCACGGTTTTGATGGAAGCAAGCGCGCCTTCGAGCAATTGCCGGTTCTTCATCGAAGAGAAGATTTCCTCGATGAGGATGTGTTTCGGCACTCCAAGATTGGCGGGGTTGTAGAGAACATCATTGATGCGACGCAGAAGCCAGACCATGACCGGTTCAATCAGGTCGGCGTACTGCTCGTTGTTGACGCCCTGGAAATCGAAGCATTGCAAACGAGACAACGAGAGACTGTCCTCCACGTTGTCGAAGACTGCGTGATAGACACCATTGCCAACCCACTTCGACAGATACCGGTCCAGCTTTTTGGGCAGAAAAAGATTCGACAGGCGGCGATTTTCTTGGTCGAGTAGGTACATATCCCGCACGGCCTTGTGAATCACGTCATCGTCTTCGGGTTCCAGCTCCGCGCCGCCGTTCATGAGCAGGAGCTTCACGAACGAATAGAGAAAGGTGATATTGCTTTCAGTTGGCTCCAGCGCGAAAGGATTGACGCGCGGGCCGTCCTTGCCGATGCGGTCAACCCTGCCGCCGTACAGTTCGACGACGCTTTCATAGCTGCCGCCGATGTCGAAGATGTACGTGAATCCGCCGTACTTCTGCTCGTGGGCGATGGCCAGATTGCCTTGCACCGATTTCCCGGTTCCTGTTGGCCCGAGAATGAGCATGACCCGCACGCCATCCACATACACATCCTGAAAGAACGGTGTCCGCGTGCGCGTCTCGAAAATGTTCAGGTACTCGTTATCCAAGTCCTCCGAACATATGTGCCCTAGATTCGGAGCGAAGATAGAAGAGAGCCGGGCGTGATGGTCCTCCGCCAGCCACATGGGGAAGACATTGAATTTGTGGTTGCCGGGAAACAGCGCATAAAAGGCCGACAGGTTCCCAAGCGTTTCTTCTATGACCTGTGCCCGCGCATCGACGAAGATGCGATGCACGGCGGGCGCAATGCCGCGCAGCTCGTCCACACTTCGCGCGGCCACAAGGAAGCGAAGCGAGTATTCGCCCTGTGCTTTTTTGTCGAGCGAGCGGATGACTTCGCCGAGGTCATCGACCTGGGTATTCGCGGCTTTGGCCCCCGCACCGGTTTCGAGTGACGCCGTGTCGCGCCCGCTCATGACGCGCGTCAGCACACCGACTTTGAAGAACGAGATGAATTTCTCCTGTGCGTCAATCTCGCTGCGCGCCGCGGTAGTGGACTTCGGCCGCCACGTCGAGCACAGGATGCTGTCGCAATCGAGCGTCATGAGGCCGGAGAAGAGGCACGGCCTGGACGCTTCCGGCGTGGTTTTCAGAGAGAACATTTGCACGTATCTGCGGCCAATGGTGAGATGGTCGCTGTGCCATGCCACCGGGCTTTTCACGATCTGGCGGTCTACACCGTCATCGGCGGACAGGTTGTCTTTTGCCGCCCACTCTTCAAGATTGAACAGATAGCTGAAAAACTGATAGACCGCGTTCTTTTCAAGCAGCCGCAGTCCGAGTGAACTGGCGAGATGACCTTCAAGCAGCGTGGCCGTTTTTTCGAGATCAACCAGCATCCGCGTGGTGTCGGCTGCGTGTTCCTTGGGCTTGCTGGCAAAAGCCGTTGCCTTCGGCGGTTCCAGTGTCAGGCACCAATGCAGGTCGATGCGGCGGAAGCCCGCCGACTTTTCGAGAAAAGCCAAGCGGTCATCAACGAATACCTGTGTGACCGGGTTCGCGTAGTGTTCTTTCCGTGGCAGATTGAAACCGGACATGACGCGTGTGTACTGGTACAAACACGATCCTTCGGGCAGCCCGCGCAGCGCGCCTTCGATCGAGCGCATCTCGGCTTCAAGTTCCTGGTCGGCCAAGCCCTCTTCGTCAACTCCGGCGAGTGAAAACAGGCAGCCATAGCCGCCACCCTTGAGCGCGAAGACCCGCTCGTTGACGAAGCGTGCAATCGGAACGATGCTGCACGCGGCTCCGGCCTTGGCGAACCAGGGCGTGTATTTCAATTGCTCAGTATTTGCGCGGGTCATAGTAGGACCTCTGGCTCAGACTCAAGCCCCAAAGCTCGAACATCTTGGGATGTTTGCGGACAATCAGCCACGCACTCACGGCAAGTGAGGGAAAGGCGATCATCGCCACCAAGCGGAACCCGACGAGGAAAACCGTTACGCAGACGAATACGATCGCCATCCATGCTGTGAGGTCGAGGCCGAGCTTGGCCCTCGGTCGATTCAGCGCTTGGTTGATTGGTAACGGTTCTCCTCGCTTGGTCATGGCCGCCACCTACTGCATCGTCTGACCGGTGAGCGAGCCAATCCAACCGGCGCCCCATCCCAGCACTCCGGCACCGAACAGAGCGCCAAAGAGACCCGGAATCGCGTCCGCAAAGCGACCGCTCATCATCCGGATTCCAGCGAAAATGAGTCCGCCGAAACAGATGACCGCGCCCGCGTAAATGGCGAAAGTCTTGAAAGTTGTCATGAGCGTTGTCGCCCCGGAGAAGTCCATCGTCCCCTGGGCGTGGGCTACGCTGGCAAACGAAAGCGCAAGAAGAGACGGAGCCATCGCGTGGATGGCCGAGAGAAGAATTGGTTTGAGGGAGCGTTCTGTCTGCCGATTGGCAGGCAGAAATGACGGCCGATTGCGACTGGTATCGAATCGGAAGAGACGGCGGAATCGATTCACTTTGCACCTCCGCTGACCTGGCGTGTCAGCTATGGTGCAAAGCTAGGGCGGAACCGATGCTGCGTCCAATGATTTTTAGGAAGTCCGTTATGCGGTTTTTACATAACGGAGGCTTGCTGACGGCAGACTATGCCTACAATTCGTAGGCTCGCATGGTTTCCGGCGTCCCGACGCCGCCCTTATATAAAGATGCTTCCACGTTCGGACGGACCGAGACGTAGCAGGTGAAGCTGGTTCCATCCGTCAGCTCGATCTGGACACTGGGCCCGTCACCTGCGTTTCGATGGATGCGGAGCAGTTGGATCGTTTTGCCCGTCATTTCCGGGCAGTCAACGTAATCTTCTGGCATGAATTCTCCCTCCAGCCTTAATTATTAGAATCGCATCCCATTTGACCCGTTGTCAGAGGAATTTTGATGAATTTTTCCCGGTCCGCGCAGAGCTGTTTCCGGGAGTGAGTGACACGGGCAAGCCGGATCAGAACAATCTCTTCCCGAACAATATCACACTCATAATGTGTAGACTCATCGTGGTCGAGCTTCGAGCATGGGGATGTGGCCCCACGTTCCGTTAAGTCTCGATTTGGCTCAAGGTTGCGGCAATTCCGCGAAGAACGGGGCTATTCTCAGGAAGAATTGGCCGAACGGGCTGGGCTGCACCGGAATTACGTCGGCGGGGTTGAACGCGGAGAACGGAATGTAGCCCTGGAAAATATCGTCAAGCTGGCAAAGGCGCTTTCGGTCACGCCTGCTGACCTGTTTGCAGATTTCTCTTGATTTCTTGAATTGAAAAAACATCGCGAGCATGGGTTGCGGGATCTTTCGTGTTTCCACTTTGGTCGGCTGCACCTCTACCCTATTCGCGGCTTTCGTTTCCGAGGTCTCTTCTGCTCGCTGACGGTCACAAGCCTTAGCCTTGGGGCCTTTGGCTTCCACCGGTCAGACGGGACTCCCTCTATTTGTTCAGATTCGACGAAGAGTGTGGCGTTCGTGCCCTTCTTGACTTGCGCGCTTCCATAGAGCACCCCCTGGATTGGGTGCCCTTCGCCGTCGTGAAACCTGCGCCGAAGGTACTCGGCAACCACTTGAGTTGGGGTGTACTCTACGTGCACCTCTTTGTCGGGAGTGATCGGCTGCGACACATCTTTGGCAAAATTGCGCAAAAACAATATGGATTCGCGCGGCCCATTTTCAAAAATGCTCGGCACCGCCGGAATCTTGGTTAGATCAACAACGAGCATTTCTTCAAGCAACTCGAATTCCGCTACCGAGAATGATGCGAACTTTCCTCGTACTTCCGCTATGGCTGTCTGAATGTCATAGGCCGTATACATGACGACTATTCCCGGAGCGTTCATGCGACCTGCCGAGGTTGCGAATTCCCTCGGAGGTGGACCGAGGTCCTTCGGTGTTGTAAATGGCGCTCCCAGCTTGTGCCCTCGGACCCTGAAGAGGCGCGTTCCCTTCTTCAATTTTTGGACCAGATCGCATTTGAGTATGGCGTCCTCTAACTCCTTCAACATCTCGTTCGGCAGGACCCTAAACGGCTCCCCGGAATCGCTTTCATCGCTCTCTTCGGAAAAGAAGAGGAAGCGAGTATCGTGCTTAAGTGCTTCGGAGAACCTCTCCCATCCCGCAGTGAGGGCCTGTCCTGGGGATAAAATCTGCCAATCCCGCTCGCAATATTCGATATCATCTTTCAAGTGGTCATAAAGCCACTCTAACGTCTCATATTCAGAGATTTCGTAGAGTTCATCGAAGACGATCTCGTGCATACTCCACGTGGTAACGCACCAACGACTTTCCTCAGAGTCGTATGGCGCATTTCCATCTGCATTCTCATAGTGTCGATGAACTCTCTTCAGGAAGAATTCCAATACCAGATCGGCACGAGCAGCGATCGGTTCATCAGCAACTTTCCCGCACACCGAGCACTCTTCGCACTCGATATTGTCTTCAATGAAGGCCTTAATGCCAGGGTCAGCGAAACAATCGGGGCACACCGAATCTTCGGAAGTGCGATAGAGTCTGGCCTGTTCTTCTTCCCAATATCGCTTCGCTAGCCCCATCCATTCGTCCTCTCGCTCCGTGGCAAGTTACTCAGACATCTTTGGTCTGGTACTCCGCGAGACGGGTGCATTCGACCAATCGGGCAAGCGTCTGCAACGTGAACACCTTCCCGCGTGTCGCAACGATCAGCTTCTTCATATCTTCGCGGCGCACCTTGAAACCTCTGCCCGCTATGCACGCGATCACTTCAAAACGAGGCGGCTCGCCAGGATTGAGGCCCTGCGTGCTCAGTTCGCCAAGATGTTGCACGCGAGTCACCTTGTCACGCGCCGTACCGTCGTCTTCCGTGATCTTCGCCTCGATCACGATCTGCGGATTGAATTCGTTGGGAATAATGAAGTCAGGCGCTTGATCGAACCCCGTAATCCGTTCAGCCCGCTTGGTCTTGCGGTGGCTGATGCCTGCGCGCGTCAACACGCCTTCGATGGCAGTTTCGAGAACGTCGCCCACGAGTTCGCTGACAGAGTCGCGATGCCCGGCGAAGGGCCGTCCGAGAAAACGCTCGTAGAGCAACATCGCGTATGGTACGCCGAGATCGGCCATAGGCTGGACGCTGCGAATCCCGTCGCGCGTGTCGGCCTTATCGAGCCGATGAATGAGCTCAGGAGTGCGTTCATCATTTGGCACGCCTTCAGTCAAGAGCTCGCACGCAGCGGTCACCAATGCACGAAGCCGGGCGCCGCCTACACCACCGTTTACTCGGAGCGGAACGAGCGGGTTCATGCGAATGCTGCGATCAAGAGTCCGCGCAGCACCCTGGGGAACTTCCACGCCACTTCGCTGCGTTGCGATATATGCCCATTCTGGCGGGCTGAACCCAAGCATCGATCGCAGCACGATAAAGGCGACTGGTGTCCTGTGAACCAATTCGATGACGGGTTCAGATGACATCTCACGAAAATTGGCAGTGATGCGTTTCAGCGCTTCGTAGCCCTGCTCAAAAACCGGATATTCGATGAACCCATCCCCCTTGGGCAGGGTCAGGAACTCTGACCTCAATGCGCCAAAGATGGCGTCAACATAGGTATCGAGGTCAGCGTCGAGCTGCTCAAAAGGGACCTCAAAAGGAAACGGCATCGGGTAGATCCTCAAAAAGACGTGGATTGGAGATGGTAGTGCGAGATAATGACTTCATTTGTTCTGCAAGCTGATCGATCACAGACTGGCAATCGCCGACTGCATCTATTTCCTCGCGGACGCAACGCAGCCGCTCCATGGTAGGCAATCGGGCATCCCAGACTTTGCGGAGATTCCAGACTGCCATGCGCGTCAAATGACCGTAGACAATGCACCGAATATCTCCTGCCGATGGCTTTAGTCCGCCGACTTTCAGTTGGTCCAACTCGCGCAGGACAATCGCCGTCAGCTCACCCAGCGTTTTGAATTGCTGGTACGGGACGCGTGCCTTCATGCGGCAGACAAACACGGTATCGACGATAGAAGACCCCGTGCCATGAATGTGAATCGAACCGCCCATTTCAGCCGGGCACGGTAGGGTCATCGAACACGTGAGGCCTGCGTCAAGGAGCGCGACAGCCACGGTTTCATAGGCTTCGAGCCGATTGTGATGAAACGTAAAGGCAAGGGGCGCGCCGGGCTTGAGCGCATGTGCCATCGCGCCGTAGACGGCAGCCAGGCCGTTTGCGAACTCTTCAAGACCGCGCGATTCGGTTTGATTGCCTGTGAGTTCATCGACGGACCGAGTCGAGAGGCGGTCAAACCCTTCCGCTTCGGTGCTCACAAGCTGACGGAGCCAAACGTAGCAAAAGTCCATCAGCTCGCCGTATTGCACATTCCCGAAGTACGGCGGATCGGTAAATACGGCATCAAGACTATTCGGCTGAAGCACCACAGTGGTCGAACTCGTGCAACGAATGGAAACCGCTCGTCTGCGTCCTCCGTTCAGGCGCTCGCCGATCCATTCGCCGGGGATCGGTACGGTAATCTTTCGGCCTGCCTTTTGCATTACTTCGAATGGCGCATCGCAGTATTGCTTCGCCCTTGCGTACTTTTCGATGATGTTTACCCAGCCCCCGGAGCCGACATTTGCGCCGTTTCCGTTGATGATGCCCAGTAGATTAGATTCGCATTGCACCAAGCCTACGGGGAAACCATGGACAGAGAAAATATCCAGAGATTTCAGCGCCATGGAGTCGTAACGGCACAACATATTCTGATAGCGCAGCAGGTCCGAGAGGTTCGTTGCGAGCGCCCGCCTTACGCGTTTATCCGGCTGCGCCACGATCAGTCTGCAACTCGCTTCGAGGCCAAGAAGTTGCCTGTTGTTGAAGAGATCGCGATAGTGCCGGTACCCCCATCGATGCAGGCGGTCAGTTTCATCACCGGGGAGTATTTCTTGCTGCGGTGCAAAGCGCGTGTCTAATCCTTGCCAGCGCTTTGATGCAGTTTCGGCTCGTCGGAGGTCTTTGGCGTCGGGTTTCTTGAAGAACCGGCCTGAATGCCCCTCTTTTCGCTTGGGATTGTAGTACTCGATAGCAAACAAACGATGCCGGGGAGGCCCCGATGCGCCACGAGGATAGGCATTGATGTGGGCGCACGCGGGGCACGCGCATCGGCTGCGCTTGGCAGGGCCAGTGACAACCAAAGCGGAATGGCAGGAACCGCATTTGCCGGGATGATCCAACCGGGAAACCTCGTTCAATTCACCGCATTCGGAACAAACCAGTACGTTCTTCGGGTGCCGCGTATCGTCAGCCACGAGGTAACCAGGAAAAAGGTCGAATTCCTTACCACACTTCTCGCAGTCCAGGATCTTCACCCAGAGGAAATACTTCACCGGGACATTGCGGTCCCCGTAGAGCGGACAGTCAGTTCGATAGCCATCGCCAATGTCTTTCTCTAGCGCTGCCACTAAGGCGTCTGCCGCTTTCCGATACGCCGCGAGATCGAGATGCTCGATCTCCTCGCGGACAATCCAAGCCGCCATCGGATTGATATCGAAGCCTTGCACATCACAGCCGACACGGTTGGCTTCCAGTAAAGGTGTACCACCACCCATAAAGGGATCTGCAACCATTTTTCCAGGAAAGTCATTGGCTTCAAAAAAGCATTCAGAGAGCGGCCGGTTGCTGAATTCAGAGAGTATGAGACCACGAAACAACGTGCCTGGGCGGCGTGCAAACCACTTGTGCACCGCGATGACCGGCCGATAGTTCTGCTGAATTTGCTTTTCCTTGAGAGCCATAGCGGCAATCAGGGGGATGTCAAAATGAGTTTCAATCGACATACGCGCCGCCTAAACTTTCTTCGATGAGAAGCTGGCCAACTTGCAAAAAGTCGCCTCTCAAGGCTAATCATAACGCATTCAGAATCAATGGGATCGATGATAAAGAGGGGAATCTCCGATCCCTTCGCCCAATTCTGCGGTCAGCCTCTTGTTTTGTCTATTATCGCAGTGAATACCTGTGGAGTATCGCGAATACAGCAAGAAACCCCAGCATTCGGTCTCAGTCTCCTAGCGCTGCACGCCGAGACTGGGGCATTCCTGCACGCGGCTACTCCCGAGCGTATCAATAACCCACGAAAGAGAAATGTGCGGCACTCTCATGCGAGCATTGCGCAGTGCGAGAAATATCCCTCCGTGACGGAGCTTTTCCGTTATTGCAGGTACTTCGAATCCCTATTTTTAAATGCGGGCATGGTGCCTTCGAGAATATCCACAATGGCCTTGTTGATCGCGGGGCTCTCGATAGCACCCGAAGTATAGGACATGCGATAGTTGTCGGCTTTGTCGAGATCGGCATGAATAACTTGATCCGCGTCGCAGACTACCGCAAGGTTCGGATTATGCGTCACGATGATGATCTGGCGTCTCTGGCGCGCATCTTTGATGCAAGGGACGAGCAGATCAAACACAGTCTGGTTGTCGAGGTTCTCTTCCGGCTGATCAATCATCAATGGGATGTCGTCTTTATCCACCAGCAAGTAGAAAACAAGAAGCAGTGTCCCACGCTCGCCCGGAGAGAGCTCAGAAAGTTCCTTCGTGCCCATGCGGAGCGCGTAGCGGGGTTTGAGGTAGCCGAGTGAGAAGATGAAATCATAAAGATCAAGCGGCGTTTTCAACTTCCGCAACTGATCGGCGACCTTGATGGCCTTTCCGCCTGGCCTCTGGTCGGCATGAATCGCCGCATCGATCTCGCCGAGGAACCGCCCGATTCCCGTTTCCGTGTTGAAATCCTGAAGGGTAAGGATCGCGTGCAGCGCCTTACTGCCCGGTTCCACCCCGCAGAACGTGCCCGACACCTTCTGATTCACGAATTCGAAGAATCCGTCCTCGAATCCGTTGTCCACGATTGCCGCTTCAAAGTTCAAATGGAACGTGTTCTTGGCAATGTCCCTGGTTTCAATGAATGTATTCACAGGAGAATACAATTCACGGTACGTGCCTGCGAGTTCTCGGATTACGGCGTGAATCTCCTTTGATTTTGCTAGACGGAGATCCCCCGCCGTTTTTAAGCGGTTCGGGACGTTCGCAAGATCGGCAATCTGGGCTTCGAGATACGTAATAGTGCCCGGCGCATCGAGCCCGCCAATAATCTGAAGCCGCTGCTCCTCCCACGCCGCGAGTGAAGTTTCATAGGCACGGTAGCGAAGGTTCGGTTCGTCGAGCGCGCTTTCCAATTCGGTAATATGGGCCGCAAAAGCTGCTCGCTTCTGCGCGAAGCTCCCCTGATGCTGCGGATCAAGCGAATGCTCGACCTGACCCTGTTCAGTCACATAGGCTTGTCGTGCCATCGAAAGAGGGCCCTTGTCCACGGCTACATGGACGACATTTTCCTGCGCAATACCGAGCTGGGCGAAATCGTCCGCGCTCTCGTGCAGAAACGCCTGAAGCTGCCGGTTAAGATTGTCCACCCGCGCGGAAAGCCGGTCGGCTGTCGCAATAAGCTGCACGAGTGAGGTCTTCCGCTGCTCCGCACGCTGAATGTTGCCGCTCTCTCTGGCCAGCAGCGTTTTGGTCGTCTCGATTTCTTGCGATGCTGTGGCGAGCTGTTGATTGCGCGCGGGATCGTTTTCCGGCTTCGTGACTTCGGCGGGCTTGTTCCCGTCATGCGCGGTAAGCTCTTCCTGCTTCTTGTCGAGCCGGTTCTGAAGTTCGGCCCGATATTCGGGAACGGTTTTTTCTTCGAGCGCTACAATCTGTTCATTGACGCGATGCAATTCACCCTTGAGGAGTTCAATTCTCTGGGTTGCCTCGCTGGTTTTGTAGGCGATGAGGGCGTCCAGTGTCGTCTGACCGAGGGTATACGGCTTTTCGACGTGCGAGAAGATGACTTTCTTGATCTCATGGTCGAACTCGGACTCCTCAATGCTGCCAAGTTGCGTGCATATTTTCTCAAGGAAATTCTGCGGAATGTACTTCACGAACTCGGACTGCTGTTCATCCACGAGTTCTTCCAGCCCCTTCGTGGCAGGGGCGCCTCCCTCGAAGTTTAGCGTTGCCGCGAAATGTTTGGCTTTGTTGTCCCGCTGCTGGCGGAAGTTCGTTGGCGAGAGGAACGTGAAATTCCCGTGCTGTTTCGTATTTGCAAGAAGTCCGATAATGTCGGTAAGCGCGCTTTTGCCTTTCCCCTTATTGCCGATGATCGCGACAAGACCGCTATTCACGGGAATCGCGTTGTCGAACCACGTCTCTTTGATCGTCGCGTTCGGTTTCCGCCTGATTTCGATCCTGCTGATGTATTTCGTCGGATGTTCGCGAACCCTAGCTACTTGCGGCGGGAGGTCTCCCACGAAATGCCGTTCGTTGAATTCTATAGCGACTTGGAGTAGCCCTTGGAACGTAGGGTCGGCCTTGATCCACGTCGAGCAATTGCCGATCCGGTCCTTATCCGTTGCATTCCGGAACCGATGGGCATCGCTACAATCGAGCAGGCGCGCGTTGACGCCGCCATTTTGAAGCGCCGTGTGAGCTCGTTTCCATTCGTCTGCGGTCGCGGATGCCGTGAATACAAAGGTCGCTTCATTGATGACGTTTTTCTTGTCGGCGATCGTATGATCGTTCCACTTGATATCTGCCCACTCCGTCTTCCCTACGGCAGTTACGTGCTTGCCTAGAAAATAATGTGAGCCGAGGGCTTCCTTGATCGCCGAAAGATTGAGGCAGAGGTTATTGAACCCTTCCATGAGCGGCGTACCAAATTTCTGCCGCTCGGCCTGGGGCACGCTATCGATGATGCGTCTGCCCAAGTCCTCTAAGCTTGCCCGCGTCGGCAAGGCGTTCCATTGCCCCAAGGTGCGGAAATGATCGTACTGGGGGCTTAAGGTGTAACTTGTGGGGAGTGCGTTCAGAAAATGCTGTTCGATGATGTCGGGAGAAAGCTCGTCCGAAAAGATGACGTGGTAGTTCACGCGGCTCAGGTGCCCCAGGCTACCGCCGAATTTGTCGAGGCGGAGCTCGATCACCGGGAGCACGAGATCGATATTCGCGAGGCGTCCGTTCTTGCGCTCGGCAATGATTCTCTTATATCCGTCGAGGAATAGGTAATCGTTGATGCCCAGCACTTTGAATTCCGGCGGCAGGTGTTCCAGATCGTCGAGAAACTGAGGCCAGGGATCGACTCCCTCATAGTGATGTACAAGCGACGCGGGAGTGTGGACGTGCAGATCCCATTTTCGCCAGATAGAGCCACGCGGATCGTTCATGAATTGGTCCCCCCCCCGATGAATTGCGCAGATTGGATCGGCGGGTGAGAGGTCGAGAAAAGAGCGCAATTGATGGAATGATCGGTTTGCAAGTAGCATAGCGCGTTGCAATGGATTTGCAACCGAAGGAATACGGAAGATTCTAGAATGGAATCTCAATCGGCGCGTCCCGGAGAAGGTGCCCATGCCTTCAATTCCACGGGCAAATGGACGTACCAACATCTGATGAGTGTGAACGGGAAGTTCCAGGGGATCACGCGGGAGCACCTGCGTCGAAGACGCCGACCGTCAAGAGGAAAATCCCGAAATGTGCCGCGTGGTTTTCAGCGATCCGAGAATTGGTGATGCGCCTGGGAGAGATTGGGCCGGTCCCACACAGCCAGCCCTTTGACCCGTCGTTGAAAAGTTTGTCGCATTTTTGTCGCAAATACCGCCCAGAGGGCCGTTTTTGCCGGTTGTGCCGGTTTATAACCACTGCTCCGTCAATAACTTACGTTTCTGGGCACTTCATGGCATGGAAGAGGTCATCGGTTCGATCCCGATCAGGTCCACCATATACATTTCAAGTATTTACAGTGTTCCCCTTTGCCGCCGTATAATCCATTCGCTTTGTCTGAAGGGCCCCAAGCCGGCGATGTCGTCTCCTATATGGAGATGTGTCAGGCAATCGGCGTGAATCTCCAGCGTGGCATGAACTTCCGCCTGCGGGGCACCGAGACCATCATTCTGATGAGCCTCCGTCCGGGGGCTCCGTACGCCGATCGAGTAGAGGATGACGGCCGGGTATTGATTTATGAAGGACATGACTCGGCAAAAACTCTAAACGGTCCTCATCCAAAGCAAGTAGATCAGCCGGAGCATTATCCGGGTGGTTCACCCACACAGAATGGACTCTTTGCGGAGGCTGCGCGGCGGTACAAGGAGGCGGAAGCACCGCCGGAGAAGGTCAGGGTTTACGAAAAAATAAGGTCCGGCATATGGGTCTACAACGGCATGTTTGAGTTGATTGATTATTGGACCGAAAAATCGGCAGGTCGAAAAGTTTTCAAGTTCAAGCTCAGATTCGCTGGAACGGACGATCAACTTCTTCCCACGATATCCCCGCCACAATTGGGAGACGATCGACTTATACCAAGCTGGGTGAAGTTAGAGGTGTGGAAGCGCGATCAAGGCAGGTGCCAGAAGTGCGGGAGCAATTCCGGCCTTCATTTTGACCATATTATTCCTTATTCGAAGGGTGGATCGTCAAAAGATCCTGCAAATATCCAGATATTGTGTGGACAACACAATCTCGCTAAATGCGACAGGATCGAATGACACAGGATTTGTGTCGGCAATCGCAAGCCCTGGTGCGGCGCGAAATGATAGTGAGGGACAAATGTTTACTTCAGCTGCAGAATTATTGCGAAAGCGATATTTCCCCAGCCGCACCCTATGCCCGCATTCCAAGTCCTGTCCGACTGATCCCCAACACAGTTACTGCAGAAGCGTATTTGTCCGCGACGCTTCTGAACGCTCGCGGCGCTTGACTTCCGACAAGGTAACGCCATCCAGATCGCCAGTGATAAGCCAGGGCATTCCACGCACCACAATATTGAGTTGATTCGGCACTGAGGGAGTGTCGTGCCGGGTGTCTGCCCAGTCGCGACTGCCCCATGCGCGCTGGATCGCTTTACGTCCGGCTTCGCGGATCGAGACAGGGGCCGGGCTCTCTGCCGTTGTCTTGAAAGTTAACTGCCAATCCTCATCCGTGTGCGCGCTCCAGACTGCCCAGGTCTGCCGTCCAATGTCATCGCGAAATTTCAGCACCCATATATCGGGATCGCCCGTTTCGACGCGTCCGATAAAGCTGGCCTTTGACACGAGTCCTGCAATGTCGGCTAGCACGAAGTAAGCCGGCTTCGGCGTGAAGTCAGGCCGCACAAGACCAAAGTTATGTTCCACTTCACTCGCTTTCCAGCCGTCGTCTTGAAAGTCGTACCACCAGATGCCCTTCAAGAACGGCATGGTGCGGGCCAACAGGTACATTCTGGCAAGATAGGTGGCGGCAACATCCGGCGAAGTGCCGACGCGGTCGACTTGGGTCGGCCAGCCGGTTTCGGTGATATAGAACGGGACGGGACGCTGTTCGTGGTACTTTTGCAAGTCTGTCTCAAGCTGTTCCATCCACTCGGCCCATGCCTCCGGTCCGCGTGTACGGCCTGTTTCACTGAAGGCGTAAGTGTGAACCGAGACCGCGTCCATGAAGGGCAAGGTGTTTTGAGCCAGCACCCGATCCAGCCAGCCATTGCGAACACCGGCAGCCGTGGGGGCACCGGTACCGAGAACAACGATGGATGGGTCCACAGCTTTCATGCGCGGATAGACTGCTTTGACCAAGTTTGCGTAGTCGTCTGCCGACTGCATCAGCAGAGCGTAAAGCTCCGGGGCGGAGTCCCGCGTCTCAGCGCCGCCGATGTTAAGATCCCATTCGTTCCAGACCTCATACAGCTTTACCCGCCCTTTGTAGTGCTGCACCACAAACTCAGCGTAGCGGCAAAAAGCCTCGATCGCCTCGGGCGAGCGCGGCTTTTTCCCGCCGTCGTAGAACTTGTTCCCATAATCCAGAATAACCAGAGGCTGCACACCGGCCTTCAGCGCCTCATCGACGAAAGTGTCCAGAGCGGCAGGCATCTCAAGTTGACCACGGACTTTTTCGATTGCCTCCCATTGGATGTCGTCACGCACCGCAGTTGCGCCGACCTGCTTGATGACCGACAAGCTCTCTTTTAACTGTCTGTCACCGCCGGCAATATGCGTGCCGACACCCACGATGAATGAGTCTGCCGCAGGAACCTTCTCTGGCGCCTGGGCTGGCAGAGCCGCAGGCAACGTGGCCATCAGGCCCGCTAAAAAAACAAAACACCAATTACGCATGGAATTCTCCAATGGGACGTTCTTGCAATCAAACAGATCCGGTTACTAATCTTATCCCCCGCGCGCCGCTTCGAACTCGAACTCTTTGAAGACTGCCGGCGCCTTCCTTATGGAATGCCCAGGAATTTGTGGGTCTGAAGGCTCAATCGCCACTGCGGATGATCAAGGCAGTATTGCAGTGCAAACCCGGTATTCTCGGCACGCCTGGGCCCGTCCATCGGCTGTAGAAAGAAATGCCTGAAGCAAAGGCTTTCAAACACCCCAGGGTCTGCCCCAGCTTGAGGAAATACGAGCTTCAACTCGTCTCCGCTTCTCTGCACCAACTCCGCGCCGGCCTTGGGGCTGACGCAAATCCAATCCAATTCCTCCGGAGCCGCAACCGTCCCATTGGTCTCCACGGCAATTTCAAAATCGCGCGCGTGCAGCGCCTCAATGAGGTTCGCATCCATTTGCAACAAAGGCTCGCCGCCGGTGCAGACCACGAAGCGCTTCCCCATGCCAAAGTCCACCAACCCTGTGTCCCCGGGCCATTTCTTCTCGATCGCCGCTGCCAAAGCCTCTGCGGCTTCAAATCTTCCGCCGCCGGTTCCATCCACGCCCACAAAATCCGTGTCACAAAACCGGCAAATTGCCGTCTCCCTGTCCTTCTCCTGCCCCGACCAGAGATTGCAGCCGGCAAACCGGCAGAAGACGGCAGCGCGGCCCGCCTGAGCCCCTTCCCCTTGCAGGGTATAGAAGATTTCCTTCACCGCGTAGCTCATTCGGTAACCAGGCCTTCCCGATATCCCAACGGGTCGGCGATCCCGTTCTCCCGGAAGCCCTTCCGCCTCAGCAGACACGAGTCGCACTGCCCGCACGGTTCGCCGGTGGGCGAGGGATCGTAGCAACTGCTGGTCAGCCCGTAGTCCACGCCCAGTTCGATTCCTCTGGCGATTATCTCAGTCTTCGTCATCGCAATCAGCGGCGTATGAATCCTGAGCGCCTGTCGGCCTTCAACGCCGGCCTTGGTGGCCAGGTTGGCCATCTTCTCAAAGGCCTCAATGAACTCCGGACGGCAGTCGGGGTAGCCTGAGTAATCCAGCGCATTCACCCCGATGAAGATATCGCTTGATCCCAGCACCTCAGCCCAGGCCAGCGCAAACGATAGAAAGATCGTGTTGCGCGCCGGGACGTAGGTGATGGGAATGCCGTGCGCCATTTCGCCGATCGCCCGTCCCTTGGGAACATCAATATCGTCTGTAAGCGCCGAACCGCCGAAAATCCTGAGATCGATGGCCGCAATCCGGTGCTTCGCCACGCCGATGGATGCGGCAACCCTGCTGGCGGCCTTCAATTCAAAAACATGCCGTTGTCCGTAAGAGAACGACAGCGCATAAAGCTCGTACCCCTGACTCCTGGCAATGGCCAGCACGGTGGTGGAGTCCAAGCCACCGCTCAGCAGCACCACCGCTCTTTTCGGATTGATTTCCATGATTCCGCCTGTCCGTCTTTATCTGGAGTTTCCCGGCCGGCGTGCGAATTTCCGCCGTATGCCGCACCTATTTCAGACCCACGCCGCTGCCTATGTCCATCGAAGGCGGAATGGGATTGTCCTCGTCGATGTAGGCATCAATCATCTGGTCGAGCAGGCCCTTGGCTTCGAGAATGAACTCTATGGCGTCGCGCGCAGCGCCGTAGCCGCCGGGGTTGGGAGTGACATAGTGCGCCTCGGCCTTTACCCGGTCGCGGGCGTTGGCCACCGCAACCGCAAATCCGCATGCGCGCATCACCGGCAGGTCGATGACGTCGTCGCCCACGTAGGCGATTTCGTCCAGCGCCACACCTTCCTTTTCCATGATCTCGCGCACCGGCTTCATCTTGAAAGCCTGCCCCATGTAGACGAATTCGAGTTTCAAGTCGCGTGCTCGCGTGGCTACAGTTTCAGAGATGCGTTTGGTGATGATGCCGCATTTGATGCCGCCCAGCCGCGCCAACGAGATTCCAGCGCCATCATGCGCGCTGTAGCCCTTGGCCTCTACCATGGTGGTGGAGTGAACGCCGAAACCGATCTGGCCTTCCTTCTCGGCCAGCCCAGCTAAAGGTCTGCCGCCCCCAGGACTTGGGACCAGCCAGATGCCTCCGTCGGTCAGAACGCCATCGACGTCGAAAAGAACAATCTTGATTTTGCGTGCGCGGTCTTGCGCGGTGAGGGTCATGCCTCGATTTTACCCATTGCTCACGGCAACCATCCGCAAACTCTGACGGTTTACGAGAAAATGAAAGTACGAATGCAGATTTGCCTGCCGCGTCACTGCCACTGCCGCTACGGATTCGCGGGCCCAAGCGCCCCGGCCGTTGCCGCTGAAGCCCCGCCACCGGAAGACTTAGCTGGCTGAGCCGCCACAACTGGCTCTCGCACCAGCACCGCAAAACGCGGAAACGCAAAGCTTCCGCCCGCGTCGTCGATCACGTTCAACTGGCAAACGTAGGATCCCGGCTTCAGTCCGGCCATTGGCACATCCAGTTCGATGGCCACTGCGTCCCGCCCTTCCACATTGATCGCCCGCGCCTGCACCAGCGGCGTCTCGTAGACCTTTGTAGCCCCCTGAATGAGTTCGAGACTGCTCAGCAGGTTGATGCCCGGCTTGGTCCCCTTCGGTGCGTCGGCTTCCGGTTTCTGCCGCGCCGGACCATAGATCTCGTAGAGCAGGTAGAGATGCTGATCCTGACGGAAAACGTGGCTGATGTTGGGCACGTATTCCTCGCCGTTGCGCACTAGGGGGTCTTGCTTCTTGCTCGGCTGCCGCATTGAGGCCAGCACGATCGAACTCATCTTCAAGGGAGATTTCTTCATGTCCGGCAGCGTGATCTCCGCTTCAAACGAGCCCATGCGGCCTGTCTGGTTCTCGCGCACAACAAATTTCATCCGATACTTGCCCGGCGGCAGGTTGAAGCTGGTGGTGTACTGAATGTTCTTTTGCCGCGCCTGCAATGACTCGTCGAGATTCAGCTTCACTGTCTCGCGCGCATGACCGATGGGCCGTTTGAACTCGTCGATCACCGATCCAATAATGTCCAGCGTGGCCTTATCCTTATCTCCGCCCTTCACAAACGGAATCTGCGAACCGGGCACGATGAGCGAAACCGGCACGTAGAAGCGGTTCTCGTCCAAGCGGAAGTACATCGCGTCCATATAAACGGCCATGTCGGTGGCAGGCAGATCGCTGGCCAACTGCTCCTCAAGCTCGCGTTCGCGGTCTTCGTGGCCGGAGTGCTGGAAGTCTGCCGGCGCATAGTAGCCGGGGCGGTATTCCAGCTTCACTCCCGGCCGGTTCACCTTGATGGTCAGCTTGCGATACTTGCCGTCGCGCGCCGGGTTCGAACTACGAAATCCAATTGCGTAATACGCTGAAGTGTCCCGCTCCACCTGCGCAAACGCCGGAGCAAAATCATTGGAGTCAAAGAACGCCTTGCCGCCCGTATCGGTGGAGAGCGTAGCCATCACTTCCTGCGTGGCGAAGTTGGCATTCATATTGTTCAGCAGAGCGCCGCCGTTGTAAGCGCCGGTGCCGCGCAGGCTTCCGGTCGAGGCGTCGCCCAAAGGCGAAACAGCCTGCAGACCGCGCGTGTCAACACTGTAGATGGCCAGATTGGCCCGAACAGCCGCATTGATCGCGGCCCGCAGCGAAGCCTGATTCTCGATTCCATCGCGCGAGATGCCACCGGAAAAATAAAGCAACGACTTCTTCTCAGTGATTTTTTCGAGCGACTTCGCCACCGCCCGCAGCGCGAACAGTTCACGATCGGTGTTGATGTCGTTGTACTCGCTCTCGTCGGGCGTGTAGCCCGTCGTGTCTTCCACCTGATTCGAGTTCGCGGTGGCTCCCTCGGCAAAGCCCTGCCCCTCGGTGCCGTTATAGACGCCCACTTCGTTGATCAGAGCGTTCTTGTCCGCGGTAAAATCCTGGTCCACCTTAAGCGTGTCGCCGAGTGAAACCAGCGCCACCAGGTCGGCAGGCTGCATTTTCTTCTTGAGAAAATCCTGCGCCGCCTCAACGCTGCGGTCAACATCCTCCGGCTGCATTGAGGTCAGGTCGAAGAACATGACAATCAATCGATGGTTGCGCAGGTCCTCGGGCCGCGCCACCACGGCAGCCTTGCCGCTATTCACGGCGCCGCCCGCGGCCAATCCGCTCACCGTGGCCTCGTTCAACGGCGTTGCCATGTCAACACTCTCAAAGTCGAAGGTCGAAATCTGCTGTTGCTTGCCGTTCTCGTAGATGCTGAAGTCGCTCTGCTTGAGCCCAAGCACCAGTTCGCCGGTCTTCGCGTCGCGCGCCACCACGTTGGTCAGCACCAGCTCGCCGTTCATCTTCAGAATGTAGCCGCCCTGGACCGTCGTCGAGACCTGCGCGCCCGATGCCTGGCCGGAGTCCTGCGCAAGCGCCGGCTGCCCGCCCGCAAACCCAAGCGCCAGCACCGCAAGCCCCGCTCCGATTTTCCGCACCCAACCCGTCATGCATTCCCTTCCAACACAAGCTGTTTCGTTGCTGACTCACCCGCTTGCGGGCGCCCCAGGTCTCGATTGTGAAACCTGGGATCTCTAAAACCTGAATCGGGCTGTAAATTGAAACGACCGCATGGCGCCGACCGAAGTTACCTGCCCGAAAGGTGTAGCCGTGTTGTCCACCTGGCCTGAATACAGCGTGGTGTCAACGCCCGAGTACTGCACAGTGTTGAAGACGTTGTTGGCCGTACCGCGAAACTCCAGGCTGCGCGTTTCGCCCAGTGCCATCGTTTTCGAAAGCGACATATTGTTCTGGATGGTTCCCGGCCCTGGAATCGAATTGCGTGAGGCAGTGCCATACTGGCCCGCGGGCACGACAAACGCCGCGGTATTGAACCATTCATTCAGCGTGCCGCCGCCGGCGGTGAGCGAAACTCCTGGTACGCGATCGGGTCGCAGGGTGCCGGCCGTGCCACGCGCCACGTCGGCCACAGCCGCCTGATAACTCGGCGTAAGCGGTGTCCCGGTGGCAAACGTAAAGCTTCCAGAGACCGAGAACCCCTCCAGAATATGCGCGGCTGTGCCGCTGGTAGCCCAGGTCTTATCCTTGCCAAAGGGTAACTCGTAAAGATAAGTGCCACTTACTTTGTGGCGCTGGTCGAAACTCGAGTTACCTTCCTCGGCTCCGAGGTCCTGCCAGTTCTGCGCCACCACGGTCGAGGTGCCGCCTACTGAGCCCGCATCGTCGATCGAGTGCGAGTATTGGTAATTGGCGCCCAGTGCAATGCCTCCGGTAAGCCGTTTATTCACCCGCAGCGTTCCCGCGCTGAACTTCGAGAAAGCCGCCGCCTGTTCATAGTTGAAGACCAGGCCCGTAGGGTCGGTGTTGGGGCTGCTTACGCTTGGGCGCGGAGCTATGGTCGAGTCCAGATGATTGCCCTTTGACCCGTTATATCCAACATTCAAAACTACGCCCCAGGGCAGCGTCTTCTGCACGTCCAGGTTCCACGCCTGCACATAGGGCAGTTGATAGTGCGGATCAAGCGCGTAGTTGCCCGTGACTGCGGGCGAAGGAAATCCGCCGGCCAGCGAGAGGCAATCGGTGGTCGTGGATGCACATTGGTCCGATTCGTTGGTCTGCTCGTTGGCGAAGTGCGGCTCATGCGCCATGGTCGTGGCAAAGGCGGCGTACTGGCCCACGGTGTAGTTCATCCCAAAGCCTGCGCGCACCACGGTCTGCTTGGGCAGCCGAAGAGCTACGCCCAGCCGCGGGGCCAGCGCCAGGCGAAAGGGGTAAACCAGCGAATCCGGCAAACTTCCGCTGAAAGCCCCAACCCCGCCGGCCTGGACCTCGGATTCGCCGCTGAATTCTGCGCCGGGATTGGTATCCACGAAAGCCAGATGCCCGTATTTCTCTGTGTATGGCGCAAAGAACTCATAGCGCAGACCGTAACTCAGCGTCAGATTGGGGAATGCGCGCCAGTCGTCCTGGACATAGGCGTCCATCACGTTGTCGCGCAGGTAGCTTTTGGCCACCGCGGAGTCGATGCTGGTCTCCTGCGGCGCGCCCAGCAGAAAATCACCCAGCGACGACCCCGTGTAAAGCCCAGTGAAATAGAACGTCCCGGTTGAATTCGAGCCGCCCAGAAAATCCCTGTGGACACGGCGATAATCGCCTCCGAAACGCAGGTTGTGCTTGCCGTGAATCCAGCTGAACACCTCGGAAAGCGAGATGGTTTGGGACCCTGAGAAGTTTGGCTGCAGCTCGTTTAGTCCTGTAAAGTTGCTCAGCGTCACATTGGGCAGGCCATAGTTCAGCGGGCTGGAATTCAGCGCTGTGCCGTTCGGACCCAGAATGCCGTCCTGGGTGGCAATATCCAAGCCGTTGGTGAAAAAGTTCGTCGTCTGGCCGGTGCTGCGATTCCAACTGGCGTTGAAGATGTTGGTCATCTTCTTGTAGCCCACCGTGTACCCGGCCTGCACGGAGTTCGCATCCGACGCAGTCTTGCCGCCCAACTGCGGAAAGATGTTGATGTTGTCTGAGGCCGAGTGGCTCCAGTTGTAGTTGAAATTGATGCTCTGTCTCAGTCCTTGATTCTGATTCCTGCGTCCGCCTCCAAATCCTCCACGTCCTCCGCCACCGGGTAGCGTTGCGTTCTTCCCCAGGCTGCGCATGTAGCGAGCCCCGGCCTGCGTGGCGTTCGACTGCGCCGTTGTCAGCAGATGATAGTTCTGCGTGTCGCCAGGCAGATTCGGCTCAGGAAAGTACTGGAGCAGTTGCGTGGCAGCGGTGGTGGGCGTAATCGGCGCTGCAAGTCCGGGAATTTCGCCCGCCTTCTCCGCATCCGTGGGCACAGTTGCGTATTGGTCCGAGGGGTTCGAACTACGCGTGCCGGAGAGTGTAAGGAACATCGTGTCTTTGCCGCTCGGTTTGGTCAGCTTAGGAATGTATGGCGCACTCATGAACGTGATGCCGAAGCGGTTGCTCCCCGAGGGCGGCTGCTCCTGCGACTGCCCCCGTAGAGCAAATGGCTCCGCGTTAATCGCCGAGTTGCTGCCAATCCAGAAGACGGCTCCATGCGGCTGGCCGGGATCAAAGCCGCGGAAGTTGCCCCTTCCGCCTCCGCCGATGCCTCCGCCGCCAAAGCCGCCACCAAATCCCCCTCCACCGAAGCCCCCTCCGCCCAACGCGCCGGCAAAGATTCCGCCAGCACCCTGCCCACCGGACAAACCGCCCTGCGCGCGAACCGTCTCAATCGCGTCTCTGATCCGGTCCATGTCCATCCCGGCGATGGGGCTCACTTGACCCGACTGCCCGCTGATAGCCACCGAATCTCCGCCAAAGTCCGTGTTGGCCGCGATCGAGGGCAGCGCCGCTCCCGCTGCTCCCGCCGTTCCGTTCTGTGACTCGGTATCGGCGGCGAGCGCGCTCACCAGGCTCAGACTCTGAGCACCGTTACCTGCCAGTTGCCGAATCACGGCCTGCGAACCCTGCTGAGCTTCCTGGCTGTCCTCCTGTTGCTGCTGTTGCGCCGCTCGCGACGCCAGCACCAAGGCAAACGTTACCGTCTGGTCGTGGCTCGTTGCGTTCAGCACTGCCTCTTGCGATCCAACTGCAAATGCTGCAAACTGCGTCTTGACCACATACCGCCCGTTTTGCGGAATATTCATTGACCAAGCGCCAGTAATGTCCGTGGTGGTGGAATACCGCTTGCCGGTGAGTGTGTTTTGGGCGGTCACGGTCACCCCCGGCAGAGGGATGTTGCCGCTCTTGACCAGCCCGTGCAGCCTTCCGCCGCTCACGGCTGGGACGGGTGCGGCCGGCGTGGGCGTGGCGGGATCACTAGCGGGTGCGGCCTGATGCGCACTGGCTGGCGGCAAACTCAGGGGCGGGGTTGGCGCTGGAGCCTGTGCCCATGCCGCAAAGCCGCCAGCCGCAAGAATCCCCATTCCAACTCCCCACCGCATGGCTACTAGCCGCATTCAAGCCCCCTGGCATCTCGTTCCCTTGTTCAGTCAGACGCTTCACGCGCGTCGAAGGTTTACCTTCAAGGACGGTCATGAAGCCGGCGTAAACTCAGGCATGGACTCACGCATGGCCGTATCCTGTCCGTTTCATCTCCTCGAGATCGCCTCATCTGCATCTAAAACGCGGCTCGTGGAGGCGCGGGACCTGATGCTCGAATACGGCCGCTTTGTCATCGCCCTACCGGGCGCAGCCCGCTTTTGCTTCGGTTCATTGGAAGCGGAAGCCGCCAGGCGCAAGGCTGTCTTTCTCGACACCATACCGGCTTCGATGGGCACCGCCCATCGCATGCATTTGGGGCTGGGCTTTGAGCCCTGCGCCCAATACAATGACAATCCGGTGGAAGGACTCGCGTATCTCAGGAGAAACCTGTAGCCCGGCGCCCTTTCCCGCACAGGAATCCGTCTCAGAATTGAGGTCCAACCCATGAAGACTCTGCGTCCCATCCTCTGCGCAGCACTCGTGCTGGCTCTCGCCACTGTCACCCCCCAATCCCGCGCTCAACAGCCGGTGACCTTTCCCAGCGGCGACTCGACCGCCCAGGGCTTTCTCTACCTGCCTCACGGCGCCGGACCTCATCCGGCCCTCATCGTGATCCACGAGTGGTGGGGCCTCAACGACTGGATCAAGCGGGAATCGGCCGGTTACGCGGCCAAGGGCTACGTGGCGCTGGCCGTCGATCTCTATCGCGGCAAGGTGGCCACCACGCCCGATCTGGCCCACGAGCTTTCTCGCGGCCTGCCCCAGGATCAGGGCGTGCGCGACCTTACTTCGGCCGTGAACTATCTCCGCAGCCGCAAGGATGTAAAACGCGATCGGATCGGCGCTGTCGGCTGGTGCATGGGCGGCGGTTTTGCGCTGCAACTGGCCATCGCATCGCCCACCCTCAAGGCCGTGGCCATCAATTACGGCTCTCTGGCCACCGACAAGAACGCGCTGTCCCGCATCCACGCCGCCGTGCTGGGCAACTTCGGCGGCCAGGACCAAGGCATTCCCCCTGATGCGGTCCACGCCTTTGAGGCCACCATGCAGTCGCTGGGCAAGCCCGTTGACGCCAAAATCTATCCTGATGCCGGCCACGCCTTCGAGAATCCCAATAACCAGACCGGCTACCGGCCCGCCGACGCCGCTGATGCACTGGCTCGCGTGGACCGCTTCTTCGCGGAACAACTGGGACATTGAGGTTGGAAATGGTCCGCCTGCGCTGAGTGGACTCGGCAATACCGAATCAACTGGCAGACCCAATGACCTCAGTCACCGGAGGCAGGTGACGAAGGTGCTTGCATTCGCGCGCGGCACATGTTAACTATTAAGCCAATAATATTTTGATTGCTGCCCCGCAAGTAAACCATGGCAGGCATCGGATAGGAATTCACTGACCATGAAGATCGGCACTATAATACGCGCTCACCGGCTTCAAAAAGGGTTGTCTCAAGGGGATATCGAAAAGAAAACCGGCCTTCTACGCTGCTACCTCTCGCGCGTGGAAAACGGTCATACCGTCCCCTCGCTGGATACATTGTCAAAGATTGCCATCGCGCTCGATCTACCCATCGCACAGTTCTTTGCCGACGACTCTCTAGGATCCCAGGTCAACTCCCAGACCCTTTCCGACGAGGAACTGCGTTTTCTCAGCCAGATCCGCCGCTACTCCTCCAACCTGAACGAGAGCGACCGCAAGCTGTTGCTGGCCATGGTAAAGAAGTTCGCCGCCACGGCAAACCGCTAACATCTGGTCGCCCCGGGGCCTGTTACCCCAACCGGGTCCTAAACGTCGTTGCCCAGGTGGAAGATCGGTTCCACTCCGTGGCCGCCGCTGAGCAGGGCCTGCTCTTCGTGCGCTTCCAGCGGCTTATAGTTCTGCGCAACATCCATCGCCAGCCTGAAGTAGCGCTCGTCTCCGGGCGGAATGGCTGCCGTAATGGGATGGCCGAGAGTCCAGCGCAGCCCCAGCGATGCCTCCTGAGGAAAACTGGCAGGCTGATACCAGCACTTGGGCTGGGGATGATTCGGTCTCTGATCGGCAGCCCAAACCGTCTTCGCCATCCCCTTCAGCGCCAGGATGCCCATCTTCTTTTCCTGCGCGCGTTTCAGAATCTGTGGGCCAAAGTTGGCCTGGGAAAACAGCACCCAATTCAAAGGGAACAGAACCGTGTCGAAGTTGTATCGGTCAATGGCCGCAAGCGCGGTCTCCACCGAATGAACAGAGAAGCCTATATAGCGGATCTTCCCTTCTTTCCTGGCGGCTTCCATTGTCTCGATCGCACCGCCCGGACCCAGCACCTTGTCCAGATCGGTCATCTTAGTCAGCGCGTGAAGCTGGTAAAGGTCCAGGTGATCGGTCTTGAGCAACTTGAGAGACTGCTCGAGATCCGCGCGTGAGTCGTCCTTCATTCTGCCGTCAGTCTTGCAGGCCAGAAAGCACTTGTTCCTTTGGGGAACCAGAGCTGGTCCGAGTCGCTCCTGCGCATTGCCGTAGCTGGGCGCCACGTCAAAGTAGTTGATGCCCCGGTCCACGGCTTCGGCGACAATGTTCGCGGCCGCAGCGGTCTCCTCGTTCATCACCAAGATTCCGCCAAAGCCAATAATGGAGAGCTGCTCCCCCGTCTTACCCAAGGTGCGGCGCGCAATGGGGTTGGCCGGCTTTGCCGGAGACGCGTTCATTTGGCCGGTGGATGCTACGGCTGCGGCGGTGATGGCAACTTGTTTCAAAAATTCGCGGCGCTTCATGGTCTTCCTCCAGTGGGTGGAATGAGACGGTCAGCGTACACCGACATTTTTGCACGAATCTGTTGAGGCAACGAGTTCGACGAGGCCGAAGCCGCTCACCCCGGCAACTGGGCCAGATAGAACCCAAACAGCACCAGCACCCCCACCACCATCCCCACTGCGATGCGGAGACGCAGCGTGAACAGCTCGCGGTGTGAGCCGATGCGGGGGACGAGCGGGGCCGCGAACAGAAGTCCACAGGCAAATCCGCCCAGGTGGGCCATGTTGTCGATGCGCAGCCCGGAACCGATCACCTGGGTACCAAAACTGATTGAGAAGCCAAGCACCAGGTTGAGCGCGGCAAAATAGATCACCGACTTGCGCAGCCTTTTCAGTTCCTGCGGTGGCACCGGCAGCCGATGCGATTTGAGCAGCACGATCAGCGCTCCGGCAATCCCGAAAACAGCGCCAGAAGCTCCCGCACCAACCGAAAAGACGCGCGGGTCGTGGTATTTCATCCAGTCCGAGTAGGACATCGACCAGTTGACGAAGGTTGAAAGCAGGTTGCCAGCCGCGCCAGTGAGAATGTAGACCGCCAGCACGCCCACCGAACCCAGCAGCGGCTCCGCCAGCAAGCTCAGATTCCACAGGCACCACATGTTGGTAAGCAGGTGAAGGATGCCCACGTGCACAAACATGGCGGTGACAATGCGCCACCACTGGCCGCCGATCAGCACCGCCCCTGCATTGTCGGCGCCCCAGTACATCAGTTGGTCGGTGTTAGGGCTGCCCACGCTCACCCCGTGCACCGCCATGGCCAGAAAGACCGCGCAGTTGATGCCCACCAGCAGATACGTGGCCGGCGCAGCCGCCCACGACGGCCGCTCCCGGCGAACGGGCCGCGGCATATTCCCGTCATTCGGCGGCAGAATCTCCGGCTCAAACCGGGGGCTGCCAGAAACGGGTTCTTGTCCAGAAGGTGGAGGAACGGGGGAGTAACTGCCCATCCCCTAACTCTAAAGCATTTTCAAAGACTCCGTAGTCTGAAGCTTTGGGTAACAAAACGCCGTCAGCCGCCGTACCATCATCCGGTGCGGGATTCGATCCTGCAATTCGATGTACTCTGGAGCTTGGTCTCCGGCCGCCCGCTTCGGCGAGAGCGCCTACGGGTCTGCGCGGAACCAGCAAAGGAGTCTGACTGTGAGCCAAGACACGAATACGGCTAAGAGAATCCGGCGCGCCCTGCTGAGCGTTACCGACAAGACCGGCCTGGTGGAGTTTGCTCAGGTGCTGGCCGACTTTGGCGTCGAACTGGTCTCCACCGGCGGAACCGCTCGCACCCTGCGCGATGCCGGCCTGGCCGTGAAGGACATCAGCGACCTCACCGGCTTTCCCGAGATGCTGAACGGCCGCGTCAAGACCCTCCACCCCCGCGTCCACGGCGGTCTGCTCTACATTCGCGGCAACGCTGAGCATGAGGCAGCCGTCGCCGCCCACGGCATTGAGCCGATTGACATGGTGGTCGTCAACCTTTACGCCTTCGAGAAGACCGCAGCCCAACCCGGCGTGGCTTTCGGCCATATGATCGAAAACATCGACATCGGCGGCCCCTCCATGGTTCGCTCCGCCGCCAAGAACTTTGAAGATGTCGCCATCGTTACCCGCGTGGCCGATTATCCGGCTCTGATCGAAGAACTGAAAGGCGCCCAAGGCGCACTCAGTCGCGAAACCCGCTGGCGGCTGGCCAAACAGGCCTTCGCGCTCACCGCCGCCTACGATTCGGCCATCGCCAACACCCTGGATCGAATTGCGGAAGCTCCCGCTCCCGAGAGTCCCGCAGCGCCGGATCTGGCAAGCTTTCCCACCACGCTTCGCATCAACTTCTCCCTTGCACAGTCCCTCCGCTACGGTGAAAATCCCCACCAGCGCGCCGCCCTTTACGCCGACGAAACCGGTCTTGGCATCGCCGGCGCTCACCAGCTTCAGGGCAAAGAACTCAGCTTCAACAACCTCGTGGATCTGGACGCCTGCTGGGAACTGGCGCAGGAGTTTGAAGAGCCTGCGGTGATCATCGTCAAACACACCAACCCCTGCGGCGCAGCCACCGGATCGAACCTCCTCGACACCTACCAAAAGGCCCTGGCCTGCGACCCCATCTCAGCCTTCGGCGGCGTCATCGGCATCAACCGGACTGTGGATGGGGATGCCGCAGCCGAAATCGCCAAGCTCTTCGTCGAAGCCATCGCCGCGCCGGCCTTCACTTCCGAAGCACGCGAGCGCTTCGCCGCCAAGAAGAATCTGCGCCTGGTCGAAGTCCAAGCCGCGCCTCCGCGCCCCGTGGTCAAGCATGTCTCCGGCGGTCTCTTGCTTCAGGACGCCGACACCGCCCGCGTCAACGAGTCAGAGCTGAAAGTGGTCACCTGGCGTCCGCCCACAGCCGAGGAACTGCGCAGCCTGTTGTTTGCCTGGCGCGTGGCCAAACACGTTAAATCCAATGCAATTGTTTATGCCCGCGACAGCCAGACCCTCGGCGTCGGCGCCGGCCAGATGAGCCGCGTGGACGCCGCCCGTTTCGGCGCCATAAAAGCCGTCCTGCCGCTGGCCGGCTCAGTTGCTGCCTCCGATGCCTTTTTCCCGTTTCCTGACGGCCTTGAAGCGGTTGCCCAGGCTGGCGCAACCGCCGTTATCCAGCCCGGCGGCTCAGTGAAAGACCAGGACGTTATCGCCGCCGCCGACCGCCTCGGCCTGGCCATGGTCTTCACCGGAATTCGGCATTTCCGACACTGAGGCCACCCGGCCATTCAGTCCGGCGAAAGGAAGCTTTGACTCCCTCCACCTTGCACGAGCACGGCTGGCTATCCGGCGATCCGCAGCTTTGGCGCCAGCCTGTCCCTTGCGATCGTGACGAAAATCCTGCAATCCTCCGCGTTTTTGAGACCAATCCCGCGTAAAATCGTCTTTACAGTAGGCAGAGCTGCTCCTACCGGCTGCCTGTGATGCCTTATTTGTCTTTCGGCACGGGTTTCCCCTCGGCCGCCTGGCTCATAAGGCACGGAATCCCCTGGATGATGAAACTAAAATTTCGATCCTTGCCCCTCTGGTTTTCGATTTCCGCCGCATCCGTCTTTATGCTGCAGGCGTCGCACGCCTTTGCCCAGATAGAGCCCGGAAGCACGCTGCCTGAAACCACTGCACCGAGCAAGGCGCCAAAAACCCCGTCCCAGGCCAATCCCGCGCCCGCCGAGAGCGCAGTGCAGCCGCCCAACCGCGCCGCTGCCTATTATCATCTCGCCCTGGCCAACACCTACGAGGAAGAGGCCGTCGAATTGGGGCGCCCGGAACTCGTCACCCGCGCCATCGAGGAATATAAGCTCGCGCTCAATGCTGATCCCGCTTCCCCGCAGTTGAACGACGGGCTCGCCGATCTCTATTTCCGCACCGGCCGTTGGCACGATGCCGAAGTCGCGGCGAGGGGCTTGCTCAAGAACTCCCCCAACGACATTGACGCGCACAGAATGTTGGGGCGCATCTACCTCCGCCAGCTTGGCGACGGCCAGAACCCCGTATCCTCCGCCTCGCCCTCCGGCAATGTACTCGATCAGGCCATCGCCGAGTTCGAGAAGATCGTGGTCTTGCAACCCAAGAGCGTCGAAGACCGCATGGTCCTCGGCCAGCTTTATACCGTAAAGCACCAAGCTGAAAAGGCAGAGAACCAGTTCAAGGCCGCACAGGCCATTGAGCCCGAGTCGGAAGAAGTGGTGCTCAACCTCGCGCGCCTCTACGCCGAGAGTGGCGACGTCAAGAACGCCGTTAAGGTAATTGAGGCTGTTCCGATAGCCGACCGTACTCCCAAGATGGAGTTCGCCCTGGGCGCGGCCTATGACCAGTTGAAACAGGCCAAGGACGCCATCTCCGCCTACCAGCGTGCCGCCGATATGGACCCAGGTGACGTACAGACACTCGATGCGCTGGCCCAGGCCCTGCTTAACGACAACCAGCTCGACGAGGCGCTCAAGCAATTCAAGCAGCTTTCCGAGGCCGATCCTGAGAATGTCGAGGCGCTCGTCCACATCGGCGATATCCAGCGCCGCCAGGGAAAGTATGAGGATGCCCTCGTCACCATTCGCAAAGCCCGCAAGAAGGATCCAGCGTCTCTGGAAGCCGGCTATAACGAAGGGCTGCTTCTGGATGTGCTGGGTCGCCTGGACGAAGCCTCCCAGACCTATGAGAAGATGGTCGACCTGACCTCCCATGCCAACGGCGCCTACACTGCCGAAGAAAAAAATAGCCGCAGCATCTTCCTGGAGCGGCTGGCAGGCGTTTATCAGGAGCAAAACAAGGTCGATCAGGCCATCGCCACCTACCAGAAGATGATCGATCTTGGTGGCGATGCGGCCGTGCGCGGCTTCGAAGGCCAGGTGGAAACCTACGGCGAAGCCAAAATGTTCGATCGTGCCGTCGAGGTCTCCCGCAAGGCCGTTGAAGCCAACCCTAAAGCGCAGGAACTTCAGCTGATGTTCGCTGGCGCCCTGGTGGAAGCGGGCAAGACCGAAGAAGGCCTGACACTGGCCAAAGGACTGCTCGACAACTCGGATAAGGATCGCCTGGTGTGGCTGAGGCTAGGCCAGTTCTATACCCAGATGCACCGCTGGAAGGACGCCGACGAGGCATACACCAAGGCCGCTGCTCTCACCACCAGAAATGAAGACCGCACTTACCTGCTCTTCCTCAAGGGCGCTCTCGCTGAGCGCCAGAAACACTATGAGCCGGCCGAGCAGTTCTTTCGCCAGGCTCTGGATCTGGACCCCTCCAGCGCCATGACCCTCAACTACCTCGGCTACATGCTCGCCGACAAGGGAATCCGGTTGCCCGAGGCCCTCAAGCTCATTCGCAAAGCCGTCGAACTTGAGCCCATGAACGGCGCCTATCTCGATTCCCTCGGTTGGGTCTACTTCAAGCTGGGACAGTACGAATTGGCCGAGGAGAATCTGCGCCAAGCCGTTGATCGCGACCAGACAGACCCCACCGTGCACGACCATCTGGGCGACCTCTACGAGAAGACAGGCCGCATTCGCCTGGCCGCTGCGCAGTGGGAACTCTCGCTTTCTGAGTACTCGAAGTCCGCCGCAGCCGACGTGGAGCCCGGCGACGTAGCCAAGGTGCAGCGCAAGCTGGAAAACGCCCGCGTCAAGCTGGCCAAACAGGATAGTGCAGCCGGTCAACCCAAACCGGAATAGCCCACGCCACTCGGCAAGCGGTCAAAGAGCTGATTGGAGGCTTGGATTGGGGTAATAGCCCAAACCGGGCTCCCTTACCGCTCCGCTCTAGAAGCCGCAGTTACTGCTTGGTATCGAGTGGGTGCTGCGAGTCCTCGAAGAACTGGTTTTGCAGCTTGAGGCTTTCCTGGTCGGCCTTGATCGCCTTGATCGCTTCGGCAATCTGGCGAGACCATTCCTTCTGTTCGAATTCCCCAAGCTCCTTGTTCCCTGCCGCACCTTCCCCTGAATAGTGATTCGGGAAACGCGCATACCACCAGATCCCCGTATATACGCTGTCCGGCAGTGACTGCCGTTTCTGGTCTGCTCCCGATTCCGCGGTCGCACGGTCTATGTGGACCAGGTCCGGTCGCGCAATCAGCATCAGCGAAGTCTCCGATTCGCCTGCGTGCATGTCCAACTGAGTCTTTTTGGCCGGGCGCCCCGGCACGTTCTGGTCAATGAGTCCAAAAACGTAAACCACGTAGTCGCGCGGGGTAGCCAGTTGTGCCTGCGCGAACAGCGGCAGTAGGTGGTTGTTTCCGCCGTGGCCATTCACAATGATCACCTTCTTGCAACCATTGCGCGCCATCTCCTTGACCGTCTCCTGCAACAACGTCAATTGCGTGGCCAAGCTGTAGGCCACGGTTCCGGGCTGTTGCTGCGCCTCGAATATCTGACCGAAATAATACTCGGGAAAGACGACCGCATACTCCTGCCGCACCGCATTCAATACGGCGAACCGGACATCCAGAAGGTCCGTGCCCAGCGGCAGGTGCGCCCCGTGTTTCTCGATAATGCCGAATGGCAAAACACAGACCCCTTGCGACTGGTGAATTGCCTCGATAAAATCCGGTCCGGTCAGTTCCTCCCACTTAGGAGAGAGGCTCGACTGACACAGGCAAACCTCCGCGCAGAGAAGAAATGACAGCGAGAGAACAATGCTGCGTTGGTTTCTCATCGTGATATCCCCTTTGGCCCGCGAGAGGTTGGAATATTCCACTCGCGGGCAATCCATCGTCCAGGGACCAAGTTCCCAGAGTGGCACAATGCCTCTGTCCTTACGGCTGCCGGATGACTTAGGGCACCCGCAGCCAGTCTATTTCGTCCCCTCTGCCGCCGAAGCAATGTACAGATCCACGTTGCTTTGGTCCACCAGCGAGGTGCCAGTATCCACAAATGTGGGGTATGGCGCAAACGAGTCCGCGCTGTAGTCCTTGTTCAGTTGCTTGGGGGGCGCATGAAACACCTCGTCCAGCCCCTTCAACCCTATGTAGCCCATGGTGAAGGGCTTCTGCGCAATCGTCGCATCGATGTTTCCTGCCTTGATGCCGTCCAGCGTATCCTGGCTCACGTCCCACGCCACCAACTCCCGGCCGCCGCCCGACCGCTTGATCGCATCGGCCACCAACTTGCCCGACGCCGACTCCAGGCAAACAAAGGCATCGATCTTCTTCGGGCCGGTCAGAGCCATGTACTCCTGGGTCTTGTCGAACGCGGTGCGCACATCCGCCTCGATGTCCACCACGTCCACGATTTTGATCTCCGGCCGGCTGGCAAACACATCTTTGAATCCCTTCAGCCGCTCATCCGTGTTCGGCTGACCGGAGAGCGTGAAGAACACCACGTTCCCCTTGCCGCCAAGCTTCTGGATCACTCGTCGTCCGCCCAGCCGTCCGGCCTCCAGATTGTTGGTTCCTATGAAATAAAGTCTGCGGCTCCCCGCGGCATCGGAGTCCATGGTGATCACGGGAATGCCGGCGTTCACTGCCGCATTGATCTCCGGCTGCAGCACGGCAGCGTCGGCTACTGAGATCAGGATGCCCGCCGGCTTGGCAGAAATCGCTTTTTGCAGTGCGGCTGCCTCGGCTTGCGGATCGTGGCCGTCGGGCCCCTCCACCCTTGCTGTCACTTTGTATTGCGCCGCCGCCTGTTTGAATCCAGCGGCCGCGGTCTGCCAGTAGGGCAACGCCGAATCCGCAGAAATCAGGTAGTAAATCTCTTTGGTCGAGTGCCTTTCACCGCACCCCGACATAAACGCGACTCCCAGCCCCAGCATGGCCAACGCAGTCGTCTTCATAGCTTTCATGCTCACCTCCCAAATAAGATGCCAGAATGTGAAATATTCCCGGCTGCGGCGCCAAATTCGAACACGCGCCAGATCCTAAAAAAGCCCGGCAGGATGGTACTCCCGCATCACTTGCGTTGTCCAATCCCGACGATAGAAAACGTTATAACACTCACCCAACTGCAACGATGGTGATTCTCCGCACGTTCGAGCAGTTCCGCAATGTACGTGCCTTTCCCGGTCCAGTGCAAAGTGGCATTTTTCCACCTCTGAACGAAGACCTGTCCGTGGGGACGCCAAAACAAAAAATGCTACTGAACTCCGATAGCTTCGGGGAACAGTCATTGTGGAACAGCTATAGTCCCCCCTGCGCACTTGTCCCCATCTGCGGTATAACCAAGACCAGAACTCTTGCGCTGCGCATCGAACATGGCCATGGAAACCAAATCACTTGCGAAACTCCCCCCGGGGATTGCCGTCGATGGAAAAATAGACGGTGAACTTACCGGCCGCGCCCACTCCGAGCCGCCACATTCCTATCGCACGCCCTTCGCTCGCGACGCTGCTCGGATTCTCCACGCACGCGCCTTTCGCCGCCTGGCCGGGAAGACCCAGGTTTTCGCTCGCCTGCCCGCCGACTCCCCCTCAGACCACTTCCGCAGCCGCCTCACCCACACCCTTGAAGTCACCCAGATCGCGCGCACACTGGCCGCGGCTCTGGGCCTCAACGCCGAACTGACCGAGGCGCTCGCCCTGGCTCACGACATCGGCCATCCGCCCTTCGGCCACACCGGCGAGAAGGCTCTTGACGAATCCCTGCGCGGCTTCGGACTGATCTTCGACCACAATTTACATGCCCTGCGGATCGTCACCTGGTTCGAGGAGCGCTACGTCGCTTTTCGCGGCCTCAATCTGACCCTTGGTCTAAGGGAGGGCATCGTCAAGCACTCCCGCGATTACTCCCCCGCCGCCCACCCCGAGTTGGCCGAATATTTTCTCGACAGGTTCCCGCCACTCGAAGCCCAGCTTATCGATTTGGCCGACGAGATTGCCTACCTCACCGCCGATCTGGACGATGGCCTAGAATCCGGCATCCTCACGCTAGCGCAGGTCCGCGATGGCGTATCTCTCTTCCGCGGCTTCCATGACGCCGTAATCAGCGAATACCCTGCCGCGCCTCCCAAACTGGCAGCTAGCGAGACGCTAAGGCACGTGCTGAACGCACTGGTAACTGATTTGCTGAATGAAGTGTGTGTCCGGGTTTCCGCGCTCGGCGCCACCACTCTAGCCGATATCCGCCACGCCCCAAGCCGGCTGGCATCCCTAAGCCCGCAAATGGAAGCTGCCCGCACCGCCGCCAAGGAATTTCTTTACGCCAGTCTCTACAACTCCCCCGTCATGGAGGACTCGCACGCCCACGCCACCGAGATCGTCCAGGGACTGTTTGCCGCCCTCATCGCCGACCCCACCCAGCTACCAGAAGACCACCAGACGCAAATCCCCACCCAAGGTCTGGCCCGCACCGTAGCCGACTACATCGCAGGCATGACCGACGGCTACATCGAGCAGGCATGGTCCCGCTACGCCGGGCGGTGACCGCGCCAAGTTTCCACCTTGCTATTGACGTGGTGCGGGATTAAGGCCCTCAACGGGATTAGGAATGCAAAATGAACGTGTCTCGATCCATTGATCTTCACGACTGCACTGTACAGGAGGCTATAAGCAAGTTCCTTGATTTCTACAACACCTGTGTGCGAAGCGGCTACCGCGGCCGCATCGAGGTAATCCATGGGTATGGATCAACCGGGGTCGGCGGAATCATAAAGCAAGAACTCAGGAAGTACTTAGCGGCCAATACGGAAAGAATCGAGCAGTTCATCGCGGGAGACCTCGTAGGAAACCCCGGGGTCACCATTCTTTACCCGAAGAGGACCTTGAAGGCGTCGCCGCAAGGCCAAGGATCAGTGCCGCTCCTCAATGCGGCACAAAAAGCAATTCAAAGACTCTGCGTTACGCCGAAAGTTAAAGAGCGGATTTTAACCAAGCTCCGGGGGCGTTTCGGCGATCGAGTCTTGCTGGCTGAAATTGGCAGCATGGTGCAGAGCGGCGCTCTTGAAGCGATAAAGACCGGAGATGGCACAGTCCTTTACAAGGCTGCGTCAAAATCAGAATAGGAATGCCCGGCTGTATTCCTCCGCCTCGCGGAGGTACGGGACTTTGAATGCTGCCATGCGGTCCATCAGCGCCGTGGGAGTTCTATACCCGCAGCTCTTACTGCACCGTCCCCTGCGGCCTCAGCCTGCGCAAATCCAGCGCGCACTCCACCGCATTCTGCGCATTCAGCCGTAAATTGTCTGATGCCGCCCACAGCCACAATCGCGAAATCTCATTCGTATTCCGCGCGCCTGCGAGTTCCGGCCGCAGCCGCACGAGCACATCATTTTGTCCAGTAGCGGCCAAGTTCGACGGCGAATCTGTATCTTCCAGCACCAGGTCAACGTGTTCCCCGCTCAGAGCCTCTTCCAAAGCGGAAATCTCCACCGCCCTCTCCAGATCTACGGCAATCGAAAACGTATGCCCGTGAAACACAGGCGCATGGATCACCTGCAACGCCAGCATCGGCCAGCGTCCGCCGGCCAACGCGTCATAGTGGCGGCGAATCCGCGCCTCCACCGCGGTCAGGCTGGCGGTTGCGCCTTCCCCCAGCCCGCCCAGCAGGTTATAAGCCGCCTGCGTGTCGTAAATTGCGCGCGGCATGCCTTGGAAGCTGAGCAAACTCACCGTCTGCTGGTGTAGCTCGTCCATCGCAACCCGGCCAAATTCGCTGGCCGGCGCCAGCAGCGTGGCAGCGGCAAACCGCACCGGCGCGGCCAGTTGCAGCCGTTCCAGCACCAGCGCCAGCGCCAATGCCGCAGGGTGCGCCGGAACCACGGCGGGCGTAAACAAGTCAGGCGTCATTGCTTCCGAACCGAGCCACGGAGCCCGCACCAGCACCCCCGGCTCCTGGTCCAGCGCGCCGGAAAGGTCCAGCACCGTCGAGCCGGACCGGAGCGCCTGCCGCCAGTGCTTGCGCGTCAGGTCAACCGTGCCGCAGAAAAACGTAAAGTCCACGCGCTCAAACGCATCCGCTTCGATGCCCTGGACGAATGTGACTTCGTCTCCTACCTGGTCCAACTGGCCCTTCGCCTGGTCGTCGTCCAGCAGAATAAAGTTGGCCGCCGCCAGTGGCGACTCCGATAAGGCTTCCTTCATCTCGCGGCCCACCAGGGTAGAGGCTCCGGCAATAGCGATCTTGTACACAGGCGTCCTTTATGGGTTGGAAAGGTTACGAGGGCCTCAATGGATCGGGTTGTGCCGTTGCTTCGGTGACAGGTGGGTCCGTCGGCCTTCTACGGCGCCGGCGCGACCACGAGTACGCCGCCCGCGCCCAGAGCCCTGAGAACATGTAAATCAGCGCCATCGAAAAAAGTACCACTCGGGAATACTCGATGATGGGGTACAACACCACCGCCAGCAGGAACAGCAACTGAAAGGGATGACTGCGGGAAAAGTTGATCTCCTTGCCCGACCAGAAACGCCATGTGCTCACCATCAGGAATCCGCTCAGCCCCACCAGGATCAACCATGGAATCGAAACCCACCACCACCAGTCCTCAATGGGAATGCCGTAGCACAAATGCACCGTAGAAGCCAGCAGTCCCGCCGCCGCCGGAATCGGCATGCCCACAAAGTATTTGCGCCCCGGCCGCCCCGGATTTCGTGGCTGCGCATCGTGCGAGATATTGAAACGCGCCAGTCGCGACACCCCGCCGATCAAAAACAGGAAACAGATAAATGCCCCGGCCTGATGGAGATGCTGCAGCAACTTGGGGTTGATTGAATCCGGCAGGAAATGAAATCCCCAGATCAGCGCCAGCAGGCTCGGCGCCACTCCAAACGTAATCGCATCGGCAAGCGAATCCAGCTCTTTGCCAAACTCGCTCGTGGTATTGGTCATCCGCGCGATACGCCCATCCAGAGCATCGAACGGAATGGCAAAAATGATGGCAATAGCCGCCCAGTCCAAATGCGTCTGCGCGTCGCCAATGCCGCTGATCGCCTTGATGGTCTCGGTGATGGAAAAATAGCCGGCTGCAATGTTGCCCACTGTAAACAGCGAAGGCAGCAGATACATACCGCGCCGCAGCTGTGCTTTTGCGTTGGCCCTGGCCAGAGCTGGATCGCGGCCGTTCATAGCCCTGCTCCGTCGCCCATTGCTGCCAACACGCTCGATCCGCCCTTCACTCGCTCACCTACCTTCACCCGCAACGTCGCTTCGGCTGGCAACAGCACATCCACCCTGGAGCCGAACTTGATCAGCCCCACACGCTGGCCGCGCTCTACCGTGTCGCCCTCGCGTGGATCGAAGACGATCCGCCGCGCAAGCAGGCCGGCAATCTGCTTGAAGGTGACCTCAATCCCTTCGCCCCGCACAGTCACCACGTTCTGCTCATTGTGGTCTGCCGAGGCCGGATTCATCGCGTTCAGATACTGGCCTTTGTGGTAACGCACACCTGTGAGCACGCCGCCGATGGGCGAACGATTCACATGCACGTCAAAAACGCTGAGGAAGATGCTGATCCGCTGCCGGGGCCCCTCTGGAGTGGCTATGGTCGCCGTTTCGGTCACCAGCCCGTCTCCTGGAGACACAATCAAACCGTCGCCAGCCGGAACCGTCCGCTGCGGATCGCGGAAGAACCACAGAAAAAACGCCGCCAATACCAGCGGCGCAATGCCCCACCACCAGTTGCCCGTGGCCCACGCCAGCGCAACCGCCACCGCGAGCAAGCTCAAACCGTAGATGTAACCGTCACGAACCATCGTCCCCAACGATTATACGGTGATCCTGCTAGTCGGTCGCCTGTACTCAGCGCGCATAATCCGCACACGACCCGCGGTGAGGCCGCCCGGGCACCGCACTTGCCAAATTGCCTGCAAAAACTGTAGCCGAAAAACCTTAAGCCACCGCCGGCGACCGCCGCTCCAGCGCAAAGATCAGGTCTTTGGCATGCAGCTTCAGTTTCTTCAGCCGTACTTCTTCAAGCTGTTCGTCTTCGGAGAGATAGGGCTTTTGAAGAAGTTCTTCCAGCCGCTGAGCGTAGCGATGATGTTCGGCATGCAGGCGATGAATCTCTTCGCTCAGCGTCGGATCCAATACTTCGTCCATCAAGCACCTCCGGTAGTCCCAATCGAATATGTGTTACAGAACATTTACATATACCCCCGCAGCCACGCAACCCGCAAGATGGAAACCCCGAGAAATCGAATGAAAGTTATCTGAAGCTGTGGATTTCTGTGGCAAAACCGGACAGGCGCGCCGAGGATCGCATCGTGCCGCATTTGGAACCAGCCAACGGCGGTTAGTTAAGCCGCAGCCCCAGAAGAAGCGCATCTTCAACCGGATCAACATAATAGCGTGGTCTGCGCCCGGTCTCAACGAACTTAAGAGAATGATAAAAGGCCAGCGCCCGATGGTTTGACGCGCGCACCTCCAGAGAGACGTCCTTCACCCTCGCCGCGCTCAGTTCCTGAGCCATCGCGGCGAACAACCGCCGGCCCACGCCGCCTCGCTGGCTCCCCGAGGCAACCGCAATCGTCTCCAGCTCAGCCTCCGGCGCCAGCAGGCTAGCCACCGCAAAGCCCAGAACAGTCCCGGCCTGGGACGCTGTCGCGACCAGCGCAATCCTCTGCAGAACGCCTTGCGGAGCCAGCGCGGCAAGGTAGGCCGCCGCCGGCCAGTGCGGCGCGTCCTTCAGGCTCAGCGCAATCTCCATCACCCGGTCTACGTCCGCCGGCGTCATGCGCCGAATCTGCAACTCCGCAGCAGAAATCTTCATGCGCCTTGGAGCCCCGCCGCAGCCGCCTCGCCAAAGATTTCCGCATCGGAACGCCGCAGGTAATGACCGTCGAGCAGCGCTACATCAACAAACTCGCTGTTCGCCACGCGCCCCGCGCAAAGCTGCAAGGCATCCGCCGCCGTAGGCGCCGGGCTGCGAACCAATTCCGCCCCTGGCCACGCCGTCCCCAGCAGCAAGCCCGCAGCATTGTCGCAAACCGCAATTCGCTCCGGAACCTCTTTGATTGCGGCCAGATCCGCGGCTCCAGCCAAAAGTTCCCTGGCCTCCAGGGACGGTCCGCCCACCCGTAAAAACACTTCGCCGCGATGGGCATCCAGCGCCGACGACAGCACTGCAGCTTTCCAGGACAGGACTTCAAGCCGCGAAACCACAGCCACCGAAATCTGCGCCGCCTCGGCCAGCCCCTTCACCGCGCTCAACCCCACGCGCACACCGGTAAAGCTGCCCGGCCCGTTGACCACCACCATGGCAGCCAGGTCTTTCACCCTCAAGCCGCCGCGCCCCAGCAGTTCGCCCACCGCCGCCACCAGCGTCGCCGAATAGCTCCGCCCCTCCAGTTCGATCTGGCCAAGAACCTCAACCACCCCCGCGGCCAGCCGTCCCAGCGCTACTGTGCCCGACGGCCCACAGGTATCGATTCCCAGCATGAGGCTGAGGCTGTGCGCAGACTCTACCGAGTGCATTTGACTCGTTTGCATAACTTCACAGCATGACACAGCCGCAGCCGTCGCTTCCACACAGATTCGCCTTTCACCCAACCCCATCCGGTACTCTGTTATTAGCATCACGCTCAATTAACGGCTGCCCCGAGCGCAGCAAGGCGCACAAGGGCGGCAAGGCCCAGGCGAGGGCAAACCCATGAGTACATAGGAGAAGACCAGCCTTGGCCGCTGCGGCGACACTCTCATTCCACGACACCTGGAAGCCCCGCGCCAACCCCTGGGTCATCGCCTTCACCGTCACTCTGGCCACATTCATGGAGGCCCTCGACAGCTCCATCGCCAATGTGGCCATGCCTCACATTGGCGGTTCACTCTCCGCCAGCCGCGACGAAGCCACCTGGGTGCTCACCAGCTACCTGGTCGCCAATGCCGTCGTCCTGCCACTCAGCGGCTGGATCGCCAATCGCATGGGCCGTAAGCGCTTTTACATGAGCTGCGTTTTCCTTTTCACGCTAGCCTCGCTGCTCTGCGGACTGGCGCCCACGCTGGGCGTGCTGGTCTTCCTCCGCGTGCTGCAAGGCGCGGCCGGCGGAGGACTGCAACCCAGCGAGCAGTCCATCCTCGCCGATACCTTCCCCCCGCACAAACGGAGCATGGCCTTCGCTGTCTATGGCATGGCTGTTGTGCTGGCTCCGGTGCTCGGTCCCACCGTCGGCGGCTGGATCGTCGACAACTACAGTTGGCGCTGGATCTTCTTCATCAACATCCCGGTGGGCATTCTTTCGCTTTACCTCACCAGCCGCCTGGTCGAGGACCCGCCGTATCTGGCCGCCATCCGCAAACGCCGCGAGGGCATCGACTACTGGGGTCTTGGCCTGCTGGTGGTCACCATCGGCACCCTGCAGACCATGCTTGACAAAGGCCAGGAAGACGACTGGTTCAGCTCCCGTTTCATTACCACTTGCGCCGTTATCTCCGCCGTGGGACTGGTCATCTTCGTGGTTCGCCAGCTCAGCATCAAGCATCCCATCCTCGACCTGCGACTCTTTTTCCAGCGTAACGTGGGCGCCACTATGGTTGTCATGTTCATGATGGGCGTCTCGCTCTACTCCTCCACCGTGCTCATTCCCCAGTTTCTTCAGGAGATCATGGGCTACTCCGCCGAGCAGGCGGGCATGGCCGTTTCCTCCGGCGGCCTGGTGCTCATGCTTCTCTTCCCGGTGGCCGGAGCGTTGGCGCCAAAGTTTGATCCCCGTAAGCTGGTGGCCATGGGTTTCATCATCACCACCTTCGGTCTGTACCGCATGACCGGACTCGAACTCAACATTAGTTTCGGGATGGCGGTGAGTTGGCGGGCGGTCATCGCCCTCGGTCTTCCCTTTCTGTTTATCCCCATCAACACACTCTGTTACGCGGGCATTCCCCAGGAGAAGTACAACGAAGTCAGCGGCCTCGCAGCGCTCATGCGCAACCTGGGCGGCAGCGTGGGCATCAGCTTTGTCACCACCCTGCTTGCCCGTCTGACTCAGAAGCATCTGGCCATGCTTGGAGCACACACTGTCACCGGCAACGGCCCCTTCGATGCCCTGCGCTCCGGTCTCGCTGGCGCCTGGAAGCTACGCGGCAGCGCCATGCCCGACGCGCTCCAGCGCGCCGGTGCGCAGATCTACGGCATGGCCCAGATCCAGGCCCGCCTATTGGCCTATGTGGATGTAACCTGGGTGATGGTCGCGATTACCGCGATCCTGATCCCGCTTCCATTCCTCATGAAGAGGCCAAAGAAGGCCGCAGCGGTGAAAGCGGGGCACTAAGAGCGGTGCTACACAGCCGCCAGGGCCTGCCCCAAGTCCGCAATGAGGTCGTCCTTATCCTCAATCCCAACCGACAGCCGGACCAGCCCCTGCGTAATCCCCAGCCGCTGCCGCTCCTCGTCGTTCAGGGCCGCATGCGTCGTCGTTGCCGAGTGCGAAGCCAGCGACTCCACCCCTCCCAGCGACTCGGCGCTCAGGAATATCTTGATCGCGCCTAGGAACCGCCCCGCCGCTTCGCGCGAACCCAGATCGAAGCTCATCATCGACCCGAATCCCCTCTGCTGCTTCGCCGCCAACTCATGCTGCTGATGGCTCTTCAGCCCCGGATACGCTAACCTGCTCACCTTGGGTTGCGTAGCCAAAAACTCCGCCACTGCCCGCCCATTCTCCTCGTGCTGCTTCATCCTGAGCGGCAGCGTCCTGATGCCGCGCAACACCAGGAAGCACTCGAACGGCGACAGAATCCCTCCTGCTGCCTTCTGCACCAGGCTGAACCGCTCTTTATGCTCCGGCTTGGAGCCGATCAGCGCCCCGCCCAACCCGTCCGAGTGTCCATTGAGAAACTTGGTCGTGGAGTGCATTGAGATATCCGCCCCCAATGCCAGCGGGCTCTGCAACACCGGTGACATGAACGTGTTATCCACGCTGACCTCGACGCCGCGAGCATGCGCAATCTCACTCACCCCGGCTATATCGGTCAGCGACATCAGAGGATTGGTCGGCGTCTCGATGTGAATCAGTTTCGTCTCGGGCCGGATGGCCGCCGCCACAGCATCTAGGTTCCCCGTATCCACGTACTCGATGTCGATGCCGTAGTGCCGCACCACCTCGTTGAACAACCGCTGCGTCCCGCCATAGACGTTATGCGAGCAGAGCACGTGGTCGCCCGTGTGCAGCGTAGCCACCAGTGCATAAATCGCCGCCATACCACTGGCGAACGCATGGCCCGAAGTCCCGCCTTCAAGCGCCGCCAGCGCCGCTTCCAGCCGGTCCCTTGTCGGGTTACCGGCGCGCGAGTAGTCCCACCCCTTGTCTGTGCCGATTCCGGTCAACTCAAAGGTAGAAGAAAGGTAAACCGGCACATTCACCGCGCCAGTAAGAGGGTCGGGATGTTGCCCGGCATGAACGGCAAGGGTCGAATATTTGATTGCAGACATGGTCGGCTTTTAGCTATCAGCTCCTGGCTTCTAGCTTATCGTGCCGCGCCGGCATCGGCTTACCGACAGTTGGAATTGCGCGACGCCGGCAATCGCAGGCGCCGCGCAATTTGTGGCCCTACTTTGCGCTCACCCTCAGCAGCAGCACGCCGTGCGACGGCACCGTTGCCGAATACGTGCCGCCCGTGAACTTCACGTCCTGGTGCGCCCATAGATCCCGCGCCTTTTTCACCGCTCCGCCCAGCTTGAGATCGCTGACCTTGACCGTGGCCTGCGCCGCTGCCGGCCCAAGATTGACCACGCCCACAGCCACGCCGCCGTCGGCCAGCGGCTTGATCCATGTTTCCAGATCGCCGCTCTTTACCGGGGACGCCTGCTTGCCCAGCGGGTCCTGATCGATCGCGATCACTTCCTTGTTCAACAGGATCGACTTCGTGGCATCCGACATAATGCGAATGTCGTTGCCCGCCAGCAGCGGTGCGGCCGTCAATGCCCAAAGGCTCATGTGGGTACGGTATTCATCGGTCGTCATGTGCCCGTTGCCGATCTCCAGCATGTCAGGATCGTTCCAGTATCCGGGACGCGCATACGGCGCCGTCGGCACTTGCTTCTCGATATTGCTGATCATGCTCGCCCACGAGTCGTTGATGTCCGTCGTGGTGCGCCACAGATTCGCGCCCGCTGGCGGACCCCATTGGGCAGCGCTTAGCGAACCGATGCTCAGGCTGTAGATGATCGGCCGGCCCGTCGCTTCCAACGCGTCGCCCATCTTCTGGTACACCGGCTGCAATGTATTTTCGCCCTTATAGATATTGCCCGCGCTGCACCAGTCGTATTTCAGATAGTCGATGCCCCAGGCCGCAAAGGTCTTCGCATCCTGCTCCTCGTGCCCATAACTGGCCGGATACCCTGCGCAGGTGCGCGGTCCCGGTGAGGAATAGATTCCCAGTTTGAGTCCCTTCGAGTGCACATAGTCGGCCAGCGCCTTCATGTCAGGAAACTTGTGATTCGATTGCAGATTCCCCTGCGCATCCCGCAGGCCTTCCCACGTGTCGTCGATGTTCACATAAAGATAGCCCGCATCGCGCATCCCGCTGGATACCATGGCGTCGGCCATCGTGCGCACCGTCTGGTCATCGATCCTGCCCGCAAACAAATTCCAACTGTTCCACCCCATCGGCGGAGTCTTCGCCAGCCCGTTGTAGGGCACGTTGTGCAGCGGCGGAGGATCGAGATACGGCAGCTTCGGAAACTCGTCGGCCGCGGTCGCAGGCTTGGCCACATACGCGTCGCCCCACATGGTAAGGTGCAACTCTCCATTCACCAGGTCGCCTACTACAAACGGCTTTTTGTCTTCCCACCCGGCGCCGAAAATCTCAAAGTGGTTTCCTATCACCGTACCCTTCAGGCCTACTTCGAAACCGAGCGCGGTCAGCTTGCCCTTCAGGTCGCTGCCGGTCTGCGCCAGCGCAAAAATCGCCTTCTGTACCTCGCCGTCATCCAGCGTCTTGCCGGTAGCCGCCCAGCGCCCCGCCAGGCTCTGCCCGTATCCGGGAGCCACCGACAACGCCAGGCAGAAAAACAACGCCGCCGCGCTTGCAGCAACCACCCGCAGCGCACTTTTCCCACTCCGCTCTTGTTGCATCCCCTCATTCTCCATTCCGCGGCGAAATGCCGCTCCGCCGGGCGCAAGAAATCACAGCAGGCCCTGCGGAATGTCATTCTCACCGCGCACCGAATTGTAAGCGATTACAGGCAATGAACGGCTTCTGCCCGTTTGTATGGCGTGACCGGATTCGATCAGGTCATGATCTCAAGCTTGATATGGATCTGTACTCGTGCAAAAAAGCCGAAGCTTCCTACACTCCACCCTCAAAGATTTTCTTAGATAAATACCGCTCCGCCGAGTCCGGAATAATCACCGCGATCCGCTTTCCCGCGCCCAACTCCCGCGCCAGTTCCACCGCCGCAAACACCGCCGCCCCCGCGCTCGATCCACCCACCAGACCCTCTTCCGCGGCCAACCGCTTCACCATGGCAAATGCGTCCGTGTCCGTCACCATCGCCACCCGGTCGCACACATCGCGATGAAAGGTCTCCGGAATGAAGCTCACGCCGATGCCCTCGACCTTGTGCTTTCCCGGCGCCCCACCCTGCAAAATCGACCCCTCGGTCTCCACGGCCACGTTCACCACCGCTGGATTCCGCTCCTTCAGGAAGCGCGCGACGCCGGAGAACGTTCCACCCGTGCCCACACCGGCCACAAAGCCGTCTACACGGCCCTCCATCTGCTCCCAGATCTCCACGGCTGTTGTGTCGTGATGGAATTGCGGATTGGCCTGATTCTGAAACTGCAGCGCTGTAAACGAGCCCGGAATCGCCGCCCCAGCCTCACGCGCCCGCCGGATCGCGCCCGCCATGCCCTCATCTTCGGGCGTGCGAATCACCTCCGCGCCGAAACCGCGCATCAAGATGCACTTCTCCTCAGCAAACCCCTCGGGCACAAACAGCTTCACTGCGTAGCCACGATTGACGCCAATCAGCGCCAACCCCACACCGGTATTCCCAGCCGTAGCCTCGATGATCGTCGAACCGGGACGCAGCTGTCCCCGCGTCTCGGCGTCCAGAATCATGCCCAGCGCCGCGCGGTCCTTGATGCTGCCGCCGGGGTTCAGGAATTCAAGCTTGGCAAACACCGCCGCACCTGGCTCAGGCGCGAGCCGCATCAGTTGCAGCATCGGGGTATGACCTACCAGTTGAGTGATGTCCGCTGCAATACGCGGGACGGGAGAGATTGAACTCGCAACGGCCATGGCAGCTTCAGTCTAACCCAGAGCCGACACCAACCTACTTTTGCGTTGCCGCTGCGCCCTTCTTGGCCACACGTACTACGGGAAAGTATCCGGTACGGGTGCGGACGTTCAGCTTGCTCTTCCCTGTGGCCGCAGCCGTCACCTGCACCCGCCGGAAACCTGGTTCCGTAGTCGGCTTGGTCGAGTGATAGCCCAGCGTGTACTGGTTCCGAATATCACGGGCCACCTCGGCGGCGACCTCGTCAATCTGTTCAATGGATTTGGGGAAAAATGCCATGCCGCCCGTCTCGGTCGAAAGCATTTCCAGCGCCCGCCGCGCATGGCGCACCTCGGCGCGGCTCATCTCGTCGCCAAACAACAATCCGATGGAATAGATCACCGGCCCTGACAACTGCTGCACACGGCGAATGGTCTGCTCCAGGTTCAGCGTCGAAGCATTGTCTTCCCCGTCGGTAATCAGGATCAGCACCTGTTTGGGCCGCTTGGCGTCGGCCACAAGCTTGTCCGCCGAGGCAACCACCGCGTCGTAAAGCGCCGTGCCGCCCCTGGACTCGATGTGACTCAGCCCGTCCCTCAACTTGTTTACATCCGAGGTAAATTCCTGGTCGATGAAGGCCTCGTCGGAAAAGTTCACCACAAACGCCTCGTCCTGCGGATTCGAGGCCGCGATCAGGTCCAGCGCGCTCTTGTTCACCGCCGGCCGCTTCCTCGACATGGACCCCGAGTTGTCTACCACCACTGCGATGGAGACCGGAAGGTCGGTGTGCTGGAAGCTGATAAGGTTCTGCTTTACGCCGTCCTCCAAGACCGTGAAGTCCCCTTTTTCCAAGTCCGGAACCAGCCGGTTACCCTCCAGCACCGTGCAATTCAGCACTACCTCTTCCACGTCGGTGTGCAGAACGTAGCCCGCTCCCTCCTTGTGCAAAGGCTCGGCAGAAACCGCGGGCGGCTCAGCATCCGGCGAACGCACCGGGTCGCGGTCCACGCTCACAGAGGGAGCCTGGCCCGGAGGAGTCTGTGCGGGGGTTGACTGGGTGGGCGATTGTTGCGCCGGCAGCGAAAACGCTACTGCGGACAAGAGAACCACGAGAACCGCGTTATTGCAAAGGCGCATAGTAGCCGGTGCGAGCATGGACAATCAGCGGAGGCAGTCCTTGCGGTGGATTGACCTTCACTTTCACTTTACGCCACTTACCGTTGCGAGTCAGATCCTTGGGCCGGTATCCGATCACATATTGATTGCGCAACTCGGTGGAAATCTTTTCGGCGATGTCGCCCATCTCGGCAATATCATCCACCCGGAACAGCCGCCCACCAGTTTCCTCGCACATATCGTCAAGCAGTTGCGGGCCGGTGCGCTCCTCAGGGGTGGTCGCATAGGCATCGAATATGCCGATCGAATAGATCTCGACGTCGGCCTCCCGCACCTCCGCGCGAACTTCGCCCTCGGTATAGCGCGACCGGTTATCGCCCCCGTCGGACACCACCAACAGCGCCTTGCGCTCATGCCGCGCATCCTTCATTTTGGCCAGTCCGTAATAGATCGCATCCAGCAAGGCGGTACGATGCCCGCTGCGCACCGTGGCCAGCCGCGCCTGAATGTCCTCCACCGAGTTGGTGAAGTCCTCAATCAACTCCGGCCGGTCATTGAAACCGATCACGAAAAACTCGTCCTGCGGATTGGCCGTCTTGATGAACTGCAGGATCGACTCCCGGGCCCGCACCAGCTTCGAGCTCATTGAGCCGGAAAGATCGAAGATGATGCCGATCGACACCGGTGCGTCCTCGCTGGCGAAGGTGCCGATCTTCTGCTGGCCGCCGTTCTCGAAAACCTGAAAGTCTTCCTGCTCCAGCCCGGTCACCAGCCGGTTCATGGGATCGGTCACCGTAACCGGAACCAACACCATATCCACGTTCATACGGATGAATGCACCGGGACGGACTTTCAGCGCTTCGGCGCCCGTCAACGCGGGTGCTTCTGCTCCTGCCGGAGCTCCCGCTGGCGGCGGGGCGTTCGCGGAAGGCGGAGGCACATGCACTTTGTTGAGCGGATCTTCCTGGTCCTGGGCCTGAGCGCGTGTCACGCAAAGAATTGCCACCACTCCGCAGATCCACAGCCAGTTCCTCAGCCACTGCAAGCGGCCGCTTGCAGTTGGAACTCTGCGCAGGATCGGAATCATCCTCATGTCCCACCACCAGGGATTGATGGCGATATTAGCACGGTTCGCGCATGGCCGGCGCAGCCGTTTTGCTCTCGTCAAATCCTGCCTCCCGCTATCGGAAAACCCTCGTACCATGGCGGCCACCCCCGGCACGGATGCCCCATCTGGGAACTGGGTTACAATCGACCCTAAGCGTGCCGCCGTCCCGCAGTGGGCAGGACGGGATTGCAGCGCGCAAATCTCGCCTTTCCCCTCGGAGCAAGACCTTTCGAATGGCCCGCATCTATCCATTTCGCGCATGGCGCTACAATTCTTCCACAGTCCGGCTGGAGGACGTGGTCACCCAACCCTACGACAAAATCTCCCCCTCCATGCAGCAGGCATACTACCAGCGCAGCCCATACAATTTGGCCCGCATCATCCTCGGTCTGCCTGAACTTTTCGATGCCGAACGTGGCGAAAGTGTCTATACCCGCGCGGCGCGCGACTTCCACGACTGGCGTGAAAAGGGCGTCCTGATCCAGGAGAAAGATCCCTGCATCTTCGCCTATTCTCAGCGTTTTTGCGTCCCGGGAACCGATATCGTGAAGGAGCGCCGCGGCTTTATCGCCCTGGGCAAGCTCCACGACTACGCCGAACGGGTCGTATTCCGCCACGAACAGACCCTTTCCAAGCCCAAGAGTGACCGGCTCAACCTGCTCAACGCCACCCATGCACATTTTGGCCAGATATTCATGCTCTACTCTGATCCCGCCGGCAGTGTGGAGAAGATTCTCTACGATGACAACGTCCCCGCCGAAGTCGAGGTCACTGACGAGTACGGTGTGCAACACCGCCTGTGGCGCATCGCCGATCCCCCAACCATCCGCCTGCTGATCACCGCCATGGATGACAAGAAACTCATCATCGCCGACGGCCATCACCGCTATGAGACTGCGCTGAATTATTCCAAAGAACACGAACCCGCGGGTCCGCCGCTGGCCGAATACAACATCAACCAGTTGCCCCGCCCGGCCTACCCTGAAGCCGCCGTCATGATGACCTTCGTCAACATGGACTCCGATGGCCTGGTGATCCTGCCCACCCACCGAGTGGTCCACAGCCTCAACGGTTGCGGGCCGGGCGCATTTGATCCGGTCGCTTTTGCCTTGGCCGCCATGGAGTTCTTCACTGTGGAAGCGCTCCCGGATGAATCCGCCGCCGACTACGTCGAGTTGCTTGGCCGCCAGGAACGAACGGCCTTTGTCGCCGTCACCCGTGCCGGGGCTCTGCTGCTGCGCTCCAAACCGGAAGCCGTAGCCGCCGCTCTGTACGATTTGCCCGAGCGTCAGCGCCAGCTCGACCTGAGCCAATTGCACTCTATCGTGCTCGACCGGCTGCTCGGCTTGGACGCCGATATGGTCCGCGAACAGACCAATATCCGCTATCTCCGCGACGCCGCTGAAGCGGTGGATCAAGTCCGCCGCGGCGAAGCCGACGTCGCCTTCCTTACCAACCCCGTTTCCATGGAGCAACTGCGGGAGGTGGCATTTGCCGGCGAGGTTATGCCGCAGAAGTCTACAGATTTCTTCCCCAAGCTGCTCAGTGGCCTGACGATCTACGCGCTGGAGTAAGTACGGGAAGAGGAAATGACTCGTTGGGATAGGTTTACAGCTTTGAAAGGGTGCGTCTTTAGCTGCGCCATAAAGGATCCAAAACTCCTTGAATTCCTCTCAACCAAGCTCTACAGAAGGCGCTAAGGTAGGTAAGAGGTGAATTCCATGTTTGGAACTGCCATCAAAGTATCTGTACTCTCCCTGTCTCTGCTTCCACTAACAGTCCTGGCACAAAACAACGGTGCGGCATCTGCGGGTACTCCAGGTTGTGGCGATGATACAGCCAAGTTTGAAGTGAAAACTGACAAAGGGCAGCATCTAGCTCAACCTGAAACCGGTAAAGCGCTGGTCTATTTCATTGAAAATGATTCGAATTTTAAGTCGTTTCCCAAGCCCACCACTCGAGCGGGCGTGGATGGCAAGTGGGTGGGAGCCACACACGGCAACTCCTACCTGTATTTCTCCATTGATCCGGGTGTGCATCATCTTTGCGCAAGCTGGCAGTTTGGCGTGATCTTGGGGCAAGGTCACAAAACATCTGTGGCTCATTTCACCGCCGAAGCTGGAGGGGTCTACTACTTCGAGGTGAAGAATACCTTCTTCCGCAGCGAGTCGTCGGCCACGACGGATATGGATTTGACTCCACTGGACAGCGATGAGGGGCAGATCCTTGCAAACAAGTTCGCGCTCAGTACTTCTCAGCAGAAAAAATGAAAATGAATCGCGGCTGTTCTACGGCGCGGCGAAAACCGGGCCCTTTCAAAATCGGGAGCATTTCCGCAGCCAGTAGTCGGGCGCTCAGAGGGTGCCTGGCTGTTTGTGTCGTGGTGACCTGCGTGGCGGCCTCGCAACCGGCTGTGGCGCAGGCTCCGCCCGCACCGGTATCTCCTCCAGCCCGGTTTCTGGTTGTGCTGGATGCCGCGCACGGCGGCGACGACCCCGGTGGCCGCCTGAGCAACGGCCAGCCCGAAAAGACCTTCACTCTAGCCCTCAGCATCAGGCTGCGTTCTCTACTTGGCGCGCGCGGCATCCAAGTGGTCACCACCCGCGAATCCGACGCCACTGTTGCCCCCAACCGCCGGGCTGAGATCGCCAACCACGCCAACGCCCAGGCATGCCTCAGCCTGCACGCTTCTGAGAGTGGTTCTGGCATTCATCTCTTCGCTTCCTCGCTGGCCCCGGCCCAGCCCGCGCGCTTCCCCGCCTGGAAGACCGCCCAGGCAGCCTGGGTGACGCGCAGTCTGGCCCTCGCCGGTGTGCTCAACTCCGCCCTCCTTCACGCTGGCATGAACGTCACTTTGGGTCGCATCGCGCTGCCCGCCATCGACAGCATGACCTGCCCCGCCATAGCCATCGAGATCGCTCCGGAACGGGTGCCAGGCCATCCGTCAGCCGCCGAACTGGACGACCCCGCTTACCAGGCCCGCGTAGCCGAGGCCGTGGCAGCTGCGCTGCTCGAGTGGCGCACGGAGGCTCATCAGCCGTGATCCCCCGCTACCAGACCATTCTCTTCGTCGTTTTGCTCGTGGCTTCGGTGGTCATGAGCGTGGTGCTATGGCAATTGCGCGAGCGCGCCCACCAGCGGCTGATCGCCGGACAAGACTCCGCGCCCACCCAGGCGCCCCAGGTCGCGCCCTCTGAACAGGCAACCCTTCTGGTCGCCAACGACTCTGACAGCTCCCTGCTTGCCCAGATTCAGTCCCTGCCCCTGCCCCTGGACCCTGGCGCTCGCGCCCGCGCCGTCCTGGGCAAACTGCTCGACCTCTACGCTGCTCCCGATGCGGCCCACCCGGTCCCCGGCGGCGGTAGTTCCATCGCCCAGGTCTTCCTCTTGCCGGCCCAGACTCAGATCCCCGCCACAGGACCGGACACAGGTCCAAACAGCGCCCCCAACTCGACCAATTCCACTGAACCCAAACCTGGCATGACCAATTCCAGCCAGACTGGCCCAGAGCTTGCCGTCGTCAACCTCACCGGCGCCTTCGTTTCCGGCCACCCTTCCGGCCTCGAAACCGAAACGCTCACCCTGCTCTCCATCTGCGGCACTCTCCATGCCAACCTGCCCCGCGTCACCCAGGTCCGCTTTCTGGTCGACGGCCAATCCCGCGCGACTCTCGCCGGCCATGCCGACCTCACCCGCACCTATCTCACCGCCGACGCCGCTCCAACCGAGGTAACCCATCCATGACCGTTTCCGGATCCACTCCTCCCACCATCGGCGTCTTCGATTCCGGTTTCGGCGGCCTCACCGTCCTACGCGCGCTTATCCGACGCCTGCCAAGCGGCCAATTCGCCTTCCTTGGCGACACCGCCCGGCTCCCTTACGGCTCCAAGTCCCGCCGCACCATCGCCCGCTACGCCGCCCAAAGCGCCCAGTTCCTCGTCCGCGAGCAAGGCGCCGAGTTCCTCGTCATCGCCTGCAACACCGCCAGCGCCCTTGCGCTCGACGCCATCCAAGACGCCGTTCCCGTCCCCGTATTGGGTGTCATTGAACCTGGCGCCTCGGCAGCTCGCGCCGCCTCTCGCACCGGCGATGTCCTGGTCATTGCCACCGATGCCACCGTCCAGAGCCACGCCTACGCCGTCGCTTGTCGCGCTCAGGGGCTCCGCACCCTCGAAAAAGCCTGCCCGCTGCTCGTCCCCCTGGTTGAGGAGGGCTGGACCGATCATTCCGTCACCGCTGAGGTCATCCGCATCTATCTCAACGGCCTCACCGCCGAAGCCGCCGCCCAGGGCCTGAACCCCGACACCCTGGTCCTTGGCTGCACCCATTACCCTCTGCTGCGCCCGCTTATTGAGCAGGCCGTTCCGCAAGGGATGAGCGTCATCGACTCCGCCGAAGCCGCCGCTCAGGCCGCCGTCAGCCAATTCGGCCTTCGCGTCGCCGCGCCCCCACCCGGCAGAGGACTCCAGGAAGCCGCACTGCGCTGCTTTGCTACCGACTCGGTCGATAAATTCGAGCGCCTCGGCTCCCGCTTTTTAGGCCGCCCGACCGGCAAGGTCGAACTGATAGACCTCGGCGGCTGATATTCTAGGAAATGGTTGGCCCGGCATCCCCTCTGCATGGGCCGACCGCATAGCCAGGGAAGGTGTCCCCTGGAACCGCAACCCCAAAGTCGACGCAACCACCGGGGAGCGGCGACCCTGCACAATACCGAGTAGGACGCAGTATCTCTGGTAATGCCGTTGGAGGAAGAAAGCAAGCATGATTGATTTGGCGGGTAAGACGGCCGTGGTCTTCGGGCTGGCCAATAAGCGTTCCATTGCCTGGGGCATCGCCCAAAGACTCCACGAAGCCGGCGCAACCCTGGCCATCTGTTACCAGAGCGAGCGCATGAGATTGGAGGCCCAAAGCCTCATTGACGAACTCCCCGGCGCTCAAGGCTTCCAGTGTGATGTCTCCAGCGACGCTGAAATCGAGTCCCTGTTCGCCGGCTTCAAGGAAAAATTCGGGAAGATCGATATCCTCGTCCACGCCGTCGCCTTCGCCCCCGCCGCCGACCTGCGCGGCGACTTCCTGAACACCAGCCGCGAAGGTTTCCGCATCGCCCTCGACGTCAGCGTTTACTCGCTCATTGCCGTCAGCCACGCCGCCGCTCCTTTGATGACCGAGGGCGGCAGCATCATGACGCTTAGCTTCTACGCCGCCGAAAAGGTCGTCCCCAACTACAACGTGATGGCCGTCGCCAAGGCCGCATTGGAATCCACGGTCCGCTACCTCGCCTGCAATCTCGGTCCACGCAATATTCGCGTAAACGCCATCTCCGCCGGGCCCATCAAGACCCTGGCCGCTCGCGGCGTGGGCGACCTCACCGACATGCTCAAGGCCCACGCCGATCGCGCCCCCCTCCACCGCAACGTAGACCAGCTCGAAGTCGGCGGCGCAGCCCTCTTCCTCGCCAGCGACCTCTCCAGCGCCATCACCGGCGAAATCATGTACGTCGACTGCGGCTACAACATCATGGGGTTCTGAAAATAGCAGGAGTCCCCCACAGAGGAAGGCAGTCCGTTTTACCCCTCAACCTTCAACCCCATGGGATAGCTTTATTATCAAGTCACTTCATTGAAGGCGCTTCTCGGGTGAGCTGTTTCAGCCGGATGCTGTATGGTTCCAATTGCATTGTGACCCCGTCAAAGCGAACAGTAGCGGGTGCGTCATCGTAGTTCAGCAGCGCCAGTTCACCGCTCCGCAATACGCTCCAGTAAACCGTTTCTGGTTTCTCCATATGTAGTGCCTTCGTTATGCCAGGATCGAGTCCTTTGAGTTCCAGAAGACGGGAACGCAGGAAGCGCATGTAATAATCCGAAAGGCCAGGTTGGTCTTCTCGATCCAGGATGAATTTTCCTTTGCCTGTCTCGCCCCGGTTCCAGAGTTGCGACGCTGAGTTATCTCCCTCCACGGTCTGCGGCATAAATGGCGCAATCACGGTTCCTCCGTCCTTGACCCACTGCGCGATCCGATCCAGGGCCGGTTTTTCCATCGTGCCGCCCCAGAGGAAGATGAGCACCTTATAACGGCTTAAAGCCCCGTCCTGGATCATCTTCTCACTAACAAAATCGTGATCTGTTATGGTACGCAGAGACTCCGCACGGCTGAAGAACGGACCCTCCAGACTTCTCCCTGTTTCGTCCAGTTTGGTTGCTGTAGTCGGGAAGAATACAGCTATATCGATCACGGGTTTGGCCCGGTGGTCAAGCAATGGCGCGTATCTTAGCCACTTTGTTATAGATTGGTCGCTCTCAAACAGATTGTCGCTATAAAAGAACAACTGATCGGCATCATCGACCATCGCGCCAAAGATCCGCGAAACCACGCCGGCGGCTGTCACTTCGCCCGCAGGTTCCATCGCGTAGCGGGTGCCATAGAAGCGTGTGGTGGATGATAACAAGCGAGTCAATCCGAAGTTAAAAGTGAAGTTACTATTATCAGCAGTTTCCCTGACCCCGACTCCTCGTTTGGCCGCGTCGCGCGTGACTCGGGAGAAGTCGGCGCCCTCATTGATATTCTGCCATCCACCGACCTTCTGGTAGATTGGAACCTGCGGCAAAGCCTCCTTCGCCCATTCATCCCAACGATCTGCCCAGTCGCTCATGGAATCCATATACCAGTCGTAGAAGTCCATCTTCTGCCTGGGACTCCGCGCTGTTTCCGGCAAGAACGTTTCGACATTGTCGAACGAGGCGAAGTCAGTCTGCCAGGCCTTGTTCAAATCATCAATGGAAGAGTAGCGGGCACGCAGCCAGGTCCGGAAAGAAAGCACGGCTTCATTACCGGCTGCCCAATAGCCAAAATGAGCATGAAGCGTACGTCCCGGATACCCCATCTCGGCGCCTGCGGAGGTCGGATAGAGCACCTCCCCGTAGTCACCGCTTATGCCGAGATTCACTTCCAGAAGCGCTCCCCCGTCCCGATAATGTTTGCCGAACTCCGTTATGTAACGCTGGACGTATTTTGGCCACTTGCCCGAGAAGATAGTCTGGATATCCGTACGCTGCCGGTGCTCGAGGCATTCATAACCAAGGAAATCCGACCCGTCGTGGAACCATGCAGGCAGAGTATAGGCAGGGCCGGCAATGACAAATGGGGACCATTGCAATCCATGTGCTTTGGCTTCGGCCACAATTGCGTCATAGTAACTCCAGTCAAAGACTCCCTGGGTACTCTCTACAGCGTTCCACTTTACATAACTCTCAATACCGTTGAAGCCCAGTGCTCGCACCAGGGGAAGTTGGTTGCGCAATTGGGCTACCGTCTCCGGACGTTTCGCCTTCAGGACATCCCCTTCCAGACCGCCCATTACCAGCGTCATTGGCCGCTGAAACTTCACGGCGGACTGAACATCGGGAATGGGTTCCCGAGCCGGCTCGGCCTCTGAGAGGTGCACCGACCGCAGGTGTTCAAGGCCATAGATCCGCAAGGGTTGCGCAAAGGCTGACGGTGCAAGCCGGAACCATGCCTTGCGTAGCTTTCCAGTGTTCAGCCGTGCCACACCCCATTGGTCCACGAAAGGTGTGGGTGAAGAGATCGAGATCATTCCGAAACCCAGATCCAGGTACTCCACAGTCAGCCAGGCTGGACCGGCAGAAGGCTTGTCAAGACGCACCGCAAAAGACGCACGCAGGCGATAATCGTTCACCGGAACAAGCGAAGCTACTGAAACACCTTTCAGCTTCTCGATCCGCCAATCTGCGTACTTGTCTCGAACCAGGGACAGACCTTGGGCCTTTTCCGGAACATTGGCTTCCCAGCAGGCAATATCAGTCGCACTTTTAGTTACACCTTCCGAAGCCTCTTGACCAGTCAGCGGCTTCAGTTGGAATGAAAGAACGGCGAATAAGACCGATGAAAATAAGATTCCCTTTTTCATGAGCTTATGCAAGCGGTTTACACTCAATTGAGAATTCTCGTTTTGCTGCTGGTTTCTTTTCATCCGACGTCTCCCATATGGCCGTACCCCAAAGTTCATAAGGTTTCCGGCCATCCACACCCCGACCTACCCTACTATCGGTAGCCCCGCCAGCGCCATCGCAATCTCTTCTGCCGGATAGTCGTAGTTCTCCAACTTACCGGCCTGATAGTCGAGATACGATTGCATGTCGAAGTGCCCATGTCCGCTCAGGTTGAAGAGGATCGTCCGCGTCTTGCCTTCTTCTTTGGCTGCGAGCGCCTCGCGGATCGCCTGGGCAACGGCGTGATTGGCTTCCGGCGCGGGAACAATGCCCTCGGCGCGCGCAAACTGAATCCCCGCCGCGAATGCGTCCAACTGCTGCACTGTCGCGGCTTCAATCAATCCCATGTCAAGAACATGCGACACCAGCGGCCCCATCCCGTGGTAGCGCAATCCGCCCGCATGAATTCCCGGAGGCATGAAGGTACTGCCCAGCGTATGCATTTTGACCAAAGGAGTTAGATGCCCGGTGTCGCCAAAGTCGTACATGAACTTGCCCTTGGTCAGGCTGGGACACGCGGCCGGTTCCACAGCCACCACGCGCGCATGGCATTGACCTTTGAGCTTGCGCCCCAAATACGGCATCGCCAAGCCCGCAAAGTTCGATCCGCCGCCCGCGCACGCAATGATCACGTCGGGCTCATCGTCGGCCAGGGCCATCTGCTCGATCGCCTCCAGGCCAATCACCGTCTGGTGCAGCAGCACATGGTTCAACACGCTGCCCAGCGCATACTTTGTGTGCGGGTCCTTCGCGGCCACTTCCACGGCCTCTGAAATCGCAATCCCCAGCGAACCGTTCGAGTCAGGATGCACGGCCAGAATCGCCCGCCCCGATTCCGTCTCATTGCTCGGGCTGGCGACCACACTGGCCCCGAAAGCCTCAATCAGCGCGCGCCGGTACGGCTTCTGGTTATAGCTCACCCGCACCATGAAAACCTTGCAATCCAGGCCAAACATGGCGCAGGCCATGGACAAAGCCGAACCCCACTGCCCAGCGCCCGTCTCCGTGGAAAGGTGCTTCGTGCCTTCCACCTTGTTGTAATAAGCCTGCGGAATGGCGGTATTCAATTTATGCGAGCCTGCCGGGCTCACACCCTCGTACTTGTAGTAGATCCGCGCCGGCGTATCCAACGCCTTCTCCAGCCGTCGCGCCCTGAAAAGAGGCGAGGGACGCCACTGCGCATACATCTGCCGCACTTCGCCGGGAATCTCGATCTCCCGCTCGGTGCTCACTTCCTGAAGAATCAGGCCCATCGGAAATAGTGGAGCCAGATCGTCCGGTCCGATCGGTTTATGTGTGCCGGGGTGAAGCGCCGGCGCCATGGGCTTTGGCAAATCGGCAAGGATGTTGTACCAGGCCTGCGGAATGCGGCTTTGTGGAAGGTTAAATTGGATGGTGTCCATGCGAAATATTCTAGCAGCGACTCCGCGAGGGATGCTGCCAGTCTTTCCATCTCATCGTTAAGCCGCTATTCTTTCAACGTCACCGTAATCTTGCGCGCGTCCCCGCCTTCAGAAGAAATGGCAATCTCGCCCGTAGCTTTCTTGCGGATGCTCTTGAACTTCTCACCCCACTCCACCAGCACCAGCGCATCCTCGGTCAGCAGTTCGTCCAGCCCTAGCGTCTCCAATTGCCGCTCGCCTTCCAGCCGATAGACGTCCAAGTGATAAAGCTTCACGGGTTTGCCATTCCGCGCGCCGTCGTACTCGTGCAGCAGCGTAAACGTCGGGCTGGTCACCTCGTCCGCCTCGGCCGCATCCAGGGCCTGCGCAATCCCCTTCACCAGCGTGGTTTTGCCTGTGCCCAGATCACCGCGCAGGATCAGCAGTTGCGGCGGATTCAGCAAGCGTGCCAGCTTGCGACCCACCTCGATGGTGTCTGCGCCGCTGTAAGTGGTGAACTCCCGAATCCGCCCTTCAGCGGTGGGTGTGGCTTTGCTCATTCAGGTGCCTCGTGGGAGACTGCGGCGGGTCACAACTCCGCCACAAGCCCCTGCAACCAAACATACCCGTTCCGCCCGCGAGAGCGAAAGCCAAAAGCCCGTGAAAGCTGTGCAAGACTGTCCGTGGCGAGCAATGTGTGCTCATTGCCCTCACGCACAGCCAGATCTCCGGCCAGTCCGTGCAAAAAAACCGCGGCTTCCACCGCCCGTGCCACCTCGTCGGGATACTGCGCCAGTAGCCCCGCCACCATCCCGGTCAGCAAATCGCCGCTCCCGCCCTTGGCCATCCCCGGATTGCCGGTCGTGTTCACGGCCACCCGTCCATCGGGATGAGCAATCAGCGTCCGTGCGCCCTTCAGTACCAGCGTCATGCCCGTGCGCTGGGCAAAGGCGCGCGCCACTTCCAGCCGTCTGGCCTGTACCTCTGCCACGGAAATCCCGGCGAGCCGCGCCATTTCCCCAGGATGCGGCGTCAGCACCATCGTGCGGCCGCTCTTGGCCATCGCCGCAAGCTCGGCCAGCAACTCCGGCAAGCTAGCCAGAATGTTCAGTGCATCGGCGTCGATCACCGCAGGAATCCTGGTCGCCGAAAGCAGGCTTGTGGTGAACTGCGCCGTCTCACGCCCCTGCCCCAGTCCCGGCCCGAGAGCCAGAACCGTTTTGCCTGCCGTTAGCGCCGCAATCCGCTCCGGAGCCTGGTTCTCCGCCGCAATCTGCCCCTCCGCGGTCGCCACAAGGGGCCAGGTCATCAGCTCCGGCGCAACCCAGCCCACCGGTCCGAGCGCCGGAGCCGGAACTGCCGCCGTCACCAGCCCCGCCCCAGCCCTCAGCGCCCCCAGAGCCGCCATGGCCGGAGCGCCTGCTTTGCCCCCGGCTGTTCCAAATGTCCCGCCCACCACCAGCACATGCCCGAAGTTGCCTTTGTTGGCGGCCGCTGCGCGAGGCGTATGTGTCACCTCAATCGAACTTCCAGCCCAATGCAATCCAGGGGAATTCGGTCTTAGCGCCGAGACGACCAGTTCTTCCGGCGACCCGATCGGCGCCACCACCACTGGCTGGTCCCACCGCCTTGTCAATTGCCCAAAGACGTGCGCCGGTTTGGGCGCTGTAAACGTAATCACCGCATCCGCGGGAAACACCGGCCCTTCCGCTGTGGCCCCAGTCGCGTCCGCCGCCCACCCGGAGGGCAAATCGACCGCCAGCACCGGCGTCCCACTGCCGGTCACCCACTCTACCGCCGCCAGCGCCAGACCTTTCAACGGCGGTTTGAACCCTGTGCCTACAACCGCATCCACAATCAAATCAGTGTGCAGCGGAACCGGGTGAGCCTTCAGATCCTGCGTCGTGCGGATCGCGCGCGGAGGGTTGCTGGTACCCGCTTCGCCCGCACTCATCAGGAGCTCCAAATAGGCCACCATTGCGTCGCCCGCCAACCCCGCTGGATCGCCCAGAAGCAGCGTGGTCACTTCCAGCCCCGCATTGGCCAGGAGGCGCGCGGCCATCATGCCATCGCCACCGTTGTTGCCCCTGCCGCACAGCACCGTCACGCGCCGCGCCTGCGGAAACCGCTCCCGCGCAAACGCCGCCACGACCGCCGCCGCCGCCCGCATCAGCTCCAGCGACGGAACCCCGAACCGTTCGCTCGTCGCGCGGTCACAGGCCTGCATCTCGGCAGCAGAAAGAACGTGCATGCCATCCATGGTAGTGCATGAGAGACCTGCAACAGCTTCCGGGTTCCTCAAAACTCGATCTTTGCCTGAAATGCAATCATGCGCGGCGAACTGTCTCCGCCCAGCCCCACGCCGAGCAACCCGGTTGGCGGTGATATCGTGCCCTCCAGCGTGCCGAATTTTGCCGGGACATACGCCCCGGGCACTCCTGCTTCCACATTGCTGGGCAGCGCGAAATTCGGATGATTGAACGCATTGAACAACTGCGTGTCGAACCGCAGCGACACCGCCTCCGAAATCTGAATCCGCTTCGTCGCGTAAATGTCCGAGTAGGTAAAGTGCGGTCCGCGCACCGTATTTCGCCCCGCGTCTCCGAACTGGCAGTTGGCCGCTGAGTCGCCCCCGAGGCAAGCCCCCGTCGTCGGATTAACCGTAGAGACAAAAGCCTCGGGATTCAACCACTGCCTGGTTCCGGCCACTGTGACGCCGGAGTAGGGAGTTTTCCGGTAAATCGGCACGCTGGGAACTCGGCGAGCAAACTGCGGCCCGCTGGCTTGAAAGATGCCATTTCCGTTTGCCGTATAAGGCTGGCTGAGCACGGTGAGCGGAAGCCCGGTGTGAAAGAACGCTGTCTCGGAAAACGACCATCCGCCTAACACTGCCTGCAGAGACGCGTGAGAGGAACGGAAAGGTATCCGGTATATCCCAAACGCTGAGATATTGTGCCGCACGTCATAGTCACAGTCGCCATACTGGCGGCTCAGTTCCCCCGGCAGCGGCGACAGGATTCCCTGTGTGGAAAAGGAAAGCAATCCTCCATTCGACACTTCATCCAGGCAATGGCTCAGCGTGTAGTTGCCGCGCAAAGTAAGACCGCTGAATTGCTCTGAGATGCCGGCCTGCAATCCGGAATAGCTACTATTCGCATTGGTTTCAAACTCATTCACGCTCCCAAATCTTTGATCGAGCGGCTTCTGGTAGGGATAAGGCGCAAAGCACCCATCACATACGTCTTGGTAGCCGTTCAGTTCCACCTGATACGGCTCATGGACGCCGCGTGTGCCAACATAGTCGATCCGCGCGGCACCATGCGCGCCCGCCTGGTGTTCCATCCCAAAGTTATATTGGTAGTAGTAAGGCGTCTTGAGTGTGCCGCTCGGAAAACTGTTCAAGCCCACGGCCAGTGGACAGGTTGCTGCCCATGCGGCAATTCCGGCGCACGGCGCTGCGGCCTCGCCAAAGAGATTTTGGAATCTCTGGTTGGCTTCGGCAGTTGCATCCACAGCGCTGTCATTCTCGTTCGGCGCAATCCCCAGGCCGCCCACTTGCCCGCCGATCCCACCCACAAAGGTCGGTGCATAAGGAGCATTGGTCGCGGCAAGATCCGCGATCTGTGCCGGAATGATGTCGTTAAAAACTCCAAAACCGGCGTGCAATACAGTGCCCCTAGTAACTTCGAGAGCCGCGGAGACGCGCGGCTGCCAGACCAGCAGCGGCGTAGCTGGAAATAGATCCCGCACCTTAGTTTGAATCACTTGATCGAGCGGCTGGCTGATGCTGTGTGAAATATCCAGAAATGACCCGGCCGGACGCGCAAACAACCGCTGCTGATTCAGGGGGTTGGTATTCCACGTGGTCCGCACTCCGGCAGTCAGTGTCATACGCTCCGTGGGTTTGTACGTATTCATCGCGTACATATCCAAATTGCCTGCCGCCACCCGCTCTTTCAGGGAAACGGGAAACGTCTGGCTCGCGGTGTAGGCCGCGCCAAAGGTGAATTGAGCAAGATCGTTATATACGACGGTGGGTACGGTTCCTGCGCCAAGATCGTAGTCGCTTACGTCGATCCGCCGCGTATTGATCCCAAGCTTGTAGGTGTCTCTTCCCCGCGTCCAGATAAGGTTGTCGTTGATCTGCCACTGGGTTACCTTGCGTCCCTGGGGATAGGTATTGTTATTGCCTCCGATCGTTGTAAAGGGCGCGCTGTTGCTGCCCGCCATCAGCACAATGGGAAAGGTCTGTAGCACCTGAGCAAAATTACCGGGCTCAAAGATGCTTGCATACCAGCTCGCACCAGGGTTGAACTGATTGACGAGATTCGGACTGAAGACATGCGTGTACCCGGCAACCAAAGTGCGTTGCGGCTGGGGTGAGTAAGAGTTGAAGAGCGCGTTGATCGGATCGGTAAAGGCGGCCTGCAAACCCGTATCCTGCTGAAAGCGATACCAGACGCTGTTATTTCGATCAATGATGTGGTCGATCTTGACCACGACCAGGTTCTCAGCGTCGCTGTTCGTCAGGGACTCCTGCCTTTGGTTCGCGCAACCGCTTCCATTCAAGACGTTACCGCTCGTCTGGGTGCCGGGAAGCATAGCCCCGCTGGCGTCCAGAGGACAGGAATTCACTGAGATCGGAGTTCCGCCCGTATTGTTGAAAAGCTTGAACATCGACTGATAGAACCCAATCTCCTCCGGCTCTGCTGGCATCACGGTTCCAGTGATCGCGTCCGCCCCGCCATGTGCCAATTGCCCCAGCACATACTGCTGATAAGCGGGCGAGGGCACCACTGCTTGCGAAACCAGAGGCAGAGCGATCCGGATTCCCTCATAGTGGGCAAAAAAGAAAAGCTTATCGGGCCGCATGGGTCCGCCGATGCTCACCCCAAATTCATTCACCGTCGATCGCGGTTTCTTGGCAACATTGTCTGCCGTGTCGTTTGCGTGAAGAAAGTAGTCTTCCGCATTCAACAGGGACCCATTCCACAATTCGTAAAGGTCGCCGTGAAATCGATTCGTCCCGGACTTGGTGAAGTAATTCACCTGCGACGCGCCATATCTGCCCTGATCGACGGAGTAAGAGCTTGTATTGACGGTCGCCTCCTGCACCGCATCCAGTCCAATAACAAGGTTCGTCGATAATCCGATATTCAGTCCAAGCCACGGATCATTGGTATCGTATCCATCCAATACGTAACCGTTCGATGTGGCGGGCAGCCCGTTGAATTCCACGTTTCCATAACCGCCGGCCGCCTTCGCGTCGTTGGAGGACCCCGCCGTATTCATCAACGCTCCCGGTGCAAACTGGGCAATGTACGTCAGGTCTTGTCCAGGGTTGGGAAGGCTCGCAATCGTCTTGTTTTCCAGCGTTGTCGTGGTATTTGGGTTCTCCAAGCTAAGCATCACCTGTTGCGCCGTCACCTCGACGGTCTGCGCCGTCGAGGAAACGAAGAGACTCAGGTTCAAAGTCACCGTCCGCCCCACTCCAACAGCAACGGGCCGCGATGTCTGCTCCACGAACCCGCTGGCCCTCACCGTCACCGTATAGGTACCGGGATTCACCTGGGAAAACAGGAACCGGCCGTCGGCGTTGGTTTCTCCGTCGCGGGTGGCCTTTGTATCTACATCGGTTACCATAACTGCGGCATGGGGCAGTGCCGCGCCGCTCGAGTCCTCCACCGTTCCTGAAATGGCACTCGATGTGCCGCTTTGCGCCACCAATAACTGCGAGTTAACTATAGTTAACATCAGAAAACAGCCGAAAAGATACCCGGATATTCGATTAGATTTCATGCGTAACCTCCGCTGGGGAATCAGGAGTCAGCTACCCTGAAACATCAACACCAGGAACCATGCATTCAGTCCCGCAATCAATGCTGCGGTAAACCACGCCAACCCCTGCAGCCAGGGTTTATTCACAAATTCGCCCATTTTCTTGCGGCTGCCAGTGAAGATCACCAGCGGAATCACGGCAAAGCTCAGTTGCAGCGACAAAATCACCTGACTCAGCAGCAGCAGCTTTTCCGTGCCCTGCTCGCCGGTAATCGCAACCACAATGATGGTTGGGATGATGGCCAGCGAACGCGTAATCAGCCGCCGCAGCCACGGTGACAGGCGGATGTGGATGAACCCTTCCATTACCACCTGACCGGCCAGCGTGCCTGTGATCGACGAGTTTTGCCCGCTCGCCAGCAGCGCAATCGCAAACAGCGTACTCGCCCCCGCCGCGCCCACCAGCGGGCTTAGCAGCTTGTAGGCATCCTGAATGGCCGCAACCTCATAGTGCCCGCTGCGGTTGAACACCGCCGCCGCCACCACCACAATGGCCGCGTTCACAAACAGCGCCACCGTCAGCGCCAGCGCAGAGTCTATGTTGGCCATGAAGATTGCCTCGCGCTTGCCCTCCGGCGTGCGCTTGTAGCGGCGGCTCTGCACGATCGATGAGTGCAGATACAGGTTGTGCGGCATCACCGTCGCCCCCAGCATGCCGATGGCAATGTAGAGCATATCCGGGTTGGTAACGATATGAGACGAAGGGATTAGCAGATTCTTCAGCGCAGGCCAGTACTCCGGTCTCGAAAAGAACAGTTGCACGCCAAACATGGCGATAATCGTTCCGATCAGCGCAATCACCAGCGCCTCAACCCAGCGAAACCCCCAGCGCTGCAACAGCAGAATCAGCAGCACGTCCAGCCCGGTAATGAGCACGCCATAAAACAGCGGAATGTGAAACAGCAGTTGCAGCGCAATTGCCGATCCAATCACCTCGGCCAGATCGCAGGCCGCAATCGCGATCTCCGCGCCCACCCACAGCACAAAGCTCGCCCGGCGCCCGTAGCTCTCGTTGCAGAGCTGCGCCAGATCCCGCTCCGTGGCCACCCCCAGTTTCAGGCTCAGGCTCTGCAACAGAACGGCCATCAGATTTGACGCCATGATCACGAACAGCAAGGTGTAGCCGAAGCGCGACCCGCCAGCGATATCGGTGGCCCAATTGCCGGGGTCCATATACCCCACCGAAATCAGAAACCCGGGCCCAAGAAAACCCAGCAGACGCCGCCAGGTGAGCGGCGATCCGGAGATACGCACGCTCGAATGCACCTCCGGCAAGGAGGGCTCAGGGAGCGCGACTGGTGGTAACAATTCTGTTGACATGATTGCTTGCGAAGAAGAGACCAATTCGTTCCTCAACCCAAGTATGCCACAGGTTGTTAATCATGGTTAACAAATTTTCTTATGTTTAATTACAATAAAAATTCCGGCCTTGACAATGGCGTGGGTGATCCATCTTTTCCACGAGCCTGCGAGAAAAAATGGGGGTAGGACGGGAAACCATGATGCAACGTCCTCACGCCTCATCAGTTCGAATTTATGACAGTTCCGGGCGCAGCCACACCGCCTCAGCCGCCAGCCGCCCCAGAATCAAACTTTGAGCAGATTCGCCCGCTGGCAGTTCAATCGAAACGGTCTGGTCGTAGTTCTGGCTTACGACCCTGAGCCTCTGATTTGGCCCCATCCCCGCTTGGTGGAGAAACAGCAGCAACTTGGGATCGCGTTCATGGAGGCTGGTCACCGCGTAATTTCGCCCTTCCTGAGCCTCTGACAGTGGCACCTCGCCGCGTCGTTTCCGCTCTGCCGGGTTCTCCGGCAGCACTGCATTTCCGTGCGGACACGCCCCGCCCTCGCCCAGTTTCTCCCGGAGTTTGGCCTCGAATGCCGGCGAAACCGCATGTTCCAGACGCTCCGCTTCTTCGTGGATCTCATACCACTCCATCCCGAAGATCTCGCTCAGCATTCGCTCGATCAGGTGGTGGCGCAGAGCGATGCGGTAAGCCGTTTCGCGTCCTGGCGCCGTCAGCCGTACAATTCCGTCCGCGCCCACCTCCACGCACCCGTCCCGCTTCAGCCGTTTCAGCGCCATGGTCACCGCGGGCGCTGAAACTTCAAGCCAGTGCGCCAACAGGGCCGGAATCACCTCGCGTCCCTCGGCTTCAGCCTCAAGAATCGCTTTCAGGTAATTCTCTTTCGAAACGTGTATGGAGTCTTTCATCGCAGTCGTGCAATCAGTCTATACGGTAGAGCAGTTCACAGCAGTGAGCCAAAAAGCAGTCAGCTGTCAGCCACAACAATTTGCAGGATGTCCAACCCTTTCCGCATTTTCTATGTAAGGAATGGAAGACGACGGATTTGACTCGTGCCGCACCCAAAACAAACGCCCCCAGCCTTTGCTTCAAGGCTGGGGGCAAAAAGCAAAAGACTGATAACCAGCCTTACGGCTTCACCCTGACCTTAGGCTCAACCGACAATCCGGGCCGCAACAAGTGGTTGGGGTCTTCATTTGCCAAATTGGTAAAGTCCACCCGCACCGGAACCCGCTGCACCACCTTCACGTAATTCCCGGTCGCGTTCTCCGGCGGGAACAAACTCAGCACCGACCCCGTCGCACCGCCGATTTGCGTCACCCTGCCGTGATAGGTCTTGCCCGTAGCATCCACATCGATCTCCACTGGCTGCCCAGCGGACATATGCCGCAGTTGGGTCTCCTTGAAGTTTGCCGTCACCCAAATGTCTTCGAGCGAGACCAGCGTCAGCAGGTTCTGTCCCACTCCCACGTTCTGATTGATCTCCACGCTTTTTCTCGTGATGATGCCCGCCGCCGGGGCCACAATCTTTGTATAACTCAGGTTCAACTTCGCCTGATCCAGTTGTGCCTGTGCCTGCGCCACCTGCGCCGCGGCCTGCTTGGCGCGGGCAGATTGTGCGGCCACTTGCTGCGGTCCGGTTTCGGCGTACTTCAACATCGCCCGAGCCTGCGTCTCCCGGTCGTGCGCAACACGCACCCCGTCCGCCGCGGCCTGTTCGGTGGCCCGCGCGTCGGCCAGCTCTGCCTTGGCCGCATCCGCCGCGGCCACTGCCGCATCGAACTGCTGCTTGCTGATCACGTCTTTCTCGACCAGCGGCTTGTACCGTTCCAGATCGGCCTGCGCTTTGGTGTTGTTGGCCGCCGCCTGGGCCACCCGCGCATGCGCGGCCTCCAGTTGTTTCTCCGCCTGGGCCACGCTGGCTTGCGTACCGCTCACATCCGCGTCCGCCGAACGCAGGTTGCTCCCAGTGTTTACTGTGGTGATCGGCACATTCACGTTGGCCGCCGCGGCGTTGGCCTGCGCGCTGGCCAGTGCGGCTTGCGCGTTCTCGACAGCTACTTCGTAGTCCCGTGGGTCCAGCTCGGCGATCACGTCCCCCGCCTTCACTACCTGGTTCTCTTCCACGTCGACCTTCAGCACCTGACCGCCGATCCTCGCGCTCACCTGGATCAGATGCCCATTTACCTGCGCGTCGTCAGTATCCTCGGTAAAGGTGGAATGCCACCAGAGCGCAACCGCAACCAGCACGACCACCCCGACCACGACCACAACGATGCTTCTGCGCCGCGACTTCGGCTGCTCGATCTCTGTCTCTGCCGCCGCCTCCGGCTGGCCCGGTGTTGGTGTTGAATCCGCCACGTTTACTTTCCTCCCAGATAATTCTTGTAACTCTGCGCCGCTCCCAGGGCCCGTGCCAAACTCAGCTTGGCCACATTGTGCCGGTAGAGGCTGGTCACGTACTGATCGTTGGCCTGCGCCACCGACTGCTCCGCCTGGCTCACCGCCAGGTTGTCGCTCACGCCGTTCGCATACCGTTGCTGCGCCTCGCTCAACGCCTCGTTAGCCAAATCCACACTCGACCGGGCAACCTCAACCTGCTTCTGTGCCGAGGCGATGTCCAGCAGCGCGTCGCGAATATCGGCGTCGACCTGCGCGTTCATGTCGCTCAACTCGTCCCGCAGCGTGTCCAGTTGCGCCTGCGCCACCTGCGCCTCGCCGCGCAAGGCAAACTCCTTGAACAGAGGCACGCTCAGCACGCCCGTCGCGTCTCCGGTTCCATGCGAGTGCGACAGCGTCGTGCCGATGTCCCCATAGTCTCCCTCGAACTTCAACGTCGGCAGCCGGTCGGCCGTGGCCGCCTTGCGCTGCTCCTCGGCCGCCTTGGTCTGCTCCACCATGGCCGCCAGATCTTTGCGATTCAAATGGGCCTGGCGAATGGACGCCTCCACATCAAGCTGGTCAAACGCCGCATAAGGCGCCTTGTCGCTCAGGTTGAAGCTCTGTGCCAGCGGCAGCCCGATGGTCCGAGCGAGCGCCAGCCTGTCCTTGGCCAGCGCATTGCGGGCCACAATCAACTGCTGCTCCAGCCGCTGCGAATCCACCCGCGCCCTCAGCTCGTCCAGCAACGGCGCCGTCCCCGCCTGGTGATTGGCAACCGCCTGGTCCAGCGATACCTTGGCCGTGGCCACCTGCGCTTCCACACTGCTCACCTGGGTCTCATCGGCCAGGACCAGCAGATACGCATTGCCTACCGTCAGCACCACCAGTTCCCGCGCGTCTTCAGCCGAAAGCTGGGCGGCGGCAAAGTTGTGCCGCGCCGCCAGGTAGTTGCGCAGCGATGTCACATCCACCAGTGACAAATTCAGTGAAGCCCGCACGTCCGTGAATGCGAAAGGACCGATAATTGTGGGAAAGCCCGGTATGCGCAACCCTTCCGCGGGCAGATCGGTCTGCATCTCGGATTCCTTGCCGCTGGCATCCACCTCCGGCAGCAGCGATTGCAGTTGACTTAGCCGCTGGCCGCGCGCCGCCGCCGTCTGCGTCCCGCTCAGGATTACTCCCAGGTTGTTCTTTAGCCCTCGCTGGATCGCCTCGTCGAGGGACAAGTCGATGGTCTGCGCCGTCGCCTCGCCTGCCGTCACGCTGCCCTGAAAACTCGACGCGGTCGGCACCGTCTGATTGGGAGCCTGCGGTGTCTGCGCCGCCAGCTCCCCTGAAGCCAATACTGCAAGGCCCAACAGCAGGCCGCAGGCGCAGGGACGGATCGTACTTTCTCTCAAATGTTCTGACGAAATCAAGGGTCTTCCACTCACAGCGAAACGCTACAACACGAAAAGGATTGCCCATAATGGATGCGTGGAATGGGCGCTAGGGTTCTAAATGTAGTGTATCGGAATACCACCCAAGCCCGCTGCACTTCCGCTCAGTCCTGCTGGCGAATGAAAATCACCGCGCCGCAGCAGCCTGTAGCAATTGCGATGCAAGCGAGCACAATCCCTGGCGGAAGAATTCGCGTACCGCGTCCGCGGTCCATCCCGCAGCCTTCGGGCCGCCATGCGCCTTCAGCAGCTCGGCCGTCGCTACCGCCGTGAACCCTGCCACCGCCCGCAGCACGAAGATTGTCCGCACCCCCGTGGACAGGCCCTCCAACCACTGCCGTACCCGGTCCCGGTCCGGTCCCGTGATCATCCGCGCCAGATCTTGGCGCGCCACACCCGCCGCCTCCAGATCATCGTCCTCGATGCAGGTTTTTGCCGGTTCCAACCCTTCCGGCGCCGCCAGACTGCCGGGGGCGCGCCGCTCAAGGATCTCCAATGCTGCTGTGCACAATGCCTGCCGGCTGTTCTTGCGCGACTCAGCTGCATCAGAACAGGCCGAGACCTCCGCCGTCGCGATGGTCCTCTCGACCAGCCGGATGCTCTCCTCGCCTTCGCCCACCAGCATTGAAGCCAGGCTGTAAAGCCCGGCAGCAATCAACTCGTAGACATCGTCCATGCCGTCCAGAGCCTGGGCAACCGTCGCATCGTCCTTCGGCTGGCCATCCATCAACCTGTGGACCCGCTTTGAGAACGCCTGCGCCTCGGCAGGAATCGGTCGCTCAGGAATCAGGCTGGAACTCGGAGTAGAAGGTTCCTGTTGCATGGGGACAGCTCCTCTCAGGGGATTGAAGCAAGCTGATTCAATTTTATCCTCGCCTCCTCGGGCCGGGGAGTCAATCCAGGCCGCACCGAAGGTGTTACAAGCAATCCTTTCATATTGTGGGTCGCGCGGCTCACAACATGGGCCTGTAGCGGCCTCACCTGGGGTGAACCCCGGCCCACACTTGTCAATACTCATTTTCCCCGCTGTTTAACACACCTGGGGGCCCTCATACTGTATGGATTGCGTAGTGGGCAGTTCTTCCCGCAGCGGAAACTCACGTGCCGCTTCCGGGGAAAAAGCGGTAGACTGCCAACACGGCGCACTGGACTGACACGATGGCACGAACTTCGCACAAACAAAAGCTCTTCAACGGCCGGGACCGCTCCTGGATGCAATTCAACCGGCGCGTCCTTGAAGAAGCCGAGGACCCGGCGAATCCGTTGCTCGAACGCGTCAAGTTCCTGGCTATCACCGCCAACAACCTGGACGAATACGTTGAGGTTCGTCAGGCCGGCCTCATGCAGCGCATCGAGGACGGCTACCGCGAGCCCGGCTATGACGGCCTCCGCCCGGAGGAGTCCCTGGCCATTTTAACCGCCGACATTCACGAATTCGTCGCTGCTCAGTACCGCTGCTGGAATGACCGCCTGCTCCCCGAACTGCGCAAGCACGGCGTCCGACTGCTGGAGTGGAAGGAGCTCTCAGACGAAGCACGCGCCTTTGCCCAGGGCCACTTCCAGCGCGAGGTCGATCCCCTTCTCACCCCCATCTCCATTGATCCCGCCCATCCCTTTCCGCGCGTCCTCAACAAGGCTCTTTGCCTGGCCCTGCTGCTCCGCGCCAAGCGCCGCAGTTCCGGCCCGCAGGTGTTGGGCGTCGTCACCGTCCCACGCGCCCTGCCACGGTTCGTGCGGCTGCCCGCCTCTGACGGCAAGTTCGACTACCTGCTTCTCCAGGACCTCATCGCCCAGAACCTCGCCGGCATGTACCGCGGCTATGAGGTTCTGGCCCACGCGGCCTTCCGTGTCACCCGCAACTCCAACCTCTACTTCGAGGAGGAAGAAGCGCGGTCGCTGCTTGAAACCATTCGCGTCGAACTCCACAATCGCCGCAAGGGCGATGCCGTCCGCCTCGAGATCGAGACTGGCGCCGATCCTGAGATCGTCGAGCGCCTTCGCGTCAACTTCGAACTCGAAGAGAGCCAGGTCTTTCGCGGCGAGGGCCCGGTCAACCTCTCCCGTCTCATGTTCTTTTACGGCGATGTCGAGCGCCCCGACCTCAAATTCCACCCTTTCACGCCCCGACCGCTCCATTTGAGCCGCAAAGCCACCAGCATCTTTGACGAGTTGCGCCACCGCGATATCCTGCTCCACCACCCCTACGACTCCTACGATCCGGTGGTCAGTTTCATTCAGCAGGGTGCGCAGGACCCCGCCGTGTTGTCAATGAAACAAACCCTCTACCGCACCAGCCACGACTCGCCGATGTTCCAGGCACTCATCGAGGCTGCAGCCACCAAAGAAGCCACTCTCGTTGTCGAACTCATGGCCCGCTTTGACGAAGCCTCCAACATCAGCTGGTCGCGCAGCATGGAGGACGCCGGTGTCCAGGTCTTCCACGGCGTTGTTGGACTTAAAACCCATTGCAAGCTGGCCATGCTGGTTCGCCACGATGAGGACGGCGTCACCCGCCGCTATTGTCACCTCGGTACCGGCAATTACAACCCCGTCACCGCCCGCTTTTACACCGACCTCAGCCTGCTCACAGCCGATCCGCAGATTACCGAGCAGGTGCACATGGTCTTTAACTACCTCACCGCCCACGCGGAGATCGACGACTACCGCCCCCTGCTGGTGGCGCCTCTCACCATGGCCGAAAGCTTCCTCCGCCTCATCCGCCGCGAACAGGAACATGCCCAGGCCGGCCGTCCCGCACACATTGTCGCCAAGATGAACGCCCTGCTCGAGCCCTCGGTCATCGAGGCCCTCTATGCGGCTTCGCAGGCCGGCGTCGAGATTGACCTCATCGTTCGAGGCCTCTCCATCCTTCGCCCCGGAGTGAAAGGCCTCTCCGAAAGGATTAGCGTTCGCTCCATCGTCGGCCGCTTCCTTGAGCACTCCCGCATATTCCACTTCGCCAACGGCGGCAAGAACGAGATCTATCTCGGCTCAGCTGACTGGATGCCCCGCAACCTTTTCGAGCGCTGTGAGGTCGTCTTCCCCGTCCGCGACCCCGCCGCCATCGCCCGCATTCATGACGAGATCCTTCCCGCTTACCTCGCTGACACCGTCAAGGCCCGCCTCCAGCAGCCGGACGGCAGTTACATCCGCGCAAGCAAGCTGTTCAAGGACGCCCCAGCCTTTTCCAGCCAGGACTTTCTCATGCACCTGGCGGAAGGGAAGACCGATCTCGCTGCCATTCCCCCGCCGATTCCCATAAGTCTCAACGAAAGGGATTCCCAGAGAAAATCCAACGCTGCCGATTGATGCTTGGCCGGCTACTCCCAAGTCCTAGTATTCCGTTGACACGCCCCGGTCAGGCGACCATCATGATGCTTAAAAGGCCAACGCGATATGACCAATGAAAGTATTGAGACGATTCTCAAGCAGTTGGTGAAAGCCGTCGAACTTCTTCTGAAACAAGAGGCCAGCCGCCTCCATGCTGAAGAACCGCGCAACGTTTACGACGAAGAAAACTCCGGCGCCGTATTGACGGGTGAACTCCTCGCAATGGCGAAGGATCTGCGTCAGGCATTGGACGAGGCAGAATGAGTAAGTCGTCCTCTGGCCCGGTCAAAAAGAGCATTCTTGCCCGGCACACCCCGCTGCTTGCGTCGTGAAGAATTTGCGCCCTTCGTCACCGCCGCCACGCTGACAGCCGCGTCGGCGGACCCTACTTCTGAGCGCCGGCTGCAGGAACCACCAAGACTTTCTGCGGCGCATCGATCTCAGTCCCCGGAGCGCTGAGCTTAAGCTTCAGGTTTTCCACCTCCGGCTTGCCGCCCACACCACTGGTAAATCCGAGTTCGTACTGATTCCGCAAGCGGCGCGTAAGTTCGTCGAAATACGATTCGAATGAAACTGGATTGCCCGTCCCCAGCCAGAAACTCTTGCCGCCCGTCGCCTGTGTCACTTCTTCCAGCAGGTTCTGTCCGGCATTGTTCTCGACCATGGTCCCGGCGGCGCGGCCCTGATTCATCCAGTAGATCGCATAAACGACCAGTCTCGCACGAACCGAATCGGTGATTGCGGCCTGCACGTAAGGGTCTTCGGGGTCGAATTGCCTCTGGTAGTTATCCACGCCGTCGGTCACCATCACCACCTCTCGCCGGGCCTCCTGCTCTCTGGAAGGCCAGTTTTTCGCAAGGTCGGAGAGACTGAAATACGCGCTGCCGTTGGGACCGGATGAGCCCGCAGGCAGGTGAAGCGCGCGCAGCACCTGCTCGTGGTCCGCGGAAAGCGGCGTGGTAAAAACAGCCCGCCCATTCTGCATATAGGCAATAGCGGCCTTCGTATTCGGCGGGAGGCTCTTGATGAAGTGCTCGATGTCATTCATTTGGCTTCCCAGACTGGTGCGGGCCGAATCGTCGATCAGCAACACCAGTTCCAGACTGTTCTCAGGGCTCTGGAACGGCGCCCATTTCGTCACCTTGGCGTTCTTGCCATTCACCCTCACCGAGAGGTCCCGATTGGCGACACTCACAGGCGTCTCACCTTCATGTTTCGGGAGGACCGTCACAACGGCCTGCCCCTGACCTTGATCTCCCGCGTTCTGAGAAAGTGCCGGCCCTGCCACCAGCAGGGTCGCGAATGCCATCCAAGCAACCATTCCCGGATTCCTCATGCAAATTTCTCCTTGCCAGGTGCGTGCGCCGCTCGCGCGCTTCCATTGATTGATGCGGGGCACGTTGCCTCTACAAGGTATTAGACGCCCAACCAGGGAAAACTCGCTAACTCTGGTATTCCGCTCCTGGCCGCGCCCTGCTTAACGTGTAGCATCTTTGCGCCGGAAGCGAAGAAACCTATGCACAACTCCAGCGCCCAGGAAATTGCATGGAATTTACCCAACTATCGTTGGTAAGTTTGATATCTCCCACTATGGGAGATATGCCGCAATCCCTGGCCAATCCGAAGTCGCAGGGCCACGCCACCGGCCGAATATTGGAAGCCCCGGCCTGCTCATCAGCGAACTGTCGTCCGCCAGTCCTCCGGAATCGTTCTAACCACAACCCCAGAGTCGATTTACCTGGTTTGGGAATGTTACAAGTGTGTTAATATCGAGCCTCAAGGAGCTGGCTGAACCCACTCAGTCCCCTCCGGATCAACCACGATGAACCTTTACCTCATGCGCCACGCCAATGCAGGAATCCCTCGCGAGAACCCTGTTCTTGATGCCAAGCGGGCCCTCATCAAGGAGGGAAAGGAACAGTGCATGTTGATGGCGCGCGTTCTGAGTGCGCTCAAGGTCCAGGTTGACGTCATCGTCTCCAGCCCCCTCAAGCGCGCCATGCAAACCGCCCAATTTGTGGGAACGGAACTGGGCTACGAAGCCAAGGTCGAAATCAGCCGCGCCCTCGCGCTTGACGCCGACTACACCACATTCCAGCAGATGCTCGCCAAATACGCTGACCGCGAAGGCATCCTGGTCGTCGGCCACAACCCCAACCTGTTTCAGTTTCTGGGCCGTCTGGTCACTGGAAACGGCGGCGCCAACCTGCGTATGCGCAAGGGCTCCATCGCCCGTGTCGACCTCGACCGCCATCCGCCTCAATTGCAGTGGCTCATCGATCCGCGCATGGCTCGCGCCATCTACGCCAGCGTGACAAAGAGCTCCCGCCCAAAGACCTCGCGGAAGTAATCCGCTTCCTTGCGCAGCGACCAAAGCTCCAGTTCCGCGCCCGTCCGTCCCGGCTCAAGCTCCAGATACACCCGCTTGGGATAGACCTTCGCCACCACTCGCAGTACATCGCTGGCCCGATCCTGGTTCAGAGCCACCGCCAGTCGCAGCAGCACCACCGCCCGGTGCACATTCCTGTGCTCCTCGGCCGGAATGTTGCGCAGCGCTCGGTCTCCCGGCTGTGGACGGCTCTTGCCCAGGTATCGCGCAATTGCTGAAATCACGGTCCGCTGCAGCAACGTATACCCATAAATCTCAGAGCTCGAAACAATGTACTGCGTATGCCTGTGATGTCCCTGATGATTGATGAACTTCCCTGTGTCGCGCAGCAGAGCAGCCGCAGCCAGCCAGCTTTCATACTCCTCTGGCAACTGGTGCAGTGCCTTCAACTCATGGAATAATTGCGCCGCGTGCGCCCGCACCGGCTCCGCCTGCTTGAGTTCCACCCCGTACCGCCGCGCCGTGGCCAGCACGCTCTCCCACCGCTCGTGTTCAAACTCCAGATGCGCCGTAGCCCGCGCGTCCTGCTCGGCCAGCATCTGCGCCAGAATCCCGTCCCGCAGCCCCAGCGGTGAGTAGCGAAACCCCGGCAGTCCAAAGCTCTCCAGCAACTCCGCGAAAACCTCGGCCCCGGCAACAATGATTTCCGCCCGCCGCGGTCCAATCCCCGGCACCGCCTCGCGCTCGGGCAGCGTCATCTTCGCCATCTTCGTGGCCAGCTTGCGCACCGCGGTCGTCGTCGCAATCCCCGCCCGCAGCAGAGCCCCACTCCGCCCCCCAGTTAACCCGGCAACTCGCTGGTCCGTTGACTTGCCGACTCGCTGACTTGCTGATTTACCCACCTTGGCCCCGACCGCGCAAGCCTCGCTCAGTGCTGCCGCCGTGCCTGAGGTGGCAATCACCACCGAGACTCCCTCAGGCTGAATCCTCCGGTGCGCGCGCCGCAGTTCCCTGCCAATCCACTGCCGCATCCGCGCCAGTCCATCCGCCGGTGCAGGGTCCACGGGCAAAAACTCTTCTGTCAGCCGCACCGCGCCCAGCGGCAAACTTATGGTCTCCTTGATCCGCTTATGCTCTGAGAGCGTAATCTCGCAACTTCCGCCTCCCAGATCCACCAGCAACACCCGTCGGCCCACACCTGGTCCCGGTGTTCGGAACTCGCCTCCCATCACCCCGAGGTGGATGAGCCTTCCCTCTTCCAGCCCGGAGATGATCTCCACCGTCCAGCCCGTCTCTGCCTTTACCCAAGCCTGAAAGGCCGGCCCGTTGCGCGCGTCGCGCATGGCCGCCGTCCCCACCACACGGATCTGGTACACCCCATGCGCCTGCACCGCCCGTTGAAACCGCTTCAGCGCCCGCAGCGTGGCCGCCATCGCCTCCGGCGAAATCAGCCCCGAGTCGAACACGCTCGCTCCCAACCGCGTCACCTCGCGGTCTTCCGCCAGCGTCTTCAACTGGTGCGCAACAACCTTCGCAATCTTGAGTCTGCACGAGTTCGAACCGATATCAATGGCGGCATTAGTAGGCATAGTGGACCGGAACACTCTCCATGATCTGGAATCTACCTCTCGGGCCAAGATACACGACCGCGCCGCCACGCCGCTGCGGGAAAAGGCGCGGCTGTGCGCACCAGCCTGACATTTCTGGTTTTAGTCTGAATAAGCCTACGGCACCGTCACGCTGAACGGCGAAGTCACGTACGCAGACGTCTTTGTGTCTTCCGCGGTCATGATGTACTGATAGGTTCCTGGCGTCAGCCCGTTCGCACTGCCGCCGCAGGAGAAAATTCCCACCAAACCGGCCAGTGCGCCCACGGCAAGCACAGCCTGAATGAGCCAGTGACGCGCCCGCCGCCGCAAACCCAACCCAAGAAACATGGCCCCGGCCAGGGCCAGGCTGGCAGCCTGCCCAAGGCCTGGACGAAGCGCCAGCCTGGCAGTGACTGCTGGAACGGCCTGTGTATAAAAGTCCATCGATCCGTTTACTGCCTCGTTGGCGGTTAGGGTATAAGCCAAGGCAGGGCCCCCGCCGCAATAGGGCAGCTTGGCTCCCGGCGGCGGATTCGCAACATCACAAGTTACAGCAACTATGCCTGTGTAGCCGTTAAGCGAAGTTAGGGTGAACGCGGTCGAACCTGTGCCGCTGGCGGTCAGGGTCACGTTTGTCGCCGCGATTGAGAACCCCGGCGTCGCCGCCAGACCGAGCGTACCGGAAAACCCAATACACAAGCTGAGGAGAAATAAGAAAGAAAACCTTCGAACGCGCATGACGAAGGCCTTTCCGCCGGGCCGCATCCACCCGGCCTGATGAATTGGACGGCTTCAGAATTCATCCGTTTACGTATTGCTTGGCAATTGACGCACGCGGCCCTGAGACTGGGCAACGATCCGCACCTGCCCGACTGATATCCTTATCTGCATGTTACCTTCCGCGACGACAAATCGAGCCCAGACATACCAAAGCCCGCGGCAAGTCCCCTCTACGCTGGCCACCTGGCTGCTTTTCGCGACCATCTTCATTACTGTCTACTTTGCCTCGCTTTTCACGCCGCCGCTCATGGACGACGTCGACGCCTCACACGCGCAGGCCGCGCAACACATCGCTGAAAGCGGCAATTGGGTTACCGCGAAGATCGATGGCATCCGCTACATTGAAAAGCCGCCTCTGCCCTACTGGATCGTCGCCGGCTCCTACCTCATCTTTGGCGAGAACACCTTTGCCACCCACCTGCCCAACTCCCTGGCCATGCTGGGCCTCACATGGCTGGCGTGGCTCTGGGCCCGCCGCGCCTGGGGACCCCGCGCGGGTCTTTATGCAGGGCTCGGCGTCCTCACCTCCATAGGGCCTTTTCTCTTCACCCGATTCATCATTCCCGAAGCGGAACTCAGCCTTTTTCTCCTGATTGCGCTCTATGGCCTTCTCACCGGCCTGGAGTCCGACCGTCCAGCCCGTTTTTATTGGATGTGGGCCGGTGTCGCCCTGGCTCTGCTGACCAAGGGCCTCATCGCACCCGTCTTCTTCTTGGGCGCGGTCATTCCCTACCTGCTGCTTACCGGCCAATGGCGTCGCTGGCGCGCGATGAAGCCCGTCTCCGGCTTCCTGCTCTTTCTGGCCATCGCCGCGCCCTGGCATATCCTCTGCGGCCTCGCCAATCCTGACCAGGGCCATCCCATCGGCAACCACCCCACCCTTGGCAACGTCCACGGCTTCTGGTACTTCTACCTCGTCAACGAGCACTACCTGCGCTTCTTCGGGCAGCGCTATCCGCACGACTACAACAAGCTCCCCGCTGCCGCCTACTGGCTCCTCCACCTTGTCTGGCTCTTTCCCTGGAGCCTGTTTCTGCCCGCGCTCATCGCCGTTGCCTGGAAGACTCGCCACCACTGGCTCCAACACCTCCAGCACGACGCCGGGCACACGGTGGATTTCTATCTGGACAACGCCGCCCGCGAAGATGTGGCCAGCTTTGTTCTCCACCTCAAATTCCGCGTCCGCACAGTCTGGCTGCTGAGCCTCTTTTCCGCCTTCAGTCTGCTGTTCTTCTCCATCTCAACCAACCAGGAGTACTACACCTTCCCCGTTTGGCCGCCGCTGTTCATTCTCATCGCCGGCATAGTCGCCGGCATCGAGGAAAAACGCGGACTGGACGGGACCACGGATGCCGGCCCGAACAGCAACAAACCGCTGCTATCCACCCGCTGGCTCACCGGCGCGCAAGCAGTCTTCGCCGTCATCGGCGTGCTCATCGCCGCTGCTCTGGCCTGGGGACTGTGGGACTCCCGCAACCTGCCCTACGTCGCTGACATCGGAACCCTGCTGGCCCACCGAGGCGTGGGCGACTACACCCTCTCGATGTCTCACTTCTTCGACCTCACCGGCGCCTCGTTTGCCGCCCTACGTTTGCCAGCCGCTCTGGCCGCCATCACCCTCCTCATCGGCCCCGCCGTGGGTTGGATTCTGCGCCTCAAAGGCAAACACCTGGCCGCCACCATCAGCCTGGCACTGACCGCGGCCATTTTCCTGGTGGCCGCGCATATCGCCTTCGCCCGCTTTGATCCCATGCTCGGCTCAAAGCAACTGGCCGATACCATCATCAAGAAAGGCTCGTCTGCTGACACGTTCATCATCCTCGGTGAGCAGTCCGATGCTTCCTCGGTGGTCTTTTACACACATCATTTTTTCCAGGGCAGGCCAGCCCTGCTGGTGCTTCCGCGCTGCGGCCAGCATGGCGAAGGGACGCCTCTGCTGTGGGGCTCCTGCTACCCCGACGCGCCCAATATCTTCCTCTCGGAAGACCAGCTTTCCAAAGTCTGGGGCACGGGCGAGCGCAAATGGCTCTTCGCCCAGGACAAAAACCAGTTGAAAGCCGAGAGTCTGCTTGCCGGCCGCCTCTATCAGGTCCAATCCCTAGCCGACAAGGCCCTCTGGACCGACCGACCGCTGCAATAGGGAAGACGCGGACGGCAGGGGAGACTACCCGGCTGCCCGCATCTTCCCTCCCGGCAGCAACTCGTACACTTGCCCTCGCCAAAGCACCCGGCTACCCCAATAGCTGGCCGCCCAAAAGCCAAACCCCATCAGATCGCGCACCGGGTAAAGCACTAGCAACCCAAACCAGTCCGCATCGCGCACCACCAACCCACCCACCGCAACGGCCAGTGCCAGCCGCGTGACCACGCTCCAGCCAAACAACGCCAACCCCCACCACGGATGCCCCAGCGCCGCAGCCGTAACCCATGCCAGCAGCCCAAACGGCACGCTGAAGCTGAGCGATGTGGCAAAATGCCCCGCCGGACGCGAAAACCGCGTGGACCGCATCCACCTTGCCTGGTGCTTCAGAGAAGAACCCAAGCTCGAATTGATCACCATGTGATCGATGGCGTGGTGGCTCAGCACCACCGTCTGCCCCAGCTTCCAGGTTTCGTTCCCCAGAACAAAGTCGTCGGCGCAATAGTCTGCCGTCACTTTGAAACCGCCCATCCGGCGGATCGTCTCCCGCCGGAACGCCATCGTCGGCCCCAGCACGAACTTCATCCCTTCCATTGCCCGCGCCGCCAGTACCCCGGCTGTCATCTCCACGCTCATCCCCACAGCCTCAAGACGCGCCCACAATCCTGGCCCTGACTCGCTCCGGGGCACCGCGACGCCGCGATACGGGCAGGTCATCCCGCCGACCCGATCGTGGGCAAACGACAGCGCTACAGCCCGCAGATAATCGGGCGTCACCCGCACATCGCTGTCGCTGATAACCAGAATGTCGAAAGCTGCCTCGGCTTCCATCCGCTCCATCGAGGCTACTTTTGCGTTGATGTAATCCGGCTCGCCGCCGGTGGAAAGAAACTTCACCGGAACCTGCGGATACCTGGCCGCCACTCGGCGCGCCGTCTCCAACCCGGCGTCCTGGGCCGACCGCGCGCAGAAAAGAATCTCGTATTCCGGATAATCCTGCTCAAAAAATGTAGCCAGGTGTGCATCGAGCCCCGGTTCGGCCCCATGCACCGGCTTCAGCAGAGTCAGTGGCGGCGTAAACCCCGGCCGCGCCTCAAGCTTTGCCAGCGCCAGCCGCCGCTCCCGCAGGTACCCCGGCACCGCCGCCAGAACAATGCAGGCAAATCCCGTAGACGTCACCAGCCCGATGACGGCCAATCCAAGAAGAACGTACAACATGCAGGTCTAAGCATACCTGTCCAGGGGCAAGTTCAGCGATGAAGGTTCCGCAGTGGGATTCGGCCGGCAATCGACCGGAAAGAAACGTGCGCAGGGGCTACGGTTTCCGAGGCGCTCCCGGCTTGGCCACCATTGTAGGCCTGCGCAACGGCACAATCGCCCCGGTCGAACCGGGCACGTTCTGCTGGAACCGCGCCAGCATCTCCGTTCGCACATACTCCACAAAGCTCTGCATCTGCCGGTTCATCTCTTCCATCCGCTCCCGCATCTGCAGGATGATGGCGATGCCCGCGATGTTCACCCCCAGGTCCCGCGCCAGGTTCAGAATGAACTCCAGGCGCTCCAGGTCCTCATCGGTGTAGAGCCTTGTATTCCCCTCGGTGCGCGACGGTTTCAGCAGACCCTCGCGCTCATAAAGGCGCAGCGTCTGCGGATGAATCTCGTACATCTCGGCCACCGCCGAAATCATGTACGCGCCCTTCGATTTGCGTCTAGCCGCCATCGTCTCGTCCCGAACCAGCTTACCGCAGTCCCTTTATTCAGTGCCCCAGCCCTGCCTTCTACAGCTTGTCGAACAGCGACACGCGCGGGTCCTGGTTGTTCAGCTTGGCCAGTTCGCGCATGATCTCCCGGCTGCGCTCGTCGTGCAGCGTAGGCACTACCACCTCGACGGTCACAATCTGGTCGCCGCGCTGGCCCGGCCGCTGCGCATTCTCCACGCCCCTTTCCCGCATGCGCAGCTTTTGCCCGCTCTGCGTCCCCGGAGGAATCTTCAACTGCGCGCGGCCGTCGATCGTCGGCACATCCACCTTGGCTCCTAAAGAAGCCTCGGCTATGGTCACCGGCACGGTCAGGTGGATATCGTCTCCCACCCGCGAAAACACCGGGTGCGTCCCAGTGCGCACAATCACAAACAGGTCCCCGGCTGCGCCGCCGTTCAGCCCCGCGTTTCCCTTGCCCTGCAGCCGGATGCGCTGCCCGTCCCGCGTTCCCGGCTTCATCCGGAACTCCACCGTCTCCGTCCGGCTCACCACTCCCTCGCCGTGGCAGGTTCCGCAGTCGTTCGAAATGCGGCCCGTCCCATTGCACCGCGGACAGGGAATGTTGAACTTCATCCGTCCGCCCATCTGCGTCACCTGCCCTGAGCCGTTGCACTCCGGGCACTGCATCGGCCCGCCTGTGTGCGCCTGTCCGTGGCACGTTGGACACGTCTCCTGCCGGTTCACCTGGATACGCGCCTGTCCGCCGCGAATGGCGGTCCAGAAGTCCACTGTCGCCTGGTACTCCAGGTCGGTACCTGGCTGCGGCCCGCGCGGCCGCTGCGGATGCTGCGACCCAGAAAAGATCCCCGAAAAAATGTCCTTGAAGCTGCCCCACCCCGCCGAACCCGGACCCGTCTGCTGCCCCGCCTGGTGGCCCGGCCCGCCAAAGCCGGAAAAGTCGAATCCGTCAAAGTCCACCGAAGACCGTGAGCCCGCGCCCTGCTGCCGCGCATACGCCTCGGCCGCCGCCGGGTCGATCTGGTCAGAGTAAAACCCCACCTGGTCGTACACTTTTCGCTTCTTCTCGTCACTCAGCACGTCGTTGGCCTCGGAGATTTCCTTGAACTTCTCCTCGGCCTTCTTATCCCCTGGGTTCACGTCCGGGTGATACCGCCGCGCTGCCTTGCGGAACGCCTTGCGAATCTCCTCCGGCGTCGCCGTCTTCTTCACGCCAAGCGTTGCGTAATAGTCCTTGTTCTGGGTCGTTGGCATAGTCTGTTTGGACTCGTTTCCTCGTTAAGCAGTATCCACTCAGGCGATCTGTCTGGCCTTCAAATCCCCGTTCTCCGCCCGTGGTGCGGGAAAAATCTCTACTTCGATCCGCGCCATTACCTCCCGGCTGGCTAGCGCCAGATCGTACGACATCTGCATCTTCATCCAGAAATCCGGCGTCGTCCCAAAGTACCGCGCCAACCGCAGCGCCGTGTCCGCTGTAATCCCCCGCCGTTCTCGCAAAATCTCGGAGATCCGAGTTACGGGTACTCGCAATGCAAGGGCCAAAGCATTGGCTGAAAGTCCCAACGGTACAAGAAAATCCTCACGCAGAAATTCGCCGGGGTGGATCGGCACACCTCTCTCCTCGTGCTTACGCGGAATACTCATGGCCGACCCTCCTTAGTGATAGTCAACAATCTCTACGTCCCAAGCGTCGCTGCCGTCCCAGCGGAAGCAAACCCGGTACCGGTCGTTGATGCGGATGCTCCACTGGCCCTCCCGGTCGCCTTTCAGCTTCTCCAGCCGGTTGCCGGGTGGTTTCAACAAATCCTCGATCGCGCTCGCGTAATCCAAAGCCTGCAACCGCCGCGCCGCGATCCGTGCAATGTTCGCCTTTCGCCGGCTCGTTCCGGTCAGGAAAATCGCTTCCGTCACATCGTCGGCGAAGGACTGGATCATGCTTAACGTTTATCGTAACACGGGAAACGGTAAGCATTCCATATGTGTGTTATCGTTTCGCCATGCGAAAGACGACCTTCGTGCGCACACTCTGCTACCTATTCTGCTTCCCCGCACTCTGCTTGGTCTGCGTACAAACCTTCGCCCAAGATGCAACGCCAGCCCCAGTGCCTGCGCCAGTCTCGGTCGCTGCTTCAGGCAAAGCCGCTCCTGCTGCCGCAGCCGTTTTGCCCAGCGACCCAAAGGCGTTGATGATGCTAGCAGTCAAAACCAATGGACTGACAGGTCCCGACGTTCATCCTTGGCACTTGAAGGCTACTTATCAGTTACTCGACGAAAAGGGCAGCATCACTGACCATGGGACCTATGAGGAGTTCTACGTCAGCCCGACAAAATTCAAGCGCACCTATGCCAGCACAGCATTCACGCTAACTGAATACGGAACAGAGAAGGGCGTTCTACGATCAGGCGCTCGCAATGCGCAGTCGATTCAAATAGCCGCAATTCACCGTGAATTCGTTAACCCCATGCCGAGCGAGCAGGAAATTGAGCACGAGAGTTTCGAGTTGCAACAACGAGAGGCAAGTGGCGGAAATCTTACCTGCCTAACAGTAACGGGCGCGCGTGTAGACTCCGGCCGCACCTACTGTCTAGCTGCCGATAAGCCCATTCTCCGAATCGCCGCTTCTGCCGGCGGGTGGACCCAAGCTCTTCATAACCGAATCGTGAGTTTCCAAGGCCATTTCATCGCTCAGGACCTTCGAATACTACGCTCCGGCAAGCTTGCCATAACCGCTCAGATTGACGTCGTTGAATCACTGAATCCGGTCGATGAGATAGATTTCACGCCCTCTCCCGATGCAATGCTGGTGCCTCAAAGAATCGACGCTTCCGCCGGAGTAACCCAGGGTCATCTCCTCAGTAAAACCTCCCCGTCCTATCCGCCTGCGGCTAGATCTGCAGGCGTTTCAGGAACAGTCGTTCTCCAGGCTGTGATCGGTCTGGACGGCCATATCGAAGAGTTGCGCGTGATCAGCGGCCCGCTAATCTTACAGCAGGCAGCAATAGACGCCGTGCGAGCGTGGGTGTATAAACCCTTTCTCGTGAATAGTGAACCCGTCGAGATAAACACAACCATCAACGTCGTCTTCGCTCTCGGCATCCCCATGGGCGGAAGATATTGAAAGAAGTTGGGGTGGGCAACGAACCGTCGCCCACCCCTAAGTTTTCCGCCGGAACGGCGGGTATGCCTGGACGGCCAGTCCTACTTCTTGTCTTCCACGTCCACATACTCCGCGTCGATCACGCCTTCGTCCTTCTTCTGCCCGGCTGCTGAATCTTCCGGTGCAACGGTCGGTCCTGTTCCCGCAGCGGCAGAAGCCGCATTGGCCTTGTACATCACTTCGGCCAGCTTATGACTGGCGTGGGTCAGCTTCTCGTGCGCGTCCTTCAGCTCCTTCGATGTAGGCGTGCCTTCCAGCACCTTCTTCGACTCAGCCAGAACCGACTCAACCTCGACCTTCTCGGGACCCTGAATCTTGTCGCCGCTCTCCTTCAACATCTTCTCGATGTTGTAGACCAGCGAATCCAGGTGGTTGCGCGCTTCGATCTCGTCGCGCTTCTCCTTGTCCTCGGCGGAGTGCGACTCGGCTTCCCTGGCCATCTGCTCCACTTCTTCCTTGCTCAAACCCGAGCTTGAAGTAATGGTGATGCGCGTGTCCTTGCCCGTCGCGTTGTCTTTTGCCGTCACGTTCAAAATTCCGTTGGCATCGATGTCGAACGTGACCTCGATCTGCGGAATCCCGCGCGGCGCCGGAGGAATACCACCCAATTTGAACTTGCCCAGCGTCCGGTTCTGCGCAGCCAGGGGCCGCTCGCCCTGCAGCACATGCACCTCGACTTCAGTCTGCGAATCCGCCGCCGTTGAGAAAGTCTCTGTCTTCTTGGTCGGGATCGTCGTGTTGCGCTGAATCATGGTCGTCGCCACGCCGCCCAGCGTCTCGATCGATAGCGTCAGCGGCGTCACGTCCAGCAGCAGCAGATCCTTTACCTCGCCGGCCAACACACCCGCCTGCACTGCCGCGCCTACGGCCACAACCTCATCGGGATTCACCCCCCGATGCGGCTCCCGGCCAAACATCGTCTTTACAATCTCCTGGATCTTCGGCATGCGCGTTTGCCCGCCCACCAGAACCACTTCGTCGATCTGGCTTGTGGTCACGCCCGCGTCCGTCAGCGCTTTCTTGCATGGCTCCAGCGACCGTTCCAGCAGGTCCTCGACCAGCTGCTCCAGCTTGGCGCGCGTCAGTTTCCGCACCAAGTGCTTCGGGCCGGTCGCATCCGCCGTGACAAACGGCAGATTGATCTCTGTCTCGATGGTCGTCGACAGCTCGATCTTGGCCTTTTCCGCGGCATCCTTCAGCCGCTGCAGTGCCATTTCGTTGCCCTTCGACGCCAGATCGAGCCCCTGCTCCTGCTTGAACTCGGCGATCAGCCACTCCACAATCCGCTGGTCAAGGTTGTCGCCGCCCAGGTGGGTATCCCCGTTCGTGGACTTCACTTCGATCACGCCCTCGCCCACTTCAAGAATGGAGATATCGAAGGTGCCGCCGCCAAAGTCGTACACCGCAATGGTCTCGTTCTTCTTCTTGTCCAGTCCATAGGCAAGCGCCGCCGCGGTCGGCTCGTTCACAATCCTCTTTACATCCAGCCCGGCAATCTTGCCCGCGTCCTTGGTCGCCTGCCGCTGCGCGTCGTTGAAGTACGCCGGCACCGTGATCACGGCCTCGGTCACTGTCTCGCCCAGGTAGGCCTCGGCGCTCTTCTTCAGCTTCTGCAGAATCATGGCCGCGATCTCAGGCGGCGTGTATTCCTTGCCCTGCGCCACTACGACCACATGGTCGCCCTGTTGCGCCACCTTGTAGGGCACCATCTTCATCTCGTCGTTCACTTCGTTGTACCGACGTCCCATAAATCGCTTGATCGAGAAGATGGTGTTCTCGGGGTTGGTAATCGCCTGACGCTTGGCCACCTGGCCCACCAGCCGCTCCCCGCTCTTCGAGAACGCGACAATTGAGGGCGTTGTCCGCGCACCCTCTTCATTTGCAATCACTTTGGGCTCTCCGCCCTCCAGAACGGCCACGCACGAATTCGTGGTGCCGAGGTCAATGCCGATAATCTTTGCCATGGTTGGATTTCCTGCCTGTCTAATAAAATTCTGACTCTTTTAAGATGCATCATTGAGTGAGATAGTGTCAACTTTATTTGATTGCATCTCCATAAAGATTCCGTTCCCTCTCGCGGCGCCCGGGTGCCCCGGACTCTGCGCCCGCGGCGACAGGCTCTCGCCGGTGGAGTTCGAGGATGGTCTTTGAGACCTGGGAAGCCAACGATGCAACCGCTCCAGCCGCGGCCAGAACATCATCCCGCCAACACATCGACTTCCCGTCACTGGCGCCCATCCCCCCAATCGTTTACCCTCAGAACATTCCCTCCGTCATGACGACCGCTGCCGCACAAGCCCGCTACCCGCTCACCCAGGGCGTCAACCCGTGGCTTGTGACCGCCTCGGTCATGCTCCCCACCTTCATGGAGGTGCTCGACACGGCCATCGCATCGGTGGCCCTCCCTTACATCGCCGGCAGCCTATCGGCCTCCAACTCCGAGGCCACATGGGTTCTGACCAGCTATCTGGTGGCCAACGCCGTCATCCTTCCCGCCTCAAACTGGTTTGCCCGGCGCTTCGGACGCAAGCGTTTTCTGCTTTCCTGCGTCATCATCTTTACCATCGCCTCGTTCTTCTGCGGCGCCGCTCCGTCGCTGGGCGTCATCCTCCTCGCCCGCGTCCTTCAGGGAGCTGGCGGCGGCGCTTTGCAACCCCTCTCGCAGTCCATCCTGCTGGAGAGCTTTCCTGTCTCCAAGCGCTCCATGTCCATGGCCGCCTATGGCCTGGGCATCGTGGTTGCCCCCGTCCTGGGACCAACGCTCGGCGGTTGGCTGACAGATACGTTCAGCTGGCGCTATGCCTTCTATATCAATATTCCCGTGGGCATTCTGGCCGTCTACATGATCAGCCGCTTCGTCCACGATCCGCCCTACATCAAGCACGCCAAGGTTGGCCCGTTTGACAACATCGGCTTCGGCCTCCTGGCCGTGTGGACCGGCTGCCTGCAGATTGTGCTCGACAAAGGACAGGAAGACGACTGGTTCGGCGCCCTCTGGGTGCGCTGGGCGGTAGCGACGCTGGTGGTTGCCCTGGCGCTCTGGATCTGGCATTCCTGGACACATCCCAATGGCCTGTTGGACCTTCACGTCCTCAAAAACCGCAACTTCCGCACCGGCTGCATCCTGATTGCGATGCTGGGGATGTGCATCTACATCACCATCGCTATCCTTCCCCTTTATTATCAGGAGATTCTAGGCTACACGGCCTTTACTGCCGGCCTGGTTGTGGCTCCGCGTGGCCTGGGGTCCATTGTCGCTTCGCCCATTATCGGCCTTCTTGGTTCCCGCATCGACAACCGCAAGCTGCTCACCGCCGGCTTTCTCGGCTTCGGTTTTTGCGCCCTGCTGTTTGGCACCGTGGACCTCAGCACTGGCCCCTACACGCTGTTGGTTCCCATCCTGGTGACGGGTTTTGCGCTGACCTTCGTTTTTGTGCCCATGGCCACCCTGAGCATGGCCACCATCCCCAATAAGGAAATGGGGAACGCCACTGGGCTCTCCAACATGCTGCGCAACATTGGGGGCTCCATCGGAATCTCCATGGCGACCACTGCCCTGGTACGCCGCGCGGCGCTTCATCAAACCAGCATCGGCGCAAACGTGACTCCTTCCACTTGGGTGCTGCAGCAGAAGTCCGCCGCCATTGCCTCCTATCTTGGCCACCGCCTCGGCTCGGCGCAGGCTCGTCCCGGCACATTCGGCCTCCTCTACAACCTGATGGAACAGCAAGCCGCCCTCAAAGCATACGTCGATGTCTTCCGCTGGACCGCCCTCCTGGCTTTCATCTGCGCGGGCGCCGCCTGGCTCTTTAAAAAGCCCGCCAAACACGCCGCACCGCCGCCGGGCATGCACTGAGAGAGCAATCGAGAGTTCCCAGAGCATTCCGTGCTGGCACCGGTCAGTCCGCATCGCTGACTGCACGGCAGCTTCGGACCCATTCCCTGCCCCGCTCCAGTTCCTGCGCAGCCTTTTTCCCCGCAAATGGCCTGCAAGGTGCAAAATAAAGAGCAGGAAGGTTACAATCTGATGAATTCAGGCTCTCTTCCTTCCTGCGAACAGCACGGTGTATCTCTCCAACCGGAGTGGCAGAGGCAGCTTGCCGCATGGCGCGATTTGCTTGCCCAATGCGCCTCGAAGCCCAACCGCAAGCGCGTCCATGCCCTGCGCAGCCTCACCTTGCGCCTGCGCACAGTGCTGGAGTTTCTGCTCGAGGAACACGCCGCGGAATCGACCTGTGCCCATGCGTTCACGCGTTGGAATCGAGAAGGGAAGAAGCTGCGACGTGCGCTGGAGCCGGTTCGCAATGCGGATGTGTACATGGCCCGCCTGGCCGGCCTCCGCGAAAACCTCGCCGGTTCACCAGACAGCGATATACTTCCCAGCTCCCGCTGCCTGCGCGAGACCGGCAAACTGTTGAGCCGCCTGGAGCGACGGCGCCGGAAGGGCGTCGACCGGCTCATGGCCGTGATGGATGCTCGCAACAAACACTTGAACCGGCTTAGTGAAGAGATGGAGGCAGCGCTTGCCCCTCGCATGCCCTCCGGGACAAGTAACACTCGACAGGTGGCATTGCGCCTGTTCAGCGAGCTGGCCGACGAGGTTCCCGGCCTCGACAGCGCCAACCTTCACGCATATCGCAAGCGCATCAAGAAAGCCCTGTACCTGGCTGAGATTTCCGCCCCAACGGATCCAGAGGCCAGACAGTTGGCCGCAGTCCTCAGGAAGATGCATGTGGCCGCCGGCGAGTGGCACGATTGGCAGCAGCTTGCTTCTGAGGCGGAGCGCGTCCTTCCGGACCATGGCAAGCAGGACGGCCTGGTCCCCGTGCTGAATCAGCAGGCCGAGGCGGCTCTCAAAAGGGCTCTCAGTCTCTGCCGGCGATCACCGGCGCGCTTTTTCAAGAGCACGGGCGAAACTCGGACCTCCCAACAGCGAAAGCCCGTCGCCTCGGTGCCCATACCGGCTCAATTCGCCAACGCCACAAACCTTAGCGCCTCTTCGTCCCACTGATCAATCCGCCCGCTGAGAATGTCGTAGTACCATCCGTGCACCGTTAGCCGCCCTTCCGCCACCGCCCGCGCCACCGCAGGCTGCGCTCGCAGATTCCACAGTTGCGCCACCACATTCCCGCGAATCAGCGCGGCCAGCTCGGCGTGTTCCCCATCCGCTGGATTCAGCGGCTGCCGGTGCGAAAAAGCCGCCTCAACGTGGCTCAGCCAGCGCCGCGCCTTGGGCATCGTCTCCAGTCCCTCGCGGTCCAGCGCGGCCCTCAGCGCCCCGCAGTCCGAATGCCCGCATAAAATCGCGCTCTTCACCTTCAGCACCTCGACGGCGTATTCGATCGTCGCCGTCACCCCGTCCACGTCTTGGCTGGCAATCGGCACCACATTGCCTGCATTCCGCGTAATGAACAGGTCTCCCGGTCCGGTACCCAAAATCAGGTCGGGCACCACCCGCGAGTCGGAACAGGTGATGAACAGCCATTCCGGCGACTGCCGGTCGGCCAGCAGTTGAAACTGATCGCGCTTGCCGGGAAAAACCTCTGACAGAAACCGCTTGTGCCCTTCAATCAATCGATCCATCCGCCCCCCGCCCATTTCCCCACCTCCGGGCCTTGCGCCCGTCTCAGCCCAGCCTATCGCACCTCTGACCGAACTGATACCTTTGTCGGTGTCAGTTTTACAAGCGAGCGGTAACCCAAAGGAAAAGAACGACTATGAAACACATTGAGAGACTTTTCGGTTCTGCAATTCTGCTTATGTTGATTAGCTCAGCCCTGGTGCAGGCGCAGAGCGTCGATACCATTGACCCCACCCTCCAAAATCGAATCGATCGCATCGTATCGCAGGTCCTCGACCAGACCGGCGTCCCTTCAGCCTCCGTCGCCGTGGTCAAATCCGGCAAGCTCGTTTATACCCATGCCTACGGCAGCGCCCGCCTCGCCACGGACACGTCTCCCGCCATCCCCGCCACGCCCGCGATGCGCTACTCCATCGGCTCCATCTCAAAGCAGTTCACGGCCGCCGCCATCCTTCTGCTTCAGGAAGAAGGCAAGCTCTCTCTCGACGACACGGTGGGCAAGTACATCCCCGGTCTGACTCAAGGGGATAAGGTGACCATCCGCCAAATTCTTTCCCACACATCCGGCTACCAGGACTACTGGCCCGAAGACTATGTGATGACTCCCATGCTCCACCCCGAGAGCGCCCAGCAGATCCTCGACACCTGGGCCAAGAAGCCCCTCGACTTCGAGCCTGGAACCCAATGGCAGTACTCCAACACCAATTTCGTCATCGCCGGCCGCATCGTCGAGACCGTCACTGGCGCACCCCTCATGGACTTCCTCACCCGCCGGATCTTCCGCCCCCTCGGCATGAACTCCGTGTGGAACTCCGATGAAGCCAAACTCACCTCTGTCGATGCTACGGCCTACTATCGCCATGCCCTCGGACCCCTCCGCGTGGCCCCGAAGGAGGGCCGAGGCTGGATGTTTGCCGCCGGTGAGCTGGCGATGACTGCCCACGACCTAGCCCTCTGGGATCAGAGCCTTATCGCTCAATCCATCCTCAAACCCGAGAGCTACAAAGAGATGTTCACGGAGATCAAGCTCAAAGACGGCAAGGGCACCCACTACGGGCTCGGCGTTGAAGTCACAGCCCGCAACGGCCACCGCTCCATCGAGCACTCCGGCGAAGTCTCCGGCTTCGTCTCGGACAACGAGGTGCTGGTGGACGACGGAGTGGCCGTGGCCGTCCTCACCAACCAGGACGCGGTGGGAGCGGCCGCCACCATTGCCCGGCTCGCCACGCCCGTTGTCCTCGGCATAATGGCCGCCTCATCCGCCGAAACGCAGGCTTTCGCCATCTACCACGATCTTCAACAAGGCCGCATCGACCGCAGCCTGCTGGCGCCCAACCTGAGCGACTACTTCACCGCCGAGGCTCTGGCCGACTTTCAGGCGAGCCTGGCGCCCCTGGGCGAGCCGCTTACCTTCGTCCAGACAGCCACCGAGCTGCGCGGCGGTATGACCTTCCACAGCTTTGAGATTGTTTACCCCGGCAAGCACCTCAGGCTCACAACGTACACCTATCCCGACGGCAAGCTGGAGCAATACCTTATTGCCCCGGCGGAATAGGCTCTGTCTGTCCCCAAAAACCGGTGTCCCAGATTTCGTTTTCGAGGCCTGGGAAAAACACGGACCCCAACCTCCCATCCCGCCCCGCGATACACTTGAGCTTGACCTATGTTTGAAAACCTCACAGACAAACTCCAGCGCGCCTTCAAGACGCTTCGCGGCCAAGGCACGCTCACGGAAGAAAACATCGCTGAAGCCCTGCGCGAAATCCGCGTAGCCCTGCTCGAGGCCGACGTCAACCTCAACGTGGCCCGCGACCTGATCGAGCAGATCCGCGTCAAAGCCGTCGGCACCGAAGTGCTCACCGCCCTTTCGCCCTCCGAGCAGGTCATCAAAATCGTCCGCGACGAGCTCATCACCCTGCTCGGCAAAGACACGGCCCGGTTCAAGTTCGCCTCGCAGCCGCCCACCGTCATTCTCATGGCCGGTCTGCAGGGCTCCGGCAAAACCACCACCAGCGGCAAGCTCGCCGCGTGGCTCAAAAAGGGCGGGCATCGGCCAATGCTTGTATCCGTTGACGTATATCGCCCGGCAGCCCGCGAGCAGCTCAAAGTTGTCGCCAAATCCGTCGAAGTCCGCCTCTACGAAGGCGACCAGAAAGGCGAGCCGGCTGGTTCAGCTCTCGTTGAGCGCCTGGCCAAAGAGGCCCTCCGCGAGGCCCGCATCATGGGCTGCGACACCCTCATCGTGGATACCGCCGGACGCCTGCACATCGACGAAGATCTCATGGGCGAGATGGAGCGCCTGAAAAAGCTGCTCAACCCGTCTGAGATTTTGTTCATCGCCGATGCCATGACCGGCCAGGACGCCGTCAACTCGGCTCAGGATTTTCACTCCCGCCTGGGCCTGACCGGCGTCGTGCTCACCAAAATGGATGGCGACGCCCGCGGCGGCGCGGCGCTCTCCATCCGCCACGTCACCGGCCAACCCATCAAGTTCATCGGCGTAGGGGAAAAGGCGGACGCCTTCGAGCCGTTTCATCCGGATCGAATTGTGGGCCGCATTCTGGGCATGGGCGACATGATGTCGCTCATCGAGAAGGCGGAATCGACCCTCGACCGCAAAAAGTCAGAGGAATTCGCCAAGAAAGCCCTCCTCGGCGACGGCTTCTCTCTCGAAGACTTCCGCGACCAGCTCCGCCAGATCAAGAAGATGGGTTCCATGGAGAGCATTTTGAAGATGCTCCCCTCTGTCGGCCCCTTCGCCGGCATGCAACAGGCCGCGAGCCAGGTAGACGAAAAGCAATTCGTCCGATTGGAAGCCATCATCAACTCCATGACCCCCAAGGAGCGCCGCAACCACGAAATCATCTCCGGCACGCGCCGCAAGCGCATCGCCGCCGGTAGCGGCACCTCGGTTCAAGACGTAAACCAGCTCCTCCGCCAATATGCGCAGATGGCCAAGATGTTCAAGCAAATGGGCAAAGGCGGCCTGGCCAGAACCATGATGCGCGGCGGCATGGGCGCCATGGGCATGGGCGGTAAACAACGCTTCGGGCGGTAAGATTTCGCGGCCTTTCACAAAGTCCAACCGGCAATCAGGCGCTTCCATGACGACCGTGAGCCTTCAAGACCAACTCGACGAGATTACCGCCAACACCCGCCACCTGGTGCAGGCCGAGCGCATGGCGGTCGGCGAGCGCGCCGTTCAGGAGCTTTTCGCCTCGGGCATTGAAGACCGCATCCTCCCCGTCGGCGACCTTGCTCCCGAATTCGCCCTCAGCGACGCCACCGGCCGCCTGGTGCGCAGCGAGGACCTGCTCGCCCTCGGCCCTCTTGTCATCAAATTCTTTCGTGGCCGCTGGTGCCCCTACTGCATGACGGAACTTGAAGCCTGGCGCGATCTTTACGGTACGCTCCGCGAGCGCGAAGCCCTCATGGTTGCCATCAGCCCGCAGATCGAGCGCCAGAACGACTTCATGGCCGGCCAGCATGGTCTGCCCTTCCCAGTGCTCTCCGACCCCGGTTGCGCCCTCGCCGAAAAGTTCGGCCTCGTCTACACCGTCCCCCAGTACCACCGCGATTACTATCTTTCGGTCCTGGTCAACATCCCCTTTGTCAACGGCGACGATAGCTGGCGTCTCCCCATCCCCGCCACTTACGTTCTGGGCCGCGACCGCCGCGTCCTGTTCGCTGAAGCCCACGCCGACTTCCGCGTCCGCCCCGAGCCCGAAGAAGCCCTCGCCGCCGCCTTCGCTCCCAACAGCCGCTAGCGCCGCCAGCCTCTATCGCTTCTCCGCACCCGCGATTCCAGTCAACGGGGCCTTACCCACCGCCCCCGCCTGATCCGCTTTGTATTGCAGGTTCAAAATCCCAAGCTGATACCCGCTCCGATTCGGATATTTCAGCGAGTCCAGATCCCTGGGCAAATGCTTCGGCTCCAACAGCCGCCACGCCTCCGGCGCCTGCCACGGGTCATAGCCCGCATCGGCCATCAGCGCCAGCGCGATTCGCCCACGCTGCTCCTCCATGGCGGTATTAACCTTGCTTGCCGCCTTTTCATCGCCAATCAGGACGGCAAGACCGGCTCCAGGAATGAAGTAACCAGCCAGGTCGCCGGCGACCAGGGTGCCAGTCATTACGCGACTATCCGCAACCACGCGTGCAGCCCGCCTTTGCAGGTTGAAGGCCACCCCATCGGCCAGCACCGCTGCCAACTGGTCGTCTTTCTTCAACCGCTCCACCACTCGTTCAGGCACCAGGATCAACCCCTCGAAGGAACAGATGTCCGACCGGACCTTCGCGTCGTCCACAGCATAGAACGGGAAACGAATCTTTGAGGGATGATTGTCCGGCAACTGCTTCTGGTATTCCGGAACAACCTGCATTCCCACACGCTTAACCCTCTGCTGTAACGGCTGGTCGGCCGGAACAGTGCGCCAACGTTCGGATGGCCCCATCTTTATCTTTTCGTCCTGCCCCAGAGGTGCGCCTTCATTCAGGGAGTTATCCGGATGGTCTGCTTTGCCCTGATTGGAGTTGGCACCCGTCGGCTTCACACGCCAATTCGATTCCTCCAATCCCGGCACAACCTTGATCCTGGCCGGCTTGCCTGGCAAGCACTGAACTCGTGTGGCTACGAGCGCGCCGTCCTTGTCGCGTTTGCCCATGTAATGCACCCAATCGTTTGTGCCCACGTCAGCCTTCGTCTTCAAGTCGCCGGCAAACGAAACCTCATGTGCAAACTCCTGAGTTTGGATCGAAGCAAGGATAGCCCAAGATGTTTATGCCCATCCAGCTTTTTATCTATTCTTTAAGTCCACTTAGCCAGCAGCGCCTCAGTCTGAGCCGGCTTAACTCCCCGAAGCAGGAAAACTTTGCTCCTGGATAACTCGCCTGCGGTCAACTGTACCGCGCTTTTCGGCAACCCAAATGTCTCTGCCAGAAAGGCAATCAGCGCCGAGTTAGCTCTTCCTTCCACCGGCGGCGCCTGTACCGCAATCTTCAGTTGCGCCGCCGCACCCTCGCCGTAAACGCCGGTGATCGCCGTCTTCCTTGCCCCCGGCTGAGCACGAACCGCAAGCATCACCCCATCCGCCGTGGCGCGCACCATCACTCAGTCCCCGTCCAAGGCTGGCGCTTTCCAAACAGCGCCGTGCCCACCCGAATCCGCGTGGCGCCTTCTTCAATCGCCAGAGCGAAATCCCCGCTCATACCCATTGAAAGCACCTCGAGCGCCATCTTTGGATGCACGGCCGCCCACCGTTCCCGCCACTCCCGCAAGCTGCGGAAACAAGCTCGCGTCACATCCTCTGCCACGCCCCAGGGCGCAATGGTCATCAGCCCGCGCGTCTCCAAATTTGTCAGATCAGGCAGACGCTCCAGCAATTGCGCGGCCTCGGCAGATTCGGGGTCGAGACCAGCCTTGGTCTCCTCGGGACTCAACTTCACCTCAATCAGCACCGGCAACCGCTTGCCCAAGTTCCCTGCCGCCTCATGCAGCCGCTCTGCCAGCCGCACCGAATCCAATGAGTCGATGCCATCGAAAAACTCCACGGCACGCAATGCCTTGTTCGATTGCAGATGCCCTATCAGATGCACCCGCGCCGGCCCGCCCGAAACGCCCCCAGGCGCAGCCAGCCGGAGCCCTTCCAACTGCGCTGCCTTAGCCCCAAACTCCTGCACACGGTTCTCGCCAAACAGCCTCAGCCCCAGCGCCGCAGCCTCGGCAATCTTCGCCGCCGGCTGCGTCTTTGAAACGGCCATCAACTCCACTTCGCCGCGCCCGCGCCCAGCCCTGCTGCAAGCCGCCGCAATCGCCTCTTCCAGCCGTTCGAGATTGTTCCCGAGGTCGCTCAATGCCCGTGCTCTTCCAGAAACTTCTCCGCCTCAAGCGCCGCCATGCATCCCGACCCTGCCGCTGTAATCGCCTGCCGGTAGCGCCGGTCCTGTACATCTCCGCAAGCAAACACCCCCGGCACCACCACGCCGTTGAGTGTCGTGAGCACGTTGCCGGTGGTGCGGATATATCCGTCCTCGTCCAGATCCATCTGTCCGGCAAACATCTTTGCATTCGGCTCGTGCCCAATGCCAAGGAACAGCCCGCTGACCTTCAGATCGCACTCAACACCCGTCTTCACATCCTTCAGCTTCAGCCCGCGCACTTCCTTCTCTTCCACGCCCAACACCTCTTCAACCACCGTGTTGGTGCGCAGTTCGATGTTGGGATGCGCCACCGCCCTCTCCAGCATGATTTTCGAGGCGCGAAAGCTCTCCCGCCTGTGCAGCAGCGTGACTTTCGACGCAAAGCGGGTCAGGAAGAGCGCCTCCTCCATCGCCGAGTCGCCTCCGCCCACCACCGCAATTTCCTTGCCGCGGAAGAAGAACCCGTCGCATGTGGCGCAGCTTGAAACCCCATGCCCAATCAGCGCCTGCTCGCTCGGCAGGCCCAGCCAGCGCGCGCTTGCCCCCGACGCCACAATCAGCGTCCGCGTGCAAATTTCCCCCGCAGAAGTCTGCAGCCGGATTGGATGCGCTCCCAGTTCAACGGCGTTCAAATGGGCCAGCTGGAAGCTCGCCCCAAACCGCGCGGCCTGCTTCTTCATGTTCTCAATCAGTTCCGGCCCCTGGATGCCCTCCGGCCACCCCGGAAAATTCTCCACCAGCGTGGTGATCGAGAGCTGTCCCCCAGGCTCGTGACCCTCAAGAACCAGCGGGTTCAGCCCGGCGCGTGCGGTGTAAATGGCCGCCGTAAGCCCGGCGCAGCCGGAGCCCAAAATAACGCTATCGCGAATCTCTGTCATAAGGTTTCCCATCTTGATCTTAGATGTTTCCCCGCCGCTCGCCGACTCAACCCAGAGCCGCGGCCAGCAGTCGCGGCCGCCCATGCGGCAACTCCGCTGCCAACGCCGCAACCCCGCCCCGACCGCTCTGCGTGATCGCCAGTGCAGCGGTCGCTCCCTTTAGCCAGTCTCGCCGGCTCATCTCGGCCATGGTGCACTCCCCGGCGCAATCACTTCACAAACAACCTGCGCCGCAAACTTTCGCACTCTGAAATCATTGCACGGCAGAACCGCCGCTCCAGCCCGCCCAGGTCCATTCTATCCAGCCGCTCACCCCGCGGAACCGGAGTGGAGTTAACCGGAGGTATAATTGCGCGGAGTCAGGAAAACACAATTCAAATCTTCGTTTAAAACATCCCAAAAGTTCGCTTCGGAGATGGCAATGGATCGAAGAACATTCAGTAAGTTGGCTGGGCTGGGAGCGGTTCATGCGCTGTCGAGCCACGCAGCTCTCGGCGCGCAGCCCTCCACATCGCCCGTCAAATCGAACACCGAATCGGGGACGGAATCTCATGGAACCGCGCATATACCGGCGCGGGCGGTCGACTGGCCATCGCGGACGTACCGCCGGCTCCTGGTAGACACGCATGTGCCCGACTGGGACGACCAACTTCTGGCCAGCTTCGATCCAGTTGATTATGTCTCCACCATTGCCGGCGCCGGCTTCCAATCCTTGATGCAATATGCAAATTCACACGTCGGTCTCTGCCTGTGGCACACCAACGTGGGACAAATGCATCGCAATATGAAGGGCCGTGACTACTTCGGCGAAGTTATGGAGCAGTGTCGCCGCCACGGATTGCACCGCGTGGCCTATTACAGCCTCATCTACGACGATTGGGCTTACCAGACCCATCCTGACTGGCGAACCTTACCCGAGGACGGTTCCGATTCACAACTCCATAGCCGTACAGGGACTGTCTGCATCAATTCACCTTATCGTGAGCACGCCCTCGCCTGCCTAAGAGAATTGGTGGGCAACTATGACTTCGAATGTATCTTCCTCGACATGACATTCTGGCCCGTGATCTGCTACTGCCCTTACTGCACCGCTCGCTATTGGAAGGAGCAGGGAGTGGAGCCGCCACGCATCGTCGACTGGAAAGATCCGCAATGGCGCACATTCCAGAAGAGCCGCGAGCGCTGGCTGCTCGAGTTCGCAATGTCGGTTACCCAGGCTATCAAGCAGATTCGCCCAGTTCAGGTTCTCCATCAGGACAGCACGATCTTCAGCCCGTGGCCCGCCGCGGTTTCACTGGAGCAAATTGAAGGAGCCTCCGATTTTTGCGGTGGAGACTTCTATGGCGGCGCGGCGCAATTTTCGCTTGTATGCAAGGCGTATCTTAGTCTTTCGCGTAGTCGCCCGTTTGAATTCATGACCTCGCGGACTCTCAACCTGAATGACTTTGAGACGACCAAGCCCTTCGAGCAACTCGCGCTTGAATCAATGATCCCGATGATTCATTCTTCCGCCTGCCTGATCATTGATGCGATCAAGCCTACAGGCGTTCTGAACCATCGAGCGTATGAGTACCTTTCGCAAATCAACGCGCTGCATGATCCTTACGAGCCGTTTCTGGGCGGCGAGATGCTCGCGGACGTGGCCATCTATTACGACAAGAGTTCCACTTATGATCCCGCCGTCAATGGATTGAAGACGGGGGAGGCGGCTGCAAAGATGAATCTGCCGCATCTTGACGCTGCTGTTGGCGCGGCTCGTATTCTTCGCGAAGCCCACATACCCTTTGGCGTAATTACAAATGTATCTCTGGATCAGCTGAGTCGATATCGCGCGGTGATTCTGCCGAGCGTACTTGAAATGACCGCGGATCAGGCACGGATATTCCGTGAATTTGTCCGGAATGGCGGAATTCTCTATGCCAGCGGCATCTCGTCGATGAGCGCTCCCGAAGAGGGAGACGAGAGATTCCTTCTTGCCGACGTGCTGGGTGTCCGGTATGTGGGAAAAATGGGAGGACGAACAACCTACCTTTCTACCACTGACCAGGAGATAACCTCTGCAATCTGGCCGCAGGAGAACCTTGGCTTCAGTGGACCCATGGTCAAGGCTGAAGTCGAGCCGGCCGCAAAGGTGCTGGCCACCGTGACCCTCCCGTTTGTCGATCCTGAGTTAGGGACAGCTATCGGCGCGCATTTCGCTCAAATCTGGAGCAATCCTCCCGCCTCACAACCCGGACTGAATCCGGGAATTGTGATCAATACGTTCGGAAAAGGCAAAGCAATCTGGGCGGCAACTCCCATAGAGTCTCGCGGCGATGCCGTCGATGCCAGCGTCTTCGTGCTTCTGCTCAAGCGAGCCTTGCAACCGCCTTACCAATTCGAGGCCGATGCTGACCGGGCAGTCGAGGTCACCCTCTTCCATCAGGAAGATCGCCACAGATTGCTGGTGGGGATGCTCAATCTGCAAGCGCAAGTTCCCACCATACCGGTGGCCGCGACTCTTCGCATTCAAGTGCCGGCGGGACATCGAGCGCGGAAAGTATCCCTCCTGCCTGAACAGAAAGAGATCACTTTCTCAACTGCCGGATCGTACATCAGCTTTCAAGTCCAGCCGTTCCATCTGGTGTGCATGGCATTGGTCGACTATGTGTAGAACAGCATTCCGCTCTGAATGTTCCTCAGGATAAGACGTATGGCCAATCTGACTCTAATCTACGGACTGCGGCTGCTCCCCGAAGGCGAGGTCACCGAGGTCCACGACGCAACGCTCGAACTGGCCAACGGCCATCAGGCCCACGTCACCATGCACCTGATCGAGGGCTCGCGGGAAGAGATTGAAACGCAACTCAAGCGCAGCCTGGACGCATTCTTCAGCTTCTACCCCGAAGTGTGACCCCCGGCAATCCCACGCGGCTGGCTCACCCCCGCGTCAGCCGCCACGCCCCGCGCGGTAGATCGGCGATCATTTCTGCACGGGAGCAGGTTGTGCGGCAACAGGCGCTTTCACTGCGCCAGAACCGGTCGAGGCTGGGGTCGCGCCATGCGGGGAGGCAGGGTCCATTGCTGCGATATCCACGCGATAACTCACCGTATTAGCCGTGGGAAAGCTGGTTGGAACCTTCTGGCTTACCTTACCCGTGGCGGCCCACTCCGCGCCGCGCTGAAAGGTTGTGATGAATCCCACGCAGCTTAACGCAGCCACGTCGTGCCCCATCGTGGTGTGAAAGATTCTTCCCTTTCCATAGCGCACAACCATGAGCATGGGTTCGTCCCGGCCTGTGCCGCTGTTTCCCGGATCGGAATGCGCGGTCGCCAGCACCGTCATGTTCTTCCCTGGGCCGCGAAGGGTCGCGTAGAGTTCGTCGGGAAAGTGCATCCATGCCGCCGGCAATCCCTTCATAATCGGATGCTCCGGCTCGCGCGTCACCACCTGAAACGGAAGACGCGCCCCGTGCGAGCCCGTCGGTCCGGCTGAAGAATCGGACACCAGCTTGCCATCCTTGAAATACCACATCGGTCCAGCTTGCTCGGTCCGGCCTCGCCAGCCGCCGATGCCTGTCATCAGGTTGTACTCCGGCCAGTTGGGAAAGGAATTGTCAGCCCCGTGAACCACCACCAGCCCCCCGCCGTTGCCGATGTAGTCCTCCAGTTGCCGGCGCAGATCGGCAGGCCAGTCTGGAGCGTCATAGTTCCACACGATTGCCTGGTAATGGCTGAACTCCGGCTTGAAACCGCTGAAGTCCCCATCCGGCTTCGGCGCTGTCACCACCGTGACCTCAAACAGCCCGGTCTCCTCCAGTTCCGCCTTCAGCACTGGAGTCGTAAGCCTCCAGTTGTGGTACGCGCCTCCGCTTTGTCCATCCAGAATCATCACGCGGATGGGCGCCGCGACCGCACATGCGGAACTGGCGAAGAACAGGGTGCACCAAAGTACAGCAAGCATAGACTGCTTCATGTTCAATCCTCGTTGGGTGGCATCATTTTCGATAGAGGCAGCATACGCTCTTCCCGGCTCCGGCTCTACAACCCCCGGGTTCACGCCGCGCAAATTCCTCCAGATGTGGCCGGGACCCATGAGGAATCTGAAGCCGCTCTAAAGAACCGATGAAAGCAATCTTGGAAATCCAGCGTGACCCGAATCTCGCTGATCCTCCGCCCCGGTCCTTTATGATTTCCAAGTCCAGACTGATTTTTCCCGAACCCAGGTGGCTCGATGACGATCTCCACACCGAATCTCGATTCCAAATCCCAACTCCGCAAAACCATGGGCTTTTGGGATGTGCTGCTGTTCAACATCGCCACCGTGCTTGGACCACGCTGGATCGCCGCCGCCGGCCACAACGGGACCTCCTCCATCAGTTTGTGGGTCCTCGCCGCAGTCTTCTTTTTCGTGCCCGGAGCGCTGGTGATCAATGAGCTCTCCTCCCGCTTCCCTGAGGAGGGCGGCCTCTATGCCTGGTCCCGCGAAGCCTTCGGCCCCTTTCACGGCTTCATCGCCGGATGGACCTACTGGATTTATACCGTTTTTTATTTTCCCGGCCTGCTGCTCGCCAGCGCCTCAATGAGCGCATACATTGTGGGTGGACGCGGCGCCGCGCTGGCGCAAGACCGGACATTTCTGCTTGTCGTCTCACTCTCAATGCTTGTGGTCGCCGTGCTCCTGAACATCATCGGGCTGAACGTCGGCAAGTGGCTGCAGAATGCCGGCGGAATCGGAACCTACGTGCCCCTACTGATGCTCGCGGGCATTGCCGCGATCGTTTGTTTCCGGCACGGCTCCGCAACCCATTTCACCGTCTCCAACATGTTGCCCGCGTGGAACTGGGACACGGTCAACTTCTGGTCGCAGATTGCTTTTGCTTTCACGGGACTGGAACTCGTGTCTGCCATGAGCGAAGAAGTGCGCGATCCGCGCCGCACTTTGCCGCGGGCCGTATTTGGCGCCGGAGCGCTGATTGCCCTGATGTACATTGCCGGGACGTTCGCAGTCCTATCGCTCGTGCCCGCCGCCGATCTGGATCCCCAGAGCGGCGTCTTTCACGCCATTACCGTTGGATCGGTCGCCCTGCGCCTCGGCTTGCTGGGAATGCTGGCGGCCATCCTGGTGACCGTAGGCAACGCAGGCGGCGTAGGCTCGACCGTGGCCGGCATTGCGCGCGTGCCGTTTGTGGTGGGAATCGACCGCTACCTGCCCGCTGCTTTCGGCAAGATTCATCCCCGGTGGAAGACTCCTTATGTCTCCATCCTCGTGCAGGCCATCGTTTCCGGAGCCATTCTGCTGGGTAGTCAGATCAATGAAACCACGCGCGGCGCCTACCAATTTCTCATCGATGCGGCCATTATTCTCTACTTCATTCCATTTCTGTACATGTTCGCAGCAGTGATCAAGCTGGCGCGCCGCAAAGACCGCAAAGAGAATCCGCACGCCGTGCTGGTGCCGGGAGGAATTGCAGGCGTTTGGATTTGCGGCGGTCTGGGATTCATCGTCGTCCTGATCGGAATTCTTGTTTCGCTCGTCCCGCCGGGCGATTCGTCAAACAAGCTGGGGTTTGAATTGAAGCTGGTTGCGGGCACGGTCGCCTCCATCCTGCTGGGACTTGCCCTCTATTGGCGTGGCGCACGGGCCAAGCAGTCTCAGCCGTAGCCAGAAAGATGCTGGGAAACCACCCTCCTCCACGTCGCCAGGCCGTCCGGCGCGGCGGTTTTTTACGGCCGGGGAGGGAGGCCATGAACCACGAAAAGCCTGCCTCGCGTCTCAGTCGAGTAAACTGGAAGAGCGATGCTCGACCTGGGATTTGTCCGGGGCAACCTGGAACTTGTAGAAGAAAAACTCCGCGCCCGCGGCGCCGACCCCGACGCGCTTCTCGGCGATTTCCGCGCTCTTGACCAAGCCCGCCGGGAAGCCATCACCCTCGCGGAGCAGGAGAAAGCCCGCCGCAATGAGCTGAGCCAGAAGGTGGGTATGCTCAAGAAATCCGGCCAGGACGCCACAGCCGTGATGGATGAGACCCGCGCCCTGAAGGAAAAGCTGGACGAGCTCGACAAAACCGCCGCCTCGCTCGACGAGCAATTGCGCCTGTCCCTCGCCCGCATCCCCAATCTCACCCGCGACGAAGTTCCCACCGGAAGATCCGAGGCCGACAACCCTACCGTCAAGACCTGGGGCACGAAGCCGGCCTTCGACTTTGAACCGAAGCCTCATTGGGAGCTGGGCGAAGCCCTGGGCATCCTCGATCTGGAACGCGCGGCAAAGCTCTCCGGCGCTCGATTCGCCGTCTACATGGGCGCAGGCGCACGTCTGGAGCGCGCCCTCATCAGCTTCATGCTCGACCTGCACACACAGAAGCACGGCTACACCGAAGTCCTGCCGCCCTTCATGGTCAATAGCAAGTCTCTCTTCGGCACCGGCCAGCTCCCCAAGTTTGCTGAAGACCTCTTCCGCTGTTCCGATACGGACCCTGAAGCCGTAGCTCGCGGCGAGTTCAAAGACAACGATCACTGGCTCATCCCCACCGCCGAGGTTCCCGTCACCAACCTTTACCGCGACGAAATTCTCGACGACGCACGTCTCCCCATTCGCCTCACCGCCTACACCCCCTGCTTCCGCGCCGAAGCAGGCGCCGCGGGCAAAGATACCCGCGGCATCATTCGCCAGCACCAGTTCCAGAAGGTCGAACTGGTCAAATTCACCAGGCCCGAAGACTCGGAAGCCGAACACGAGCGCCTTACCCGCGACGCCGAAGAAATTCTGGAAACCCTCGGCCTGCCTTATCGCCGGGTCTTGCTCTGCACGGGCGACACGGGCTTCTCGTCCGCCAAAACCTACGACCTCGAAGTCTGGCTCCCCGGCCAGGGGCTCTATCGCGAAATCTCCTCCTGCTCCAACTTCGAAGCCTTTCAGGCCCGCAGGGCCAACATCCGCTACCGGGCCTCTTCCAAGACCAAACCCGAGTTTATCCACACCATCAACGGCAGCGGCCTCGCCGTCGGCCGCACCTGGCTCGCCATCCTTGAAAACTACCAGCAGCCCGACGGCTCCGTGCTCATTCCGCAGGCCCTCCGCCCATACATGGGCGGCCGGGACAGAATTGTGAAGGAAGTTTAATGGAACCCTTGAGTCCTACCGCACCCGCTCTGCAACCCCGCCGCACCACCAAGCAGATCCTGCTGAGCTATTTCTACTGGACCTATCCCCGCGGCAGCTTCCACTACGACATCATGGTGACGATGATTCTCCTGTTCATCTTCGTCACGCCGCATTTCTGGAACTTCAGCGACAAGCCCTCCTCCATCGCCGGTCCTCTTCATCCCATCCAGGTCATCGGCAACGATGGCCACGGCCTGATCGTCACCGTCCAGGCCGCCGATGCCAATGTCCCCGCCGGCGCATCGGACAAAGTCGTCAAGCAGGCCCTTCGCAAGGCTATCGAACCGGTCACTGGCGACGCTGTCTTTGTTGAACATTGGGAAACAGTTACCGACGCCCAGGGTAATTCTGCCTGGAAGGTCTGGGCCCACCGCTAACTCCACTTTTCTTTGTTTCTTCCGGCGCGCATGGCGCGTCAAATAGGTTGAGGAGATTCATGCGTTTCGGAACGAAAATCGTCTTCGCCGCGTCCATCGCGCTGTTCCTGCTGCCCGGCCGCGCCGCCTTTGCCGCCCCCGCCGCAGCCCCCGCATCCTCCGATGAAAAGGCAAAGGTGCTCGAGCGCCTCAACGCCGCAGCCCTCAACTTCCATTCCACCTCGGCCGACTTCGTCTTCGACACCGAACAGGTTGACCCGGTTCCTGATACGGATATCCAGAAGGGGACGGTCTACTACCAGCGCGACGGCAAGACCTTCAAGATGGCGGCGCACATCAACGAGGTCAACAAGAAGCCCGTCAGCAAGGTTTACACCTACTCCAACGGCCTGCTCACCTTTTATGACAAACCCATCGACCAGGTAACACGATTCAACAAGGCCAGCCAGTTCGAGAGCTACATCATGTTGGGCTTCGGGGCCAGCGGCAAAGAATTAGCTGAAAAGTGGAACATTCAATACATGGGCTCCGAGCTAATCGACGGTGTCAAAACCGAAAAGCTGGAACTGGTGGCCAAAGATCCTGAAGTGAGGAAAAATATCACCAAGGTCACCATCTGGATCGACCTCGAACACGCGGTCAGCCTCAAGCAGCGCTTCGATCAGCCGAACGCCTACCGCGTCTGCACCTACTCCCACTTCAAAACCAATCAGACTTTGCCGGGCGAGGCCTTCACCTTCAAGACCGACAGCAAAACCCAATTTGTTAACCGGTAAGCCCCAACTCCCCCCAGCGCAAACAGCATGGGAAAACACTCCAGCGTGTAGCGCGCTTCCGGCGCCTCCACGGTCATCAACAGACCGCTGCGCAGCACCATATACGCCAGCATCCACGGCCAGAACCGCGGCGCGAAACACAACCCGGCCAGCGCCAGCAGCAGATACGCAGCATTCAACCCCGCGTAAGCCCAGCTAAACTCCGTCTCCGCGTTGTGATGCGCATAAACCCACCAGTCCAGGTCGATGGGCAGGTTTTCCACCCGTGGCCGCAGCCACATGTCGGCCACCCTGCCCAGCGGCAGCCACAAGTAAAACCGCAGCGGATGTGCAGCAACCCGCTCCTGGGCCAGCCGCGCGAACCGCGCATCCATATCCGGCGTAAAGTCCTGCCCATTGTCGTCATACGCGCGAGCCAGCGCGGCCGTCTCCGCATACTGCGCAGGCGAGTCGAACGCCCGGGCGGGCAGCTTGCTTAAATCGAACGGGCCGCCCGGCACATTCCAGTAAATGTCGTAGGTCGAAACGAAATCCAGGCACCAGGTCTTCACCCAGCGCTGCCAGCCAGGATGGATCTCCTCGCCGGGATCGGTGGCATATCGAGGCGCAAGCGGCTCGAAGACGTGAAACACCCGCCAATTTCGCCACGTCCACGCCGCAAAGGGAACCAGCGCCAGCAAGACGCAAACCACCGCCATCCTCTTGAGCTTGCCACGCGAAGCCGACCCGCACTGTAGCCCAACCACCAGCGCCGGGGCCAGCGCCACGCCCACCAGCGCCCCATCCGGCCGGAGCAGCGCCGCAAAACAAACCGCAAACGTGAATGCGAGCGCGCTTCCCCACCCAGGCCGCGCATGGAACCACCCCACTGCCCAAAGCGCCAGCGCAATCGCGAACAGCGTCGCCGCCTCTGTGAGCGGAGCCGCCGCATACGACGCCGTAAAGGGACACAACGCCGCCAGCCAAAGAGTGCACAGCGCTGCTCCGTCTGAAGCGATGCGCCTCACAAACCCCGCCAGCAACAGGCACCCGGCCAGCTCCAGCGCGATCTGCATGTAGGCCACCGCGTCGTAGTTCTGCATGCCAAACAGTCGGAAACACACGGCCAGAAACAGCGGATACCCAGGCAGCCGGATCAGCGTCTCGTGCAGTACGCCGCTGCCGTCGGTAATGGCATACTGCCCATGCAGCAGCAGGTTCCTGGCAAGTCCCCCATAGAGCAGCGTGTCGCCTGAAACCTGCGGAAACTCCTTCAGCATCCACACGCGCAGCCACGCACCGCTGGCAATCGCCAGCGCCACGCCTATAGGCCTGCTGAATCTTCGGCCGAACGTCGCCAATTGACTCTCTGAGTCGGCTTCCATACGATTCGTAATGTATAGCGTAGACCGTTTCGACGGTTTCCGCGCATAGGTAAACCAAGCCGTCCATGCCAGATAAGCAGATTTTTTTCGACCCGCAACGCAAGCGATGGAAGCGGTTGCGACGCATCCTCGACGCGACGGCCGTCGTTTCCACCCTTGTTCTGGCTGGTTTCATCTTCAACGTGCTGCGCAATCAGCACCTGCCCGAGTTGTTGCTGCCCACCCCCCGCCACAACTTCAGAGCCCTGCCCGATCGAACCCCGTTACTACACGGCGCCAAAGCGCGACCTGCCCGCCGCAAATCCGGCCGCAAACCCTCTGAAATTCCCTTCAACACCGGCGAAGGTCTGCGCGCCGCCTACTACGTGCAGGACGATGCCAGCTACTCCTCCTTCAAGGAGCACGTGCACCAGATCGACCTGCTGTTCCCGCAGTGGCTCCACGTCAACGCCCCCTCGGGAACGCTCATGGAGATGAGCGGCGACAACCTGCGCGAGCTTCCTGTCGTTGATGGCGCCACGGTCCACGACCCCGACGACATGAACAAGGTGAAGCGCGTCATCCAGGGAAGCAGGGAAGACACCGAGATCTTTCCCCACCTGAACAACTTCAATCCACACACACAGAGCTGGGATGCCGCCATGGGCGGCGTACTCGCCGACCCCGACAAGCGCGCCGCGCTGCGCCAGCAAATTCTTCGCTTTTTCACGGCATTTCCCGTCTACCGCGGCCTCTCGCTGGATATCGAAAGCTTGCCTGACGGCGCTGCTCCAGCCTACCTGAGCTTCATCCAGGAGCTCTACGCGGACATGCATCCGCGCAACCTCCGCCTCTACGTCAACACCGCGGTCTCAACCCCCGACGCCGATCTGAAACTGATTGCCGCCAACTCCGACGGCATCATCCTTATGAACTACGACGAACACCAGACCACCAGCGATCCGGGCCCCGTCGCCAGCCAGGAGTGGTTCGTCGGCAACCTGCAGCGCGTACTCAAGATTATGCCCAAGGAGAAACTGATCTGCGCTTTGGGCAGCTACGGCTACGACTGGACCCTTTCCATCCCCGGCCCTCCGAAGAAAGGGAGAGCACGCAAGGTTTCCAAGCCCCAGGTCCTCAATACGGAAGACCTCACCGTCTCCGATGCATGGCAGCGAGCCTCCGACGCCGACGCCGATCTCGACCTCGATTACGACACCCTTAATCCCCACTTCGAGTACATCGATGAAGACTTGAACGAGCGCCATGTCGTCTGGTTCCTCGATGGAGTCACCCTCCTGAACGAGCTGCGCGCCGCCCGCCAGCTTGGTCTGCAGACCTTCGCACTCTGGCGTCTGGGCATGGAAGACAGCTCTCTGTGGAATGTATGGGACAAGCCAAGCAGCCCTGACTCGGTGCAGGCCCTGGCCTCCGTGCAGCCCGGCCACGACGTCGACAATGAGGGCGACGGCGACATTCTCCGCGTGACCGGCCTACCCCAGCCTGGCAGGCGCACTGTCACCGTTGACAGCGACGAGCCCGATCCGCGCAAGAAGCTCATCATCGATGAGCACATGGATATCTATCCCCGCACTTACGTCATCGAGCAGTACGGCTACCACACCAATGAGGTGGCTCTTTCTTTCGATGACGGACCGGACCCCAAGTGGACGCCGAAAATCCTTGATATCCTCCGCGACAAAGGCGTGAAAGCCACTTTCATGCTGATCGGCGCCGAAGCCGCCGAGAATGTCGGCCTCATGAAGCGGGTGGTGCGCGAAGGCCACGAAATCGGCAACCACACCTACACCCATCCCGACATCAGCGAAATCTCCCCGCGCCAACTCGACATCGAGGTCAAGCTCACTGAGCGCCTGTTCGCCAGTAAACTCGGCATTCAGCCGCTCTACTTCCGCCCGCCTTACGACATCGACGAAGAACCCGACACCGACGACCAGGCCGCTCCCGTCGTCCAGATCCAGAAGGATGGCTACACCATCATCGGCAACAAGATCGACACCGACGACTGGAACGAGCATCCCCGCAAATCCCCTGCTGAAATCACCCAATCGGTCCTCGGCCAGTTGGAGAACATGAAAGCCAAGCCGCAGTTCCGCGGCTCCATCATCCTCATGCACGACGGCGGCGGCGACCGCGCGGCCACAGTCGCCGCGCTGCCAGTCCTCATTGATGCCCTCCGCGCCCACGGCTATAACATCGTCCCGGTCTCCACGCTCATGGGCAAGACCACCGCCCAAGTGATGCCCAAGCTCACGTTCTTCCAGTACGTGCGCGCGCTGCCCGACTCCATCGCCTTCTCAAGCGCGGCTTTCATCGTCAAGTTCATCGTGATGGTCTTCTTCCTGGGCAACATCCTGATGGGCGCGCGCCTGATCATCATCGGCCTTCTTGCCATCATCGACCGTCTGCGCAAGCCCCATCGCCCGGCCTCGCCCGGCTACAACCCACGCGTCGCCGTCCTCATCCCCGCCTACAACGAAGAGACCGTGATCGTCCGCACCATCCGCTCGGTTCTCAATTCGGACTACAAAAACCTCCACGTCATCGTCATCGACGACGGCTCCCTCGACCGCACCTTCGACGTAGCCCGCGAAGCTTACGCCCAGGAGATCGCCGCAGGACGCGTCCAGGTCCTCACCAAGCCCAACGGCGGCAAGGCCGCCGCACTCAACTACGCCCTCGAACGCATGGACGAGCAGATCTACGTTGGCATCGACGCCGACACCGTCATCGCCGCAGACGCCATCTCCAAGCTGATCCCCCACTTCGAGGACCCCCGCATCGGCGCCATGGCGGGCAACGCCAAGGTCGGCAACCGCGTCAACTTATGGACCCGGTGGCAGGCCCTCGAATACATCACCAGCCAGAACTTCGAGCGCCGCGCCCTCGACCTATTCCACGTCGTCACCGTCGTTCCCGGAGCCATCGGCGCGTGGCGCACCGCGCCCGTGAAAGCCGCCGGGGGCTATCCCCTCAATACCGTCGCGGAAGATGCCGACCTCACCATGAACCTGCTCGAACAGGGCCTGAAAGTTGACTACGAGGACCGCTCGCTGGCCTTCACAGAAGCCCCCATCGACATGCTGGGCCTCATGCGCCAGCGCTTCCGCTGGTCCTTCGGCACGCTGCAAGCTGTGTGGAAACATCGCGCCGCCTTCATCCGCAACAAGGCCATGGGTCTCTTCGCCCTGCCGAACATCCTCATCTTCCAGATGTTTCTGCCCCTGGTGTCGCCCTTCATTGACCTTCTGTTCGCGGCTGGCGTGGTCAACTACTTCATCGATCGCCACTACCACCCCGAGGCGGCCTCCGCAGCCAGCTTTGAGAAGCTACTGGCCTACTTTCTAGCCTTCCTGCTCATCGACTTCGTGACCTCGTCGGTAGCTTTCTCACTCGAGCGCCGCCATCCCGCCAACAAGGGAGACCGTTGGCTTCTCTTCCACATCTGGCTGCAGCGCTTCGCCTACCGCCAGGTCTTCTCCATCGTCCTCTTCAAGACCCTCAAGCGCGCCATCGACGGCAAGCCCTTCAACTGGGACAAAATCAAGCGCACCGCCAAAATGTCAAAAGCCACTGAAGCCCTCACCGAAACGCCCTAGCTCGGATTGGCGGAACGCGACCGCTAGGCGATAATTCAGCAGATGGCTCAAATGTTAAAAGTGGAGTTGCACCTGCACCTGGACTGCTCGCTGAGCTATGAGGCCGTGTCCCGGCTTGCCCCTTCCATTTCGCGCCAGGAATTCGATGCCGAGTTCATCGCGCCGCCCCAGTGCACGAGTCTTGCGGATTTTCTGACCCACGCCCCTCGCGGCTTCCAACTCATGCAGAGCGAAGAGGCGCTGCGCATCGTCACCGAAGACCTGTTTGAACAACTGCATCGGGATCGCGTCCTCTATGCCGAGATTCGCTTCGCCCCTTTGCTGCACATCGCGAAGGGACTCACGCCGGAAGCTGTGGTTGCGATCGTTGATCGCGCGACAGAGCAATGCATCCAGGCCACCGGCATTGAAGCGCGCCTGATCCTATGCACGCTGAGGCACTTCGACCGGGAGCAAAGCCTGCTGACAGCACAGCTTGTGGAACGCTTCAAGGGCAGCCGCGTGGTGGCGCTGGATATCGCCGGAGACGAAGCGGGGTTTTCCGTCGACGCTCATATTCCGGCTTATCACTATGCGGTTGACCATGGCCTTGATCGCACAGCTCATGCCGGAGAAGCGCGGGGAGCTGACAGCGTGTGGGAAACGCTGCGGGCCTTCCAGCCGTCGCGAATCGGCCACGGAGTGCGCAGCATCGAGGACGCATCACTGGTGGATTACTTGCGGCGTGAACGCATCCATCTTGAGGTTTGTCCCAGCAGCAACGTGCAGACACGCACCTGCCTGGCCTACAAGGACCACGCTGTCGATCGGTTGTTGCGGGCCGGTGTATCTCTTGGCATCAACACGGATGCGCGCACCATCACCAATGTGACGTTGGAGCAGGAGTATCTTCGGCTTCGAGAGCATTTCGGCTGGGGCGACGAAGAGTTGCTGGCTTGCAACCGCGAGGCACTGCGTGCGGCTTTCGTCGATGAGCCGGTGCGAGTACGGCTGCTCGCTCAACTCATAGCCGGGTGCCCCGAAGTTTCGCCTTTGAAACCTGGGCAACCAGCGACCTAACCCGTCCTGACAGTAGAATTGAAGAATCACCGGAGAGGACCGCGCAAAGGATGCACGAATCTCGAGTCCTGTTCCTGGGACGAACCACCCTGGACGTTCTTTACCGGCTTGACCAATTGCCGGAAGAGGACACCAAGGTGTATGCACGTGCGCTGCAGTCCGCGCCCGGCGGTCCGGCACTCAACGCCGCCATCACCCACTCCCTGCTCGGCGGCAAAGCCATGCTGGTCAGCGCCGTTGGCGGAGGCCCCTGGGCCGTGCCCGTCCGCGCGGAAATGGAACGCCAAGGGATCGACCTCCTCGACCTCGCCGACGGGACGGCCTATGAGACGCCCTTGTGCACCGCACTGATCAACGCCGCCAACGGCAGCCGCACCGTTGTCAATCCGCCCATCTCGCAGGTCCAACTCAAGCACCTCTGCGGCACATGGGATGCGGAGGTGCCCGCCTCGTGGGGCGCAATGCCGCTTGTCGTCCTCAGCGATGGCTTTTTCTTTGAGGAAACCTCGCCGTTGCTGGCCGCCTGCAAGGCCGCGGGGGCCGCGCTCTGCCTCGACAGCGGCAGTTGGAAACCCGGAACCGCCGAACTGGCCGGCCTGCTCACCGTGGCCATTTGCAGCGAGCGGTTTGCCGTCCCCGGCCAACCCAGCCAACCAGCCGACATCCTGACTTGGTTTGCTGCCAAGGGCGTTCCCTATGTGGCTGTCACGCGGGGAGCAAGATCCATCCTCGCCTGCGATCGCGGGCGCCGTTTCGAGATCGAGGTAGGCAGCATCGCCGCAACCGACACGCTCGGTGCCGGAGACGTGCTCCATGGCGCCTTCTGCCACTATTTTGCCCGCAATCCGGAGTTTGAACCCGCGCTTCGCTGGGCCTCACAAATCGCAACGCTCTCCTGCCAAAGTCCAGGCGCGCAGGCATGGGCCACACAGCCCGGCAGGCCCATGGCCGATTAACAACGGAGTCAGACCTCTGTTCCCTGTGTTTGCCAAACCTTAACAATTCCCGCCCTATCCGCCCGATACGATAAGCAGGAGCCGTTCCCATGCGGGTTCCTAGCGACAGGTCTTCGTTGCCGAGGTGGTCAGGCGTGGCTGCGCAACATCCTCGCCCAAGGAAAGCAAGGCGCTCATTTCAAATGACTTTACTTCAGATAGGCGCGCACCAGGTCGATCAGGTCCTCTGCCAGTTCCGGGGCAATTTGCTCCTTCGCCCCATCCACCAGGTGAAACCGGATATGCGTCTCCAGAACCTCGCCCATCAGCCCGTTCACCCCGCCCCGCACCGCCGCCAGCAGCATCAGTTGCCCCCCGCATTCCTCGTCCGCAGTCAGCGAGCGCTCTACAGCGTCCAACTGGCCGCGAAGCTTTCTCAATCTTTGCAACAACTTAGCCTTTTCCCGCTCCTGATGCAACATCGACTGCCTCCCGCACTTGACAATACCCACCCCTGGTATGGTATCTACCCTGTGGGGGTATAGTTGCGATTTCATTGTAACCCCAATTTCCCCAAGCAAGGCTCCCTGATGCCCTGGCTCTCCCCTCTTCGCCCAGCTCGCGCACTCGCCTTCGCCTTGGCGCTGGGTGCGGCCACGGCCGCGGCACAAACCCCCGATTCCTTGCCCAGCGCTCCACAGCCGCAGACACAGCCCCGAATCCTGCAACAATCTGATCAGACCGTTCCCTACCAGATCGCGCTCGACTCCCAGCGCGGCGGCATCGGAGCAGGCCCCGCCGATATGAGCCCCGTGGGCCGCGAGCCCCAGGATGCCCCGATCGTCGCCATGGCCCCCCACCCCGAAAATGCGCCCTGGTGGATCTCCGGCCAGGCCAACATCATCTACCAGGGCCGTTTGCCCTTTCATTCCCTCTACGAGGGCCCCAACAGCTTCCACAACTCGGCTGAATACAAGACCTCCATGGTCGGCACGCTTTTCACAGCATGGCGGCCCACCCGCTCCATCCGATACAACACCGATCTGATCTTCGATCTGGAAACGTGCGAGGGCCGCGGCCTCAGCGAAGCTCTCGGGCTGGCCGGATTTACCAACCTGGATGTCGTTCGCAATCCTTACCTGGGCAAGGCTCCTTACATCGCCCGCTACGAGATCCACCAGATCTTCGGCTTTACGCAAAGAACCACCAGCCAGGATCCAGGTCCCTTTGCCCTGGCTCCCAGCGTACCCCTGCGCCGAGTCGAGTTTCGCATCGGTAAATTGACGCTACCCGATTTCTTCGACGTAAACGAGGTCGGCTCGGATAGTCATCTCCAGTTCATGAATTGGACCGTGGACAACAACGGCGCGTGGGACTACGCCGCCGACACCCGCGGCTACACGGTGGGCGGCATGGCCGAGTATGACGACAAAATATGGAGCCTGCGCTACGGCATCTTCGCCATGCCGGTGATCGCCAACGGCATCGACCTCGACTGGGCCTTCAGCCGCGCCCATGGCCAGAACGGCGAGTTCGAGTTGCGGCACAGCTTCGTACCCAAGCATAAAGGGACGCAACGCATCCTTTTTTATGCCAACCGCGCTCACATGGGCACTTACCGCGAGGCTGTGGACGCTTTTCTGGCAGGAACCGACCCAACACCCACCATCACCCTCCACGAGCACTTCGGCGCGCTCAAGTACGGCTTGGGCTATAACGCCGAACAGGAAGTAACTGAGAATCTCCGCGTCTTCGGCCGCTTCGGCTGGAACGAAGGCCAGCACGAGTCCTTCGCCTACACCGAAGTGGACCAGACCGTCGAAGGTGGAGCCGATTACGCCGGAACGCGCTGGCACCGTCCGGTGGACAAGATCGGCCTGGCCGTCGTTTCCAACGCCATCAAGCGCGACCACCAGGAATATCTGAAGCTGGGCGGCCTCGGCTTCCTGCTGGGCGACGGCAACCTCAATTACGGGCGCGAGAACATTGTGGAAAGCTACTATAACTACCACGCCTGGCGCGGCCTGTTTTACGCCGTCGACGTGCAGCACATTGACAACCCCGGCTACAACCGCGACCGCGGCCCGGCCTGGGTGGGTTCCTTCCGCGCACACGTGGATTTTTAAAACAGGGAACAGAAATCAGGGAGCTGGCTACTTCCCGGCCCCGGCCGGCTGCGCTTGTGTTGGCGGCTGGGCAGGCAGGGTGTAGATGACCTCGCCCGGCTTGGCATAGTGCAGCTTTTCTCGCGCTTCGTGCTCGATGGCATCCGGATCGGACTTGAGCCGCTCAATGTGGTCGCGCAGCCGCGCGTTCTCCTGCTGCAGGTCCTGGATCTCCTTGCGTAACTGCTGGTCTTCGACGCGTTTCTGCTGCCACACTTGCAGCCCGTGCTTGCCGTTGATCACATGCCAGGTAAGCAGAAGCGCCAGTCCTACGGCTACCACGGTGCCCGCCGGACGCCACACACGCATCGTCCAGTTCAGCGCCCGCCTAGGCATTGGGCCCGGCCCGGATCCTGATCCAGCCCCTTTTTTCTCCACTTGCATCTTGCCGTCCGGCATTCGACCTCGGTCTGCTCTTAGCTGAGCACAAACTTCTCCGCCGCCGCCTTGAGCGCTTCCGTGTCCCGTTCGTTGCGCGCTTCGGTATAGGCTCGCACCACCGGTTCGGTCCCGGAGAGCCGATAGCAGACCCAGGAACCATCCTCCAGGATCAGCTTGAGCCCGTCCGTCCGAACCACCTTGGAAACCTTGCGGCCATCCAACTCCTTGGGATCGGCCTTCATCTTCTCAGTGAACGCGGCCTTCACTTCCGGGGTCAAGTGGAAGTTCTCCCGAACCGGATAGAAGGAACCAACCTTGGCAAACAGTTGCTTCAGTTGTGTGCCCAGGCTCTTGCCACGGGTAGCCACCATCTCCGCAACCAGCAGGCCCGCCAACACGCCATCCTTCTCAGGCACGTGGCCACGGATGGTGAGGCCGGCCGACTCCTCGCCGCCGATAGCGATCTTGTCATCGTTGATGAGCTCGCCAATGTACTTGAACCCCACCGGCGTTTCGTACAGCGGAACCTTGTGGTATTCGGCCAGCGCATTGATGAGGTTGGTGGTTGCCACGCTCTTGGCCACACCATTCTTCCCGCCGCGGGTCTCCACCAGGTAGTCAAACAAGAGCGCAATGATGTAATTCGGAGAAATAAAGGTTCCATCGCGGTCCACAATGCCGAACCGGTCCGCATCGCCATCCGTAGCGACACCCAGGTCCGCACCAATCTCCCGCATCTTGGCCTTGGCGTCGCCCAGCAGTTCGTCGGAGGGCTCCGGCGCATGGCCACCGAAGAGTACATCGCGATAATCGTGAACCGTCTCCACGGACACGCCCGCCTCGCGCAATATTTCAGAGAGGTAACCCCGCCCCGCGCCCCAGAATGGATCGTAGACCACCTTGATGCCCGACTTGGCAATGGCCTTGAGATCGACCAACTCCGCCAGCCGCTTCAGGAACGCCGGCTTGACGTCGGCGGTATCGAAGCTGGCCGTGCTGGTATCGGCAATCCTGAAGTCGTCGCTGAGGCGCGCAATCGCCGCTTCAATCTGTTTGGTCACCTCCGGCAGCGCCGGGGCGCCGTCGTGGGTAGAGAACTTGATGCCGTTATACTCCGGCGGATTGTGCGAAGCGGTAAAGTTGATGGCCCCGGAAGTCTCCAGTGTGCGCACCGCATAGGCTATGGCCGGCGTCGGCGCGGCCTCGGGAATCACGATTGGCGTGACTCCCACCCCGGCAAGCACCCGCGCCGCCTCAGCCACGAACGTCTCGCCCAGGAACCGCGGATCGCGACCCACGAGCACGCGGTGCGGCTCCGGTTGCGTCTTCACGTAGGCGGCAATCCCCGCCACCGCCAGCCGGATGTTGGCCAGCGTAAACTCATCGGCCACAATCGCCCGCCATCCCGAGGTGCCAAACCTGATCGCTGTCGTCATTGTCGTTCCGCTCCTTTGTCCGCCGTGGCGAACCGCCAAGGTCCATACTGCCTCACTCGGCTGCGCACGGCAAGCCGCAGCGATGACCGGAAGGTTAAACTTCCTGGGAAAATACCGCTCTGCCGGGGCAATTCGGAATACATTGGCTTTGACAACGGTTCTTACCATGGAGCGGCCTTATGCCCGAAACCACCCCGCCAGCACGCATCGTCCTCACCACCACGGCCAATGCTGAGGAGGCCAGCCGCCTGGGCCGCACTCTGGTCGAGGAGCGGCTCGCCGCCTGCGCCATTGTGATCCCTGCCGTGCAATCCATCTACCATTGGCAGGGCCAGATCGAGTCCGCTACGGAAACCCTGCTGCTGCTAAAGACCGGCCCGGATCAACTACCCGCACTCGAAGCGCGCCTCAACGAACTGCACAGCTACCAGACGCCAGAATTTCTTGTTCTTGCCGTCGAAGCGGCCAGCCAGCCCTACCTCGACTGGTTGCAAGACAGCCTTGGCAGGGCCTGATCCGCGGCAGGTTCCCATCTGTCTGATATTCTGGCCCACAGCGGTTCCCAATTGCCGCAGATGGTAAACACGCTCAGGCACGACCGGCAAAATTGGATTGCTGTTCTCTTTTCTGCGATGCGCTGGTTATTGATTGGTCTTCTCGTCTCTCTCGGAGTGCTGCTGTTTGCGGCTGCGGGCGTGGCGCGTCACATCTGGCTGCAGCACGTGAAACTTCGTCAAAAGCCGTCGGCCGGCGCCGCTCCTGCTCCCGACCTGGACGTGGAACCGTGAGGGAATTTCTTTGAGCAAAGAACTTTCAGTACCGCTGGCCCAGGCCGCTGCCCCCACCGCCACCGCGGCAACGGGTTTGCGCACCACCGGCATTGTGCTTGCCGGCAGCGCCTTTGTGGCCGCCTGCGCCCATGTCTCGCTGCCTCTTTATTTCACGCCGGTTCCGCTTTCGCTGGCGCCCTTTGCGGTGCTGCTATTGGGCTTGCTGCTGACGCCGCGCCTGGCCGCAGCCAGCCTCGGCGCCTACCTGGCCGAGGGCGTTCTGGGACTGCCCGTCTTTGCGCCCAGTTTGACAATGAACGGCGGGCTGACTCATCTTTTTGGGCCCACCGGCGGCTACCTGCTCGCCTATCCGCTGGCCGCGCCCTTGATCGCCTTCCTTTTCCGCCGGACCCGGCGCGGATTTGCCGCGGCCGCCCTCAGCGCCGCGGCGGGCAACATCACCATTCTGGCCTGCGGAGCCTTGTGGCTTGCTTTCCTCACCCACACCTCAGTTCCGTCGGTTCTGGCCCTCGCCGTGCTTCCCTTTCTGCCCGGCGACGCACTCAAAATTGCCGCGGCCGCCGCGCTGGCCGCCAGTCTCCAGCGCATGCACCGCCCTACCCACTAGCCTCATCCAAGAGTTGTTGCAGCTTTTTTGCCTTGAAAGGACCAACTTCCCAGTGACCAACCCGACACCCGCAACCGCTGAACCAAACGCTCCGCTTGAAATCTCCATCGCTCACAGTCCCGACTCCGATGACGCTTTCATGTTCTACGGCCTGGCTACAAGCAAGGTCCGCGTCCCCGGCTACCGGTTTACCCACACGCTGTGCGACATTGAAACCCTGAACCGCCGCGCGCAGGACGAGGCCTTCTACGACGTCACGGCCATCAGCTTTCACGCCTACCCCTACCTGCAGCAGAACTACGCGCTGATGGGCTGCGGCGGCAGCGTGGGCGAGGGCTACGGCCCCATGGTCGTCTCAAGCAAGCCGCTGACGCCCGAGGAGCTGGGCCGGATCAAGGTCGCCGTTCCGGGCAACCTCACCACCGCCTATCTCGCGCTCAAAATCTTCAATCCCGCCATCCAGACTGAAACCGTCCCCTTCGATCGCATCATCCCCGAGATTCTGGCCGGCAACTTCGAGGCTGGGCTTATCATCCACGAGGGCCAGCTCACCTACTCTTCCAGCGGCCTTTACAAGGTGCTGGATCTCGGCATCTGGTGGCGCGAAACCACCGGCCTGGTGCTGCCGCTCGGCGGCAACGCCATCCGCCGTTCCCTGGGCGCCGATTCCATGCGCATCGTCACCAAGGCCGTCCGCGACAGCATTCAGCATGCCCTCGACCACCGCGAACAGGCCCTCGAATACGCCATGCAGTTCGCCCGCGACCTGGACGCCCGGCTGGCCAACCGCTTCGTCAGCATGTACGTGAACGACCGCACCCTGGACTACGGCCCAGACGGCCGCCAGGCCATCCACAAACTCCTCGACCTGGGCCACGAGCGCGGCATCATCCCCATCGCTCCCCAGGTGGACTTCATCGACTAGCTCATTCTCACTGGATTATGGGCTTCCCATCCTTCGCGGCTTTTCGAGGAAGAAATGCGAAGGGTGGGAAGCGCGTTCCGCGGCCGGTGGGCTGACAGGAACGCGGTACCTTCGGCATCCGTATCGAGCCCAAAGGTCATTGAAGCGCCCAAAGAATCCGCCGACCCTCTCTAAATAGTTTCTAATCATTGCCGATGCATCCTGTACGGAGGTCTTTTGAGGATGCTCGCCAACAACTCCCCCACGTTTCTGCTCGCTTCTCCGGAGCCCGCTCTACTGGCTGCTGTTGAACCGCTGCTCCTGGCTTCCGGCGCCTGCGTGGAGATCGCCCTCTCTGCCGAGGCCGCCCTGGCCTCAATGACCGAGCCCAATCCACCCACGCTGGCCCTGCTCGACGTTAACCTGCCAGGCGTGCCAATGGACGAGTTACTTACCGCGGTGCGAGCCAACGTCTCCTCCAAGCGCCTTCCGATTGTCCTGATTACAGACACAGTCACACAGGAATGGATCGACCGCCTGGCCGAGGGTGTGATCAACGATGTGATTCTGCGCTCCACGGGGTCGGCCTACTGGCGGCTCCGGCTGGACATGGTACTGCGCACCCTGCAGAATGCACGCGAACTCGAAGCTCTTCACGAGGCCACCGCACTAAATGCGCAAATGGACCGTCTGACGGGCGTCTACAACCGGGAAACCCTGCTCGCCAAGCTGTTTCGCGAGACCGACCGCGTGCAGCGGATGAAGTCCTCCCTGTGCATGATTCTGTTTGACATTGACGATTTCGGCCACTGGAACTCGCGACTCGGCGCGGACGCCTGCGACGATCTGCTCCGCCAGGTAGTGGGCCGCACCACGCGCCTGCTGCGCAGCTACGACCTGCTCGGCCGACCCGGCATGGACGAGTTTCTGGTGGCGCTGCCCGGTTGCAGCACCATGAGCGCCGTGCTGCTGGCGGAACGGGTTCGCATCGACGTGTTTTGCTTACCTTTCCACGTCGGTCGCGAATGCATCCGTCTCTCGGCCTGTTTCGGCATCGCCACCAGCCAGGGCCGCTCCCCGCTGGTGGTTCTGCGCGAGGCGGAAGAGGCGCTGCAATTGGCCAAAGATGCCGGGCCCGAATCCATTCAGTGCTTCAGCGGCTCACAGTACTCTTCCGCCGCCCCGGTCACCTATCTCTGCCCAAGCTCCGGCAACGAACTCCTTGCGTGGTGACGGGAACGCTGCCAGGTGCAAGAAACCTGCTCTTCCGCATAACCATGGACGCCGGGTTTCCCCTTGACTCCACGCCCGGCGATCTGTGCCGAGGAAGGAAGTCATTGACGAGGGCGTGGACCACTCATTCGGCAAAAAGCGAACAAATGACGAATATGGGGGGGGGGGAGGGGGGGGGGTTTCCCATGCCTCACGCCTTCCCGGCATGCCTTCTATTGACCTTGTGGGCCGGTGGACCGATG
>Ga0181520_10000252_pt1 | contig 117910 bp, 115 predicted proteins | sample PEATcosm2014_Bin_29_FD_132451 | JGI IMG/M metagenome (GOLD analysis project Ga0181520, IMG submission 132451) | Peatland microbial communities from MTU Mesocosm Facility, Houghton, MI, USA - PEATcosm2014_Bin02_30_metaG | ecosystem: Environmental > Terrestrial > Soil > Wetlands > Peat | place... | reverse complement strand
TTGAAGCATATATACATACTTCATTAAGCCCGCCTCCACTTCGTTACGGCGTGGCATCCGCCTTCGCTTCGCTACGACATAATCACGCCGTAGCGAAGCGAAGGCGGATGGTCGGGGAGACAAGATTCGAACTTGCGACCCTCTGCTCCCAAAGCAGATGCGCTACCAGGCTGCGCTACTCCCCGACAAAAACAGGGATAATCAAAAAAGCTTGTTTCGGCAATCTTTATAGTGTTGTTTAGAAACTTATGTTTGCCTCTTTCCTCATTTCCGTCGTCGATTTCGGCCGCAAATTTGCGGCTTTTCTTGCCGTGCTGGCCTTATTGCTTAGCGTCGGGTTAGGCGTTTATGCCGCCCAAAACACTTCGATCAACACGGACATTAACCAGCTTCTTTCCGAGACTCTGGATTGGCGCAAGCGCGAAAAAGCCTTGGAAGCCGCTTTCCCGCAAAAGGTCGATACTCTCGTCATCGTTATCGACAGCGACGATGCCGCGAAAGCCGAAAGCGCGGCGCAAGGTTTGGCAAACGGGCTCGCGGCAAGAACGGATATGTTCTCCTTTGTCTCGCGTCCCGATGCTTTGCCTTTTTTCCGCGCGAACGGGCTTCTCTTCCTTTCCAAAAAAGAGCTGGCCGAAGCGCTCGATCAAATCGCGCAGGCGCAACCGATGTTGGGCACGATCATCAGCGATCCTTCGCTTCGCGGATTTTTCGATACGATTGATCTGACGATGCAAGGCGTGCAAGCGGGCGCCGTCCCGCCGAAGCAGGTCGAACGGCCCTTGGCCGAAATTGCGAAAACGCTTCAAGCGACGTTGCAAGGGCAAGACCATTCTCTTGATTGGCTCCAAATGGCGCCGGAAGCGAACGATCCCTTTGCGGCGCGGGAATTACGCAAATACATCGTTACCAAACCCGTTCTGGATTACTCGTCGCTGCAGCCCGGCGAAGCGGCGACGAAGGTCGTAAGGCAAATCGCTGCGGATTTAAATCTGACGCCTTCAACCGGCGTGCGCGTGCGTTTGACCGGCTCCGTTCCCTTGAACGACGAGGAATTTGCCAGCGTCGCGGAAGGCGCAGGCGTCGCAACCGCCTTATGCGGCGTTCTTGTTTTCGGCCTTTTGTTCCTCGCGATGCGGTCGTGGCGCATCGTTCTGCCTATCGCGCTGACCTTGGTTGCAGGATTGATCGCTTCGACCGCTTTCGCGACGGCCGCAGTCGGATCGTTGAATCTGATTTCGGTCGCTTTCGCGGTCATGTTCATCGGCATTGCGGTCGATTTCGGCATCCAGTTCGGCGGGCGTTACCGAGATCAACGAAATCGGGAACCCGATCATGCCGAAGCGTTACGCAATACCGCCAAGATTATCGCTTCGCCCTTGGCAATGGCGGCGGGATCGACGGCTTTGGGATTTCTGGCTTTCATCCCGACGGATTACCGCGGCGTGTCGGAGCTTGGATTGATCGCGGGCGTCGGTATGATGATCGCGTTTATTCTGAACATCACGCTGTTGCCAGCGCTCATGACCTTGATGAATCCTCCGGCGGAAGCAGAAAATATCGGGTTTAAAGCGCTCGCGCCGCTGAACGATTTCCTCGTGTTGCACCATAAGGCGATTGCGCCGTTTATTCTTGCGCTTGTTCTGGCGGGACTTGCCGTTGCTTCGCAAATCCGGTTCGATTTTGATCCTTTGGATTTAAAGAATCCAAAAAGCGAATCCGTTTCGACGATGTTCGAAGCGATGCAAGATCCCGATTCGGACGCGTATGCCGCGCAAATTCTGGCGCAGCCGGAAGAAACCCAAGCTCTGGCATCTTCGCTCGAAAAACTGCCCGAAGTCGATCATGTCATGACGCTGGCGAGCTTCGTCCCCGAAGATCAGGACAAAAAGCTGGCGATGATCGCCGATACAGCCTCGCTTCTCGCGCCGACGTTTGCACTCGCCCAAAAACCCGCCGCGAGCTACGAAAATAATTTAGAGGCGCTTCGCAAAACGGCGGCGTTGGCGCGGCAAATCGAAGGCAAGATGCCTGCGGCGCAAATTCTGGCCGATGTTCTGGATAAAATCGCCGCGCAGGCATCGCCGGAACTTTTAAAGCGCGCGCAAGACAACCTTCTTTTGCCGATGCAAGCAAAATTGGTAGAAATTCAAGGGTTTCTCCGCGCAAAATCCGTGACTTCGGACGATATTCCGCCGGAATTGAAACGCGATTGGGTAGCGGGCGACGGGCAAAAGCTTATCGAGGTTTTTCCCAAACGCGGCGCGGATAACAATCCACGAAACCCCGAAATGTTAAACCGTTTTATCGACGCCGTGCAGAAAATCGCTCCGCAAGCCTCCGGCACGCCGGTTTCGATCAGGGAATCAGGCCGTACGATCGTTTCCGCTTTTGTTCATGCCGGAATTTACGGATTTGCGTCAATCGCTTTCCTGTCTTTCCTCGTTTTGCGGCGTTGCACGGATGTTGTTTTGATGATGTTGCCTTTGGTCGTCGCCGGAATCTTGACCCTTGCGACGGCAACCCTTATCGGCTTGCCTTTGAACTTCGCCAACATCATTGCCTTGCCGTTATTGTTCAGTCTGGGCGTATCTTATGCGGTTTACTTCGTTTTTTATGGGCGTTCCGGAAACCGCGATTTTTTGCAATCTTCCATGGCCAGAGCCGTTTTATTCAGCGCTGCCACGGTGTTAGTCGCTTTCGCTTCTTTGTGCTTTTCTTCACACACGGGCACGCGCGGCATGGGTGAATTATTAACTATTTCCCTGTTATACTCCTTGCTGTGCACGTTTTTTATTCTTCCTGTATTGTATGCTTTCAGGAAAAAAGATACGTTGCCGTAGGTTCCTTTTGTGTCACTTTCTTGGGATTTGTCATGCGTATTCACCGTTTTGTTCTTGCCCTTGCGTTTTTGTCCCTGCCTTCTCTTCTGGCAGCCTGCGCGGAGGTTCCCAAATCGCCTGAAGCTCAAGCCGAAGCGCTGGAGGCAAACGATCCTCTGGAAGCGATGAACCGCGTTACCTTTGACGTCAACGATTTCCTCGACCGCCTGCTTATCAAGCCGCTGACCGAATTATATCGTTTCGTCCTTCCGGACGCCGTGCGCGAACGCATCGCCAACGTCTTGTTTAACATGGACGAACCGGTGATCTTCGCCAACAATCTGTTGCAAGGCGAAATCTCTCACGCGGGCATTACCGCGGGGCGCTTTGTTGTGAACACGACCGTCGGCGCCGCAGGTATTTTCGAAGTCGCCGATTCTCTGAATCTGCCCAAGCAAAGGGGCGATTTCGGCCAGACTTTGTCCGTGTGGGGCGTCGGTTCGGGACCTTATCTTGTTCTGCCGCTGTTCGGGCCGTCGAATTTCCGCGATGCGTTTGGCCTTGGCGTCGATATGGTCGCCTCGCCGTGGCAGTGGATCGCAGCGCGTGGCGGAAGAGCCGTGAAAAACGAAGTCGTTTATTCCAGTTTCGGCGCGGACGGCTTGACCCAACGCGAAGAAACGCTTGACGATTACGACGCTTTGAAGACCGGCGCATTGGACTTCTACGCCGAAATGCGCAGCGTCTATCGGCAATACCGCGACAAGCAGCTGGGCATCCAAAATCCCGACATGTCGCCTTCGTTCGATTTCCGCGAATAGAAAAACCTGACGCCGGAAATTACGAAATTCCGTTTTCTGACTCTATTTTCTCAGCAATGCGAACCACTCCGCGCATATATTGAGGTCGCGCGCGATCTCCGTCTGGCGTCCCTTCAGAAACGGATCGTCGCCCCATTTTTTACTTTGCCAAAGAGGATCGCATTCGGCGGCCTCGAACGCTTCGGACGGCGGGGCTTTTCCTTCCATCAAGGCCAGGCCAAGCACGAGGGAACCGAGGGCGCGGCAAGCCTCGCTAAGTCCCGTCAGGAAAAACGCATCCAGCGTTTCGACAAACGCCCGCAAGGCGGCAAGAGCCGTTTTGTCCTGCTCAAAGGGAATGATGCCGCTGCCGACTTTTAAATCGGCGCCAAATCTTTCTTTGCACCAATCGAGATAGGGTTGCCATTTTTTGTTCTGCTCGGCCACCAGATCGGCGGGATCGGATGCGCGCTGGCAAATAAGTTCCGTTTCCCCATAGCGCAGGATGCCCGCGATAACTTCTTCGCGTTTCGGCGCCGCAATATCGATCGCGGTCAGAGCCATTTGCGTATAGGGCATTGCGCGTAAATTCCTATTGTTGCCCATGGCTTCGAATTCTTCCGCGATTGCTTCGGCCAAAGCGCGCGACGAAACGATCAAAGGCAAAAGAAGCGGGGTCTTAAGCGCCTTATCGCTCTGATAAATGGCGAAGCCTTTGCCTTCTGCTCTTGTGGAATAGAGGGGGCGTTTAAGAATCATCTTAAAGTTCCTTACTTTTTATCTTCCGCCGCATCGTCCCTAAAAAACAAATTACGGATAAAGCCCGGGGTCAACAGAGACACCGGATTGACGGAAATTTTCGGCGCATCGAGCTTTCCCTTGATCTTATACGCCACGGCCAGAACGCCTTGGTTTTTGCCGCCGGTAATGATGTCTCCGATCAGAGGGATGGAGTTCAGCACGTTGTTCATGACGCTGAAGGGCACGAGCGTTCCCTCCAGATCGGCGTTGCCGGAATTCATGTCGATTTTGCCGTCGCTATTGATCCCGATGGCCGATCCGGCGGCATGGGCGCGGGTCAATGTAATATCGTCGCCTTGCCAAACAAAATCGCCTTCGAAGCGGTCAAAATCGGCGCTGTCGGTTAAAATATTTCCAAAACCGAAGGGCGACGTGGCGTTAAGCAAAAGCGCCAGAACGGGAAGTTTTTCGACCGTGAAATCGTCGATTTTAAAGCTGCCCGTGACGATGCGCGGATTTTCGACCGAGCTTTGTCCGGAAACGGAAATTTTACCGCGCTTGATCGTATCGGTAAACCCGAGCCCTTTCATCGCCTTGCCGAAATTCCCGCAGGCAATTTCAAAAACGCGGCTTCCGTCGGGTTTCGGCGTCAAGTCGATATTTAAAGGCGTATCGCCGTCGGCTAGGCCATGAAAGTTTATTTCTCTCCATCCCGCCTTGTCGCGCGCGGCTATTCCTTCAGCCTTGTCGATTTGGCCTGTTTCTCCGGCGTAGAGCCGATCGACTTGGATATGGTATTCCTTGGGGCGGGGGTCCCTGCGGTCGGGATCGTTGCCGCCGCGCAGCCCGGAAACATCCAAAGAAGCGCCCTTCACGTCGAAGCGCAAAGCGCCGCCTTGACCGAAATCCTGCGTAAACCGCAAGGACGCGTTCGTCCGTCCCAGAACGAGCGACGCAAGATCGACGGATAGAATTTGCGACGCATCTTTCGAGAGAACGGCCTTGCCTTTCGCCGACAGCTTCGTTCCGCGCAGAAGGATCGATGAAATATCGACGGGTTTTCCTGAAACAGCCGTGCCGGAAAAATTCAAAATCGCGGGAATGTTCGCGGGCTTTTTCCATTTCAGCATATCGACCGCAAGCGCCGCCGGCGTCATATTAAGAGCGCCCGAGAACACCGTTTTGTTCTTGGCGGGTTTCGTCGCTTCCAGAGAAACGTCGATCGGCCCCTTAGTTCCCGTAAAGGCCGTAACGCCGAAATTTTTCCATTGATCGTCTTTGATCGTGCCCGTCGCCGTGATTCGGCGCAAAGGCTTGCTTTCCTTGGATTCAAAATTTTCTTGCCAAGAAATTTGGAACGGCGCGGTTCCGAGCGCCGCTTGTCCTTTAAGATTGAAGCCCGAAGCGTCGAGCGTCAGCGCCAAATTCCCCTGATCGATCGGGACGTTCGGAATCAATTTTGTCGAAGCGACCGCCGTCGCGGAGGCTGTGGCGCGAATATCGATGTCTTTCATTGCCAGCTTTTTCAACAAGGGAAAGTGTAAATGAACTTCGCCTTCTATCTTGCCGCCGAGATCGTCGGGCGACAGCCCCAAAGCCGCGGCATAGCCCAGCGGTTGATGATCGAGCAAACGCAAGACCTCGGGCAAAGGCCCGGAAACCTGCATCGGAATGTCGATCGTCTGGTCGGGATCGGCAAGCCCGTCGATCCGAAGCGTGAAGGGCGACAGGCGGATAGCGCCGATACCGCCGCCCGTAATGCGCACGTCCATTTTCTTGAGGTCGAACGAAGCCTCGGCGCCGACGCCTTCGGCGGGGGGCATGCCGTCGATATAGGTTACGCGCCCGCCCGAGGCCATTATTTTACCGCTGCCTTCGGAAACGGAAAGATCGGCAAGATCCCCCCAAGCAAACGTGCCTTTTAGGGCGACTTCGGCGTGATCGAACGTCCCGTCGCGCAAATTCGCGGTCAGCCAGTAACGCGGATCCGGCAAAAGGAGCTTGGGCCAAATCTCGCCGTATGCGTTCATCGGAAGATGGTTTATTTCCGCTTCAGCCGTAAAATCGATATCCTGGCCTTCTTGTTTCGACGGCGCGCCATTGACTTTCAAATCAAGCGCGGGGCCTCCAAAATCGATGTGCGTATCGGAAATCGTCAATTTACGCGTCACGCGGTTATATTTGGCATTCAGGTCCAGGCTTTTGACGGGGCACGGGGTATCCCAATAATCCGAAGAAACCAAATGGCCTTCGTCTCCGTGAATTTGCGCCGCGATTTTAACGAGCGTCAGTTTTTTATCGAACGCAAGCTCGATCTTGCCCGTCAAGGGCAAATCGGCGATTGCCGCAGAGGCAAAACCCCAGACTTCTGGGTTTCCGCCCGCGACGGAGGCCGGGGTTATGTTGTTGAAAACCGAAGTCAGGTTGTGCTGTTCGATCGAAGGATCGTACATGTAACGAATATCCAGCGAAGCTTCGGCATCCGGTTGGGCTATCTCGATCGTCATGCGTCCCGACAGCGCGCCGTATTTAAGCGTGCGGTCGAAATCTCCAACGCCGTTCCTTTGGATCGAAATTTCAGGAATGGAAAGCGCCCAGTTTTTCTGTGTTTTTTCGTCATGAATGTCGAAAACGGCTCGCGTTACCGCTAGCTTGTGCATAAACACCGAATGCGAAAGATGCTCCGCGAGGCCGCTTAGAATCACATCCGCCGACTCCGACGAAGGGGAGCCGGAAACCCCTCTAACCGTAACCCCTCCGAATGCGAACGCGCCGTCTTTATCGCGATCCAATTTGATTTGAGGGTGGTCGATAACCAGTTCTTTAGGCATCAGTTGCCCGAAAATAAGCCCGAGCAGGCTCATCTTCGCATCGACGGACGGAATATTTGCGATTTCGTCGCCTGCGGCGTCGCTGACTTCAATGTTTTGGGCATGAACGGCCAAAGCGCGATCGACGCCGTCCCACGTCAATAATGTCGATTCAAGATGAACTTTGCTGTCCGGAACGACGCTTTCGATGCCCGTTTCGATGTAAGGCGTCAGAAAATCCGGATTGGCGGGAGCGGAACTCAGTCTCCACGCCAGCAACAACCCGCAGACGACGGCAATGCCGACAAGCGCGGCAAGGATTTCGACGATATATCGCAAGAAACGCAGCATGGGGGACAGATAAGGTCTTTTAGAAACGCTCAAACGAGGCTATCTCTATCACAGAGATTTATTATACGCCAATAAAAGACCTTTTACTTATGCCCACGCTTTTGCCCATCGATGACGCCTCTATCGCCCGCGCCGCAGCTCTTTTGCGGGAGGGCAAGCTTGTCGCTTTTCCGACCGAGACCGTTTACGGGCTTGGCGGCGACGCCACAAACGGGCGCGCCATTGCCGCGATTTACGAAGCCAAGGGACGCCCTGCGTTCAATCCTTTGATTATCCACGTCGCGGAAACGGGCGCGCTCGATGCGCTGATTGAATGGAGCGACACGGCGCAGATATTGGCCTCGAAGCTATGGCCGGGTCCTATGACGCTGGTCTTGCCGCGCAAAAAAGATTCGCCCGTGTCGCTTTTAGCTAGCGCAGGATTGGAAACGCTTGCGGTGCGCATTCCGTCAAACCCTCACGCCCAGATGTTGCTGCGCGCCACAGGTTTGCCTATCGCCGCGCCCAGCGCCAACGCTTCGGGTAAGCTCAGCCCCACGACACCCGAGCATGTCGCGGAATCTTTGGGCGATAAAGTCGATTTGATTCTGGCTGGCGGCCAATCGCGGATCGGCATTGAATCGACTGTGATTAATTTAGCCGCGCCGGAGCCTACAATCCTGCGCCCGGGCGGCGTCACGAAAGAACAGCTTGAGAAAATCCTTGGCCGTAAAGTCGCGACGGTCGAAGCCGACGCATCGCCCGACGCGCCGTCCTCTCCCGGGATGCTGGCGAGTCATTATGCGCCGCATCTTCCCGTTCGCCTGAATGCGGTAACGGTTGCCGATACCGAGGCCTTTTTGGCTTTCGGCTCCGATGTTTCCGTCGCGGGCGGCGCGGCGCGCTTGAATCTTAGCCCCCAAGGCGATTTGAACGAAGCCGCTGCCAATTTATTTTCCATGTTGCGCGAATTGGATAAGCCCGTTTATTCCTGTATTGCCGTCGCTCCTATTCCGGATACCGGGCTCGGGGCGGCGATCAACGATCGGTTGAAACGCGCGGCCATATAGGTTTGTTGAGAGTGAAGCGTGGGCGTTGAAACAAGGAACATAAATGTTTTCTTTAGACATACACGAGCTCGCTCAAGAGGTTGTTTCCGTTTATAGGGCCTCCGGCCTCAGGCTGGTCACGGCGGAATCCTGCACGGGCGGATTGATAGCATCCGCGTTGACCGATGTTCCCGGATCGTCCGCCGTCGTGGAGCGCGGGTTCATTACTTATAGCAACGAATCCAAGACCGAAGTTCTGGGCGTCATGCCGGAGCTTATCGAGCAATTCGGCGCCGTCAGCGCGCGCGTGGCCGAGGAAATGGCGAAAGGCGCTTTGGATTTTTCGCGCGCCGAGGTGGCTCTTTCGGTCACGGGCATCGCGGGCCCCGACGGCGGAAGCAAAGAAAAACCCGTTGGCCTTGTTTTTTTCGGGCTTGCGACGCGGCAAGACGTATTGCTGCATTATGAATGCAGGTTTTCCGGCAATCGCGAAGAAGTGCGGATGCAAGCGGTCGCGGAAGCTCTCAGGCTCCTTTTGTCAATGGCGGCCGGGAAATAGCGTTTCTTTCTGTTTTCGTCGGCAGTTAAATCGGCATCAGTCGAGACTCCTTTAAAAAAATAGAAGGCGCGCCTTCCGAATTCGCTTTGTTAAGGCGAACCGGTAACTAGCTACCTGCTTGATTTGTCCCTCAGGCCGATTTCCCATACTCCGGCCGGACGACGGGTCCTGAGACCAAACCAAACACGTTCTTTCGAACGTACGGGATTTATAGACCGAATGAAAACGCCTGTCAAGGGAAAAATCACACGTTTTAGAAATTTGTTTGGATATTTCCCGCGTTGGTGTAACAATTTGATTCTTCTCAAACTTGCAAATCTAGTTTTTTAAATGATTTTTTGGTTATGAAACTATTAATTAGCAGAAATTTTTGGATTTTTTACTATCTATGTTTTATCATAACGCCGTTATGGGGAGATGGGCATGGGTATTGAAACTTTGATTACAACTCCAAATATGGTCGGGGGGGCGCTTTGCTTAAGCGGATATCTTTTGCTGCGTCACCCGGATATTCTTGATCGCTTTATCCACAACAAAAAAATTTGTTCCAACGATGTTGCCGTTAAATCTGTCACTCGTGATGAGTTAAAGGCTGTCCCGTGGCATGATTCTAACTCTTCCCCATCGGTCAAATAGAGCTTTTCCGTTAAACGACCGTCCCGTTTTCGACCCGAAGCATTTGGGCGAAGGGAGCGAGGCGCGAGAAGGTTTCACTATCGGTTCCGGTAAACCACGCCTGAGCGCCAAGCGACAAAATTTCATCGAACAAAGCCTCGCGGCGATAATCATCGAGATGCGCCGCGCTGTCGTCGAGCAAAAACAAGGGCGTCCTTTGCCGCTGTTCCGACAAAAGCCGGACATACGCCAGCATCAAAGCGATCATCAGCGCCTTCTGCTCGCCCGTCGAGCACAGTTCGGCGGGGCACTTTTTATCGCGATGAACGACGCGCAAATCGCTGCGGTGCGTGCCCACGGCGCACGTGCCGCGCAGCGCATCCGCGTCGCGCGCTTGGGTAAAAGCATCGCGCAAGGCGTCCTCGACCAAAAGCGCGGGCATATCGTTCAACCTATCCTCCGCCGCGCCTCGCACGTCGATTTCGGCGCGGGGAAAAATATCGCCGCTTTTGTCTATCGCCTCGCGCAGGCAGAAGATCATGTGCCTTCGCGCGGCGGCGATAGCCACGGCCGCTTGCGCCATTTCGTCTTCGAGCGCCGAGAGCCAATGAATATCCGCGCGCCCCTCGCGCAACAAACACAACCTCTCGCGCATTGCTTTTTCGTAAACGCGCACGCGGCTTCCGTGCGCGGGATCGAAGCTATAGACCAGGCGGTCGAGAAATTTGCGGCGCGCCGTTGCGCCTTCGGCAAGCAAGCGATCCATATCGGGCGTCATCCAGGCCATTGCGATATGTTCGGCTAGAAAACTCTGGCTTCGCGTGCGGATTCCGTCGATTTGAACCAACCGCTTCTCGCCGACGGTTTCGTCAACGGCGTCGTCGCGCCCCGTTCCAATGCTCAAAGGCCCCGCATCGGTGCGCAAATCAACCGCGACGGCCCAAGGCTCGGCTAAATCCCGATTTTGCAGATCGGCCAGCGCACAACGGCGCAGACCGCGCCCGGGCACGAGAAGGCTGATCGCTTCAAGAAGATTGGTTTTGCCGCTGCCGTTCGGGCCCGTCAGAACGACCGGAGCATTTTCAACGGTCAGCCGCGTGCTTCCGTAGTTGCGGAAATTCGAAAGAGTGATTTTGGAAATGGAAAGGGGGAAGGAATCAAGAAATTCGGATTCGGCGATACTTTCTTTCCGGATTTCGGCTTCCAGTCCTTGAGACCTAGCCCCCGGCATAATTGATCATTCCCGTCCAGAAGCGCTCGAGTTTGCGCAAAACATCGCCCGCTTGAGTCAGTTCTTCGGGCGTGATTTTAGCGTTGCCCAAGGCCGCCGATTGGCGCTCGAGGCTTTCGGATACGTTTTTGTGCAACGTCAGCCCCTTCGGCGACAATTTAATGCGCACCGAACGGCGGTCATGCGGCGAACGCTCTTGAACAAGATATTGATTCTCGACCATTTTCTTGACGTTATAGGAAACGTTCGAGCCGAGATAATATCCGCGCGCCGTTAATTCGCCGACCGTCATCTCATCGGTGCCGATATTGTAAAGGATCAGCGCTTGAACGTTATTGATGTCTTGAATGCCCGCGCGATCAAGGTCGGTTTTGATGACTTCGAGAAAGTGCCGGTGAACGCGTTCGATCAAGAGAACGGCTTCATAGTAAGCGTGGCGCACGAGTTCCCCCTTTGGCGGAAGAATAATGAATAATGGGCGATTGTCGCATAGGCGCGAAACAAAAGCCATTTATTCGTCTATTTGTATTGATTTTACGTTAAAAATCAATACGCATCCGCCTTTGGCGGCAGAATCCGGGCTATTTATGAGCGCGAGATCTAAGACTTCAACTTTCTTCCGAAAGCCATTTGCTTAATCGAATTGACGAACGCCTCAACTCCCCGCTTCGCCACCGGAAGGGCAAAATGCCCGGAGGCATCGATTTGCGCTTGCGTAACGACTCCGGCATTTAACAAATTTTGGCCAAAAATTTTCATCGTGTCTTTTTCTTCTTTGCCGGATTCAAGTTCGACTTTAACCCGGAAAAATCTGACGGGCCTTTCAAGCAGGCTGGCGTTTATATTGACCAGATTGGCCTCATACATCAGGCCTGTTGTCCCTTCGGCCAACAGTGTTCCTTCCTTTTTGGCGTCGGAAAGTTTGCCTGTCAGCCTTTTCATGCCTTGTTCGAACGAAGCATCCGGCGCTTTTTTGTAATTCTCGGCAATGAAAAAATTCAACATCATGCCCTTTGCCGGGTCCGGTATATTGGCGGACCATATCAGGCCTATGGTGGAATCTTCCCTGCCGATCAATGCAACTTCCCTTTCGGCTCTAATGGGAAAAGGGACTTTCTTCCATTCACCGTCAATTTCTTTCCACTCTTTAATTTCCATTCCGGCGTAAACTTCCGGATTTAATAATTCTTCGTTCTTCATAATAAATCTCCGCGTTATATGGTTATAAATATGCATGACTATTGGTATTTTTGCAATCGTGGAATTACTTTCATAGGCAAAATGGCCTGTTAACCGGCGAGAAAAAGTCAATAATTACGCTTAAAATCCTGCTCTTGCCTTCTGGTGCGCCTTCGGGCATTCTGCGCGCCAGTTTCCGCCGTTTTCCGGCAAAGAGCTTCCTTTTAACCAAACCTACGAGGACAGACGATGAGTAACGCGTTTTTGCTTATTTTTGGCTGCGGCATTCTTGCCCTGATTTATGGGTTTTTGACTGCGCGTTATGTTTTATCGGCTCCCGCCGGCACCGCCCGGATGCAAGAAATTGCAGCCGCTATTCAGGAGGGCGCAGAAGCGTATCTGAACCGCCAATACATGACGGTCGCCATCGTGGGCGTCGTAATTTGCATTATCCTAGGCTCTTTTCTGGGCATTCATGTCGCGCTGGGCTTCATTATCGGCGCCGTTCTTTCGGGCGCGGCAGGTTACATCGGCATGAATGTTTCGGTGCGCGCCAACGTGCGCACGGCAGCGGCCGCTTCGAACGGCATGAAGCAAGCACTGGACATCGCTTTCAGATCGGGCGCGATTACGGGTTTGCTCGTGGTTGGGCTCGGGCTTTTAGGCGTCGGCGGCTATTATTTCATATTGCTGCATTGGAAAGACGCGGACGGTAATGCTTCATTGCGTCCGATTATCGAAGCCCTTGTGGCTTTGAGCTTCGGCGCATCGTTGATCTCGATCTTCGCGCGCCTTGGCGGCGGTATTTTCACCAAGGGAGCCGATGTCGGCGCCGATCTCGTGGGCAAAGTCGAAGCCGGAATCCCGGAAGACGATCCCCGCAACCCGGCCGTGATTGCCGACAATGTCGGCGATAACGTCGGCGATTGCGCCGGCATGGCGGCCGATTTGTTCGAAACCTACGCCGTCACAATGGTGGCGACGATGCTTTTGGCGTCCACCTTCTTCAGCGGCGCGCCGCGTCCGGCCATGATGATCCTGCCGCTTCTGATCGGCGGCGTGTGCATCGTGGCGTCGATTATCGGCACCTTCTTCGTTCGTCTTGGCGCCAACAAGAATATCATGGGCGCTTTATATAAGGGGTTGATCGTCACCGGCGCCCTTTCGGCGGTGTTTATCGTCTGCATCGTTCACTTCCTGATCGGCGTGAACAGCTCGGTCTTAAAGATCGACAACACGATGATTTCGGGCATGCAGATAATCTATTGCGCCCTGACGGGGCTTGGCGTGACGGCGCTGATGGTCATGATTACCGAGTACTACACCTCGACCGCGTATCGCCCGGTCAAGAGCATCGCGGCGGCTTCGGCCAACGGCCACGGAACTAACGTCATTCAAGGTTTGGCCGTGTCGATGGAATCGACGGCTTTGCCTGTCGTCGTGATCTGCGTGGGCATCGTCATCGCCTACTCCTGCGCGGGCCTGTTCGGCATCGCCCTGGCGGCGACGACGATGTTGGCTTTGGCGGGGATGATCGTGGCGCTCGACGCTTACGGCCCCGTGACCGATAACGCGGGCGGCATTGCGGAAATGTCCAATATGGACAAGGAAATCCGCGTGACGACCGATGCGCTCGACGCCGTCGGCAACACGACGAAAGCCGTGACAAAGGGCTATGCGATCGCTTCGGCCGGCCTCGCGGCTTTGGTGTTGTTCGCGGCCTATATTCAGGATTTGCACTATTATTTCCCGACGGTTGACGTGAAGTTCGATTTGCAGAATCCGTTTGTGGTCGTGGGCCTGTTTATCGGCGGATTGCTGCCTTATCTGTTCGGCGCTTTGGCGATGACCGCCGTGGGCCGCGCGGCGGGCGCCGTGGTGCAGGAAGTGCGCCGCCAGTTCCGCGAGATCAAGGGCATTATGGAAGGCAAAGCCAAGCCCCAATACGGCGTGGCTGTCGATATGCTGACCAAGGCCGCTATCCGCGAAATGATCGTGCCATCCCTTCTGCCGGTTGCGGCTCCCATCGTTTTGTATTTCGTCGTGCGCATCGTGGCGGGACAGGCTCAGGCCTTCACCGCTTTGGGCGCGATGCTTCTGGGCACGATCGTGACGGGTCTTTTTGTCGCCATTTCGATGACTTCGGGCGGCGGCGCATGGGACAACGCCAAGAAGTACATCGAAAGCGGCAACTATGGCGGTAAGGGCTCTGATGCGCATAAAGCCGCCGTTACGGGAGACACCGTTGGCGATCCGTACAAGGATACTGCGGGTCCCGCCGTGAACCCGATGATCAAGATCATCAATATCGTGGCGATTTTGTTGCTTGCGATTCTTGCGGCGGCATAAGCCCTTCAAGAAAGATTGGATTTTAAAACCCCGCCCCTCAAAAGGCGGGGTTTTTGTTTTAACGGCAAATCGGGGTATAACGAAATAATGGAAACAGCGAAGCATCCTCCTTTACGCCTCTATGGCCGCCGCAAGGGTCGGCCTTTGCATACGCGTAAAAAAACGCTGATGCAGGAATTGTTGCCGAAGCTTCTCATTACTTTGAAGGAAGGCGTTCACGCTTCTCCGCACGAACTTTTTTCGGATGGCGGCGCGGATGCCGCGCCCTCACGGGCTCCCGTGTGGATGGAGGTTGGGTTCGGCGGCGGAGAACATTTGGCGGCGCAAGCCAAAAGGCATCCCGACGTCCGGTTCATCGGGTGCGAGGCTTTCGTCAACGGGGTTGCCGGATTGCTCGGCCATATCGACCGAGAGAAGATTGAAAATATCCGCATATTTAATAACGACGGGCGGATCATGCTCGATGCGTTGACGGATGCCTCGATCGACAGGTTCTTTCTTCTCTTCGCCGATCCGTGGCCCAAAAAGAGGCATGCGGAACGGCGTTTCATCGGGCCCCAGAACCTCGACCGGTTGGCGCGCGTGTTAAAACCCGGCGCCGTTTTGCGGCTTGCTTCCGATCATCCGTCCCTGATCGAGTGGATGCGAGAATGTTTGTCGATTCATTCGGATTTTACCTGCGTTTACGCGCACGCCGCCCCTCCGGACGATTGGGTTCCCACGCGCTACCAGAAAAAAGCCGTCACGGCGGGACGCCCGCCGTTTTTCATGGATTATAGGCGGAAGTAATTGGATATATTTCCAATGAAGCAAGCTTGCTTCATTGTTTCAGAGGATCATCACGACGGCGGTCAAAAGCAAGCCCGCTCCGGCAAAAGCAGCCGCGGCTCCGTAGAGAAGAAACCACCGCGCCATTTCCGCATGAAGGCCGCGCGGGCTTTCGTTTTCTTGCTCGAAACCATCTAAAACGAACTGGGGCTTTTCCGCGCCATAAACCCACAACACAAAACCGCCGACGAAAAGGAGCGACAAGCCCCAAAGGGTCATCCACGTTACCAGAGAAAGCGTATGCATGGCGTCCTCTTCTTGTTTTTCAGTTCCATCCGTTGGGGCCGAGAAATTGTAATGGCTGGAAACGCGATTTATACGCCATTTTTCGCGTTTTGGCGATCCAATATCCCAAATACACGAACGGCTTGTGACGGTCCAGCGCCTCGTCGATCAGCGACAGAATCAATGTCGTTCCAAGACTACGGCGGGGTTCGGCGGGAGTAAAGAAACTGTACACGGCAGAAAATCCGTCGCCGACGGCATCGGCGATCATGCACCCCTTCAAAGCACCTTTCCCGTCGCGCAGACAAAAGAGGTGCGTATCGGCCCGCCCTTCTTTCAGCATCGCCGAAAAATCGGCTTCGGTCATATGCGCCATATCGCTATCGCCGTGGCGCGCTTTTTGATAGGCGCAAAAAAGGCCGAAAAGTTCGGCGCTCGATTGAAGCGGCGCGTCCTCTTTGCGCAAATCGCGGTTGCGCGCCGCGACGCGTTTAAGAGATCGGGAGGGAAGAAAGGCCTTCACGGGAACGCGCACGGGGATGCACGCGTTGCAGGCGTTGCAGGCCGGGCGGTAGATAATATCCTGGCTGCGCCGAAAACCGGCGCGGCATAAAGCGCCGTTGATTGACGCGTCGGAATTGGACCCGTTGTTTTGAATGCGCGTAAACAGTTTTCGCTCGACTTGCTCCGGCAGATAGGGACATGGCAACGGCCCCGACAAATAAAATTGAAGGTCCGAGGCAAGATTGGGCGGAAGGATTGACATGCGCCGATGTTAGTCCTTTTTGCCGGAAATGAGAAATGGCTACGAAAGAAAATTCATGATCGCCGTCGATATTTCGGCCGGAGGGGTAAAATCGACGCGCGGATGACGGAAAGGAACCCAACTGAACCGCGCATATCCCAATTTTCCCTGATGCGGCGATTGTTCATAGTTGTAAACGGAGAGCGGGCGATAACTTTCCTGCTCGACGCCGATAAAGGAAAGATTGCCTGCTTCCGACGCGTAGATTTTCAACGCGTTCTGCTTGGCGGCGCGTTCGGACGGCGTCAGGGAAATGACGCGCGCGGTTTCGTCCGAAGAAATAAAGAGCTGCGACCGCATCTTGCCGCCGAAGAAATTATATTCGGCGAATTCCAGAACGCTGAGCCGAGGTTTAAGCTTAAATCCGACCGCGTTTAACGCGTCATGATCGGGGTTTCCCCCTTCATACGCCGGAACCCATACTTGATCCGGGCGGTATTGCGCGAGCGCAGCTTGAACCTCCTCAAACACTTGCGGCAGTTCGCGCCACAGGGCGCGCGCGGGGCGGGCGCTCCAGCCGACCGGCTGCACGCCGAGCGCCGTTGCCGCGCTTTCCGCCTCCGCGCGGCGCGTGGCGACAATGCGGTCGTAGCGCTTGCGCTGCCACGGCCACAAAGTCTCGCGCGCGAGGCATCCGTTCGTAAGATAAAGAGCGGAAACGGTAGCGCCTTGCGCGCGCGCGCGGCCTATGGATGCGCAAGAGGCCACGACTTCGTCGTCGGGGTGAGCTATGAGAATAAGGATGCGTTTTCCGAACATTATTTTTGCTCCTTTCGCGCGACGTTTTGCCAAACCGGCAGAAAATCTTCTTTCAAAACATCGCTCCACGCGGCGAGTTTGGAGTTCCGAAAAGTCAATGCCGCCTCGCGCATTGTCCTTTGCTGCATCTCGTTTTGCGACAACTCGGTTAAGGCTTCCGCCCATGCCACTGCATCGCTCTCGACTTCTTTTACCGCAGGCGTTGGGCCATATAAAGCCGCAATGCCGTTTAACCTCGACGTCAAAACGGGGCATCCGCACGCCAGCGCCTCAACTCCGACAAGTCCGCCGATTTCGATATCGGACGCCATCGAAAGGCAATCGGCGGCAGCATAAAGCCGCGCCAATTTTTCGGGAGACACCCAACCCGCCAGAGTCGCGTTGTCCCCCAGCACAGTTTTAACTTCATCGCTTAGCGGGCCGATTCCGACGACGATAAGGTGCAAGTTCGCGCCTTTTTCCATAGCTTGGGCGCAAGCTTGCAGAAAAAGCGGGATATTTTTCCCAGCATCGACGCGCCCGACGAAAAGCGCGAGAAATTTTCCCGGCGCAATTTTACACTCGCTTTCGATTTCGGCGCGTGCATCGGGGTGCGGTTTAAAAAGGTTTTTATCCACGCCTAAACGCATCGGTTTGATGTTTTCCGGGGAGACTTCGCCCAAAGCCAGCGCCCGATCTTCCGGACGCATTGCCAGAACGGCTTTGCACGCGCGCAAATGTTTTTTCAGCCGTTTTTCCTTGCTGCGGCGTTCGCGCAGAGAAATTTTAAAAAAGGCATCGACGGCATTGCCAATTTTTTTTCCCAAAAGGCTTTGCAGCGTTTGATGCGTGAACAATTCGGCATAGGCGAGCGTATCGGTATGAAAGGACGTAACCAAAGGAATGCCGCATTCTCTGCTCACGCGTTCCGCCGTGCGGGCAAAAGAGAAAAAGCCGCCCGTCGTATGGAGAATGTCGTACGCGGGCAATTTTTTCGCCAGTTCGGGATGAAACGGCGCGAGATCGGTATGCGCGGGGACATAGGGCAGAAATTTAAGCCGCGCCGTGCTGAAAACGGGGGGAAGAAAACGAAAACGCACATGGGGCGACAAAACCTCGTCCGCGCCATCGCCTAAAAAATAGACCGTCAGATCGATGGGCGCGTTTTCTTTTGCACATGCCTCGGCAAGGCGTTCCCAGTATTTGACGTGCCCCCCCGCGCCCGCGTTTCGCAGCAAATCGACAAGAATGGCGACGCTCAAAATCGACATGTTATGTCCCCGCAACCGTCATGCCTTCGATGCGCAACGTCGGCGCATCGATGCCGTAACGAAACTGAAGATCGTCGGCGGCGGACGTATTTAAAAACATATCTTTTAAATTTCCGGCGATCGTCATTTCGTTGACGGGAAAAGAAACCTGCCCGTTTTCTATCCAGAACCCTGTGGCGGCCTGGCTGTAATCGCCCGTGACGCCGTTGACGCCCATGCCCATTGTTTCGGTTACATAAAACCCTTGCGCGATATCGCGCATCAGTTCGGAGGGAGAAATTTTTCCCGCTTCCATATAAACATTGCTGGGCGAAGGCGAGGGCGTACCCCCAGGCGACCTTGCGGCGTGTCCCGTGCTGCGCATCTTGAGCTGCCGCGCCGAACGCAGATCAAGAAGCCATGTCGTCAATACGCCCGCGTCGACGAGTTTGCGCTTCTGCGGCAAAATTCCTTCGGCATCGAACGCACGGGAACGCAAGCCCCTTGCGCGATGCGGATCGTCGATAATCGTTATGGAATCGGGGAAAATTTTTTGCCCGAGCTTGTCCTTCAGGAAACTTGTGCCCCGCGCGATGGCCGCGCCCGATATCGCGCCGACCATAAGGCTTGCCAATCCGCCGGAAATGCGGGGATCGAAAACGACGGGAACGTGCGCCGTCGGCATCTTGCGCGGATTGAGGCGGCGCACGGCGCGCATTCCGGCCTGCATGCCTATCCACGCGGGCGTCGGAAGATCGGCGGCAAAAACGCGCGATGCATATTCGTGATCGCGCTGCATCCCCGTTCCGTCTCCCGCAAGGACCGTTACGCCGAGGGAGTATCCCGTGCGGCGGCTTTCGCCTTTAAAGCCGTTGCTCGCGGCAATCGTGACGCAACTCGACCCCCACCCCGCGCTTGCGCCGTCGGAATTTTTTACGCCTTCGACCGCGAGCGCGGCACCTTCGGTTTCGCGCGCTTTTTCGATCAACTGTTCGGCGGAAAATTCAATTTTATCCGCCGTTTCGAGCGCCGGATAGTTTTCTGCGATTTCTTCCGGTGCGGCAATGCCGCAAAACGGGTCTTCGGGCGCAAGTTTCGCCATTTTGACGGCACGGCAAGCCAGTTCATTCAAAGCTTTCGCGCTTCGATCGGTCGAGGAAACAAGCGCCTGCCGACGCCCGCTAAATACGCGCAACCCCAGATCTCCGGATTCCGAACGCTCCAGATTTTCGATCTTGCCGAGGCGCAGGGAAACCGAAAGATCGGTCGCATCGACGAGCAAAGCATCGGCGGCATCGGCTCCCGCTTTGTGGGCTAAATCTATAAGGTCGGTAAGAATTTCAAGCGCGGATATTGGCATAATTGTTCAGCGTCCTCGTTCATGCCAAGTGCGGATATTCCCCAAATCGACATGAACGTGATTGTCTTCGGGATAATAGGCAACGCCGCCGCGCTGCATCGTTTGAGCGATGTCGCAGATGGCCTTGCCGCTGACCCCCTCGATGCGGAAATCGACAGCCCATCCGTGCATGTGAAGGCTTTCCTTCGCGACGTTGGCGTTGCTGATCGCCAAATGCGCGTTCGTTCTTTTCGTGCGGTAGCCGGAAAGAACCTGAAACGGAACTTTTTCCGGCAGCCCCAGCCTTTTGCGTATATCGACCATATAATCGATCAGCTCGGGATCGATTTTGCCTACGACGTTGGCGTGCCGGTCGCGCATCAGGATATCGATTTTTTTCATCGCTTTCGCGTCGTAACGCCCGTTATGAAAATAGACGGCGTTCAGCGTTTCCTGCGTATAAGGATAAACCAGAACGATGCGCCGCACGGGATCGCGGTCGGGCTCCGTTTTTTCCATTCCGCGCCCGGAAACCGTTTGGACGGGCGGATTTTCCCTGAAACCGACTTTGTAGCTTCCGCACGCGCAAAGAACGCAAATCAATACTAAAACGATTTTCTTCATTTCGGCATTCCCTCCAGGCGATAGGCCCCCGCGTCGTTCATCAGCCAGTTTTCGCCTTCCTTATCAAGTTTGCGGCGCAATTGGTAAATATGCGTTTCGAGAGTATGCGTGTCGATGCGCTCGTCGTAGCCCCACACAGAAGCAAGAATATCCTTCCGTGTGGCGGATTTTTCGCTTTGCGCCAGAAAAACAAGAAGCGCCGTTTCTTTTTCCGTCAACCGGATCGGATCGGCTTCTTTCTCGCGCAACGCACGCCGGTTTTGAGGCTCCAGACGGTAAGGGCCAAAAACGATGGGGCGATCGCGCAATAAAGGCGCCGTTTCCAGATAATACTTGAGGCGCGCCACCAGATGGCCCAGACGGAACGGCTTGGAAAAAGTTTCGTTCACGCCTTCGATGTCCTCTCCGGAGGCAAGCATTAAAATAACCGGTTTTTCAGGACGTTCGGCCAAAGAACGCACCAGCGTTTTTTTCTCGGCGTTCGTTTCGTCGATAATGACGAGGATCGGCGTTTTTTCGTCTTTTTGCTTCGGCGCTATTTCGGTGTTTTTATCGACAACATGCGTCTCGCCGAGCTTGGCGGTTTTGATTTGCTCGATCACCGCTTCGCGAAGCGCGTTATCGGATATAAGAAGGAAAATATTGGACATAAGTTATAGAATAGTGCGCAAATCCTCTTTGGTGTAGAAGAAAATGGACTATTATCCGGAGCGAAGGGGCTAAAGCCGTGACAAAATCAATAGCCGGAATCATGGGTTGGCCTATTGGCCATTCGCTTTCGCCGCGCCTGCACAGTTTTTGGCTGCAACTCTACGGCATCGAAGGAAGCTACGAAGCCTTTGCGGTCAGGCCGGAGGATTTGCCTTCGGCGCTGCGCGGGCTGAAAAACGAGGGTCTAATCGGCGTCAATTTGACGATCCCGCACAAAGTTGCCGCATGCGGGATTGTCGATGCGCTCGACCCGACTGCGCAACGCATCGGCGCGGTTAATCTCGTGACGGTCGACGAACGGGAAAAATTGCTCGGAAGCAATACCGATGCCTACGGTTTTACGCAGAATCTTTTAACGGCTGGATTTAGGCCCGAAACCGGCGCCGCTTTTGTTCTGGGCGCGGGAGGCGCATGCCGCGCCGTGCTTGTCGCGTTGCAGGATATGGGGTTTGCGGATATTCGCATCTCCAACCGCACGAGGGAACACGCCGAAAAACTGGCGCGGGAATTAACGACGCCGCAAAGCCGGATTTCGGTCGTTGAGTGGGATCAAGCCACGCGAACCTTTTCGGGCGTCGATCTTTTGGTCAATGCGACATCTCTTGGCATGACGGGACAACCGGCTTTGGATTTTTCTCTTGAAACATTGCCGCGCTCGGCTTCCGTCGCGGACATTGTCTATGCGCCTCTTGAAACCGATTTGCTGCGCTCCGCGAAAAAGCGGGGGCATCGGACGATTGACGGTTTGGGCATGCTGTTGCATCAGGCGCGCCCAGCGTTCAAGGCGTTTTTCGGATGCGATCCGGAAGTGACGGAAGAAGTGCGGAAGTTTGTCCTCGCGGGAGAGAAACAAGCATGAAAGTTATCGGCCTGACGGGCAGCATCGGTATGGGAAAAACCGCCGTAGCCTTGATGCTGCAAGATTTCGGTTTTCCCGTTTACAGCGCCGACAAGGCCATTCATGACATACTGAGCTCGGGCGGAGCGGCCGTCGATCTTGTGGAAAAAGAGTTTCCGGGAACGAAGAAAAAAGACGGGAGCATCGACCGCGATCTTTTGGGCGGCATTGTTTTTAACGATCCCCAGAAATTGCATAAATTGGAAAAAATCGTTCATCCGCTTATCAAAAAGGCCGAACTTGATTTTTTGCAAGAGGCGCGCAGGGCAAACGTCCGTGCCGTTGTTCTTGAAATTCCCCTTTTGTTCGAGACCGGAGCCGATGCCCGCTGCAACATCACTTTATGCGTTGCGGCCCCGCCTGCCGAGCAAAAAGCCCGCGTTCTTGCGAGGCCAAATATGAACGAGGATAAATTCCTCGCCGTTTTGGAAAGGCAAATGCCCAACGCCGAAAAATGCAATCTCGCCGATTATGTCGTGCCAACGGGAGTGAGTTTGGCCGAGACGGAAGACTATTTGCGCTCGTTATTCGAAAAACTGGGGCTTATGAAAAAAGAGCCTTAATTTTAGAAATAACGTCCAGATGAACGAGGTCGTTCCACGTCGCGAAGACCATGAGGGCAACAATAAGCGTTAACCCGATACGCATTCCCGCTTCCTGTGTTTTTTCGTTCAAGGGACGCCCCAGAAGCTTCTCGATCGAATAAAACATCAAGTGGCCTCCATCCAGAAGGGGCACGGGGAAAAGGTTGATCAACCCCAAATTGATGGAAATGACCGCCGTAAACCAGATAAGCGCGCCAAAACCGTCTTGCGCGATATGGCCGGACATTTCGGCGATGCGCAACGGGCCGCCGATTTCTTCCGATCCGCGCGTGCCTTCGATAATTTGCCCTAAAGCTTTCAGCGTATCGGCCGTCATGTTCCATGTTTCGATGACGGCTTGCTGCAAGGCTTCGAGCGGCGGCCATTTTTTGTGGTCCAGCTTGCCGGAAACAATGCCGATTTTCCCCATGCGGTGTTCTTCGCCGAAGCGATCCGTTTGAACGGAAATTTCCGGCGTCAGAATAAAAGTTTGTTTTTTTCCGCCGCGATCGACAATGACGGGAACCGGCGTTCCTTCGTTCATTCCGATAAAACGCTTGATGTCCTCGAACCGCGAAATGTCGTTTCCGTCGACGGAGACAATCCTGTCTCCCGCCAAAAGTCCCGCTCGCGCTGCGACGCCTTTTTCCTGCACGGCCCCGACCAAGGGCGGGGAAAAGGGCTGCCCCTGAAACATGAACAAAACAGCCAAAACGAGGATCGCAAAAATATAGTTAGAAGCAGGCCCAGCGCCGACTACGGCCATGCGTTTGCCAACGCTTTGGTGGAAAAAGGAAATTTTCTTTTCCTCTTCGGTCATTGTCTTGACTGATTCGTCCGGCGAGCTTGCGGGATCGGCGTCGCCGAACATTTTGACATAGCCGCCCAAAGGCAACCAGGCCACTTGCCATACCGTGCCGCGCTTGTCCGTCCAGCCAAAAAGTTTGCGCCCGAAGCCTATGGAAAAAGACTCGATGCGGATCCCGCACGCCCGGGCAACCAGATAGTGGCCAAATTCGTGCACAAACACGACTATGCTGATAACGACGATAAAAGGCAGGGCGTAGGCTTCAATAAAAGAAAGAAGATGCTGCATAAAATCCTGTTTTGTCGGATAGGGGTGAACTTGCCCCTATATAGGCCGCCTTCTTCCTCTTTCGCAAGAGATGGCCGCCAAAAACCACGGATTCGCCGCAATTCGGAAGTTTTAGCCGTTTCTTTCTCTTGTGCTTCCGAAGCGTAATCCTTAAACTGCATTTTCGCGGTCCCGCCCCTTTTGTTTCTTTTCTCAGGATTGTCTATGCCTAAAAATCTGCTCCGGCTTTTCGCGCTTTTCGCCGTTCTGGCCGCTTTGGCTTCGTCTCCCCTCTTCGCTTCGACCGCTCCTGCGGAACAGAAAGAAGACGCCAAAACAAGCGAGGACGTTGCCGATACTTTCAAGCAATTGACGCTCTTTTCCGACGTTCTGGAACGCGTGCGCGCCGATTACGTCGATCCCGTATCCGACAACAAACTTATCGAAAACGCGCTGAACGGAATGCTCTCGGCGCTCGATCCGCATTCCAGCTACATGGACAAGAAAAGCTTTCAGGACATGCAAACCCAGACCAAGGGCGAATTCGGCGGTTTGGGAATCGAAATCACGATGGAAAACGGCATCGTCAAAGTCGTGTCTCCCATCGACGATACGCCTGCAGCCAAAGCCGGCCTTCAGCCCGGCGATCTGATCACGCACATCAACGCGAAGCCCGTCACGGATTACACGCTGAACGAAGCCGTCGATCACATGCGGGGCTCCCCCGGAACCAAAGTGGTTCTGACGATCCGCCGCGGCGGCCTTTCGAGTCAACCTTTCGATGTGACGTTGACGCGCGCCGTTATTCACGTCCAATCGGTCAAATGGGAGCCTAAAGGCGACGCCGCCTATATCCGCATCAGCGCGTTTAACGAACAAACGCAAGTCGGCCTCAATAAGGCTTTGGCCGAAGCGGACGAAAAGATCGGCCCCAAACTCGTCGGTTATGTCGTCGATTTGCGTAACAATCCGGGCGGTCTTTTGGACGAAGCGGTTTCGGTCGCCGGAACGTTTCTTGAAGCCGGCAAGGAAGTCGTTTCGACGCGAGGCCGCCATAAGGAAGACGACCAAGTCTTGACAGCCAAGGGAGGGGACAAGGCGCACGGAAAGCCGATCGTCGTTCTCATCAACGGCGGCTCGGCTTCGGCTTCGGAAATCGTCGCGGGTGCCTTGCAGGACCACAGGCGCGCGATTCTGGTCGGAACGAAGAGCTTCGGCAAGGGTTCCGTCCAAACCATTATTCCTCTTTCCGGCGGAGGCGCCATGCGCCTGACGACGGCGCGGTATTACACGCCCTCGGGCCGGTCGATTCAGGCCTTGGGCATCGAGCCGGACATCGTTGCGCAGCAAGCCAAGCTGGAAAAAGTCGCTCTTGGCCCGGGCGTTCATGAAGCCGATCTGAAGGGCGCCTTACAAAACGAAGACGCCAAAGACGACAAGAACAAATCGAACGAAAAATCCGCCGCGCCCGAAGACGACGAGGAAGAAGCCGTTCCGCCGATGGATTCCGAAAAACCAAAAGGCAAAGACAAGGACGCAAAAAAAGAAGAGCCTCCCTTCGATTATCAACTGGCCTGCGCTTTGGACTTGATCCGCGGCATCCATTTGTACGAAGGGAAAACGGCGAAGTAATTCTCTGGTTGCTTGGTTTCTGGCGCGTTTTTCACGGAAAAACAGCAGTTTTTAAGCTTGTTTTTCAGCATTGTCCTTTGCAAAATCGGCCAGGCCGTTTTATGAAAAAGGACCGTAATTTCTCAATCGGGGTTAATTCTATGACGCACGTTTTCGATCCGACGATCATCCGCGAGTATGACATTCGCGGTACCGTCGGCAAAAATCTGGACGAGGCCGACGCCCTTGCCGTGGGAAAGGCTTTCGGCACGATGGTCGCTCGCGCGGGAGGCAAGCGTATTGCCGCCGGGTTCGACGGGCGCGTGCATTCGCCGATGCTTGAAGCGGCTCTGGTCAAGGGCTTGATTTCGACGGGCGCGTCGGTCGAGCGCGTCGGATTGGGCCCAACGCCGATGCTTTATTTCGCAGCAGTGGATGGAAACGCCGACGCGGGCATTATGGTCACGGGGTCGCATAATCCTCCCGATCAAAATGGGTTCAAAATGCTGATCGCCAAGCATCTGCCCGGCGGCGGCCCTATTTACGGCGAAGCGATCAAAAAGCTTGAGACAATGGTTGCGGCAAACGATTTTGTTTCGGGGCAAGGGTCCGTCTCGGCGCGCGACGTTTCCAAAGCCTATGTCGCGCGCGTTCTACAGGACTATCGGGGCAAGGCGCCGCTGAACGTCGTATGGGATTGCGGAAACGGCGCGTCAGGCGACATCGTCCGGCTTTTAACGCAGAAACTTCCGGGCACGCATACATTGCTGTTTGCCGAAATCGACGGCACTTTTCCCCATCATCATCCCGATCCGACAGAGCCAAAAAACCTGCTCGATCTGCAAAACGCCGTCAAAAGAAACCGAGCCGATCTCGGCATCGCTTTCGACGGAGACGCCGATCGCATCGGCGCGGTCGATAGCCTTGGCCGCATTGTCGCGGGCGACCAACTTCTGGCGATTTACGCTCAAGAAGTTTTAAAAACGCATCCAGGCGCCACGATTATCGCCGACGTCAAGGCCTCGCAGGTTCTTTTCGACAAAGTAGCGGAGCTTGGCGGCAAGCCGCTGATGGGAAAAACGGGGCACTCCCTCATCAAGGCAAAAATGGCGGAAACAAAATCTCCCTTGGCGGGCGAAATGAGCGGCCATATGTTTTTCGCCGATAAATATTACGGTTATGACGACGCGATTTATTCCGCCGTGCGGTTGGCGTCTTTGCTCAGCGCTTCGGGCAAATCCCTTGCCGCGTGGCGCGACAGCCTGCCGCAAACGATCAATACGCCTGAACTGCGCATCCCTGTCGAGGAATCGCGTAAATTCGCGGTGGTGGACGAGGTCAAGGCGCGGTTGAAATCCGCGAACGCCAATATCAACGACACCGACGGCGTGCGCGTTTTGACAAAAGACGGCTGGTGGCTTTTGCGGGCTTCAAACACGCAGGCCGTTCTCGTCGCCCGCGCGGAATCGCAAAACGAAGAAGGCCTCGCGCGGCTTAAAACCCTTCTGACCGAACAACTGAAGGCCAGCGGATTGCAATGCGCGATTTGAAAACGGCGGATTTCGATTTCGATCTTCCTCAAGAACGCATTGCGCAAACGGCTGCCGAGCCGCGCGATTCCGCGCGTTTGTTGCGCGTCACGCCGGATGCGCTTTCCGATCATCATGTTTTCGACCTGCCCGATTTGCTGAAAGCGGGTGATTTATTGCTCATGAACGATACCCGCGTCATTCCCGCGCGGATTTATGGAAAACGAGATGAGGTCAGGATCGAAATTTTGTTATGCAAAAAAGTTTTGCCTTCGATTTGGCTTGCTTTAGCGCGGCCTGGAAAAAGGCTGCGGATCGGACAGACGATTCAATTTGCTCCGGCTTTTTCCGCCGAAGTTCTTGAAAAACACGAGGACGGCGAAATTCTGGTGCGTTTCAATGTATCCGACGACGCTTTTCTGCCTTTGCTGCGCGAGCACGGCGAGCCGCCTTTGCCGCCTTATATCAAGCGCGCTCCGGGCTCCGCAAAAGCCGATGTGGATCGCTATCAAACCGTCTATGCCGCGCGTGACGGCGCCGTTGCCGCGCCGACTGCCGGATTGCATTTCACGCCGGAACTTTTGGCACAACTTGCCGGTAAAGGAGTCGACCGTGTCAAAGTGACGTTGCACGTCGGCACGGGAACTTTTTTGCCCGTCAAGGCCGAATATGTCAAAGATCACGTCATGCACGCCGAATGGGGCGAGATTTCGCAAGACGCCGCCGATAAAATCAATAGGGCCAAAAGGGAAGGGCGGCGCATCGTTTGCGTGGGCACGACTTCTTTGCGCGTTCTCGAAAGCGCGGCGGATGAAAATGGCGTCGTTCGCCCCTTTTCGAAGGAAACGTCGATTTTCATTACGCCCGGTTATCATTTCCGTGCCGCGGACGCGCTTATAACCAATTTTCATTTGCCCGGATCGACGCTTTTCATGCTGGTTGCAGCGTTTATGGGATTGGAAAAGATGCGCGCGGCTTATGCTTATGCTATCAGGGAAACCTATCGTTTTTACTCGTACGGCGATGCGTGTTTATTAGAGGGCGCAGTCACGGTTGCGGGGAGCCAGCGAAGCTGGCGTACCGCAGAGTAGTCGCGCCAAAACAAAAAGGGGGAGAACTGATGTCGGATTGGGACCAAAGATTCATGAAGCTTGCGCGGCACATCGCGACGTGGAGCAAGGATCGCGGGCGTAAGGTCGGATCGGTCATCGTTGGGCCGGATAATGAGATCCGTTCGACGGGATACAACGGCATTCCGCGCGGCGTGCGCGACGACGTCGAGGAACGCCACAGCAAGGAAACGAAGGAAAAATACGTCTGGTGCGCCCACGCCGAACGCAATGCCATTTATAACGCCGCGCGCATCGGCGTTTCTCTTAAAGGTTGCCGCGTTTACAGCACGCTTTATCCCTGCTCCGATTGCGTCATCGCGTTGATTCAAAGCGGGCTTACCGAACTTGTCACCACAGAACCCGATTTTAACGACCCGCAATGGGGCGAGGGATATAAACGGGCAAAAATTATGTTGGAAGAAGCCGGGGTTAAGGTGCGGTTTTCGAACGAATAAATAAGGGTGTTTTTCTACATGACAAAATTCGCATTCGATGTTTTCTCGATAGATAAGGCGGCGCGGCGCGGACGCGTGACGACCGCGCACGGCACGTTCGAAACGCCCGCTTTTATGGCGACGGCGACAGCAGCGACCGTTAAAGCGATGCTTCCCGATGCCGTTCGCGCGACGGGCGCGGAATTGGCGATCTGCAACACCTATCATTTGATGCTGCGTCCCACGGCGGAGCGCGTGGCGCGCTTGGGCGGCTTGCATAAATTCATGGATTGGTCAGGCCCCATTCTGACGGATTCGGGCGGCTTTCAGGTTATGTCTTTGTCCAAACTGCGCACGATCGATGAAAAAGGCGTGGCGTTCCGCTCGCACATCGACGGCAGCTTGCACGAGCTGACGCCGGAACGCTCGATGCAAATTCAGCATTTGCTGGATAGCGATATTGCGATGGCGCTCGACGAATGCACGCCGAACCCTTCCGCGCCGGAAGCGGGCGCGCACTCGATGCGCCTCTCGATGCGCTGGGCGGAGCGTTGCAAAAAAGCATTCGTTCCCCGCGAAGGCTATGCCCTTTTCGGCATTAACCAAGGCAATACGTACGAGGATCTGCGGATTGAATCGGCGGAAGCTCTTAACGCGCTTGATCCCGAAGGCTACGGCATCGGGGGGCTTGCCGTGGGCGAAGGGCAAGAATTGATGTTCAAAACGCTCGATTTCACGATCCCGGCCCTGAAGTCTGAAAAGCCGCGTTATTTGATGGGCGTCGGTTTTCCCGACGACATCGTCGGTTCGGTTTTGCGCGGCGTCGATATGTTCGATTGCGTCATTCCGACGCGTTCCGGTCGCACGGGGCAAGCTTTCACCCATCGAGGCACCGTCAATATCCGCAATGCACGGCACATCGACGATCCGCGGCCATTGGACGAACGCTGTGGCTGCCTCGCCTGCACGCATTATGGGCGCGCTTATTTGCATCATTTGTTCCGGTGCGAGGAAATGCTGGGCCCGATCCTTCTCACAGCGCACAATATGCAGTATTATCAGGACCTGATGGGCGGGTTGCGCAAAGCGATCGAAAACGAAACCCTGAACGACTTCGCCGCCACCTTCCATGAAGAATGGGCGCTTGGAGATATCGACGTTGTGTCATGATAAAAACTGTCATTGCCTCTTTCGCCATTCTGCTTTTTTTCGCCGCTCTTGCCGTTGCCGAAGAAGCCGATAATACGTCGCATTTGCCCATTCCGCGCTTTGCGTCGCTGCGAAGCGGGGAAGTCAACATGCGCACCGGGCCCGGAACGCGCTATCCCATAGCGTGGGTCTATACGCGGCGCGGATTGCCGGTCGAAATAACTGCGGAATACGACATCTGGCGCCGCGTGCGCGATCCCGAAGGGACGGAAGGATGGGTCAATAAAACCGAACTTACCGGCAAGCGCACCGCGATCGTCACCGGGGGCATTCGCAATCTGCACGACGAACGCAACGATCAATCCGCGACTCTTGCGCATCTTGAGGCTGGGGTCATCGGCCAGATCATTTTTTGCGAGGCCGTCTGGTGCAAGGTGAAATTCGACGGCATCAAAGGCTATTTGCCCAAGACGGGTTTTTGGGGCGCCTATCCGAACGAAGTTTTTGATTAGTTATACTAAACTGCATCGCGTTGCACGTAACCGCTTGTGGCCTGAACGAGCCTTTCTTATGCGAGGATCGGTATTATTCCGCTGGTTTTACCGCAGAGGCGCATAGAGAACCGCCGCCCGGTAGGGACGTGCGTCCGGCGCAGCTTGTGGGTTCCCATCCGCGCTGGCGCATGCACTCCGTCACGACGAGCGTCGGCTTTTGCTGGCATTTTCCATCCTCATCGGGGGTTATCGTCACCCCTGTTTGAGCGAGGCGTTGTTTATCTTCCTGAAACCTGACGGATTCGTCGCGCGTGGCGTTCACGGGATAAATGCCGCAATGGCATTGGCTGAGATCGAAATCGAGCTTGTTCTGCAACGCTTCGGATTGCAGCAAAATATTCGGCTCGCTGATCGGGCGCCAGAATTGGGAGACGGCGATCGGAGAAGGCGCGGACGAAGACGAACACGCCGCAACCAAAGCAGCGCACGAGAGAGAAAGGATAACCGGCCAACGACGCATGAAAGACTCCTGATCTGATGGACGCGCCATGATCGGTGATTCTGGCGTTTAAATCAATACTTTATAGTAACCCCAAATTCTTAAAGCTAACGATGCCCTCCCGCCCAATAATAATATGATCGTGAACGACGATCCCCAAGGGGCGGCAAGCCTCGATGATAGCGCGGGTCATCGCGATGTCCTCCTTGCTTGGAGCCGGATCTCCGCTGGGGTGGTTATGCGCCAGAATTAAGGCTCCTGCCCCTATTTCCAATGCTCTTTTCACGATTTCGCGAGGATAAACGGGGGTATGGTCTATGGTGCCGCGCTGCTGCACTTCCTCGGATAACAGGCGGTTTTTGCGGTCCAGAAAAAGCAGGCGGAAGTGCTCGATTGTTTCATGCGCCATTGCGCTGCGGCAATAATCGACCATTCTTTGCCAATTGCTGAGCAGCGTTCCGCCGACGATTTCTTCTTTTTGGGCGCGAAGGGCCAAAGCCCCCGTCACAAGCAGCGTCGTTACCGCGCTTTCGCTAAGCCCATAGTGAAGGAGCCTTTCCGCCGGAGCGTTTATTAACGCCCAAAGACTTTTAAATTCGGCCAAAAGCCTTTTGGCCAAAGGCTTGACGTCGCGTCGCGGAATGGCGGCAAACAAGAGAACCTCGAGCAATTCGTAATCCTGCAAAGCACCCGCGCCCGCCTGCAAGAGCCTTTCGCGCAAGCGTTGCCTGTGGCCGAGATAATGCGGATCTTCCATTCCGGCTGAAAATTTAGGCGTCATGCGGACATCTCGTCCAGTTGCCCGTTGGCAAGCAAAAGCAGCGCCAGATCGGGCGGCCCCGCGGCGCGGCCATCGGAGAGAAGGGCGTCGTAGCTTTTAAGTTTCTCGGCGTTTCGATCCGCCCATTCGGCGACCGTTTGCAGGCCGTTTGCGGTCTTTTTCGCCGCGCTTTGCGCTGTCAGGCGGCGATGATGCTCGGCCAGCGTTTCACAAGCTTTTGCGATCGCTTCGCGATGCCACGGGGTTTGCGTTTTTTGCGCCGCCAGTTGGCTTAGCCAGCCGATGTCGAGCCGTTTTTCAAAACCGAAGAAAATCGCGGCTAGATCGGCGATGGGCTTCTTGCTCTTGGCCGCAAGGCCGATGAGATCCAGCGCACGGACCTGCGCCGGAAGAAGGTTCAGGCGCTTTTCCAAAACTTTCGGCGCGTTTTCGAAAAGACCGCCTTTTTCCGCATCGTTCTTATCCGGCGCGCGCGATAGCCAGTCGCCAAGTTGGGCGACGCCAAAGCGATAAACTTCAACGCTTGAATCGAGACGCGCCAAAGCATCGCGCTCGGCGCGCAGGCGCTCCATCGCCCGCGCCAAGGCCGTTTGAACCGCAATCAACATCCGAATCTGCGCTCCGGCCTGAATCTTATTATCCAAAGCTTCGATCTCCGCCCAGATTTCCGGCAAATCCAAGGCATCGCGCGCGAGGATATAGGCGCGAACAAAGGAATCTATATCGCCACGCTCCATCATGGGAAGAACGCCGGACGGGCCGGAACGATTGACGATATCGTTTGTCACGACCGTCGCCGCGATTTCGCGCTTTAACGGATGCCGCGCAATGTCCTTGGAATAGGCGTGCCGCAAAGCTTCGGGAAAATAGCCGCCGATGTCGCGCTGCAAGGCTGGATCGTCGGGCAGCTTGGAATCAAGCAATTTCTGATTCAGCCAAAGCTTCGCATAGGCCAAGAGAACGGCGAGTTCGGGACGCGTCAGTCCTTTTCCGGCTTTTCTTCTCTCGGCGATTTCGGCGTCGTTCGGCAAAAATTCGACGGCGCGGTTCAAAAGGCCTTCGCGTTCCATGACTTGCATGCACCGAACCTGCGCCGCGAAAACATCGGGAGCCTGCGCCTGTGAAACCGATAACGCTTGCGTCTGCAGATAAGTGTCGCGCAGGACCCTTTGCCCGATTTCATCCGTCATGCTGACAAGAAGCTTATCTCGCGCGGGAACGGTCAGCGTTTTCAGATCTATCGCGCGGCGCAACAAAATCTTGATGTTGACTTCGTGATCGGACGTATCAACGCCTGCGGAATTGTCGATGGCGTCGGTATTAAGGCGTCCGCCTTTTTGCGCGTATTCGATCCGGCCTCGTTGCGTTATTGCGAGATTGGCCCCTTCGCCCACCACTTTTGCCCGCACTTCATTGCCATCGACGCGCAACGCTTCGTTGGCGTGATCGAATGCTTCATCCTGCGTTTCGGCGGAAGCTTTCACGAAAGTGCCGATGCCCCCGAAATAAAGCAGATCGACGTCGGCCTTGAGCATCGCCCGCATCAATTCGGCCGGGGGAAGGCTGTCGGCGGAAATGTTGTAGGCTTTTTTCATCTCGGAAGAGATTTTGACCGCTTTTTCCGCGCGGGAAAAAACGCCGCCGCCTTTCGAAATCAAGGCGTGGTTATAGTCGTTCCAACTGCTGCGAGGCAAGGCATAAAGGCGTTTTCTCTCGGCATAACTTTTGGCCGGATCGGGATTGGGATCGCAGAAAATGTGGCGATGATCGAACGCGCCGCGCAAAAGCGTCTTCTGCGACAAAAGCATCGCGTTGCCGAACACATCGCCCGACATATCCCCGACGCCGATGCAGGTGAACACTTGCGTTTGGATATCTTTGCCAAGCTCGCGGAAGTGGCGCTTGATCGCCTCCCACGCGCCGCGCGCCGTGATGCCCATGATCTTGTGGTCGTAACCCGCCGACCCTCCGGAGGCGAAAGCGTCGTCGAGCCAGAATCCGTACTCGCGCGAAATGCCGTTGGCGATATCGGAAAACGCCGCCGTTCCCTTATCCGCTGCGACCACAAGGTACGAATCGTCGCCATCGTGCCGCACGATGTTTGCGGGCGGAATGATTTTTCCGTTTTTGGCGTTATCGGTAATGTCGAGCAGGCCGCGCATCATGATTTTATAGCAAGCGATGCCCTCGGCTTGCATTTTGGAAGGGTCCTCCGGAGGATGCTTGACGATGAAACCGCCTTTCGACCCCACGGGAACGATGACGGTGTTTTTGACCATCTGCGCCTTCATGAGGCTTAAGATTTCGTTGCGGAAATCGTCGCGTCTGTCGGACCAGCGAATGCCGCCGCGCGCCACCTTTCCGCCGCGCAGGTGTACGGCTTCGACGCGAGGGCTGTAGATGAAAATTTCGCACAAGGGTTTTGGCAGCGGGAGGAAATCAACCGCGCGGCTGTTGAATTTGATCGAAAGATGCCCTTTGGGCAGGCCCGTTTCATCGCCTTGAAAATAATTGGTGCGCACCGAGGCGCGTACCAAATTATGGTAGCGGCGGATAATGCGGTCTTCTTCCAGCGCGCCGACATCGGCCAAAGATTCCTGAAGGCAGCTTTCCGCCGCGCTCATGCGAGCCTCGCGGTTTCCCTTCAGCGCCGGATCGTGCCGCAGAAAGAACAAATCGCAAATCTGCCGCGCCGCTTGCGGATGCGCCAAAAAGGTCGAGGCCATCATTTCGTGGCTATAAGGGATGCGCAACTGGCGCAAATAGCGCGCAAAGCTCCGCAGCAAAACAATGGCCCTCCAATCCAGCCCCACGCGCAACGTCAAGGCGTTGAAGCCGTCGTTTTCGACTTCGCCGCTCCAAACTTTGGTCAAAGCTTCCTCAAAGGCGGGCTTGACGCGGGCGAAATCGGCGAAAAGCGGGGATGCCGAGCTTCCCACGAATTCGTGAATGTAGACGGGCGTGGCGTTTTTCAACTTAATCTCGTAAGGACCGCCCATATAGTCGATCTTGAGGCCCATGTTTTCGATCAAAGGCAAACTTTCCGATAACAAGAGAGGGCGTTCGGGCTGCATCAGCTTGACGCGCAGGCGCTTGTCGTTTGTCTTGTCGAAATCGACGATAAAACGCGGAAGGTCGCGCATGCGTTCCAGATTGCGGACATCTTGCACGGCATCTGCGGGTTCGACGGCGTTCTGGTACGTTTTCGGAAAAACGCCGCCATAGCGCCTCAAAAGCGCCAGGGCCCCGGCTTCGCCGTGGGCTTCGGTCAAACGATCGCGGAGGCGGGTGGGCCACGTGCGGCACATTTCGCGCACGTCGTTTTCCAATTTGACGGGATCGGGGTGCGGCGACTCGGGCGTCAGGCGGATCGTCCCGAACGCGCGAGCCAAAAGACTGTCGTCGATTTGCACCTGCCACGAGAGCGCTACGCCTTTGAACGCCTCTTCGAGGAATTTTTGGATGCGCTGGCGCAGCGACGAATCGTAGCGATCCCTCGGAACGTAGATGAGGTACGTTACGTAACGGTCGAACGGATCGCGGCGCAGGAACAAAGCGACGCGGGCGCGTTCCTGAAGCTGTAAAATGCCGAGCACGTTCGCGTAAAGTTCGTCCTCGCTGATCTGAAACAACTCGTCATGCGGATAAGTGCTGATGATGTGCATGAGGTTGCGCCCGTTATGGCTTCTCGGCGGAAAATTTAGGCGTGCCACAACGTGTCCGATTTTCCGGCGCACAAGCGGTATCGCGCGCGGCGTCTGCGCATAGGTTTTCGAGGTAAACAGCCCGACAAAAAGCCTTTCGAAAACGACGAATCCCCGCTCGTTAAAGCGGCGCACAAAAATCGCGTCCATCGGCAACACGCGATGCACTCGCGTGATGGCGTGGGTTTTCATGACGGACAAAATCTCGTTCTGGCGATGATACTTGAGCAGCGCCGGCGTTTGGCGCTTGCTGATATCGCGCAGGCCGCCGAAAACGCGCAGATCGTCGTCGCGCAAGACGCCGAGGCCGCGTCCCGGCAAAATGCTAATGGACGAAATCGTATCGTTTTTCTCCTCGAGGCGAAGCTCGCGATAGCCGAGGAAGGTGAAATTATCGTCGATCAGCCAACGCAGAAAGGCGCTGATTTCTTCGGCATCGTCCTTTCCCGCCTTGCCGGACGCTAACGCGCTATCGCCGATGGCTTCCTGCGCGCGATCGAGCATGAGGCTCCAATCGGAAACAGCGGCGCGAACGTCGGCGAGCGTCGCGCGCACTTCGTTTTCCAGTGCTTTAAGTTGTTCGCTGTCGAAACAACGATCGACCTGAATATGAATGAAGGATTCGGCGTTTCCTGCCTCGAGTTCACCCGACGCAAGGCCCAAAGTCTTGCCCTTGCCGTCCCGAACGAGGGAGATGACCGGATGGATGACGACATGAACCGAGACGCCGCGTTTTTGCAAAACGCCGGTGACTGAATCGACCAGAAACGGCATATCGTCATTGACGATCTCGATAACGGTATGATCGACCGTCCAGCCGTCGATTTGCAGCGACGGATTGAAGACGCGCAAAAGGACTTTTCCCGGAAGCCGCGCGGCAGCCAGATTCCAGATCGAGGCGGCGATGCGGGCGCGTTCTTCCGCCGAGAAAAGGGCAAGGTCCTCCGGCAAAACATGGGCGTAAAAAGCGCCGATAAAATCTTTGGGCGGGAGAGGAAGATCGTATGTCGGGGCAGAAGACGAAAGCGGCGTGCTTTTTTTTGAAACAGAACGTTTTGCGGAACGCGGCATAAAAAATCCCTCTCAAAAACAGGCGCGCCGGAAGAATAGGCCCGCGTTTAATCTCGGTCAAATTATACCAAGTCCTTCAGTTTCTTTTGTGGTCTTGGCCCATAATGGCTGATGATTTCCGCAGCGGCAATCGCGCCTATTCTGCCGCATTCGGGCAACTTCTTTTTTTGCGCAAGGCCGCTTAAAAAGCCTGCGGCGAAAAGATCGCCCGCGCCCGTCGTATCGATAACTTCGGCCACGGGATGCGCGGCCACTTCGTACGTGTCCTCGCCCGCCGCGATGACCGCGCCTTTTGCCCCTCGCGTCACGACGACGATTTCGGCGTGGCCGCGCGCCAATGCCAAGGCGTTTCCTAAATCCTGCGTTTGATAGAGTTCCTTCGCTTCGCCTTCGTTGGCGAAAAGGATGTCCACGTCGCGGCGAATCAGGCTCAAAAACGCCTCGCGATGTCTTTTGGCACAAAACACGTCCGACAACGTCATCGACACTTTGCGGCCGGCTTCGTGCGCCAGTCTCGCCGCTTTGCCGAAAGCTTGTTGTGCCAGAGGTTTGTCGAACAGATAGCCTTCAAGATAAGTGATCTCCGCATTTTGCACGAGGCTTACGTCGATATCGCCGGGGCCAAATTCCGTCGCCGCGCCCAAATAGGTGTTCATGCTGCGCTGCGCATCCGGCGTCACGAGAATGAGGCATCGCCCCGTCGATAAATCGGGCGACGACGGCGTCGTAAAATGAATATTTTGGGCATGCAGATCGTGCGTAAAAACGTCGCCGAAAGAATCGCGCCCCACCTTGCCCAGAAAAGCGCAACTGATTCCGAGCGACGACGCGCCCGCCAGGCTATTGGCGGCGGATCCTCCCGACGACAATTCGACCGCGGGCCCCGCCCGTTCATAAAGCGCACAGGCGGTTTCTTCGTCCACAAGGGTCATGGCGCCTTTGGCGATGTTGTTGTCTCGCAAAAAATCGTCGTTGGCCGGAACGATGATGTCGACAAGGGCGTTGCCGATAGCGCAAAGGTCGTACATAAAATGAGGGGGTTAGAGATTCAGGGGCCGGATTAAAAAAACGGAGAATAATCGTCACAAATTATGTTGAGTTACAAGGGGCATCCTCTCGAAGAATTAACGAAGTTTCTTTTATCATATTGTCCCTATTCTCCTTGCCTTCTTCGTTAAAGATGTGTTAACGATCAGGCCTTCTTTCTGCACTCATTCCGTAGGAGAAACGAATGTTCGGCCCCGGCAAAAATAAAAACGAAGCCCAAGAAACAACCGAAGAGAACTCTTCCGCCCCCCGCGCCGAACAGTCCGGTTTGCCGCGCGCCGCATCGGCTTCGGGCCGCCGCTTGCCGGAAGTGGGCCGCCGCGCTTCATCGAGCGGAGCCGATGGCCGCAAGCTGATCGTTGGCGACGGATTGTCGCTTTCAGGCGAAATCGCCTCATGCGATATTCTGGTCGTCGCCGGTAAAGTCGAGGCCAAGCTGACGGAAGGAAAGCTTCTTGAGATCAATGAAACAGGCCAATTTCGCGGCAGCGTCGAAATCGAAAACGCCGACATCGCGGGCCGCTACGACGGCCAGTTGGTCGTTCACGGACGCTTGACGGTGCGTTCGACGGGACGCATCAGCGGCATGGTCAAGTATGGCGAACTGGAAGTCAGCGCCGGGGGCCAGATCATCGGCGAAATGCAGGTCACGAGCGGCGGCGGAAATATGCAGATAACGACGGGAACCGGGGGCTTCAAGAGCGCGGCAAAATTCGCTTCGCTTCTCGAAGACGACAGCGCTGTTTCGTCTTCGGAAGATCGCAAGAGCGCTTAAGTTGAAAATTTTTCGTTCATAAAGACCGCGCTCAAAAATTGGGCGCGGTTTTTTGTTTTGGCTATTCAGAGGTTGATCCTAAGCACATTACTTTATCGTAATTTTCTAACCCCTTTATATATAAAGAAAAACTTTTCGATTATTCGCGTGTGCACTGCGAAAAAAAAGATGACAATTTGTTAAGAATGGTTTATTAGTTAACCTTAACGAGGAAGGGATGCCCCTAACCTCTCTTCTTTTCAGCGCTCTATGGAGGCACAATGTCGAAGCCGTTCACGAATCCCTTTTTTGAGGCGGACATGTCTCAATTGTTCGATATATCGAAATTCGACATGACGAAGATGTTTGACATGTCGAAATTCGATATGACCAAGATGTTCGACATGACGAAAATGATGGGCGATTATAAAATGCCAATGTTCGACATGACGAAAATGATGAGCGACGGGAAAATGCCCCAAATGCCGACGTTTGACATGATGAAAATGATGGGTGATTTTAAAATGCCCCAAATGCCGACGTTCGACATGGAGGCTCTTTCCGCCTTGCAGCGCAAGAATATGGAAGCCTTTACCGCGATGAGTCAGGCTTCTTATGAAAGCATGCAAGCGTTGTGGCGCCGTCAGATCGACAATTACCGCCAGATGATGGAAGAGATGATGGAAATGACGCAGGCCATCATGTCTTGCCCGACGCCGGAGGCCAAGGCGATCAAGCAAGCCGAGGTCGGCAAGTCGGCGATGGACAAATATATCGCCAATATGCGCGACGCTTCGGAAACTCTTGCCAAGTGCAATAGTCAAGCCATGGAGACCGTGGGCGTCCGTTTGAACGATAGCTTGAACGAGATGTGCGGCATGGTTAAGACTGTCGCCGCCCGCGCGGCTTAGGGTTTTTGTTATTTCGGTCTATCTTAGAAACGTTCTTTTAACGGGCATGATGCTTTTATGCATCCTGCCCGTTTCCGCGTGCGGGAAAAAACCGCCGCATGTCGATCCGCCCGCGGATGCCGAGGATACGACGTATCCTCAGGTTTATCCCGATCCTGCCACCAACAAGTAGCCAACATTTACCGCTTGTTTCGGGACGGAAAGGAAGCTGTTATTTCCATAAAAAGGCCTTTATAGTCCTCGCTGTCTCGCCGCAGGGGCTTTAAAAGGAACAGGGTGTTTAATGAATTGGCTTTCAAATTTCGTCCGCCCGAAGATCCGGGCCCTCGTCGGCCAAAAAAAGGATGTCCCCGACAATTTGTGGGAAAAATGTCCTGGCTGCAGCGGCATGCTTTTCAAACGTGATCTGGAAAGCCATTTTAACGTTTGCCGCACGTGCGGATATCATTTGAAATTGGACCCGGTCAAACGTTTGGACAGCCTTTTCGACGAAGGGAATTATAAATATGTCGAAACGCCGAAAGTTATGCCCGATCCGTTGAAATTCCGCGATCAGAAAAAATATGCCGAGCGCCTGAAAGACGCGCAGAATAAAACCAAGCGTCAAGACGCCGTCATCGTCGGCGAAGGCGAAGTGGACGGGATTAAAGCCGTCATCGCCGTTTTCGATTTCGGCTTTTTGGGCGGATCGATGGGCGCGGGCGTCGGTGAGGCGATCGTAGCGGCGGCTGAGCGCGCCGTGGCGACAAAATCGGCTTTTGTCGTTTTTCCGGCTTCCGGCGGCGCGCGCATGCAGGAAGGAATCGTGTCGTTGATGCAAATGCCCCGAACGATCGTCGCGGCGGATATGGTCAAAGAGGCGAAGCTGCCTTTTATCGTCGTGCTAACCAATCCGACGACGGGGGGCGTCACGGCGAGTTTTGCGATGGTCGGCGACGTTCATATCGCGGAGCGCGGCGCCTTGATCGGCTTCGCGGGCGCGCGCGTGATCGAGAACACGATCCGCGAAACGCTGCCGCCGGGGTTCCAGCGCGCCGAATATCTGATGGAACACGGCATGGTCGATATCGTCGTCGAGCGCAAGGACCTGCGCGACACATTGGGCCGCGTTTTACGTTTGCTTCGCGAAAAACAGCCTGCCGCTTCCGCTGGCCTGGCCGGTCCCGTCCCACACGGCGCGCGCAGCAGCAAGAGGATATAAGCTTTATGAATGATCCGGCATAAGCGCCGGATTGTTTCGGCCCCATAGCAAGTGGTCTTCCCTCTTGCCGTTGATCTGCATATACGCTTTGGCATAGCCCTCTTGCTCAAACCCGCAGCGTTGCAGAACGGTTTTGCTGGCCTCGTTGCCCGGCAGGCAACTGGCTTCGACGCGCTGCAATTTCAGCTCCTCGAACGCAAAATCGCACACAAGCCCGAGCGCCTCCGTCATATAGCCCTGCCCCGCATAAGGGCGTCCGATCCAATATCCGACGGTGCCTTTTTGCGCGGCGGCATAGTGGATATCCGCGAGCGTTACGCCTCCGATAAGAATGGGCCTCGGCTCGGCCTGAAGAAAAATGGAAAAGGCGTAGGCCCTCCCGCTTCGCCAGTCGCGCCACATGCGGCGCAAAAGAGAACAAAAATAACCGTACGTCAGCGCATGATCGGGCCATTCCGGCTCCCACGGCTCCAGATATCCGCGGCTGAGCTCGCGCAAAGGACGCCAAACCTTCCAGTCTTCGGCTTCGGTCATGCGGAGCCGAACGCGCGGTCCCGCCAACTGCAGGTCGAGCGACGGGTGGGCGCGCCGCGGCGGCATGCGAAAAAGAGAAACGATAAAATCGATCATGTTAGTCGCGCCGAAATTTTCTCATAGGATTCCAGATCATCCAAAGGACCAAGCGCTGTCAAGACGGGTTTTTGCGAAAAAATGATTTGCGCCTCTTTTTGCACGTCTTCTTGGGTGACCGCGAGCAATTTTTTCAAAATAACTTCGGCCGGAATGGATTTTCCATAAACGAGGATTTGGCTTCCGATGACTTCGGCGCGGCGCATGACGCTTTCCCGCCCCATCAGCAGATCGGCGCGCACTTGCGCTTTGGCGCGGGCCAATTCGCCGCGCGTTACGCTTTTCCTGATGTCGTTCAGTTCGTCACATATGACAGGGATCAGTTCGCGCAAGCGCTTGGGGTCGGTTCCGGCATAAATTTGGAAAAGACCGGCATCGCTGAATCCGGCATGCGCCGAATGGATCGTATAAACGAGGCCGCGCTTTTCGCGCACCTTTTGGAACAGGCGCGACGACGAGCTTCCGCCCAGAATCAAAGATAGAATCTGCGCCGGATAATAGGACGCCTTCGCGCGATATCCGGGGCCTTTGAAGCCGAAGATTAAGTGAACCTGCTCGATTTCCTTCGGCAAAAGCTTTGCGCCGAAAGAAACGCGGGTTTTATCTTCCGCGGGCTTTTTCCCGCGGGGCGCGCTGCCGAAACGTTTCCGCGCCATTTTCAAAAACGCCTCGTGGGAAATTTTTCCCGCGGCGACAAGAACCGTGTTCGCGCCGACATAATGGCGCGAAACGTAAGACGTCAGGGCCTCGCGCGGCAATTTGGAGATGACTTCCGCCGAACCTAAAATCGACCGTCCGATCTTTTGATCGGGCAATGCTTGTTTATGCATCAGATCGAACGCGTAGTCCTCCGGCGAATCCATCTCGCGCCCGATTTCCTGAACGACGACGAGGCGTTCGCGATCTAATTCCTTCGGGGCGAATACCGAATGGCGCAGCATGTCGCCGATGATATCGATGGCGTTTTCGGATTCCTCCGGCAAGACGCGCGCGTAATACACGGTGGCTTCGCGCGAGGTATGCGCGTTCATTTCGCCGCCTTTATTTTCGATTGCGGAAGACAACGCGTAAGCCGAACGCGTTTTCGTGCCTTTGAACATCATGTGTTCGACCAGATGCGCGACGCCGTTGGCGTTCCAAGGCTCGTGCCGCGAGCCGACCCCGATCCACGCGCCAAGAACGACGCTTTCCGCATCCGGCATCGTGTCGGTCGCCACGCGTATTCCGTTATCGAGTTCCGTAATTTGAATGGTCATGTTTTCTTTCCTATAAACTCCTCTATTTTCCGCGCGTCGGCGGGCATTCGCGTCAGACGTTCGGTTTTATTCGCCAAGGAGGCTATTTTTTCGGGGATGTTGGGCACAAAACCCAGCGCTCGATTGATTGTTTCCGGAAACTTTGCCGGATGCGCTGTGGCAAGGCAAATAACCGGCTGGTTCAGGCGTGGCGCAAGGTTTTGAGCGACTCTCATCCCCACGGCCGTATGCGGATCAAGGATAATCCCGTATTTTTCATGAATGTTTTTGATGGTCGCCAGCGTTTCTTCGTCGTTAGCGCGTCCGGCGATAAAATTTTTGCGCGCTAAATCCAATTGCGCCGAAGAAACCGCGAAGCCGTCTTTGTTTTTCAACTCCGCCATAAGCTTGCGCACCTGTGTCGAGCCGCCCACGCATAAATCGAACAACAAACGCTCGAAATTGCTGCTGATCTGAATGTCCATGCTTGGGCTTAGGGTGCTTTGCACCGGCATCGGCCGCATGCGCCCCGTGGCGAAAAAACGCGCCAGAATATCGTTGCTGTTTGTCGCAACCACAAGCTTGTCGATCGGCAAGCCGCACTTTATCGCCGCATATCCCGCGAAAACATCGCCGAAATTGCCTGTCGGCACGACAAATGTGGGTTTTCCCCGGACCTTTTGCGACGCTATAAAATAATAAACGATTTGCGCGAGAATACGCACCAGATTGATCGAATTAACGGTATTGAGATTCCACAGTTTGCGCGTATTTTCGTCGGCAAACAGCGTTTTCACGATTCTCTGGCAATCGTCGAAAGTGCCCTCGACGGCGATGGCGTGAACATTGGGCGCATCGACACACGTCATTTGCTTGCGCTGGATGTCGCTTGGCCCTTTGTCGGGGAAAAGGACGAAAACCTCGATGTTTTCGCGCCCCGCCAAAGCCGCGATGGCCGCCGATCCCGTATCGCCCGACGTCGCGGTAACGACCGTCATGCGTTTGCCGGAATCCCGCATGAAATAATCGAATGTGTTGCCGAGAAATTGCAAGGCGACATCCTTGAACGCCAGCGTCGGGCCGTGGAAGAGTTCGAGGATATGGAGGCCTCCGTCCAGTTTCCGCAGCGGAACGACTTCGGCATTTTCAAACAAGGCATACGATTTATCGATGATCGTCCGCAACGCGTCGTCGGGGATGACCTCTTGCATAAAAGGCCGGAGCACGCGAAAGGCCGTTTCCTGATAGGACGCTCCGCGCATCGAGGCGATGTCTTCGGACGAAAATTGCGGCCACTCTTTCGGCACATAGAGCCCGCCGTCCGGCGCGAGTCCCGCCAAGGCCGCGTTTCGAATATCCGTCTCCGGCGCAAGGCCGCGCGTGCTGTGAAAAAGCATGATTATTTCTCTATGGGCGCGGAGGCGGCGTCAAGCCATTCTCTTGTCGCAATATCGACGATGGGAAGCAGGGTTTCCCTCACGCGCCTGTGATACGCGTTGAGCCAAGCAAGCTCTTCTTCCGTCAACAGCGAAACGTCGATCAACCGCCTGTCGATCGGCGCCAGGGTTAGCGTCTCGAACCCGAACATTTTATGCTCGCTGTTTTGTATTCCGGCGATTTCAACGACCGCCATTACATTCTCGATGCGTATACCATATGCGCCTTCTTTATAATAGCCGGGCTCGTTCGTCAGAATCATGCCGGGCTTGAGCGCCGTTTTGTTGCGTTTGGAAATGCCTTGCGGGCCCTCATGTACGCCGAGATAAGAGCCGACGCCGTGGCCCGTTCCGTGGCCGTAATCGCGACCAGCGTCCCATAAATATTGCCGCGCCAGAACGTCGAGATCGGCGCCCGTCGTGCCTTCGGGGAACCGTATCGAGGCCAGCGCATGATGGCCTTTCAGCACGCGCGTAAAGTTTTCGCGCATCTCGCCCGAAGGCTCGCCCAAAGCGATCGTGCGCGTCACATCCGTCGTGCCGTCGAGATATTGCCCCCCGCTGTCGATCAGATAAAGCTGGCCCGAAACCAACAGCGCGTTGTTTTCCTCGGTCGTGTGGTAATGCACGATGGAGCCGTTTTCTCCTGCGGCGGAAATGGTTTCGAAACTCGACCCACGATAACGGATGTTCTCCTTGCGGAAGATTTCAAGCCTGGATTCCGCCTCGCGTTCCGTTATGCCGTCCTTTTCCCAGTACGCATCGAGCCATGCAAGAAAGTTCGTCAGCGCCGCGCCGTCGCGCTCATGCGCCGCGCGCATGCCCTGAAGTTCGGCCGCGTTCTTGATCGCGCGCGGCAAGGCGCAGGGATCGTCGCCCCGTTCGATCTTTCCCTGCGCGGCGTTTAGATAATCGACGATCCAGCTCGGCGCGTTTGCGGGATCGATAAGGATGGGCTTGTTTGCGCGCGCAAGCCGGGCGAGCGCTACGGGAAATTCGTCCGGCGGAAGAACCGAAACCTGTCCTCCTAAATGGGCCGGCAGTTCTTTCGTCACTTTGCGCGCATCGACGAACCATTCCGCAGTTCCGTCGTCGTTCAGGATCGCGCGGCTTAACGGCAACGGCGTATGGGCGACGTCGCCGCCGCGTATGTTCAGAAGCCACGCGACGGACGCCGCATCGGTTATGACGGCCGCCGCAAGACGATTCTTTTTAAGCTCCTCCGTGATTTCCCGTCTTTTTTCGGCGGAGGATTTTCCGGCATACGCAAGCTCGTGCGGATAAACGGGGGCCAAAGGAAGCGGTGGTTTGTCTTCCCAAATAATATCTACGAGATTGCGCGCGACAGGAACGGCCTCGGCTTCGGCTTTAGCCAGCGCCCGTTTCAAGCGCCCCACGGTTTCGGCCGAATGAAGCCATGGATCGTAGGCTATTTTTGCGCCTTTTTGCGCGTTTTCCTCAAGCCACGCCAACGGCGTTTTGTTCTGGATATCGAACAAGGCATAAGAGTCTTGGGACACTTGCCGGACCGCCTGCAAAGTATAGCGGCCATCGGTGAAAAACGCGGCCTTGTCTTTTAAAACGACGATCGTCGCCGCCGAACCCGTAAAGCCAGAGAGGAACGCGACCCGCTCGGCGCACGGCGGGATATATTCGCTTTGATAGTCGTCGGTTCTCGGCACGATAAAGCCGTCGAGAGAGGCGGTTTCAATCTCTCTGCGTAAAGAGGCAAGGCGTTCGGAAAAGTCAGGGGGCGTCATCTCTCTATAATGCCCCGTTAGGCCGCCTGAACGCAAGCACCGACCACTCTCCGATAACCTTACGCCCGATCAGGACCAATCCCTGCATTCTGTGCGCCGCAATAACCTTATTCGCCTGAATGGTCAGCAGACCGGAAAGAACGGCGACACCGCCAAATTTCAAGTTTTTCTTTAAATCCTTGGCCATCCGACACAAAGGAACGGCAAAAATGTTTGCCATAATCAAATCATAAGGGGAAGATTTCCGCACCGGCGGCGCGGAATAGCCGTTTCCGCGCCCGGCACGAATGACTTTTCCAAACCCGTTTACGCGGACATTCCTTGCTGCAATAAGCGCCGAATCAGCGTCAAGATCGACGGCGACGGCCCGCCTCCTTGCGCCTTGAACGCAGGCCATCGCCAGAATGCCGGAACCGCATCCGATATCGGCCATGCGGCGTGGACGAAATCCGGTTTTTAGAATTTTGTCGAGCATCAACAAACATCCGCGCGTCGTCGGATGTTCGCCCGTGCCGAACGCGTTTGTCGCATCGATTTGCAGCGCAAAAAGGCGGTTGGGGACTTTCCTCCTGTGTTGCGCGCCGTGGATGGTCCATCGCGCAATTTTAAGCGGAGGAAAATCTGCGGCGACTTTTTTGAGCCAATCGAGTTTTGGCGTTGGGGCAAGCGTAAAGGCGGGGGCCGGAATATTCAGCGCGGCCGCCAAAACGGCGATTTTCATGGACATGCCGGAGGCGTCCGGTTCGTCGTTATACAGAATTTCCACGCGCGCCTTGTTCTGACGCGGCGCGGAGAGAATCGTCACGGCAACGGCGCCGTCGCCCAAAGCCTGCGATGCGGCTTCCGCCGCGCATGCGGGAAATGAAAATTTCAAAAGCCAAAGGTTTTGACAACACCGCATTCTTTGTTCCAGCCGCGCCTAGGTATTATTCCGGATTATTCATATATTCTCCCGCGATGACCGCGTTTCGAATCCTATCCGCAATCGCGGCCTGCATGCCAAACCACAAAGGAATCCATCCCAAAAAAATCGTATAGAGAACCAATCCTTTTTCTCCTAAAAGGCGGGCGAACGCGCCCGAAGAGACGATCAAAGCTATAACGCCCCAAAATCCGGCAACGCTCCATGCGGGCGACGCGGCAATAAGCCAAAAAGCGGGAAAAAGAGCAAGAACATAGTAATGCGACCAAACCAAGGGAGAGGCGGCCAACGTCACCGTTATCGCAAGCGAGGCACACAAATATGGATCTTCCAGCAGGAGCGCGATCCTGGGTTTTATATATTTTAATACGGGTTCTTTCTCCGGCTTTGTTTCTAACAACGCCCAAAGACCATGGAGCGCCAGAAAGAAAACGATTAGCGCCATTATTGCGTGGATATTTATGTTTAATAGGTCGGACAGGATAAGCGATGTCGATCCGTTTCCGTGCATGACCGCATACGCGGTTTTTTCTTTTACGTCCGGAAGACTTCTATACCAATCCACCCAAACCGTCCAAGAACCGAAGTATACGCACGGAATAACGGCAAGCGCCGCGCCCAACGCTCCGGCGACGGCGGCCGACGAGAAAAAAGACGCCGCGCCGCGCGCGCGCCAAAAGGATGCCGAAAGAATCAGCGTCACCAATACGATGTTGGGTTTTATAAGCGTCAAGAGGACGAGAGCGCTCATATAGGCGGCATCCCATGCAAAATGCGGGCGGGCAGTCTTGTTTTTAAGAAATTTATTGGCGAACGCGGCCAGCGCTCCAAGGGAGAAAAACTGCGTGGCGTTTAAATTGCCGTAGACCATATTGGCTTGCAACGGCAAATAACACGGGATGAGAACTGCGGCAATCAGCATTAATAGAGTTCTTTTCTTTTCGTCGCAAGGAAAGAACAGCGTCACGGCACAAATGAACAAGATCGTTTGGGTCGCCAAAAAAATGCCGAACGCGCGGGAGTAGTCCTGCGGCATGACGGAAAAGAGCTCGTACAAAAGCGGCGTTCCCGGAATATCAAGTCCCTCGGGATAAAGAGCGTGGCCGGTTTTATTGGCGGAGAATAAGCGGCGGTCTTCAGCGCGCGAGGCCAAAACATCGAGAAAGGCGGAATATTTCGGTACTTCGGCATAAGGGCTTTTTAGATATCCTCCGCTCATCTTCGGCCCGAGTCCGACGCCCCAATATTGGTAAAAATCGTGCCCGACAAAATTTTTATAAGTGCCGATCACAAACGCGCTTCCTAAAGCAACCAACAGAACGGCAAGAACCGTTCTCTTTCCAAAAGAAGATGTCCGTCTCCCGTTGCAGAAGGATTTAAAAAACATTGGACGCCTTTTTTATGCGTTCCGAAGGATTCCGGATTCTGCTTGCCATAACGGCTTGAACGCCGAACCATAAAGGAATCCATCCCGAAAAAGCCGTATAGGGGGCCAGGGTTTCCTCTCCCAAAAGATAGGGAAGCATCATGGATGTGATGAGGATTGACAAAACGCCCAGCAATTCAATGAAGCTCCATCGGGGAGAAGTGGCAATAAGCCAAAAGGCGGGAAGAAGAGAGAGTATATGATAGTGAGGCCAAACCAAGGGAGAGACGGCCAGCGTAACGGTAACGGCCAGCGAGGCGCTTAAATAAGGGTCTTCCAGCAACGGAAGACATCGCGTTTTTATATATTTCAAAACGGCCTCTTCTTTTGGTTTTGCCCCCGCAAACACTCCAAACCCGTGGAGAGACAGCAAAAAAATTATCAAGGCTATCGCCAGGCGGATATTTATGTGCAGAAGATCGGAGACGATAAGCGACGTTGAGCTGTTGCCGCGCAAGATCGCGTACATCGGCGATTTGCTTACGTCGGGAAAGTACCCCAGCCAATCCCGCCAGACATCCCAAGAACCAAAATACATGCAGGACAAGGCCACCAGCGCCGCGCCGAACAATCCCGCGATCGCCGCCGATGAAAAAAAGACCCGCATTCCGTGCAACCGCCAAAGGGACGCCGACAAAAACAGCGCCACAAGCGTGATATTCGGCTTCATCAACGTTAAGAGAACAAGGGCGCTCGTAAAAACGGCGCTTAAAACATACGCGTGGCGCACGGTCGCGTTTTTAAGGACTTTGTCATAGAAGACGATCAGGACGACAAGAAAGAAAAGCTGCGTAGCAGCAAGATTTCCGTTGCTTAAATCGTTTCTAAACGGCCAATAACAAGCCATCAAGGCGGCGGATAGCGGGATCAGCAGGGCTCTTTTTTCTTTATTGTAAGAAAAAAGCAGTGCAAGCGCGCCGATAAAAAACGCCGTTTGCGTTGCCAAGAAAATGCCGTAAGCCGCGGAATAATTCTGGGGCATTGCCGCGAACATTGCGTATTGCAAGGGGGTGCCCGGGATATCCAAGCCTTTCTCGTAAAAACTGTGACACTTCTTGTTGGCCGCGATAAGGCGAATGTCGTTGGAGCGGGAAGCGTAAGAATCGAGAAACGCGGCATAAGTCGACATTTCAACATACGGACTTTTTAACGCGCCATCGCTTATCTTCGGCCCAAGGCCGATGCCCCAATATTGATAAAAATCCATTCCGAATTTGTGATTATAGTTCCCGACCGCCAGCACGCTTCCAAGAACGACGAATAAGGCGGCAAGAAGGATATGTTTGCCAAAGGACGTTATCCTTCCTTCTTCGCAGAACCGCTTAAGGATCATCGGATGCTCCTTCAAAAACAAACATTGCCTTCGGTATTATTTCTTTTTCTTCCTGTCTTCATAGGGATTTTCGCTTTTCTTCATTTGCCACCGGATGGGCACGCCTTGTAGCTTAAAGGTCTCGCGCAAGCCGTGGGTCAGAAAACGTTGATAGCTTTCCGGCAAATCGACGGGTTTATTGACCCATAAAGAGAACGTCGGCGGGCGGCTTTTCACTTGCGTGATGTAGCGCAGCTTAAGGCGGCGGCCCGCCGTAATTGGCGGCGGATGGTTTTCCTCCATTTCCTGAAGCCAGCGGTTGAGTTTTCCCGTCGAAACGCGGATGTTCCAGTTCTCATAAACGCGCATCGTCTCGCGCATCAAATCTTCCAGCCCCTCGCCTTCAAGCGCGCAGACCTGAACGAGGGGAAGCCCTTCGGCCTGCGCCAAGGAAGCCTCGGCTTTGGCGCGGGTTTGTTTGGCGACAAGTTTTTTATCCTCGACCAAATCCCACTTATTCAGGGCGACCACCAAAGCGCGCCCCTCCTCCAGAACGTGGCGCGCGATAACGAGTTCTTGTTTGTCGAAAGGCTGCGTCGCGTCCAAAACCAGAATGACGACGTGCGCCAAACGTATGGCGCGCAAAGATTCCGACACGCTCATGCGCTCCAAGGCCTCGGTTACGCGCGCACGGCGACGCATGCCTGCCGTATCGACAAGGCGCACGGACTTGCCATCATATTTCCACGCAATTGGGATCGCGTCGCGAGTCAGCCCGGGCTCCGGTCCCGTCAGCATGCGCTCGAAGCCGATCAACCGGTTGATAAGCGTCGATTTCCCCGCGTTAGGCCGTCCGACAACGGCGAGGATCAGGCTTCTTTCTTCGTCCGCTTCGGCATCTTTCGTTTCTTCTTCGGGGCTATTCTTCGCCAGAATTTCGTATAAATCCATCATCCCGTCGCCGTGCGCCGCCGAGATCGGAAGCGGATCGCCAAACCCCAGCGATACTGTTTCGATCATTGCGGGCGGCAAAACGGCGCCTTCGCACTTGTTCGCCAACAAGACGATCGGAAGCCCTGTTTTGCGTAATTCCCGGGCGATAGCCGCGTCTTCCGGCGTTACACCCGCGCGCGCATCGACGACGAAAAGGATAACGTGCGTTTGCGCAAACGCTTGTTTTGTTTGCTGCGCCGTACGCGCCGAAAGAGAGCCTTTGGAACGAATCCCCTCCAGCCCCGCCGTGTCGATCACGCGGAAGTTCAAATCGAATAAATGCCCCTCGCCCATCCGCCAATCGCGGGTGACGCCCGGCTGATCGCTGACAAGCGCCATTTGCTTGCCGACAAGACGGTTGAATAAAGTGGACTTTCCCACATTAGGGCGTCCTGCAATGGCGACGGTAAATATCATGATCCTTTTATTGGGTCGTATCCTATCTTAAAGCAACGAGCGTGCCCTCATCGGTTACGATGTAGAACGTGCGATCCGCCACAACGGGGGGCAAATAAAGAGGCGCGCCAAGATCGACAGTATCGGCAGGCGATCCATCCTCGGGCGAGAAACTCGCTAGAACTCCCTGCGAATTGACCATCCATAACTTTTCTCCGGCCAAAACGGGGCCCGCCCAAACAAGAGCGTCGGAAGTTTTGTCGTTCGGGTCGATGTGTTGGGGCAGAGGCGCAACCCATATCGCGCGGCCATTCTCCCGCGCCAGGGCGATCAACTGACCGTCGCCTCCGTATACAAAAACGGAGTCTCCGTTCACGACGGGCGTATTGATCCCGCCGATATCGGCTTCCCAAACGCGGTCTCCGCTTCTTTGGTCGATCGCCGCGAAGCGCCCGCTGTGGCTGATCGCGTAAACGCGGCCTCGATCGATAACGGGCAATCCGCGAATATCGGCAATGGCGGGCAAAGCGCCGGCTTGGGCGGGGGAGGCTAGAGAATAATTCCACGACATGCGCCCGTTTTGCACGCGCAAGGAAAAAATTTCGCCTGAGGTATACGCGACGGCCACAAAATCGCCCTGCACGGCGGGACTGGATGCGCCCATCAATGTCGCGCTTTCCGCGATGCCCGACTGATGCCAAAGAATTTCGCCATTCGCAGCATTCAGCGCGTTAAGCTCGTTATCGATGCTAACGACGTAAACGCGTCCATCAGCTACGGTAGGCGCGGCACGCAGCGGTTTCAGCAAAGCCTTGCGCCATTTAATTTCGCCCGTCTTCGCTTGAAGCGCACAAACGAAGCCTTTGCCTGTCGTCGCGTAAACCGTATCGCCGTCAACGGCCAAGCCGCCGCCTATCGCGGGATTTTCGTCGTCTTGGGGCGCCGTGTCTCGCTCCCACTTCTCCTTACCGTTCTTGGCGTCGAAAGAACTTACGAGTCCTTCGGCGTCCATCGTATAAACAACCCCTCGGCTAACGACTGGCTCGGCCAAAAGTTTAAAATCGGCATTCGATCCCTCGCCAAGGCTTGTCTCCCATACGATCCGGGGGTGCGCCGATGCCTGCGCGCGGGGCATCGCGTGTTCGCTGTCGTACCCTCCTTGCGGCCACGATAAATTGACGATTTCTTGGGATAAGGTCGGCTTAACGCCTTCAAACTCTTTGTCGGGTGAGATCGTTTTAGCTTGTTCGATGACGGCAAGGCGTTCGCCCTTGATCGTCGTGCCGATTTTATTGTTGTCGCTACACGCGGTGAGCAGCGCTGCCGCAAAAAACAAAAGGACGCGCGACAAGGACTTTTTCTTCATTTGCCTACCTAGGGTCTGGACCTAATTACAGCGTACGCAGAATATCCGTGGCGCGCGCCGCCATGCTTTGAGGCACGCGGATGTCTTGCGAGAGATCGATGAAAATTTGTTTGGCTTTGGCTTTATCCCCCGTGCGAAGCGCGAGCAGAGCTTCGGTTTCCAACGCCGAAAAGCGCCACGCGGCCTTTTCGTCCGTCAAGGGCGCGAGGCGCGCGGAAAGCTTTGCCGGATCGCCATCGTCCAATTGCGCTTGAACGGAAAGTAGCGCGCCTAGTTGGCGAAAGGCGGGGGTGGCTTTGGCATAATCGGCGGCTTCGTCGAAAAACTGTATGGCCTTAGGCTTATCGTTGTGATCGAGGGCCAAGGCGCCCGCGCGCAAAAAGGCTAACACGGTTTGATTTTCTCCGGCATTTTCTTCTGCAAATTTTTGGAGCAAGTCTATATTTTTCGACGTGTCGGGCAACGTACGGGCAGCCGAAAGAAATGCTGAGGTCAGCCTTTGGTTATGATCGGCCCTCCACGAACGATAGGCTGTCGAGCTGGCGGTCGAAACAACTATCCCTAGCGCCGCGATGATAATCCATGCGCCGTATTTTTTCCATAAAGCCTCGAGCTTTTGTTTTTCGAGGTCTTCTTGAACTTCTTGAAAAAGGTTATGTTCGGTCATGGGGCGGTTCTCTTTATATATTAACCAGACACAAACATAAAGTTTTGTTCTCCGGAGCACAAGGGAGGTTAACGAACAGGCGTTAATTTATCGATGAGGTCTTGACCATTGCGGCCACAACGCGTATGAGTCCCGCCTCGCGCTCGGAGGGCCGATGGTATCGGCGAGAAGAACCGCCGGGAGCGTTAACTTAAATAGTCAACCTCGGAATTCGGGAATATCGTTATGGCCAATCATAAATCCGCCAAAAAACGCGCGCGGCAAACAATTAAACGCAACGAGGCAAACCGTTCGCTGCGCTCGACCATTCACACGCTGGCTAAAGAAGCGGAAACCGCCGCCTCTTCAGGCCCCGCTCAAACAGCCTTAACGGCGCTGCGCAAGGCTGAATCCGCATTGGCAAAGGGCGCGGCGCGAGGCACATTGCATTGGCGGACGGCGGCGCGCAAAACATCGCGTCTTGCTAAACGCGCCAAAAAAGCCAAGTAAGCCGTAAGAAGTTCCCTTTTTTTGTTTTGTCCGTCACACGCTTGTGCGTCTCTTCGTTAAATGACGGGACGATCGCGCAAGCAGCCGGTCTTTTTTCTTTTCCCTCTTTTTTCCCATGTAAGGGGGCTCTCTTTTTTCGTTCCGAATTTCGTGTTCTTCCGTTTTAACTAAAAAAGAATTTTTTAAAAATTCAAAAATTTTTTTGTGCTGTTCTCTCTTCGGACCAGTGGACAAATGGGTGACGTTTGATCTATGGTCTCTCTCGTCTTTAAACGGCGCGTTCTTCTTGAGAATGGATCGGAAAATATGAGCGATTATAAACCACGGCCTGTTCCTGCTTGCCTTTCTTACTCCGCGTCGTTTTTTTCCGTTCGACCTAAGTCCTAATCCGGTTCTTCGATAAAATCCGGGATGCTTTCTCGGATTGCGGGGTGTTCTTTTTCTTCAGCGAATATGTTTATTCAACGGGGTTACGATGAAGGTCCAAACGGCAAGCGCAGGGTTTCAAGAAACGAGAGAGGTTCCGGAAAAAGCGTTTGACGATCTGCGCCTTTCATTGCGCCGGCGTTTTGGGGAAACCGCCTACCGCCGGTGGCTTGAACCAATGACCGCCGACCTTTCGCAAGATGCTGCAGGGCTTGTTTCGGCAACGTTCGTTCTCCCAACGCGTTTTATGCGCGATTGGGTCGAGGCTCATTACGGCGAGACGATCCGTTCCTTATGGCAAGAAATCGCTCCTTCCGTCGCGGCTTCTTTTTCCGTCACGTCTCCTTTAGCCAAAGCGGCGCAGGCCAAATCCGCGATCGACGCCGCAACAGCGTCTTCCATCGCGCCCTTAGGACGTTTGTCGGCTCCTCCTTTGTCCACTCCTTCTTCCGCGAATTTTGCGGGGGATTTGTCGGCCGATCTCGATCCGCGTTTCACTTTCGATAATTTCGTCGTCGGAAAGCCGAACGAGCTGGCTTACGCCGCCGCGCGCCGCGTCGCCGACACGGAAAATCCCGCGTTTAATCCCTTGTTTCTTTATGGCGGCGTCGGCCTCGGCAAGACCCATCTGATGCACGCTATCGCTTGGCATATTCGCATCCATTTTCCCCATCGCCGCGTCATTTATATGTCGGCGGAAAAATTCATGTATCAGTTCGTGCGCGCGCTTCGCTTCAAGGACACGGTCTCGTTCAAGGAACAGTTCCGTTCGGTCGACGTTTTGATGATCGACGACGTGCAGTTCATCGGCGGCAAGGACACGACGCAAGAAGAGTTTTTCCATACCTTTAACGCGCTGGTCGATCGCAACCGACAGGTCATTATTTCCGCCGATAAGTCTCCGCAAGACCTCGACCGCGTCGAAGAGCGCCTGCGTTCGCGCCTCGGGTGGGGGTTGGTCGCCGATTTGCATCCCGTCAACTATGAATTACGCTTGGGCATTCTTCACGCCAAAGCCGACAAGCTTGGATGCCCCGTTCCGGACAAAGTGATGGAGTTTCTCGCCCACAAGATCGCCTCGAACGTGCGCGAGCTCGAGGGGGCTTTAAACCGCATCGTCGCGCACGCGCAGCTTGTAGGGCGCACGATTTCGCTTGAAATGACGCAGGAAGTTTTGTCCGACATGCTGCGCGCTTCCGAGCGTCGCGTCACGATCGACGAAATCCAAAAGAAGGTGGCGGAACATTACAACGTCCGCGTCGCCGACATGTCCTCCGCCCGCCGCGCCCGCGCCGTCGCCAGGCCCCGCCAAGTAGCGATGTATCTGGCAAAACAACTGACGCCGCGCTCTTTGCCGGAAATCGGCCGCAAATTCGGCGGGCGCGATCATACGACCGTTATTCACGCCGTCCGCAAAATCGAAGAGCTTTCCGCCTACGATGCGACCTTCCGCGAAGATGTCGAATTGTTAAGGCGGCTTTTGCAAAATTAGCCATTTTTCTTAGCTTGCCGAACGCGACGGCGGAGACCCCTGTCTTATTCTGCTTCCCTTTACCCCTCCCCGGCCAGCTGCGGCATCGCACAATAAAACAAACAGCAAAAACTGGCGACCGTAAGAACGAGGTACGTCAGTTGCGCGCCGAGAAACCGGAGGGCATCGGAGACTCGAGAGTAATTGCTGCCAAAAGCGTGCATCAGGCGGGCTGCAACCAAACAGGCCCCCATCGCATGAAGCGCTACGGCAGGAGCACCGCAGGTTTCGACCGCGCCCATAAGAAGAAGGGTTAACGGAACATAATCGGTAAAGCTTCCGACAAGAGCTTCGGCGCGGCGCAAATCGGGGTCGTTCTGAACCCCCTTGCCCATCGCCCGCATCCAGCTTTTCATCATGTTAAAAGAAAGAACGACCAGCAAAAGACCAAGGATGCCGGCGTAAAGCAAAACGACATGAACGGAAAACATGGGCGCCTCTTTTGGTTAATTTTAGTTTTGCAAACAAACGTCCTTTTCGATTTTTCCCGCGCCCCGGAGACTTGAAACGCAGGAGAAATGATTGATATAAACCTACTATTAACTTTCATGTGGTCAAACAATAAGATTCGGACAGATAGGGTGTCTGCATTTGGAGATGTTTTTTGCCTTATATATCGCTTCATTTCCGGGTTAAGTCGGGCGGGCTTTTCCTGTTAGCGGCTGGCGCTTTGTTGGCCTTTTCGGGGACGTGTTTCTCTGCAAATGAGACGCCGTCGAGCGCGCCCGCGCCTTCTCCGGCTGAGATTGCCGCAGTTGCGGCCCCGCAGGCGTCCGCTGCCTCCTCTTCCGGCATCGAAATTCCTTCTCCGCCTCCGGCTTCGGCCTTTTCTTCCGACCCGAATCAACTTGCGGCGCAGGCGGAACAGGCCGCTTTGCAAGCGCAGACCGACGCCGATGCCCTTGCGCGAAAAAACGAGCTGGAGCACAACCTTAAGTCTTATGATAAAGCGGCGACGGGGCTTATTCCTCTTTCTCCCGACCAAATCCGCGATTTTATGAGACGCCTTGAAGAGACCCAAACGGCGGCCCAGCCCCCTTATGAAGGAACGCCCAAGGGCCTGACTCGGATTGGAACAATCTCCCTCGATCCCGGCGTTGAGCCTCCGCAAATTAATCTTGATTCTGGGTTTGTCACAACGATTACAATGGTCGACGCAACGGGAGAGCCTTGGCCCATTCTGGATGTCGGCGTCGGCGGAAACTTCGAAGTGTCCCCAACCCAAGCCGGAACGCATGTCGTGCGCATTATGCCTCTGACACGCGTTGGAACTGGGGATTTATCCATCCTTCTCAAGGACTTGCCAACCCCCGTCATTTCCCGCCTTTCTTCGGGAGGGCCGACGGTTGATTTGCGTTACGACGCGCGCATCGGCAAGATGGGCCCCGGCGCAAAACCGCAGATCATCAGCCGTCCCCGCCTTGAAGCGGGGGACGAAACGTTAACGCTGCTTCTTGAAAACGAACCGCCGCCTAACGCCAAGCGCGTCCAGATAAGCGGCCTTGACGCAAGGACGAAAGCTTGGGCCGTCGGCGACAAAGTCTATGTGCGAACGCCTTTGACCTTGCTCTCCCCCGCATGGAACGCCAGCATCGTCTCGGCCGACGGCACGACGGTTTACGAAACCGGCTCTGCGCCCGTTCTTTTGATGTCCGACAATGGAGCTTTGGTGCGCGCCCAGATTTTGCAGGACGAAGATCATGACAAATAATTCCGAAGACGAAAATACAGACGACTTCATCGAATCCGAAATTGGGGCTCCGGAAGAAGTTGCGCGTCCCAGCAGCGCCGTTGGAAATCTGGCGGAAGCATGGCGTTCGCGGCCTCTTTTCAAGTTCATGGTGCTTATCGTCGCTGTTTTCGCCGTAGGCGTAGCAGCTGTCAATTTCTTCGGGGGCAAAAAGACCGGCGAAGACGTCGCGCGCCTTAGCAAGCCCCCCGTTATGAAAGAGGCGCCCGGCGGCGCCGTTTCGCCTTATATGCGCCAACAGACCGAGCTGGCTAACAATGAGCGCGCCCAGCAGGCGATCGCAACCGGAGGAAGCGCCATTCCGACGCCGATGGGGCAAACATCGGACGTCGGCGGATTTGGCGCCGGATCGGAAAAGAAAGACGATCCGTTGAAAGAGCTTCGCGCCGAAACGGAAAGCTTGAAGAAACAGGTTCAACAGCAGCAAGTTCAACAGCAACAAACCCAGAAGCAGCAAGCCCAGCAACAGGGTCGGCCTGAGCAATTCGACAGCTCGTTAGCTGAGGCGATGCAACACCAGATGCAGCAGTTACTGACAAGCTGGGCGCCCCAAGGCATTAAAAGCGTAACGGTGTCCAAGGCGGAAGCGGCCACGGGTGAATCGGCAAAAGGGGGTCTGGCAGCTTCGCCGGATACTTCTTCTTCCGGAACGCCTCCGGCGAAAACAATCGTCAAGGCGGGGTCGGTTAACTACGCTCAGCTTTTGACGGAGGCCAATTCCGATGTTCCCGGGCCTATTCTTGCTCAAATTGTATCGGGTCCCTTAACGGGGGCGCGGGCTATTGGCTCCTTCCAAGTGGCTGACGGATATGAGAAATATCTCGTCATGAAGTTCACCCTTGCCGATAAAGAGGGGAAAGACTACCAAATCAATGCCCTCGCGCTTGATCCGGACACGACTTTAGGCGGGATGGCAACCGAGGTTGATGAACGCTATTTCGCGCGCGTCGTTCTTCCGGCCGCAGCCGGTTTCTTGCAAGGAATGGGGCAGGCGATGGCGCAAGGAAGCTCCTCCATCACAACCAACGGCACAACGACCATCACGACGCAGACAAGCAACGGCATCAAGCAGGGCATGTACACCGGATTAAGTCAGGGCGCCCAAACAATGGGTCAGTTCTTTCAACAACAAGCCAATTTGACAAAACCGCTGGTGCGCGTTGCGGCGGGAACTCCTTTCGGTTTGTTCTTTGTCTCTCCGGTTTTGGAACCCTCCGCCACCGGCGGCACAATGGGGATTCAACAAAATCAGGGCATGGGCAACGGTCAGGGGTATGGCGTTAACGGCGGGTATCCTCCTCCGGGAGTCAACGGGATGAACTCCGGCTATCCGGGAAACACTATTTCCGGCTACGGAGACAACCTTTCGGGAACCGTTCCCTATCCGAATTATGCAAATCCCGGATTACGTAGTACATATGGGGCGACCGCTTCGCCTTATACTCAACAAAATTATGGACGATAGTCCTTGTCTTAAAACTCCCAGGCTTTCGCGTCTGGTTACAATCGCAGGAGTTAACTTATGACCGACACTTTTGGCTCCGATCCGCATGATCAAGACGGAGAGGCTCCTCTTGAAAAGCCGGAAACGCAGGATGCCGTGACCGAAGCTCCCTCCGATTATGAATTTTCCGATGAGGCCTTGGCGGAGGAACCTCTTGACGAAAAATCGGCGCATCGTTCCGCTTTTTTGCCTATCGCTGCAGCTATCGGCGGCGTTCTTTTGCTTGGATCCGTTGCGTGGTGGCAATTAGGCGGCCTTTCTTCTTCCTCCGGACCTGCTCCGATTAACAAACCGGCAGCCAGCATTCTCCCTTTGCCCGCGCCAACGCCGTCGCAGGCTCCTGCGCCTGCCGCAAATCCCGAGCCAGCTGCGCCAAAAACGGATTTCGTCGCGCAAAAAGAAGACACTTCCGGTGGACCGTCTTTGGGGGCGTCTTCCAGCGCGCTTCCTTCTTCACCGGAAGCTCCAGCGCCGGAGGCCAAATCTGCCGAGAATCCCTTGCCAAGCGCGCCCGTTATTCCTGCAGAGGCCCCGGCAGCGGCAACAAATTCTCCCGCCGCAGAAGCCGTTCCACCGCTTGCGGCGCCGTCCCCTACAGCGCCCGTTTCTGCAGCCGTGGTTCCTGTCGCACCCGCGCCCGTTAGCGTTGCGCCAAGCCAAGCAATCAATACTCCCGATCCGCGTATCGATATGCTGGCTTCCCGCGTCGATTCCCTGCAAAAAGCGCTCGATCAGGCTAACCAGCAGTTAGGACAAATGACCAGCGCCCTCGCCGCTTCTTCAAACGCAAATGCCGCGCCTGCTCCTTTGCCGAAAGATTTACAAGACCGGCTTGACAGGATCGAACAGCGCATCGCGACGCTAGGCGCGGGGCCGACTCCCCTTGCACAGGCATCCGTTGTCACGCCTCAGGCTGCGCCCGAGGCAACCCCCGTTCATAAGCATTCTACGGCGGCAAAACATAAGGCGCCGCATGTTGTCGCACATAAAAAGGGCGCCCCGGCGACGCAAAAAACCGCGTCCGCGGGCAAATGGGTTTTGCGCGCCGCCTCGCCAGGCCATGCGTGGGTTTCCCAAGGGTTGACGTCGCATAATTTGAAGGAGATTCACGTCGGCGACAGCATTTCCGGGATCGGCAAGATCACCGCAATTGCCGCGCAAGGAGACCAGTGGGTCGTGCGCGGAACCAAAGGAACGATTCAATAACCTTCTCTCGGGAAAACAGGGCGGGTTAACCTTCCTGCTTCCTTGTCCTGAGGGGGTTTTGCGCTTGGCACAAAGAAAACGCCGCATTCTCTTGCATTTTTGCCTCAAAACCGCCATTTAAGAGGCACAAAGAATGTACGCTTTTTTCGCACCCCTTGCCCCCTGATTTTCTATAATGATCTCTTCCGTTGTACGTAAGTTATTCGGCTCCCATAACGATCGCGTTTTACAAGCGCAGACGCCCTTGGTCGCCCGCATCAATGCGCTTGAGCCGCAAATCAAAGCCCTGTCCGACGAGGCTTTGCGCGCCAAAACGCCGGAATTTCGCGCGCGTTTGGCAAACGGCGAAAAACTCGACGTTTTGCTGCCCGAAGCTTTCGCGGTCGTGCGCGAAGCCGCTTGGCGCGTTTTAGGGCAGCGTCCCTTTGACGTGCAATTGCGCGGCGGCATCGTTTTACATCAGGGCAAAATCGCCGAAATGCGCACGGGAGAAGGCAAAACGCTGGTCGCCGTTTTACCGAGCTATCTGAACGGGTTGACGGGCAAAGGCGTGCACATCGTCACCGTCAACGATTATCTGGCGCAGCGCGACAGCCAATGGATGGGGCGTATTCATAACTTTCTGGGGCTTTCGGTCGGATGCATCGTGCACGGCCTCGACGACGACGAACGCCGCGCTGCCTACGCCGCCGATATAACGTACGGAACCAATAATGAATTCGGGTTCGACTATTTGCGCGATAACATGAAATTCGCGCAAGAAGACCTCGTTCAGCGCCCCTTTAATTTCGCGATCGTCGACGAAGTGGACAGCATTTTGATCGACGAGGCGCGCACGCCGCTGATTATTTCAGGTCCGGCGGAAGACTCTTCCGAGCTTTACACGAAAGTCAACGAAATCATCCCGAAGCTTGATCCTTCCGATTACGAAAAAGACGAGAAAAGCAAGACCGTCGCGCTGACCGAGGCGGGCAACGAAAAGATCGAGCAGCTTCTGGGCGAGGCTGGATTGCTTGCTCCAAATTCCGGCGGCGGACTTTACGATCCCGCCAACGTCATGATCGTGCATCACGTCAATCAGGCTTTGCGCGCGCATAAGATGTTCGCACGCGATGTCGATTACATCGTCAAAAACGACAAAGTCGTTATTATCGACGAATTTACGGGGCGCATGATGGAAGGCCGCCGTTTTTCAGACGGCCTGCACCAAGCTTTGGAGGCCAAAGAGTTCGTCTCGATTCAGCGCGAAAACCAGACGCTGGCTTCCATCACGTTCCAGAATTATTTTCGCCTGTATCCCAAGCTATCGGGCATGACCGGCACGGCGCTTACCGAAGCGGCGGAATTCGCCGAAATTTATAATCTCGACGTCATCGAAATTCCGACCAACGTGCCCGCGATCCGCGACGACATGAACGACGAAGTCTACGGCACGATGGCGGAAAAGAACGAAGCGATCATCAAGCTCATCGAAGAGTGTCGCAAGCGCGGGCAGCCGACGCTCGTCGGCACGGTGTCGATCGAGAAATCGGAAATTTTGTCGGAAGCGCTCAAGAAACGCGGCGTTCTGCATAACGTTCTCAACGCGCGTTTTCATGACCAAGAAGCCGCAATTATCGCGCAGGCGGGCCGCCCGGGCGCCGTGACGATCGCCACCAACATGGCGGGGCGCGGTACGGACATTCAATTGGGCGGCAACTTCGATGCGCGCCTCGCCGAGCTTTCGGCCTCGGGCGCGCCGGATGAAGCCACGGTAGGGGCCTTGCGCAAGGAAATCGACGCGGCGCGCGAAAAAGTGCGCGAAGCAGGCGGCCTGTTCGTCATCGGAACCGAACGCCACGAATCCCGCCGCATCGACAACCAATTGCGGGGGCGTTCAGGGCGTCAGGGCGATCCGGGCGCATCGATGTTTTTCCTGTCGCTCGAGGACGATCTGATGCGTATTTTCGGCGCGCATAACCAGACGCAGGCGATTTTGGCCAAATTGGGGCTGCGCGATGGCGAAAAGATCGCCCATCCCTGGATCACCACGGCTTTGGCGAAGGCGCAGCAAAAGGTCGAGGCGCGCAATTTCGACATCCGCAAAAATCTGCTGAAGTTCGACAATATTATGAACAATCAGCGCAAGGTCATTTATGAGCAGCGCCGCGATATCATGGCGGCAGCGGATATTTCGGACGTCATCGGCGATTTGCGCGAAGAAGTCGTCCACGATTTCGTGATGAAAGCGATCCCGCCGCATTCCTACGTCGAGCAATGGGACGTCGCCGGATTGCAGGAAAGGGTCAAGGACGTTTTATCTCTCGATTTGCCGATCGCGGCATGGGCTGCGGAAAACAATATCGCCGAGGTCGAAATCGAGGAACGCATCAAAAAAGCCGCTGATGAAAAACTAAGGGAAAAAACCGCGATTATCGAAGAAAGCGCGATGCGGCACGCGGAAAAAGCGGCGTTGCTCGGCACGCTCGATCAGGCGTGGAAAGATCATTTGCTCGCGCTCGATCAGTTGCGTCAGGGCATTCATCTGCGCGGGTACGGGCAACGCGACCCCTTAAACGAATATAGCCGCGAGGCGTTCGGTCTCTATCAGCTTATGCTCGTCGACATCAGGGAAGAGGTGACGCGCGCCCTTATGCGCGCCGGCATGCGCTTGCCTTCGATGGAAGAAATTCTGGAGCGCCAGCGGGCCGCCGCGATGACGGAAATAAGCGGGGACGAAGCGGGCGCTGCGATGCCTTTCGGCGGAGCGCCGTTGCCGGAAGGCATGATCGCGCGGCCTTCTTCGGCGCCGCGGCATATAACGGCGCTGCCCGCACATCATGCCGTGTTCGATCAATCCAATCCCGATACGTGGGAGCAGACGCCGCGCAACGCGCCCTGCCCTTGCGGTTCAGGCAAAAAATTCAAGCATTGCCACGGACATAAAGAATAACCAAAGAGACGCTATGTCGCCCGCCTTAAACAACAAGGAAGAATCTAAAAAAGAAGGGATGGTGGGCAAAAGCCGGGTCATCATTGGAAGCTTCACGTTCGGATTTGAATATCTTCTTATCCGGCAATGGGACGAAGGCGCAACGCTCACCATCGGCAAATTTTGTTCCATAGGCGACCGGACATGCGTTTTTCTTGGCGGAAATCATCGCGTTGGCGGAAGCACGGCGTTTCCTTTCGAGCCTCTCTTTCCGGAAAAATTCGGGGGCGCGGCCCGGCGCGCGACAACCAAGGGGGACGTGGTCATTGGAAACGACGTCTGGATCGGAAGCGGGGCAACGATTATGTCCGGCGTCACCGTCGGCGACGGCGCTATTATCGCGGCAAATGCGCATGTGGTGAAAAATGTATCGCCCTATGAAGTCGTCGGGGGAAATCCCGCCAAGCACATGAAATACAGATTTAACGAAGAAATCCGTGACTTGCTGCTGGAATTAAAATGGTGGGATTTGCCGGTCGAGCGCCTCGGGGAAATCGTTGACGATTTATACAGGGAACCCAGCGTTGATTTATTAAAAGGCCTTATTCAAAAATTCAAAAACAGGCCCGCTTAATCAGCCGTTTTTTGAATATAAATTTGATAAAGAGGCGCCGATAGGATTTGCAGTTTACGGATGTTCAGATTGATGAAGGCGTCGATGGCAGGCTTGGGACAGCGTAAAATATCTTTGCCGTAGGGAAATTCTTTCGTCCAAAGATAATCGTCAAACGCCATAATTCCGCCTATCCTCAGCAACTTGAACCCTAGCACGGCGTCGCACAAGACTTCGGACGCTTCGTGCGATCCGTCGATATAGATAAAGTCGAAATAGTCCTTTTTGTTCTCGCTTAAAAGCCGTGAAAGGCAATTATCCGAAAGCCCCCGATGCACGACGACGTTGATTTTGTTCGGCGACGCTTCCGTGGCAAGTTTTATGTTGTGTTTAAACCGCGCTTCGATCGCCCTTTCGTCCTCTTCGCTGACAAGGCGCACGAGGCCTCCGCTCCACGTGTCGACACAATGGATCTCGAGATCGGTTTCCGCGCCGCACTTCTCTATGAGGTAACAGGCGCTCGCGCCTTCATATGACCCTACTTCGAGGATTTTTGTCGGCTTGATAAGCGGAACGACCTTGTCCCACACTTTTTTTGCGATGGTGTCGAACCAATCGTTTGTAAATTGATATTCGTTCATGAAGATTTGTTTTCCGCGCGCAAGGGGCCCGCAAAACTATACGTTGCCCGGCGCTTTAAGTATAGGGTTTATGAGGAGCCCTTCCGTCCGCGTTCTTTTTTTGGCTTGCGTTGGGCGCCCGTCTCTGGCGCCAGAATGCTGCGGTTAAAAAGGAAGATGTTTTCTCCCCTATACACAAAATCGAAGTCATAACGGGCGACGGCGCGCAGGAAGCTCCTCGACGACCCCGAAAACGGAAGCAGCCAGTCGTGCAGTTCGATGATGATGAGCGGAAATTTATTCATCCACGACGTATCTCCGTCGAACAAACGGCTTTCCCCGCCTTCGATATCGACTTTGAATATAAGCGGCGTCGTATGGGCAACTTTGGGGTGAGAAAGGATCGTCTGCGGCGAAATACCAGGAACAATTATTCTCTTTTCAGGCGGAATTTCTTCTACGCTCGCCGTCCTAAAACCCCAATCCGACAGCCCTGGGTCCACAAGGGCAAGATCGCCGTCGCAATCGGAAATGGCTCCGTGAAAGTTAATTTTGTTGGGATAGCTTGCCGTATTTGTTTCCAAAAGCCGTCCGTTTTCCTTCTCTGGCTCTATGGAAAAAACGAAAGAATTGTCGAACATGTTTAAAAAATAGACGACGGACGCGCCGATGTTCGCCCCCGCGTCTACAATCAACGATGGCCGTTTTTTGCTTTGTTCGACATGATATTCCCAGAGTTTCTTTCCCTGTGTCCATCCGACAATATTGTAGTTCTGGTTCTTAAAAATCTGGCTGATAACGCCTTTATCGCTGATGGAATCGGCGCGGTATGCAAACTCGCTTTTTTTATTGCTGATCGAGAGTTTTAGAACGGAAAGCTTCATGCCTTTTGCTCGCTTCGTTTCCCTAACGGCGCCTGAGCCGCGCTGGAAATATCTTGCTCCGAGCCACAGGGTTCTGGCAATCAAATAAGATATTGTTTGTTGCCGCTTGCCTAAAGCAAAAGAATAGCGGTAAAATTTACCCCTCTTTTGATTAACTTTGTGAAAAACATGCGTTCCCCGCCTAAAACGGAGTTTTTTTGACCTCTTCTCGGAATTATCCTCGCGCCGCTTTTTTAGCCTCGGTCGTATTTGCCGGCTGGCCCCTTAGTGATGCGCTTATGAAGATTGCGCAAGACGCGGGTGTCTCGCAGGGGGAGATCCTGATGATCTTCGGCCTTGGCAGCATGGCGACTATTTTCCTCCTGTCGGTTTTTCGTGGAAGGCTTGGCGATTTGCGCCCACATAATAAGAAGGGTCTCGTCGTGCTGGGCCTATGCCAGTTGGTGGGCTTTATTTTCTGGATGTTGGCGCTTCCCCGCTTGCCTTTGGCCAACATGTATATCGTTTCTTTTTTAACGCCGATGGCTGTAGCCTGCCTGGCTGCCGTTTTTTTAAAGGAATCCCTAGGCTGGAACCGCGCGTTTGTGATTGCCGCGGGATTCGCGGGCGTCGTCGTTGCGGTCAATCCTTCGAATCTTTTTCAGCACATAGATTCGGGTCTTCCATACCTTTTTCTTTTCGGCAATATGGCGGGATCGTCGATTCAGATGTTCTTGCTTCGGGTCGTGGCGGATAAGGAAAGAAGCGAATGCGTGGCGTTTTATCCGCGCGTTTTTTTGACCCTCGGTGGTTTTGTTTTTTGTTTGGTAACGGGATTTACGGCCATAACGCCTTGGATTTTTTTCGTTCTTTGCGTTTCGGGGGCTCTTGGCGGCATTGGATGGAACCTGCTCGCCCAAGCGTATAGGCATGCCCCGGCGGCAGCTGTCGCGCCCTTCCAGTATTCGCAAATGATCTGGGGCGCATTGTTCGGCTATTTGGTTTGGAACGACGTGCCAAACGCTTATTTGCTCTGCGGATCGGCGATCATCATCGCCTCGGGCGTAACCCTGATCCGCCACGAGCGCCGCATCAGCCGCACGATGCCGCGCTTGGATTAAAGGGATTTCGTCAATTCCGGCACGATTGTGAATAGATCGCCGACAATCCCGTAATCCGCAACGGCGAAAATCGGCGCATCGGGGTCTTTGTTGATCGCGACGATTGTTTTGCTGTCCTTCATTCCCGCGAGATGCTGAATAACGCCCGAAAGGCCAATCGCGATATAAAGGTCTGGCGCCACAATCTTCCCCGTTTGCCCGACCTGACAGTCGTTCGAGATAAACCCCCCATCGACCGCCGAGCGCGTTGCGCCGACGGCAGCGCCCAGTTTGTCGGCCAGCGGTTCGATCACATTTTTGAAATTCTCGGCAGACCCGACGCCCCTGCCGCCGGAAACGACGATTTTTGCCGCCGTCAGTTCGGGGCGCGCGCCTTGTGTCATCTCGGCGCTTATATAGTGCGAAAGACCGGCGTCTCCGGCCCCTTCGATAATTTTAATTGGCGACAGACCCCCGATGGCCGCTTGGTCAAACGCCGTTGTGCGCACGGTGATGAATTTGATCTTATCCAAGGACTTCACGGTTGCCACAGCAGCGCCTGCATAAATCGGGCGAAGGAAAGTATCCGCGCTTTCGATGCCGATGATGTCGGATATCTGCGCCACGCCGCATAGCCCCGCCGCGCGAGGAAGAACGTTTTTCCCGAAGCCCGTCGCGGGCGCAAGAATATGCGAATAGGCAGCCGCTATTTTTGCGATCAGCGCCGCGACGTTTTCCGCCAAAAAGTTAGCATACACTGCGTCGTCGGCCCGCAAAACTTCGCTGACGCCCGCTACTTTACTGGCTTCAGTCGCCGCCCCCGAGCAACAAAACCCCGCCACCAGCACGGTAACGGGCTGCCTTAGCTTTGTCGCCGCCGCGATCGCGCTTAAAGTCGCGGATTTTAGGTTTTTATGATCGTGGTCGGCAATGACGAGGGTTGGCATCTTTGCGTCCTTTTCGAAAGGGGAAGGCCAAGTTCAATAAGTTCGCTTCTCAGGGCTTCGGGCGTCGTGAAAAGAAGCGCCGTGAATCCAAATTCGGCAGCGGCGTCCACGTTTTTCTGCTTGTCATCGACAAAGAATGTGTGCAGAGGATCCGCTCCCGTGCGTTCGATTAAAATTTCGAAGATCTTCGGGTTCGGTTTTGTCACGCCCTCACTACTGGACACAACGATATCTTCAAACAAGGAAAGAAACGGGAACCGTCCTTTGGGCGGAGGCCAAGACCCTTTGGGCCAGTTGGTTATCCCATAATTTTTTATGCCTGCGCCGCACAATTCGGTCAAGATATCGACTGCCCCCTGTATGGGGCCCCTGTTCATCTCGTCGTAACGTTCGCCCCATGCCCTGATGAGAGATTGCATTCGGGGATCGTTTGCATATCTCGGAAGAAGTTTTTGCGCGTTTTCCTCGAAAGAAACGCCTGCATCGTGAAGATAATGCCAGTCGAGCGTGCACACCTGCGTCAGAAAGAAATGCCGCTCCTTTTCGTCGGGAATCATCTTGCGATAAAGATACTCCGCATTCCAATCGATCAGAACGCCGCCAAAATCCCACGCGCCTCTGGTAATCGGTTTTGCTCTCATCGGATTACTTTCGCTTCATTCCTGAGTTTATCCACAAGCGTCGCGACATCGGGAACTTTTATGCCGCCTTTGCGCGCAACCGGCGGGGCGATTTTCAGTATTTGGATCGTCGGCGTCAAATCGACGCCTAAATCCTTTGCCGCAATCGTTTCTATCGGCTTTTTCCTGGCCTTCATAATATTGGGCAAAGAGGCAAATCGGGGCGTATTCAGGCGCAAGTCGGCGGTAACTACCGCCGGAAGCTTGATCGAGATCGTTTCGCGGCCTCCGTCGATCTCGCGCGTGATTTTGGCTTTTCCGCCGCCGCCTATATCTTTTTCGATTTCGATGCCGGAAGCGACCGTTCCCTGCGCCCACCCCAAAAGCGCCGCCAGCAAAGCTCCGGTTTGGGCGCCCTCCTGATCGATTGCCTGTTTGCCCATAAGGACAAGATCGGGCTTTTCCTTTTCGACGATGCTTTTAAGCGCCCGCGCAACGCCCAGAGATTGAACGTCGGTATCGACGGGAACATGGATAGCGCGGTCGATGCCCATCGCCAGCGCGGCGCGCAGCGTTTCCTGCGCCGCAGCGGGGCCAAGGGTTATGGCGACGGTTTCGGTAGCCACGCCTTTTTCTTTCAACCTGACGGCTTCCTCGACCGCCGTTTCGTCAAAAGGGTTCATCGTCCTTTTGGCGTTCGCGGTTTCGACGCCGCTGTGATCCGCCTTAATGCGGATTGTCACGTTGGCGTCGATAACACGTTTGACGGTGACGAGGATTTTCATGGCACAGGCCCCCTCGCGGCATTGTTTGCAATAAACCTATGCCGGTTTTTTCTGCAAATCTTCGCCCGTAGCCTGATCGACCGCCTTCATCGATAACTTGACCTTGCCGCGATCGTCTACGCCCAAAACCTTAACGCGGACTTCGTCGCCGACTTTAAGAAAATCGGAAACGCGATCGATGCGTTGCGGCTTGATCTCCGAGATGTGGACCAGTCCGTCTTTCGCGCCGAGGAAGTTCACGAAAGCGCCGAAATCGACGATTTTGACGACCTTGCCGACATAAATCGCGCCGATTTCGGGTTCCGCGACAATGCCCTTGATCCACGCGATCGCGGCATCTGCGGCTTTCTGGTCGACGGCGGCGACTTTGATCGTGCCGTCGTCCTCGATATCGACTTTGGCTCCGGTGATTTCGCAAATTTCGCGAATGACCTTGCCGCCCGTACCGATGACTTCGCGGATTTTATCCTTGGGAACCGTAAAGGTGGTGATGCGCGGCGCGTTTTGATTGACGCCGTCGCGCGCCGTGTTAAGCGCCTTGGCCATCTCGCCTAGGATATGCAACCGCCCCGCCTTGGCTTGATCGAGCGCCGTGCGCATGATCTCGGGCGTAATCGAGGTGATTTTGATATCCATTTGAAGCGCCGTGACGCCTTTTTCCGTTCCCGCGACCTTGAAATCCATGTCGCCGAGATGATCCTCGTCGCCAAGAATGTCGGTTAAAACGGCGACTCCCCATGCTTCCTTGATAAGCCCCATCGCAATGCCTGCGATCGGCGCAGGCATCGGAACCCCGGCGTCCATCAGGGACAATGAAGAGCCGCATACGGTCGCCATCGAACTGGAGCCGTTGGATTCTGTGATTTCAGACACCACGCGAATGGTGTACGGGAACTTGTCTTTCGGCGGAAGCAACGGGTGAACCGCGCGCCACGCCAGCTTGCCGTGGCCGATTTCGCGGCGTCCGGGGCTTCCCATGCGCCCTGTTTCGCCGACCGAGTACGGAGGGAAGTTGTAGTGCAGCATGAAAGGTTCGCGGTATTCGCCCGCCAGGGCGTCGATGATCTGTTCGTCCTGCCCCGTGCCGAGCGTAGTTACGACGAGCGCCTGCGTCTCGCCTCGCGTGAACAGGGCAGAGCCGTGAGCGCGCGGAAGAATGCCGACTTCGCAAACGATGGGACGCACCGTTTGGGTGTCACGTCCGTCGATGCGCTTGCCGGTATTGAGAATCATCGCGCGCACATAGTCGTATTTCATCTGCTCGATGCATTCGGAAACATGTTTTGCCGAATACTGCTCGGGCGGAATTTGCAATAGCGCTTTTTCCTCGGCCGCGCCCAGCTTCGCGTAACGCGCCTGTTTGGCGGTTTCGCTATAGCCAGCAGCGATATCCGCGCCGATCAGGCCCTGAAGAAGCGTTTGCAGCGCTTTTTTATCGTATGCAGGCGGGGGCAGTTCGCGGGGTTCTTTGGCCGCCATTTCCGCCAGCGAGATGATCAGATCGATCACGGGTTGGAAATTGGCGTGGCCGAAGGTCACGGCATCCAACATGACCGTTTCCGGCAATTGCTGCGCTTCGGACTCGACCATAAGAACGCCTAATTTGGTTCCCGCAACGACGAGATCGAGCTGCGAGCCGATTTGATCGGCGGGCGTCGGGTTCAGCAGGAATTTGCCTTCCTTGTACCCGACGCGCGCCGCGCCGATGGGCCCGAGGAAAGGAATGCCGGAAATCGTCAGGGCGGCAGAGCAGCCGATCATCGCGACGACATCGGGATCGTTTTCCAGATCGTGGCTAAGGACGGTCGCGATGACCTGCGTATCGCACAGATAGCCTTCAGGAAACAGGGGGCGTATCGGACGGTCGATCAAGCGGCTGACTAGCGTTTCCTTTTCGGACGGGCGTCCTTCGCGTTTAAAAAATCCGCCGGGAATTTTACCCGCCGCGAACGCTTTTTCCTGATAATTGACCGTGAGGGGGAAGAAATCCTGCCCCTCTTTTGGCTTTTGCCCTCCGACAACCGTGCATAAAACCGTCGTGCCGCCATAGGTGGCCAAAACGGCGCCGTCGGCCTGACGCGCCACGCGACCGGTTTCGAGGGTCAGCGTTCTGCCGCCCCATTCCATTTCTTTACGATAAACGTTGAACATCTTGATGTCCTCTTTCTTCTTTTGGAAGGCTCGCGCGCTTCCGGTGAATCCCGTTTTGCCCTATGCAAAACGGCCTTTCATGCTGCTAACCGCTTCATGAATCCTATGCGTTGGTGTCCGGGGATGAAATTCTCGAACGTAACGAATTTTTGATAGCCGAGCTTCTCGAAAAAACCGGGCGCTTCAAAATCCTGCGTCCAAAGATATACGGAGTGGCTGCCTTTGTTTCGCGCCTCAATTTCGGTCTGTTTCATTAAAAGACGGCCAAACCCCTGCCCGCGCATTTTTTCGCTAACCCAAAGCAATTCGATATACGCCCATCCGGGATGCGCATACACCAATGATCCGGCCTTAACAACTTGGTCGGCCGTGCAAACGAAAATGCCGAAGGTCCTGCCGCTTCTGTCTCCCGCAGGCCAATCTGCGGGACGAACGGAAAGCACGGCCTCGCGCAAGGGGTCGCAAAAGGATTTGTCTGGGTTATCGAGAACGATCAAGGCGAGGGCCTATTATTTGCGCAAGCCCAGATCGCCGATCAGTTTTTCATAAACGGCGGGCTTGGTTTTCTTGAGATAATCCAGCTGGCGGCGGCGGTTGCTGACGAGCTTCAAAAGGCCGCGGCGCGAATGATGGTCTTTCACGTGCTTTTCGAAATGTTCGGTCAGATGGTTGATGCGGTCGGTTAAAATCGCGATTTGAACTTCGGGCGAGCCTGTATCGTTTTTTCCGCGAGCGTGCTTGGTAATGACTTCTTTCTTGTGTTCGGCTGCAATCGACATCGTGTTCTCCTTGTTTAAAGTTTAAATTATGCAGCCACCAGGATGTCGTCCAGTTGCGCCGCAAGATGGGCGCTCTTATGCACAAAACCGGAGGATTTTACCAGAAGATTCTGCTTTAGCGGGCTTTAGGCGTATTTAACCCCCTTCCGCAGCTTGCAAAAAATGCCGCGCCCGCTTATTGTTTCTCTATGATTTTAGGATGGTATCACTGGGCGATTTTAGGCCTTGTTTTGGTTGCGTCGGAGCTTCTGGTTCCGGCTTTCGTTTTGGTCTGGTTCGGATTAGGCGGCCTTGTCGTCGCCCTTCTTCTGGTTTTGTTTCCTTCGGCCAGTTTTGTTGCGCAATTATTGGTCTGGCTTGCGGCTTCGGTGGCTCTTGTTCTTCTGTGGTTCAGGGTTTTCAAGCCGCATTATCTTAAAACGACATCGGGCCGCTCTTCGGCGGAAGCTTTGGGCGAAGTCGGTCTTTTGATTAACGATATCGAACCCTTCGGAAAAGCCAAAGTCCGTTTTCAAACGCCCCTGCTCGGCGCAGACGTCTGGGAGTGCGTGGCGGACGAGAAAATAGCGGCGGGCAGCCGCGTTAAGGTTGTCAGCGTCGAAGGCAGCCTTTTGAAAATTACAAACAGCCTACAGGAGAAACGCTCATGACCGGCGGACAGTTTTTCACCATCCTTCTCGTCTTTTTCGCGATCATTACGGTTATGCGCGGCGTGCGCATCGTGCCGCAAGGCGAGGAATGGGTCGTGGAGCGTCTGGGCAAATACTTTGGCACGTTCATGCCGGGGCTGAACTTCATGATCCCGTACCTCGACCGCGTGGCAAGCCGCGTCGTCACCAAAGACATCATGCTCGACGTGCCGCAGCAGGAAGTCATCACGAAAGATAACGCGCTTCTGATTGTCAACGCGATTGCTTTTGTCAAAGTCACGAATCCGGTCAAAGCCGTTTACGGCATCGTGAATTTCGCCGACGGCATCCGCAATCTGATCATGACCGCGCTGCGCTCGATCGTCGGCGAGATGGAACTTGATGTCGCTTTGTCCTCGCGCGATAAAATCAAGGCGCGTTTGCGCGAAAGCATCGCCGAAGAGGTCATGGATTGGGGTTTAACCGTTAAGTCCGTCGAAATTCAGGACATCAAGCCTTCGGCTTCGATGCAAAAAGCGATGGAGCTGCAGGCGGCATCGGAGCGCCAACGCAAGGCCACGGTCATTCAGGCGGAAGGCGACAAGCAATCGGTGATTTTGCAAGCCGAGGGACGGCTCGAATCCGCGCGCCGCGACGCCGAAGCCCGCGTGATGCTGGCGACGGCGTCCTCCGAAGCGATTAAGCGCGTGACCGAAACGATTGGCGATAAAGAAGCGCCGATGGCCTATCTGCTCGGCGAAAAATACATCGCAATGCTGGAAAAAATGGCCGCTTCGGCCAACGGCAAATTTATTCTCATCCCCGCCGATATCCAAGACACCGTGCGCGGGCTGTTGAGCCGAGGAAAATGAGGCATTATTGGTGCGCGCGGTCCAAATCATCCTTGTTGCTTTTGTTTCGTGTCTTTTTGGGATCCGGCTTTGGTTTAAGGGGCGACACAATGCCCGCGGGTCCGCCACAGAAAGAGCCGTCGTCGCAACCGAAAGGGCTTTCCCTGAAGAGCTTCGAGCTCCGCCGCCTCGTCAAACCAAGCCGAAAACAGGGTTCTTGCTAATCTTTTCTCTGTATATTGCGGGAGAGCTTTTGTTCGGCGTGGGTTTTTTCGTAAGCACTTATGAGCAACAGATATTCCGAATTCTGGGAAAACAGACGGAGGGAATCATTGTCGGGTTACAGACGCGGGCGACGAACGGAAGCCCTCCCTATACATTTTATTCTGTTGATTATACCTATTCCCCTGTCGGGTCTTCCGCGAACGCCGATGGGGGTAAGCCCCTGTACCATGAGGCCGCTGTTTCCGGTTCCGATTATTCAAAACTAAAAGTCGGACAAAAAATTCTCGTCTTTTATGCCTCCGGCGATCCGACAAGAGCGGAGCTTTTATTTGATCCTCCGCAAGGGAAACAGCCTGATTCCGCGCGGTTCGTTCCCTATATGATCGCACTCTTGATGTTTGCCGTCCTTCTGATCCCCCTACGAAGCGCCCTCCGATATTTTAAAGAAAAGGCTCTGCTCGTCCGAGGACGGCGCGCACAAGCTTTTGATGTTGAGAAAAAAGCGTGGTCTTGTCGCCGAGTTCACTATGTTAATCTGATCTATAAATTCCGTGATGATTCTGGCGCTATCATACGGGGAGCCAGTTTAGAAATGCCAGCCGATCTATTTATCGGACGTGAGGATTTTTTTACCGTTTTGTACGATCCTAACAATAGTTCGAAAAATTCTATCTATCCCTTCAAAAACGCCCAAATTGCAGATTTGTGACTACGCGCCCGTCCCCGTAGATCCAAACCCGCCCGCGCCTCGCGCCGTTTCCGGTAATTTTTCGACTTCTTCCCACGCGACGCGGCTATAGGGGGCCACAACCATCTGTGCAATGCGCATCCCGCGCGCCACGGTGAATGTCTCCTCTCCTAAATTAGCAAGAATAACCTGAATCTCGCCTCTGTAATCGGCGTCGATCGTCCCGGGACTATTCAAAACCGTCACGCCGTTTTTAAGCGCGAGGCCGGAGCGCGGGCGCACTTGCGCTTCATATCCTTCGGGCAACGCTATCGAAATCCCCGTTGGAATTAATTTCCTTTCGCCCGGGACCAACACGACATCCGTCGAAACGGCAGCGCATAAATCCATTCCTGCGGCGTGTTCGGTCGCATACGCGGGGAGCGTCATATTTTCGGCGTGGGGAAGTTTGGCAACGGAAACGGCAACGGAAGGCATGAGGCTCCTTGGCAAAAACAGACGCTTTTCTGGAAATGTTTGTTTTAACGCGCGAACACAATTAAGCAAGCCAGATCGTCTAATTTAGCGCGCGTTAAACGACGCGGAGCGCGGGGAAGCGCGTTTCTTCCTTCACGAGGGGAACCACGACATCCATGCCGCAAGCAAAAAACAGGGCGCGGGGCTGGCCTTTTAATCCCTTGATCAAAACGGAACCGCCGGCAGCGTACATTTTGCTCGCGATCGTCAAAAAGGCGCGCAGGCCCGAACTCGTCATATAGCTGAGCAAGGAACAGTTTAAAATCATCGAGCGGGCGCCGCTTTCAATGCACAAAACAGCGTCTTCTTCAAGGTCGGGCGCGTTCGTGCCGCTGAGATACCTGTCCGTATCCATAATCTCGGGTTCCGTAACAAGTTGCGGAGCTTTGTCGACGGCTTGTTGCATACCTGTCCCCCTTTTATCACTCTTTTAATGTTACCTCTTTTTCTTGCGTCAATCAACGGGAACTTGCCTTAAGGGGGGCTTGTTTTAACTACGAATTCGCCAATTTCAGCGCTTCTGCGGCCTCCAGCGTGCCGTTGTAAAGCGCGCGGCCCAGAAGCAGCCCCGCAATGCCGGCTTTGCATTGGGACTTCACTTCGGCCAAATCCCGCAACGAGTGCACGCCCCCCGCCGCGATAACGGGGATCGTCAGAGCGAAAGCAAGATCGATCGTCGTTTCCAAATCGACTTCGCTGAGCGCCCCGTCCAAATTGATGTCGGCATAAATCACTTTCGCAACGCCTGCGCTTTCCACCTGCAGGGCAAGGTCAAGCGCCTTAAGAGAGGTCGTGTTCGTCCAGCCCGTTTGCGTGACGAACCCCCCGATAGAATCTATTTTCACGGCGATTTTGCCCGGAAATTTCGCGGCGGCTTCGCGCACAAGCCCCGGATTTTTCAGGGCGGCTGACGCCAGAACGATGCACGCCGCGCCCTTTTCCGCCCAATAGTCGACGGCGCGCATTGAATGAATGCCGCCTGAAATCTGCACGGGGATTTTTACCGTTCTTATGATTTCCTTAATGCACCCCCTGTTGACAGAAGATTCGGAAAAAGCCGCGTCTAAATCGACCAGATGCAGCCAGGGGAATCCGACGGCTTCAAAGGCTGCCGCGCGCTCGACGGGGTGCGGATGTATGATTTCCGCTTCCTGAAAATCATTGCTGCTGTGCGGCAGGTAAGCGCCCGCGCCGCCTTTAATGTGGAGGGAAGGATAAAGAGTCAGCATTCCGCTTTCGAGGGCCAGCGTTCAGGGACAAGGGGTGCTACCATAAAAGATCGGCGAGAGAAAGATGCTCTTGTTTCTTGAAAAAAGCGTCTTATCTATTTCTTTGTTCTCACCCCTCACCCAAGGCGTCGCCCATGACCGATCAACCCCCTCCTCCTTGGCACGGCACAACTATTCTCGCCGTGCGCAAGGGAACCAAAGTCGTCATCGCGGGTGATGGCCAAGTTTCAATGGGCGCAACAATCGTCAAAGGCAACGCGCGAAAAGTTCGCCGATTGAAATCCGGCGGGGCAAACGACGTTATCGGCGGGTTTGCGGGCGCGACCGCCGACGCTTTCGCGCTTTTCGAGCGCCTCGAAGCCAAGCTCGAAAAACATCCGGGCCAGTTGATGCGCGCCTGCGTCGAACTGGCCAAGGATTGGCGCACCGACCGTTATTTGCGGCACTTGGAGGCCATGATGGCCGTAGCGGACGCCTCGACAAGCCTTATTCTCTCCGGCAACGGCGACGTTTTGGAGCCCGAAGATGGCTTGATCGGCATTGGGTCCGGGGGCCCCTATGCTTTGGCTGCGGCGCGCGCTCTCTACGACATCGACGCGCTCGATGCCGAGGCTATCGCGCGAAAGGCGCTTGGCATAGCGGCGGGTATTTGCGTTTACACCAACACCAACGTAACGTTAGAAAGCATAGAAATTTAATGAAACATCTGTCTCCTAAAGAAATCACGGCCGAACTCGATCGCTATATCGTCGGCCAGCACGACGCCAAGCGCGCCGTCGCGATTGCTTTGCGCAACCGCTGGCGCCGCCAGCAATTGCCCGAGGGCCTGCGCGAAGAAGTCGTGCCGAAAAACATTTTGATGATCGGCCCGACCGGCGTCGGCAAAACGGAGATCGCCCGCCGTCTGGCCAGACTGGCGCAAGCGCCCTTCTTCAAGGTCGAGGCGACCAAATTCACCGAGGTCGGCTACGTCGGCCGCGATGTCGAGCAAATCGTCCGCGACCTCGTCGAGGTCGCGATCAAAATGGTGCGCACGCGCATGGGAAAAACCGTCGATCCGCGCGCCGAAAAGGCGGCGCAGGAGCGCGCGATCGACGCTCTTGTGGGAGAAAGCGCGACGCCCGAAACCAGGACGAAATTCCGCCATATGCTTGAGGGCGGCGAACTGAACGATCGCGAAATCGAAATTCAGGTTCAGGACACGGGAGCCGCTGGACTGCCCATGTTCGACGTTCCGGGACTGCCCGGCGCGCAGATGGGCATGATTAACCTCGGCGATATGTTCGGCAAAATGGGCGGGCCTCGAACGAAAACGCGGAAACTGCCGGTATCCGAAGCGCTTAAGGTTTTACACGACGAAGAGGCCGACAAACTTTTGGATATGGATAAGGTGGTCGAAATCGCAGTAGATGAGGTTGAGCAAAACGGCATCGTTTTTTTGGATGAGATCGACAAAATCGCGGCGCGTTCCGAAAATTTCCGCGGCGGCAGCGACGTCAGCCGCGAGGGCGTGCAGCGCGATTTGCTGCCGCTTATCGAAGGCACGACGGTTTCGACAAAATACGGAACGGTACGCACGGATCATATTCTTTTCATCGCGTCCGGCGCGTTTCATCTCGCTAAACCTTCCGATTTGCTGCCGGAACTGCAAGGCCGCCTGCCCATCCGCGTCGAGCTCAGGCCCCTGACGCGCGAAGATTTCCGGCGCATCCTGACTGAGCCCGAATACAGCCTTATCAAGCAATACAAGGCGCTGATGGAAACCGAAAAGGTCGCGCTCGATTTTACCGAAGAAGCGATCGACGAACTGGCGCGCCTCGCAGCCGAGGTCAACAATAGTGTCGAAAACATCGGTGCAAGGCGCTTGCACACTCTTTTAGAAAGGCTGCTTGAAGATATTAGTTTCGAAGCCAGCGACAGCCCCGGGGCGAAGATGAACATCGACGGCGCTTACGTTCGGGAACACTTAAACGATTTTGCCCAGAATATCGATTTATCTAAATTCATTTTATAAGGATGGGTTATCGCTTTTCTCCCGCCGCGTTAACCAAACTTGCCGTTTTTAAGCAATTTATTACCATTTTATTTGAACTTATTGCTTTCATCGTGTACTCTTCTTATTAGAGTTTAGGTCGTTTTTCAGAGATGGGGTTTGTTGTGAGGGTTCTTATCAATCTTCCCGGCGGATATGGCGCCGATCCAGACGTAGCGGCGGATGTTCTGCATTTCGGGTATAGCCCCGCGCGTTCTCCTGCTGGAGCCCAAAGTTTTTGGGACAAGTTTAATCAAGAAATTACCCTTGTTCCCGCCAAAAACGGCGCGGTTCCTAGCTTCCTCGAAGGATTGAACGGCGGGCGGATTTTGGGCAAGGGAAATTGCGCCGGGCGTCACGCGCTTAGCGTTGGCAAAACGGAGTTTGCTTGGCTTGCGCTTAAAGAGCAGTGGGACAAAAACGGCAACAGCAGAATTGGCGGTCAGTCCGTCCAACGCGATCGTCCCGCCACGGATTTTACGAGTTACATCCCGCTTGTTCCGACGGCCTCTTGATTTTTCGCAGAGCACCGTCTTTAATTTATAGCGTTCGTTCGCGCGCTTTTCGTTGCACAGTTGCAACGTTCAAAAACATTAAATTATTCATATGGATATCTGTTTTTCTTTTCGTTCCGCAACCAAAATAAAAAAACAATATATTCTGGAACATTTGGCGAACTTTGGGTTGACTTGCCTGCCTTCTTTTGACTAGTTTGGCCCTGCCTAGAGTAGAGGAGACGGCGCGCGGACCTCCCGCTGCCGTCTTGGGCGTTGGTCGCCGGAGCAAACTTCCGATCGCAATATCGGAAACCCGCTCCGGCTCCGATGCGCTCCGGTTCTTTTGCTCCCCTACCCCCTTCTTGTTTGGCTCTCTTTCAAAATATCGCGCGCGATCGGCGCCGCTTCATGCGCGCCGCTTCCTCCGTGTTCAACGACGACGGCGACGGCAAAACGCGGCGCATCGACGGGCGCATAGCCGACAAATAACGCGTGATCGCGCTCCTTCCACGGCAGAGACTCGTTTTTGGAAACCCCCTCTTCATGCTCGGCTTCGCTGATGTGGCGCACTTGCGCGGAGCCTGTTTTTCCCGCCATTTCCATGCCTTTTTCCATGATGCGCGCGGCATAGGCCGTGCCGTTAGGGGCGTTGACCACATTAAACATTCCCTCCCGCACGATGGCTAGGTGTTTGGGGTCGAGTCCCATGGACGGCCAAACCTTCGGCGCGACAAGTTGATTTCCGATTTTTTGCGCTACGTGCGGTTTGACGGCAAAGCCATTATTGGCGATCCGCGCCGCCATGATCGCGAGCTGAAGCGGCGATGCCAGCAAGAATCCCTGCCCGATGGCGGCGACCAACGTTTCTCCTTGCTGCCACTCCTGATGCCGCGCGGCTTTTTTCCAAGAGCGGCTCGGCACAAAGCCGCCGCGCTCATGGGGCAAATCGATGTCGAGTTTTTTGCCCAGGCCAAAACGCTCCGCCATGGCCTGTATTTTGTCGATGCCGACGCGGCGGCCAAGGTCGTAAAAGTAGGTATCGCACGAGCCGGCAATAGCTTCGATCATGTTAACGTGGCCGTGGCCGCCTTTTTTCCAGCAATGGAATATATGCTCGCCGAGTTCGTAATAGCCCGGGCAAAAAACGTGCGCGTTCGGATCGACGATGTCGGCGTCCAGCGCCGCCATTGCCGTGATGGGCTTAAACGCGGAGCCCGGCGCATAAACGCCGCCGATGGCTTTGTTAAGAAGCGGGGAATGAATGTCGTCGTTGAGAGAATCCCAATCGTCCCGGCTTATCCCGAAAGTAAAAAGATTCGGATCGAAGCTCGGATGGGAAGCCATAGCCAGAACCTCGCCCGTCGCGATATCGAGAACGACGGCGGACGCGCCCTCTTCGCGCGCGATCCGTTGTTGCGTAAATTGTTGCAGGCCGATATCGAGCGCGAGGGTCAAATCCTCTCCTGGCGCCGGATCGTGCCTCATAAGTTCGCGAACGACGCGCCCGCGGGCGTTGACTTCCATTTCGACGTCTCCCGCCTCGCCGCGCATATTCGTTTCGTATTGTTTTTCCACGCCATTCTTGCCGATATGGAATCCGGGAACGTCCAGAACGTCGTCGTCTCCTTCATCATCGTCGATCTCGCTTCGCGATACGGTTCCGACATAGCCGAGGATATGGGCGGTCGTTTCGCCGTAAGGATACGACCGCACTTCGCCCGCGTCGATATCGATGCCGGTGAGCTCGGGGGTGTGGACGGCGATGGCGTCCATTTGGTCGCGCGACAAGTTATCGCGCACTAAAATGGCGTTAAACCCATTGCGCTCCTTCATGTCGCGGTCGATGCGCTTGCGGTCGTTTTCGTCGATATTTATATACGCGCCCAGCTTATCCAGAAGCGCTTTCAGGTCGTTGACTTGTTCGGGCAGCAGGATAGCGCGGAAAGTTTGATCATTCATCGCCAGCGGCACGCCGTAGCGATCAAGGATGCGCCCTCGCGGCGGAAGGATGACTCGCAGATTGATGCGGTTTTCCTCGGCCATTCGGTGATAGTCGCCTCCTTCGATGACCTGCAGATAATACAGGCGTCCGGCAAGAAGCGCGAAGAGCGCCGCCTCCGCGCCGCCGATGAGAACCGCGCGGCGCGTGAAAAGGCGGGATTTTTCCGTGTTGCTCGTCATTCGTTTGAACTCAGAACCGTCCGTTGAAGCTGGATAAAAATCCAACATGGGAGCGGAAAAAGAAGGATGGCCAAAATCGTTTGAACCAAGATGGGGACAGGGGGCGCCGGCTGCCAAGTCAGAAGCCCCATCAGGACCCATTGCGCCAACATCAAAAGCGCGGCGGCCAGGGCAAACCCTAACCACAAAATAAAAAACGAGTGGCCGGCGAAAAGGCCGCGCTGCCGCCAAATGATTTGGTGCGCGACCGTAAACAAAAGGGCTGAAAGCCCCAATGGGCCTCCGTTTATAAAGTCGTTTAAAAGGCCGAGGAAAAAGGCGACGATGGGAGGGAACAAGTCGGGCCTATGTGCCGCCCAATAAAAAAGCGCGATAAACGCGAGCGGCGGCATCACCGGTCCCAGATGGGGCAGCGGCCACGCGCTGACGCCCAGAAGCGCCAAAAACAGCGCCGTAGCCGACGGCATGGCCGCTCTCAATCCCCCGTCAAGCCTTTGCCACCAGGCGTCCATTACTTCTTTTTGCCTTCGGCGCGCAGTTTGGTTTCGATCGGGTTAAAGGCGCCCCCTTCCAAATCGAAATCAACAAGCCGCACGTAAGTCACCCGCCCCAAATCGGCCATTGGCACGACCGCGAAAGAGCCGCGGGACGTTTCCTTTAAAATTCCGATTGGTAAGTTGGGCGGGAATACTCCGCCGTGTCCGGACGTAACGACGTGCGCGCCTTCGCGCACCGAGGCGTCGCGCGCAAGAAAAAGCAGCTTGGGCTGTGAGGAATTATCCCCCGCTAAAATCGCGCGATCTCCGGTTTCGGCGATGGTCACTGGAATGCGGGAGTTTAAATCCGAAATCAGCCAAACGCGCGATGACCACGTTCCGGCTTCGATCACGCGTCCGATCAGGCCTTCGCCGGTTATGGCCGCCATTCCTTCGCGCACGCCGTCCGCTTTTCCGGCAGTGACGATAAGCCCTCGCGTATACGCTCCGCCCGTATCGGCGATAACGCGGGCAGATATATAGGAAAAACGGGGCTCCGTTTTAAAATTCAGCAAGGACCGCAATTCTTGATTTTCTTTTTCCAGCAAGACAACGGCGTTTTGCCATTCAATAAGGTGCGCGTTTTCCTCGCGCAGTCTTCCGTTGTCCGCGCGCAAAGAAGCGAGATCGTGAACGGCGGCGCCCACCCCTTCCACGACAAGGGCCGGTCGCGCGACAATATCGAGAAATGGCGCCAAGACATCCAAAGCGTGGGCACGCAAGGAGGCCGTGGCCTCCGGCTGCGCGCGCGACAAGGCCAGAAGAAAAATAGCCATTCCAATAAAAAGAATAGCCGAGAACCGACGAGAAAATCCGCGCCAGGAAAGCGCGGTTGTCGTGGAATACCATCTTGAAGATGCGGATCGGCGAATGAGCATGGCAATTCTGGGAACGAAGCGGTGTCGCCCTTTTCTTAAACCATACGCCCTGCCCTGCCAACTCCTTATTACGAAAAACGACCAAAGTTTCCGGGTTTTTTATACGCCCGCCTTTTCTCGGCCTTCCCTTTTCTGCGATAAAAGCCGCATGATTTCCGCTGACGATTCTTCGATGGATTTACGCGAAACGTCGATAACGGGACAGCCTATCCGAACGAAAAAGCGCCGCGCCTCCTGTAATTCGGCGCGAACCATTTCCGGGTCCGTGTAGGGCGTATCCGGGCTTTCCTTAAGTAATTTCAACCGATTGCGTCTTATCGCGACAAGGCTTTCGACATCTTTTGTAAATCCGACAATAAGCGGATTTTTTAAGTGAGAAAAATCCGGCATTGTTCGTCCGGAAACAAAAGGGACATTCGCCGCGCGGATGCCTCGCCCGGCCAGATACATACAAGTTGGTGTTTTAGATGTGCGCGATACGCCGAGAATAATGACTTCGGCCTCTTTCAGCTTATCTTCACCGTGTCCGTCATCTTGCGCTACGGCAAAATCCATTGCGTCTATGCGCGCAAAATAATCCTCATCAAGCGCGTGTTGCCGACCCGGATTATGCGCCGGCTCTTTCCCGAATAGAGAAATCATGCCTCTTAAAACGGGCCTCAACACAGAAATACAGGGGATTTCATTCTTATGGCAGAATTCCTCCAGTGCTGTTCTTAAATCCTGATCGACGAATGTATAAAGGACCAGTCCGTAATTATCTTTTATTCCTTCGATAACCGTTTGTAAGAGACGTTGCGATCTAATGAGATTCCAGTGATGTTTTTTAACATCTATGTTTTCGAATTGCGCAAGACATGCTCGCGTCAAAGACTCGATGGTCTCGCCTGTTGAATCGGAAACAAGATGGATATGAAAGGACATATTTAAAGGGACGAAAACGGGGATAAGTCTGTTTTTTCCAAGAAAGTTATTATTTCATACTCTAAACGCATAATTTCCCCAAATTCTATCATCAGCTGGATATTTTTTCTTCCGCCCCTGTGAATTATGAGAATGAAACAGGATATATTCATCCCCGTTATTCACAGAGTTTTCCAGTCTACAGTTAATAAAGGATTAATGAGAAATTATACACAACATCATTTCTTAACCTTTTCCCATCTTTAAATCCTATCCGAGGATTATCTGTGTAAATTTTTCTCGTTTCCTTAATCCCCGTTCTTTCTCTCTCTACAGCTTACTACTATCTTTTTTATTACTTATAAGAATAGAAGAGACAGAACGACACTTCATCTTCTCTTTCATGAAGACATAGACTAGAAAATTTTTCATTTTTTTTCTTCACACCAAAGATACCCTTCTCCCAATTCTTTTGCTAAAAAACAAAAACACCTTCCCTTCCAACGCGCATTATGGTTAATGCTTGTGGCGCAAGGACTTCTTGACTTTATCTTCACGCTTGTTTAAAAAGTTCCTGTTCCGGCGCAGTAATTTTTCGAGCTGCGTCATTTCTCTACCGCCGGAATCTCACCCAAGCTTTGGCGAATATAAGTCCGCGACGTCGGACAATCACCGCCCTCATTTCCAAAACATGCGAAGGATAAAATGACAACGACTAATTTACGCGAACTGAAAGCCAAAACACCGGCCGAACTCTTAGCTATTGCCGAAAAACATAACATTGAAGGCGCAAGCGCTATGCGCAAGCAAGATATGCTTTTTGCTGTTTTAAAAATCATGGGCGAGCAGCCAAACCAGACTATTTCCGGCGAAGGCGTTCTCGAAGTTCTTCCGGACGGCTTCGGCTTTCTACGTTCTCCGGAAGCAAATTATCTTCCTGGCCCGGACGACATCTATGTTTCTCCTTCTCAAGTGCGTAAATTCAATCTCCGCACCGGAGATACCGTGGAAGGTGAAATTCGTTCTCCGAAAGAAGGGGAGCGTTATTTCGCGCTTCTGAAAATTAACGCCATCAATTTCGAGGATCCGGAAAAAACGCGCCACCGCATAGGATTCGATAATTTAACCGCGCTTTATCCAACAAAGCATCTCAAGCTCGAAATGCCGGATCCGACAAAGAAAGAATATACATCGCGCATTATCGATCTCGTCTGTCCGTTAGGTAAAGGCCAGCGCGGCTTGATTGTCGCTCCGCCCCGCACCGGAAAAACGGTCATGATGCAAAATATAGCGCATGCCATTACGACCAACCACCCTGAAGTCTACCTGATCGTTCTCCTTATTGACGAACGGCCGGAAGAAGTTACGGATATGGCTCGATCCGTCAAAGGCGAGGTTATTAGTTCCACGTTCGACGAACCTGCCACGCGCCACGTTCAGGTTGCGGAAATGGTCATCGAAAAGGCCAAGCGCCTTGTGGAACACAAGCGCGACGTCGTTATTTTACTCGACAGCATCACACGATTGGCGCGCGCCTATAATACAGTCGTTCCTTCATCCGGAAAAGTGCTCACGGGCGGCGTTGATGCCAATGCGCTGCAACGCCCGAAACGCTTCTTCGGCGCAGCGCGCAATATCGAAGAGGGGGGGTCGCTGACGATCATCGCAACGGCGCTTATTGACACAGGAAGCCGCATGGACGAAGTGATCTTCGAAGAATTCAAGGGAACGGGTAATTCGGAAATCATTCTGGATCGCAAACTTTCCGATCGCCGCACATTCCCGTCGATCGACATCACAAAATCGGGCACGCGCAAAGAAGAACTTTTGGTCGACAAGGCCACGATCTCGAAAATGTGGGTGTTGCGCCGCGTTCTCATGCCGATGGGCGTCACGGATGCGATGGAATTTTTACTCGATAAGCTTAAATATTCGAAGACTAACGGGGACTTTTTCGACAGCATGGGGCAGGGAACCGGAGGCAACGAAAACGGCGGAGGTTCTCCGCCCGTTCAACGCGCCACCATCGCGCGCCGCACGTCGTCATCGGGTTCAACCAATACGATTTCAAGCGCCGATAAGGATTAGGGAAAGGGTTTCCCTTGGTTATTTGTCGCCGGACTCGATTTTTTTGTCCTCTGGTGCGACGGCTTTTTCGACGCGATTGCGGCCGCCTTTTTTGGCGGCGTAAAGAGCCGTATCGGCGCGCTGGAGCAATTCCTCGATACCGCTGTCTTGCGAGGACAATTGCGCGACGCCAATGCTTACCGTGCAAGAAACGGCGATATGTCCCGCAATGATGGGCTTTTCCTGAATATGCGCCCGCAAACGTTCGGCGACGTCGAAAGCCGCGGACAAAGACGTTTCGGGCAAAACCACCGCAAATTCTTCGCCGCCGATGCGCCCGATGGAATCCGATTGCCGCAGGCTTTCAAGCGCGCGCTTGACGACGCCTTGAATGATCGTGTCCCCCGCAGCATGACCGAACGTGTCGTTGATCGGCTTGAAAAGATCTATATCGATCATCATCGCCGTCAAATCGCGAGAGAAGCGCCGTGCGCGCCGGACCTCCTGTTCGGATAAATTCTGAAAATGTCGGCGGTTGCTGATGCCGGTTAGCGCATCTGTAGAGGCTTGGCGGAAAAGCTCCGCCTCCATTTCTTTGCGTTGGGAAATGTCGTTGAGGGCGACAAGAAAAGCAGGCGCGCCGTTGTAATCGAGAAGAATGGCGGCCAATTCGGCGATAAAAACACGGCCCTGCGAGGTTTTCATGCGAACCTCGACGTCGCGGATATCGGAAACGCTTTTGAAGAGATTATGAAGGTTCAGCCTGTCTTGCGGATCAACATATAAATCGACCGCCTTCATATGAAGAAACTGGCTTGCGCTTTGCTGGAATAACAAACAGCTTTTACGGTTGACGAAAAGAAGCTGTCCGTCCGACCGGCGCGCGATGTAGACGGGATAGGGCAGAATTTCCAACACCGATCGGAGCTTTTGCTCGTTTTTCAAAAGGCTGTATTCAAGCTCGACCTGCCGCGTGATATCGAAAGCCGTCAGCATCATCGCAGGACCGCCCGGCCAATCGACGACGCAAAGCGTCACGGCAACCCAGATTTCCTGCCCGTTTTTGCGGACGCCGCGCGAGCGGCCGATGACGGATTTTTTCATGCCGCGCATCATTTCGTCGTATTCCAACTCGAGACGCGGCCAGAGGTCGTCGGGAACCAACGCGCGCAAAAGCGGCATGGCGAGTATTTCTTCGGCGGTTTCGTATCCGAACAGATCGGCAAAAGCCTTGTTTGCGTAAAGAGGCTTAAAATTGCGATGAACGATGATGCCCTGAACGGAATCGTCAAGCACCGCGCGAAAGTCCGGCGCTTCTTTGGCTTTTCGCCTGCGATCGGCGCGACGGGGATCGCGATGCTGCGATCTTTGTCGGGAAAGGAAAAGTTTCGTCGTCATGAACAAAAGCGCGTAAAACTAAAAGACCCTACCATAAAACAAGGCAACTCAAGAGAAGAAAATATAATTAATTAGCGCGCTTCTTGGCTTGCCGGGCCCGGTTGCGCCGCACCTCTTTAATGCGCGGGGGGCGATGGGGGATCGAGCGGCTCGAAATTCTCGATGACATGCAACGAAGGCTTATGTCGAACGCCCCGTTCCCAGCGCGGGGGTGGTTTGCGTTCGGACAATAGCCGCGCAACTTCAGGCGATTGCGTAAGATCGGAAATTTCTTTTGCAGTGCGGCCGAGATCGCGGGGATCGGTAACCGGCACGCCCGTGATGCCGTTTTCCGCCATCCACACGCCGTAATAAATAAGGCCGATCAGGCAGGACAAGTCGTGAAACAACCCGCCTATGCGCAAAGACAGGGCATGAAACTCGGGGCTTTCCCAGCCCTTCAACAGAGCCACGCGGGTTAAAGCGTGAATAAAATCGTTGCCGAACGCCGAATTGTCCGGTTGGCCGGATGAAGACGAATGAAGCCAAGCCTTCATGGCCTTTTTGTTCTCCAGCAAAATCTCCGCCTGCGGATCGAGCTGCATCGGAAGCCACGAGATTTCATTAAGCCGTTCGGAAATGATATCCATGCCGATCCGTTCGGCGCGCATGTAGGAAAAGCCGTAGGCGTCGCGGGAAAAACCCGTGGGCAGGGGCGCGGCGGCAAGAATCTCCCCCCGCTCACGCGAAAGCTTTTCGCGCGCCAAATCGAATGTCGCTTGCAAATCGTCCAGAGTTAAAAGCCGCCCCATGTTCCTTCCTTCGGAGGGGGATAAATCCACCCCCACGATCCCATTTTACAGAACAACGATAAGGATATTGTTAATTATAGCCTCGAAAACTTTCTTTTCCTCCGTTTCCGTTGCTTTCATTCATAAATTCCACTATTTGTCCGCGATGTTTTCTTTCGATGTCATCGTTATAGGCGCTGGCCACGCGGGATGCGAGGCCGCCGCCGCCGCTGCGCGCCTTGGTGCGCGGACGCTCCTCTTGACTCATAAAATCGAAACCATCGGGGAAATGTCCTGCAATCCCGCCATAGGGGGTTTGGGCAAAGGCCATCTCGTGCGCGAGATCGACGCGCTGGATGGGGTTATGGGGCGCGTAACCGATGCCGCGGGAATCCAGTTTCGCGTTCTCAATCGAAGTCACGGCCCCGCCGTTCGCGGTCCACGCGCGCAAGCCGACCGCAAGCTTTATCGCCAAGCGATGCAAGCCGCGCTTTTCAATCAACAAAATCTCGAAATCCGCGCGGGCGCGGCGGAAGATTTAATCGTTTCCGAAAAAGGCGTCGTCGAAGGCGTTGTTACAGCATCAGGAGAAACCTTTCGCGCGCGGGCCGTCGTTATTACGACAGGAACCTTTCTGCGCGGCCTTATGCACCAAGGAGAAAAGCAAACCCCCGCAGGCCGCGTCGGAGAACCCCCGTCTTGCGGCCTGAGCCCCGCGCTTGAGCGCCTCGGGTTTTCCTTGGGGCGTTTGAAAACGGGAACCCCTGCGCGCCTCGACGCGCGCACGATAAACTGGGGTGGCATGGAAATGCAGCGAGGCGACGATCCTCCGGAACCGTTTTCGTCGCTCACGATCACTTTGCCCAATCGGCAAATCGCCTGCGGCATCACGCACACGACCGACAAAACGCTGGAAATTATCCGGGCGAATCTGCATCGCGCACCGATGTATTCCGGACAAATCAAGAGCGCGGGCCCGCGTTACTGCCCTTCGATCGAGGACAAAGTCGTGCGGTTCGCCGACAAGAGTCGGCATCAGATTTTTTTGGAGCCCGAAGGGCTCGACGACGATACGGTTTATCCGAACGGGATTTCGACATCGTTGCCTTGCGAGGTTCAGGACGAATTCATTCATTCGATCAAAGGCTTGGAGGGCGTCAAAATCATTCGTTACGGTTATGCAATAGAATATGATTTTTGCGATCCTCGTGAATTAAGCGCGACGTTGGAAACAAAGCGCGTTCAAGGGCTTTATTTTGCCGGACAAATCAACGGCACGACGGGATACGAAGAAGCGGCCGCGCAAGGAATAATGGCGGGGCTTAACGCAGCGCTGAAAATTGCCGGAAAACCTGCATTCACGCTTGACCGCTCGCAGGCGTATATCGGCGTCTTGATCGACGATCTTATAACGCGCGGCGTGACGGAGCCGTATCGCATGTTCACCTCGCGCGCCGAATACCGCCTGACGCTTCGAGCCGACAATGCCGATCAACGGCTGACGCCGAAAGGCATTGAAATCGGATGCGTCGGAGCCGAACGCCAAAAAGCGTTTGGCGACAAAATGCGAAAGCTAGATTCTGCGCGAGGACTTATGAACGGCCTGCGGGCATCGCCCAACAAACTGGCTGCCAAAGGGCTTAAAATCAACGCCGACGGGAACGTACGTTCGGCCTTAGAGCTTCTTTCTTATACCAGCATGGATTTGCCAAAACTGACGACGGTTTGGCCGGAATTGGGGGCCATCGCGCCCCGAATCGCCGAGCAACTGGAAATCGACGGAAAATATGCAGGATATATCGAACGACAAAACAGCGATATTCGCGCCTTCCAAAAAGACGAAGGTCTTCTTCTTCCCGCCGATCTAAACGTTGACGCCATCGGAAGCCTTTCAACCGAAATTCGCCAAAAGCTTCGGCAGATTAAGCCAAAAACATTAGGCGCGGCCTCGCGCATCCCCGGAATGACCCCGGCTGCGGTGATTGCGCTTTTGCGCTATGTAAAAAGGGACAATAAGACTACAAATAACAGAGGGGCCTAAAAACACGCGTGTTTTGCCCGTGCCGGTGATAGGAAAAACACACATGAATCAAGAACAAATAGCATTTTTAGACACCCGCCTCGTTTCACACGAAACTATCCACAGGCTAACCCGTTATCAGGAAATGCTTATTTCTTGGAACGCAAAATTCAACCTCGTTTCCGTTAATACGCTGCCTCAAATTTGGACCCGTCATTTTCTTGATAGCGCCCAATTAATGCCACTTATTCCCGATGCGGCGCGCATATTGGCCGATATGGGCTCCGGGGCGGGCTTCCCCGGCCTTGTGCTGGCGATTTTGGCAAAAGAAAAAAATATCCCCCTTTGCGTTCATGCTATTGAAGCGACAGGAAAGAAAGCAGATTTTCTTCAAGCCGTCGTCGATGAACTCAAACTGAACGTCACGGTAAGACGAGAACGCATCGAAGACATAAAAGACCTTAAAGCCGACGTCATAACAGCCCGCGCCTTAAAGCCTTTACCTGAATTATTGAAATATGCCAATAGGTTGGCACATAAAGAGACTCTTTGTCTTTTCTTGAAGGGCAGGGGGGCAACCGAAGAATTGACACGGACGAAGAAATATTGGACATTTAGCCTTGAAATTCACCCAAGCCGCAGCGACGATGCCGGAAAAGTTTTGGTTATGAAAAATCTTCGTTATAAAACAGTTCGCTAACCCATCTGGCCAAAATGACCGAAGCCTGCCGCATTCTTTCCGTCGTCAACCAAAAAGGCGGCGTTGGAAAAACAACCACGACCGTCAATCTTGCGACGGCGCTTGCCGCCGTCGGCAAACGCGTGCTTGTCGTCGATGCAGACCCGCAGGGCAATGCTTCGACGGGGTTTGGCTTTATGCGGGCTGATCGCGGCGTCGGTTGTTACGAATTGATGTTCGACGGAATGTCCGCTGAAGAGGCGGCAAAGCCGACCATCGTTCCCAATCTTTCGATCATAACGTCCTCGACCGATTTAGCCGGAGCCGAAATCCAGCTTGTGACGACCGACCGGCGTGAATCCCGCATGAAAGACGCGCTTGATCGAAGCGCCAAGGATTACGATGTTATTTTTATCGATTGCCCGCCATCGTTGAATCTTATCACCTTAAACGCGCTCGTCGCCTCGCACGGCGTTATCATCCCGCTGCAACCGGAGTTTTATGCGCTCGAGGGCGTGTCCAGCTTGCTGCAAACAATCGAAGCCGTGCGCGGGCGGTTTAATCCTGCGCTCGAAATTCAGGGCGTTGTCCTGACGATGTACGATAAACGCAACAGCCTTTCGGACGCCGTCGCAAACGACGTGCGCGCGTACTTCGGCCAAAAAGTTTACGAAACGGTCATTCCGCGCAACGTGCGCGTTTCCGAAGCCCCGTCGCACGGCAAGCCCGTGCTGCTTTACGACCTGAAATGCAACGGCTCGCGCGCCTATATGCAATTGGCCAGCGAGGTTTTGCGGCGCGAATTCGGATTCAAGGAAAAGGACGAAGAAAAGCAAATCGCCGTCGGAGAATAAATCCGCTGTAATTTAGAATCGTTCTAAAAAGGAAAAAAGAAAATGAACGCCTCAACACCAAAACCTTCGCCGTTAGGCCGCGGACTCTCGGCTTTGCTTGGCGACATCGATTCGTCATATCAACCGGCGGCGCGGGGAACCGAGCCGGCGTCGCCGCCCAAAACGGGCGGCGTGCAGCGGCTGCCCGTGGCGTGGCTCAAATCGGGAGCGTTCCAGCCGCGCCGCCATTTCAACAACGCGGCCCTGCAAGAACTGGCGGATTCCATCCGCGAGCGCGGCATTCTCGAGCCTCTTTTGGTGCGGCCCATGCCGGGCGCGCGCGACGCCTATGAGATCATCGCGGGCGAGCGCCGCTGGCGCGCGGCGCAAATCGCGGGATTGCACGACGTTCCCGTCTTGGTGCGACAGCTTTCCGATCGCGAGGCGATGGAATTCGGGATCATCGAAAACGTCCAGCGCGAAGACCTGTCGCCGATCGAGGAGGGCGAGGGCTATAAACGGCTTATCGAGGAATTCGGCCACACGCAGGAAGCTCTCAGCAAGATCGTCGGCAAAAGCCGCCCGCACATTACCAATATGCTGCGGCTTTTGTCCCTGCCCGAAGAGGTGCGGCAGATGATCGCCGAAGGCGTTTTGACGACGGGGCATGCGCGCGCCCTGATTCCCACGAAAAACCCCGCGGCGCTCGCGAAAGAGATCGTTAAAAAGGGCCTCAATGTGCGGCAGGCGGAAACGCTGGCTAAGCGCCATCAAGACAATCCGGAAATCCATAAAAAGAGAACGAGCCCCGAAGAAAGCGCGGACGTTCTTGCGCTCGAAAAGGAGCTGGAACGCGTCATCGGCCTTAAAGTTAAAATTGCCAACAAAGGCAAGTCCGGAACGCTAACGCTGTATTACACCGATCTTGATCAGCTCGACGATATAATTAAGAAACTAAGGGGGTGAAGGGTTGCGAAGCCGCTGAAAATCAGGCAGAATCTTACCCCGTTTCACAAAGGACACGCGATTATCCATGAGTGCGCAAGGAAACCAAGGCGAGCCAGCCATCGTTCTTTTGATGCTCCTGCTCCTTCTCGCGGTGATAGGCTGGCTATTCTGGTATATGACCGGAAATTTCTGGCTTGACTACGTTTTCCGCTGGATGCGCTTCGGAGAGCTTTGGCCCATCAATCTTTTCACGCATCATTACGACGCCTGTCTGACGTGGCTGCGCGAGGCGCCCGTCGGCAACGAAGCCCCCTCGTCCCAAACGGTCCGGCTCACGAACGCGTGTTTCGGCAGCGCCTTCCTCAATCAAATCCCGGGCGATAAACTCGACGCCTATTACCGGATTTCGTCTTCGTCGATTTCGGCGATCGGCGCGGAGGCGATCGATTACTATAGATGGCCGCTCGCGCTTGTTCTTATCGGCGTAGGGATCGGAGAAATATTTTTCTCGCCGCGCAATAATTTTTTGACGAGACACACGCTTGAAAGCCTGATCAGGGTGCAAGCGAAAATGTGGCCGATTATTTCCCCTATCGTCAAAGTCAATCCCTCGAAAACGGGCCGCATTTTGGGCGATATGGTTCCGGACAAACTGCCTCTTTTCGCCGAGGCGCTGTCGCCCGAGGAATGGATTTCATGGAACAGGATTCCCCTTGTCAACGGCGTTCCGGACCGAGACGCCGTTCGTCGCGCGTTCATCCACCAACTCGGGCCGCGCTGGAACGGCATTGCGTCTCTGCCTTTGCACATGCGCGCGCTTTTGGCGGCGTTTGCCCTTAAGGGCGCGCAAAAACGCGAAGAAAGCGAAACCCTTCTTGGCCGATTGGCCCTAAGCTGGTCTCCTGCGACGGGGTTTAAGCCCGACCACGAACTGGCGGCGGAAATCGAAAAGATACTGCGCAGTCCCGAATGCGGAGGCAGAATCGCGCCCGTCCTCGATCAATACGCATGGCGCACGACGGCGATGATCGGAGCATTGCACTGGGCGCGAAACAACGGCGGCGTTTTGGCTCCGGCGCAATTTTTATGGCTTCGCGCCGAGGATCGCGCGCTTTGGTATCCCCTGAACAATCTTGGCCGCCGCGCGTTCCACAGCGAAGGGGCGGGAGCCATGGCGCACTTTATGGCCGAAACCAATGCGAAAAAGCCGTTGCCGATCCCGCGCGTCGACACGGCGGTCGTTACGCTCAACACGTATCTACACGATCCCGATAAACGAACGATCCCCATTCCGCCGCGCGAAGAACCCGGCGGCAAGAATTAGTTGCGGCGGCTGCCCGTCAGTTCCAGAAGGAACGTGAACGCGTTGATGAAATTTAAATAGAGGGTCAAGGCGCTGAACACGGCCATTTTATCGTTAGCTTCGTCGCCGTAGGATTCGGCATAGGTTTGCTTGATGCGCTGAACGTCCCACGCCGTGAGGCCGGTAAAAATCGCGACGCCCGCGACGGACACCATCCATTGCAGCATCGACGACATCATGAAAATATTGACGACCGACGCGAGGATAAGCCCTAAAACGCCCATCAGCAGAAACGATCCCATGCTTGCCAAATCGGCTTTGGTCGTATAGCCCCAAAGGCTCATCGCGCCGAAAGTCCCCGCAGTGACAAAAAACGCGCGGGCGATGCTAGCGTCCGTGAACGTCAGGAAAATCGCGCCCATCGACAGCCCCATCGTGCCGCAGAAAAGCCAGAACATCGCCCGAAGGCCGGAAAGGCTGATCGTATTCATGCGAAAGTTCATGGCCATGACGAAACCCAGCGGAGCGATCGCGACGATCCAGCGCAAGGGAGATCCGAAAATGATTTGCGCCAAAACGGTATGCGCAACGATCCAGGCCAAAAGGCCCGTCAACGCCAACCCGCCGCCCATGTAGGCGAAGACGCGCTGCATATGGGCGCGCAACCCGGCGTCCAGCGTAACGCGGTCAAGGCCGGCGACGCCGGAACGGAAAAAAGGATCATTCATGAAAAACCCCACGGTTAAAAAGAGGGAAGATGAAGACAATATGTGCTCGCGCCCCCGCTTTTTCAACAGCAAAGAAAAAAGCGAAGCAACGGCAAGACGTTATGAAACAAAAAGAAAAACGGCGGTCACGCGACGGCGCGGCGATCCTGCGAAAGCCGCTCGATCTCGTCTTTCAAGCTGAGTTTAAGGGACTTCAAATGATGGAGAGCAAGATGATCCGCCCCTGCGCGAAGCGCTTCCTCATGCAGGTGTTGATCGATTTCGGCGTGTTTTTTTCTAAGGGCCTCAATACGATTTTCAAGCGCCATAATATCCCTCCGTTTGAGTGAAAGGAAAAAACCAAAGAAGCAGGCGAGTATAACACAAAACAAGCGTCCCGAACGGATCAAATTTTTGTGCAAGCGCGAAAGCCGACCCAGCCAAACGGCAAATAATCGTTGTTCGTCAAAGACGTGCTTTCTGCGCGCAATAAACTTGCTTTTTTTATGCGCGAATCCGCAAAACAAAAACCTAGTCGCCCAACCCCGATTTTTTGCGCGGATCGTAGGCGTTCTTTTTCGCCCATTTCTCAATGAAGTCTGTCAAATCCTGCGGCACGGGTTCGGGCAATGCTATTTTCAATTTGACGAACATATCGCCTGGAACGCCGCCGCCCACGCCTTTTCCCTTTAGGCGCAGGGACGTGCCGGAACTCGATCCCTTCGGAATTTTTACCGTGACGCGTCCGGTTAAGGTCGGGACGGTAACGCTCGCGCCTAAAACGGCTTCGGGCAAGCTGACGGGAAGCTCTAAAACGATGTCCTTGTCTTTGCGGGTAAAGAAAGGGTGTGGCTCGACGCGAAGCTCGACAATCGCATCTCCGGCCGTGCCGCCGATTCCCGGCAAGCCCTGTCCCTTCAGCCGCAGTTTATGACCGTCTTCGACGCCTGCGGGAATCGTGATGTCGAGCGTCTTATCGTTCGTCAACGTCACGCGCTTTTTGCCGCCGAGGCACGCTTCGGCGAACGGCACGGAAGTCGTGTACGTCACATCGCTTCCCCGAACGCCGCTCGCGGCACGCTCGCCGCCCATACCGCCTCCGCGCTTTCCCGCCGCGCCCATAAATTCGGCGAAAATATCTCCCATGCCGCCGAAAGCCGAGAAGGGATCGTCTCCGGCAGCGCCATAACCGGTTCTGGCGCTGCGGTATGCGCCGCCGAAGGGACTTTCTCCGCCAAACGGGTTCCCGCCGCTAAATCCCCGCGCCTGGCCTTGCGCGTCGATATCGCCGCGGTCGAACTGCGCGCGTTTCGCCGCGTCCGAAAGAAGATCGTAAGCCGCCGTGACGTCCTTGAATTTTTGCTCGATATCCTTGCGCCCGGGATTGACGTCGGGGTGCAATTTTTTGGCAAGTTTGCGGTAAGCGCTTTTGATTTCATTCGCGCTTGCGGTTTTGGAAACGCCAAGTGTTTGATAGGGATCGAGCATAAGAGGACAGTAATCATTAATGAGCGCCCGGAAAAGAGGATTTTTCTTGATGATTTCATGAAAAAAGGCGTACTTTACCGGCTTGGGATTTTATTTTTTATTTTCCACGGAGAAAATTATGGCCGGATCTATTACGTTAACGCAGCGAACCAGCGTCGTGAATGGCCCGTGGTGTCACGGATATAAGTTAGGAGAGCAAGTCGACGCCGGGGAATCCTGGTGGGCTTCTTCCAGAGAAGTTTTCGTGCAGGATGTTTCGCGCATTCAAAGAATTGGCGATGAATATACGCAAAGAGACGGCTCTCTGGTTGCCAATATTTATATCGAAGGCATAGGTAAAATACCAAGCGTCGTCGTTTATATTCCTCCCAAAGGGATTCTTTTTAAAACCAAGCCCTATAATCTTAAAGCCCTTCTCGGACTGCCCTTCATCCGGCTTCAGGCCTGCGAAAGAAGGACGTCGGTCAACGCAAATGCCGTCGTTTCTTGTACCCCCGGAATGGGCACGGTCTCTTGTCATATGCCGGGAACGGACCTCCATTTTTCCGACAGAAAAGTGTGGATTTGCGGAGAGCCGGAAAACGTCGGGAGGGGAGTGAACGAAGCGAAACGACCCCTGCCTACCGGAGAAGAGCCGGCCGCCCCATATCCCCATCGCTGACGTGCGGCAAACGCAAGGGACGCTTGGAGCAAGCCTTCCCTCTTCCTGAACGTTACCGAAGAACGAGGGCGGAATAGAAAAATCTTCTTCCCTGCCGCCGGATACCCGATTACCATCTTTCGATGGTCGACAAACAGGCCCCCCTTTTCATCGGCAATGATCGGTTGCGGCGGCTGGCGACTTTAGCCAGCCTGAGCGTCGCCGCCATCCTCATCGTCGCCAAATTCATCGCCTATCTGATGACGAATTCGGTCGCGCTGCTGTCGTCGTTGTTCGACTCGGTTTTTGATCTCATCGCGTCGTTGATAACGGCCTATGGCGTCGCCAGCGCGTTGCGTCCGCCAGACCGCGAACACCGCTTCGGCCACGGCAAGGCCGAACCTCTGGCGGCGCTTGTTCAATCCGTCTTTTTCGTCGGCTCGACGCTTTTTCTGGCCTATGAATCGATCACGCGCCTCTTTCATCCCCAAAGCATCGAAAACGTTTTTGTCGGCACCGACGTTATGGTTCTGGCGGTCGTTCTCACGCTGGCGCTCGTGCTTTTCCAGAAATATGTCGTCGGGAAAACCGGATCGACGGCCATTAGCGCGGACCGCCTCCATTATGTCGGGGACGTGGCCGTCAATCTTGCCGTGATCGCCGCGTTTGCCCTGAGCCGCAAAACGGGGCTTGTCTGGCTCGATCCTTTGTTTGCCATAGGCATAACAATCATGCTTTTGCTGGCGGCGTATAAAATCTTTAAGTCGGCTATGGCGGCTTTGATGGACGCGGAACTGCCGCAAACCGAACGCGAAAAGATACGCGACATCGTTTTAAGGCAAGAAGGCGCGGAGGGGCTTCACGACATGCGCACGCGCACGGACGGCGACCGCGTTTTTATCGAGCTTCACGCCGAAATGAACGGAGACATGACGCTTTCCGCCGCGCACGATCTTGCCGAGAAAATAACCGCCGCCGTCGCCGCGGAATTTCCCAACGCCGATATCCTGGTTCATCAAGACCCCTCGGGCGCCGAGGAATTTCGCCTCGATGCGCAGATCGAAAAACCCTTTCTTAAATAAGAAGAAAGACGGCTTTTTCCTTTACGAACGCGCAAGGACGCGGCATTCTCGACTCCCCATGCCCCACCTTGTTCTAGATGTTCAAATAACCGCAGATGCGTGGCGCCGCGTCCCGCGGTTGCGCGCGCGGCTGCAATCGGCGGCGCGGGCCGTGGCCGGGCATCTTCCTCCGGCGCTTCTGGTTTCGGCGGAGGCGACCCTTCTTCTCGCCGGAAACGCCAAAGTGCGGCAACTGAACCTCGATTTTCGCGGCATTGATCGAGCGACAAACGTTCTTTCTTTCCCGCAGTTTTCGCCTTCGGAACTGCGCCGTTTGAAAAAGCAAAGAAACGCCGTTTTTCTGGGCGATATCGTTCTTGGCTATTCGTATATTGCGGACGAAGCTAAAAAAGACGAGAAGTCCTTAATAGGCCACGCCACGCATTTGGCCGTGCACGGTCTTTTGCATCTTTTCGGCTATGATCACGCAGACGCCGCCGCCGCAAGGCGAATGGAGATTATGGAAATCAAAATCATGAAATCCCTCGGTCTTCCTAGTCCTTATGCGCCCTTGTCCACGGCCAGAAAAAACCGCAAGGCGAAAACGGCAGGCAAAAAGAAAAATCGTATGGATGCCAAAGCATTAAGCAAAAATTAACAAAATCTTGTCTAAAGTGCCGACGGCGCGTAACCTGTGTATTCGGCATGCGGGAGGGGGACGCCCGACCGATTCATTTCAACAGCTTGAAGGAGACGTCAACATGATGACCGGAAAACTTTCGGCGCAATCGCGCGCGGAACAACACGAAGGGGGTTTCACCCTTACTGAAATTGCGATCGTTCTAGGCATCATGGGGCTGATCTTGGGCGCGATCTGGGTCGCAGCCTCGGGGGTTTATAACAACCAGAAGGTCAGCAAGGCGAACACGGAGCTTATGACGATTGCTCAGGGCGTTCGCGCCATGTATTCGACGCAGACTGCGGTCGATACGGCGGCGGGGACGGATGAATCGGGCGCTCTTGCGACCGGCGGGGTGTTTCCGAACGATATCGTGATTGCCGGCGCGGCGGCCGAGCCTTATGCGAACGGCCCGTGGACCGGCAGCAGCATCCGTGTTTTCAGTTCTACGGTGACGAACACGGGCGACGCCTTCCAAATCGAATTTGCCGACGTTCCGCCATCTGCTTGCATACAGCTTGAAACGGCGGTTACGGGCCCGGGCCGCGATTCGGGGCTGTCTTATGTCGATGCCCAAGCGACGGCAGGAACATATATAACCCCGACTTACGCCACCTTCCCGATTACGGCGGAGAAAGCGTCCACGAAATGCGGATCGGCCGCCGCCGACGTTGCCTTCACGTTTAAGCTGAAATAAACGAAAAAGCTCGAAAGAACGAGATTAAGCGGGAAACGAAAGTTCCCCGCTTTTTCTTTGCTTTTTCGCGTGCTAAAGAAGGCCGTCACACTCTAGCGTAGTCATTCCCTTATGGTCGCGCGCGTCGCCACAGTCGCCTTTGAAGGCATAAACGTTCTCAATATCGACGTGCAGGTTCAAATGTCGTCGGGAATGCCGGCGTTCAATCTTGTAGGCCTTCCCGACAAGGCGGTCGGCGAAAGCCGCGAGCGCGTCCGCGCGGCGCTTTTTGCCTTGGGGTTGTCGTTGCCCGCCAAGCATATTGCCGTCAATCTCGCTCCGGCGGACGTTCTGAAAGAAGGCTCGCATTTCGATTTGCCGATCGCGCTCGGCCTTTTGTCGGCGATGGGCGTTTTGCCGCCGGAAGAAATTGCCCGCTATGTCGCGCTTGGCGAACTGGCGCTCGACGGCGCCCTATCTTCCGTCGCGGGCGTCCTTCCCGCCGCCGTCAACGCAAGCGCGTCGGGACGCGGTCTGATTTGTCCCGCCAAAAACGGCGGCGAGGCGGTTTGGGCCGGAGAGATTGAAGTTCTTGCCGCCCCCTCTCTTCTCGCGCTCATCAATCATTTTAAAGGCACACAAGTGCTGGGCCGTCCCGAAGCGCGGATTCAAGCCGAAGACAGCGGCTATGCCGATCTGCGCGACATCAAGGGGCAGGAGATTGCCAAACGCGCGCTCGAAGTCGTCGCGGCGGGGGGGGCACAATCTGCTGATGATCGGCCCCCCGGGCGCGGGGAAAAGCATGCTGGCGGCGCGCCTTCCGGGCATTCTGCCGCCCCTGTCTCCCGACGAGGCGCTCGATGTTTCAATGATTCATTCGCTCGCGGGCTTGCTTGAGGAAGGAAAGCTCCTGCGCCGCCGTCCGTTCCGCGACCCGCATCATTCGGCCTCGCTTCCTTCGCTTGTCGGCGGCGGAATGCGCGCCAAGCCCGGAGAAATCTCCCTCGCGCACAATGGCGTTTTGTTTCTCGATGAACTGCCGGAATTTCAGCGCGCGACGCTCGAAGCCTTGCGCCAACCGCTTGAAACGGGGCGCGCCGTCGTCTCGCGCGCCAATCATCACGTGACGTATCCCGCGCGCGTCCAGCTTATCGCCGCGATGAATCCTTGCCGTTGCGGGCATTTAGCGGACCCTTCGCGCACGTGCGGCCGCGCGCCCAAATGCGCAGCGGAATACCAATCGCGCATATCGGGGCCTTTGTTCGACCGCATCGATTGCCACGTCGAAGTCCCTGCGGTCAGTGCTTCCGATCTAAGCCTGCCTCCGCCCGCCGAAGATTCCGCTGTCGTCGCCGCGCGCGTCTTGGCCGCGCGGGAAATCCAATCCGCGCGGTATAAAGGGTTTGCGAACGACAACCCCAATGCGCCCGCGCCGCGCACCAACGCCGAAGCCGACGGCGAGCTTTTGGAAACGATCGCCTCGCCCGATCAAAGCGGGCGCGCTTTATTGACCCAAGCCGCCGAGCAAATGAAGCTTTCCGCGCGAGGCTATCACCGCGTTCTGCGCGTCGCGCGCACGCTGGCCGATCTCGCGGGACAGGAGGGCGTCGCCCGCGTGCATATTGCCGAAGCGCTTAGCTACAGGCGATTAAATTTGGGCAAATAGCCCTTATTGCGCCGCGCAGGGTAACGCCATACAATGCCCAAAATAATTAAGGAGACCGCTCATGCTACGCACACAAATCACCGACGCCATGAAAGACGCTATGCGCGCGAAGGACGAACGCACGCTCGCCACGACGCGCCTCATCATCTCGCGCATGCGCGATCTCGATATCGCGGCGCGAGCCAAGGGAAATCAGGACGGCATCAACGACGGCGAAATCCTTTCCATGATGCAGGGCATGATCAAGCAGCGCCGCGAATCCATAGCGGCCTACGAAAAAGGCAACCGCCCCGATCTGGTGAAGCAGGAAAGCGAAGAAATCGCCGTCATCGAACGCTTTATGCCCAAGCAAATGGACGAAGCCGCCGTGGCAACAGCTATCGACAAGGCTATCGCTTCGACAGGAGCCGCAAGCGTCAAGGACATGGGCAAAGTGATGGGAGAATTGAAAAAAACCTACGCCGGGCTTATGGATTTTTCGCAAGCCGGCGCCGCGGTTAAAGCGAAATTAGCTGGCTGATTTCCGCGTTTCATGTCCTTCCCCCCCTCTTTTCTCGAAGAAATCCGCAACCGATTGCCTCTCTCGGGTATTGTCAACGCGCGTGTGCGGATGGTGCGGGCGGGGCGCGAATTCAAAGGCTGCTGCCCTTTTCATAACGAAAAGACGCCGAGCTTCTACGTCAACGACGACAAGCAATTCTATCATTGCTTCGGCTGCGGCGCGCACGGCGACGTCATCGGCTTCATGATGCGCCACGACCACATGAGCTTTCCCGAAGCCGTTGAAAATCTCGCGGCGCAGGCGGGGCTGCAAGTGCCTCGCGACACGCCGATCGAGCGCGAGAAATTCGACGCCGAAAAACGCCTCTATCAGCTTCTCGAACGCGCGACGGCGTTTTTCGAGGAGCAGCTCTTCGCGCCAGCCGGGCGCGAAGCTTTGGCTTATTTGCGCGGGCGCGGCCTTAGCGACGAAGCCATCCATCGCTTTCGCTTGGGCTATGCGCCCGCCGACGCGCAAGCCCTTTTGCGCAAAATGACGGGCGAAAGTTATGCCCTCGACGATCTTGCCGCGGTCGGCCTTGCGAAAAAGGCGGAAGATCGCAACGAATTCTACAGTTTCTTCCGCAACCGCGTTATTTTTCCCGTCGGCGACAGGCGCGGCCGCACGGTGGCGTTCGGCGCGCGCATTCTGGGCGAGGGCGAACCGAAATACCTCAACTCCCCCGATCACGCGCTGTTTCACAAAGGCCGGTTACTCTATGGCCTTTCGCGCGCCCGCACCGCCCTCGCGCAAGGCCAGCCGATCATCGTCGTCGAAGGCTATATGGATGTTATCGCGCTAACCGAAGCCGGATACAGCGGCGCGGTGGCTCCGCTTGGCACGTCGCTGACCGACGATCAAATTCAAGTTTTATGGAAACTTCTTCCCCCGCCCGAAAACCGCGAGGCCTCGCGCGATTACAGCCCCATTTTATGCTTCGACGGTGACAACGCAGGTCTTCGCGCCGCGGTGCGTGCGGTCGAGCATGCGTTGCCGTTATTGACCCCCGCGCAAACCCTGCGCGTCATCACGATCACGGGCGCGAAAGACCCCGACGAATTGATCCGCCAATCCGGAAAATCGGCTTTCGACGCGCTGCTCAAACAGGCGCAGCCTATGATCGACGTTTTGTGGAATTTGACGCTTAAGGATCGGCGCCTGCGCACGCCCGAAGAACGCGGCGCGTTCGCAGCCGCGCTCAAACAACGCGTCAACCAGATTAAAGACGATACCTTACGCGAACTTTACCGCAGCGAATTTAAAAAACGCATCGATGACGCTTTCGGCTGGAAACCAAAAAACTTCGCGCAAGGGCAGGGCGGGCGGAGCTGGAAAAACGCGCAAGAGCAGGCGCTTTATGCCGAAGCGCGCCGCCTGCCGCAAGACAAACGAAGGACGATCGAAAGAACGCTTCTCTCGCTCATTGTCAACCACCCCGACTTGTTCAACGAATTCGGGGAAAACTTCACGCTTCTTGAGTTTCGCGCGCCCGAATTTAAGGCCGCGCAGCAGAAGATCGTCGCTTACCTGTCGCAGGAACACGACACGCCGCCAACTGCCGAAGAACTTTGCCGCGCCCTTAAGGATACGGGAGAATCCCCCTTCGCCTACGAAGAAAGCAGCGCGGCTCTTGAGGAAATACTATCTTCCGACACCTACATCGGCGCGGCCAAGGCCGCCCGTCCCGAGGCATTGCTCGAAGAGGCGCGCGAGGCATGGCTGGCGGTTTGCGCGTCGATTGAGCAGGAAAAGATCGAGGCCGAGAGCCGTCAAAGGGCGAAGGATGCGTGGGCGAACTAGGCAAAACGATCCTGTCCGCAGCAAACGGATATACATTTTATTCTCCATCGCTCGGGTTTTAGTCTTCTTCCGCCGCGGCTTCGTCGTCGCTCGCGGCCGCGCCCATCATCGCGTTCGCCACAAGCCCCGCATTCGCGCGGACTTTTTGCTCGATAGCCGCCGCAATTTCCGGATTGTCGCGCAAAAACTGCTTGGCGTTCTCGCGCCCCTGTCCGATGCGTTGCCCGTCGTACGAGAACCACGCGCCGGATTTTTCGACCACGCCCGCTTGGCTGCCCAAATCGATCAATTCGCCGAGTTTGGAAATGCCTTCGCCGTACATGATGTCGAATTCCACGGTGCGGAAGGGCGGCGCAAGCTTGTTCTTCACGACCTTGACGCGCGTCTGGTTGCCGACCACGGTTTCGCGGTCCTTGATCGCGCCGATGCGTCGGATGTCGAGCCTCACGGATGCGTAAAACTTCAAAGCATTCCCGCCGGTCGTGGTTTCGGGATTCCCGAACATCACGCCGATCTTCATGCGAATCTGGTTGATGAAAATAACCATGCAGCGCGACTTGGAAATCGAGCCCGTCAATTTGCGCAAAGCCTGACTCATCAATCTCGCTTGCAAGCCCATATGGCTGTCGCCCATTTCGCCTTCCAGTTCGGCGCGCGGCACAAGAGCCGCGACGGAATCGACGACGAGAACGTCGATTGCGCCGGAGCGCACCAACGTGTCGGCGATTTCCAAAGCTTGTTCCCCTGCATCCGGTTGTGAAATCAGCAAGTTTTCGATATCGACGCCCAATTTGCGCGCGTAAATGGGGTCGAGCGCATGTTCGGCGTCCACGAAAGCGCAAGCGCCGCCCAATTTTTGCGCTTGGGCAACGACATGCAACGCAAGCGTGGTCTTGCCCGAACTTTCCGGCCCGTAAATTTCAACGATGCGCCCGCGCGGCAATCCGCCGATGCCGAGCGCGATGTCGAGGCCGAGCGAACCGGACGAAATGGTTTCGATTTCCGTCGCGGCTTCCTTCGCGCCGAGCTTCATCACCGAGCCCTTGCCGAAGGCGCGTTCGATCTGGCTAAGGGCGGCATCGAGGGCTTTCTGGCGTTCGGGGTTCATGCCTTTTTCCTTGTCTTCTTTTTCGACGATGTGGAGGCTGGTGGTGCGAGGGGCGTTCATGAAAAGCTCCTTTGTTTAGCAGGAAAGCGATGAGGGAGGAACGGAACTAAAGTGTTTATGTTTTGTTCTTTTACATCCGACAGGACGTCCGCGCAAGTTCTTTTTTTGTTCTTTTTTGCTGATCTTATTAGCGCTTTGTTTTTATTATTGTTTTGCCATAAACACGCCCCACGGCGTTCTTCCGTCGCGGCATTCCCAGCCTAAAAGAACGTGGTCGTATGGGTCGAGATAATAGTCTTCGGGCAACAGTTTTTCGACATCGGGTAAAGACGTGCGGTTTTTAACGATCTCGATCGTATGGCTCGGGGCAAAGCGATCGCTGACGGTTTTCGATATCGTCGCGTCCATCAAATCGTGCAGCTCGACGATCACGTCCATGTTCCGCAAAGCGGGATACTTTTCCGGATTCAACAACGTTTTTTCCGCGCCCTCGATATCCATGACTACAAGCGTTTTTTTATCGGCGTATTTTGCGAAATCGTCGCCGAAAAATTCTCCGAGGACGGAAACGCGGCCTTCGACGCCATTGACGCGCACCATGTCGATGCATTTTTTGCGCGCGTCGGGGGCGATGTCGAAAGCCTCGATAATCGCGCGCGGCATGCGGCGCGCAAGCCCCACGGCGTAATAGCCGACCGAACAGCCGATGTTCAAAACACGCTCATAATCCGCCGCAATCGCCCTTTCGAACGCCGGGTGCAACTCGTGCTCGTAGCACCCAAGCAAAATCGGCGCCTGATAGGCCAAAAGCGCGTCAACCGTTAAAATCATATCCTTAAACGGCCCGGCATAGACCTTGTCGCCCGTCAAAGGACGCAACCCGTTCGTCAGGGCGCGCGCGCGCAAACTCAGAAGGGTCCAGGAAAGCTTCTTCAACAAAAGATGCGGCTCTTCGCCGGATTTCAGGATATTCTCCGCGACGCGCAGCGATATTTTGGCTTCCGCAGGACTGTAATTCATGAGGGCCTCAACGGGGACAGGTAAGCGGACTGACAATTTGTCACGGGCATGATATCTTTGTCCATAGACTTGAACGAAAAGGGATCGAATGAAAATAGGGCGATATTTTCTTGCGGGGCTTCTCGTTATTTGCGCCGCCCCCGCTTTCGCGGGAACGGCATGCTACGCGCCGGAGCAAAGGCAGGCCGAGCAATGGCTGCGCCTGCATACGGAGATGATGTTTATTACGGTAACCTGCCGACAAGGATCGGACGGGCAAGCCTTGCCCGATATCTATGTTTCCTTCACGCGCAAAAATCTTCCCGCTCTTCAAAAAGCGGAACAAACGATGACGGATTATTATCAAGCGACGGCGAACGGAGACCCGGTCGCCAATCTCGACCGGATGCGCACGCTTCTCAGCAACGAATTCGGGCAAAAGGCGGCCAAAATGACAGCGCCGGAATTTTGCGCCGTTTACCGCGATAAGGTCGCGCAAACGGAAGCTCTGACGCCCGCCGCTCTTGACGATCAAATCCAAAGAATGATGGCGACGGAACCTTCCTATGCCAAACCTTGCAACCACGCTGTCGGGACGAAGAAAGGCGGATGACCCTCATGCCCGAACTGCCGACCCTCAAAGAAGCGCGAAAATTTGCGGAAAAGCTCCGCGCCCATTTCCAAAATCCCGAATCCCGAACCCACCCTTATCTGCGCCTGATGCGCCTCGATCAACCCGCGGGCACGTGGCTTTTGTTGCTCCCGTGCTGGTGGGGCGTGGCGTTCTCGGCGGAGTATTTCCCGAATCTCTGGCTCATGTTTCTTTTTGCCTTGGGCGCCGTCGTCATGCGCGGCGCGGGATGCGTCGTTAACGATATCTACGACCGCAAGCTCGACCGTTTGGTCGAGCGCACAAAACATCGGCCTTTGGCGAGCGGCGAAATCGCCTTGCCGCAAGCCTTCGTCTTTCTTGCGCTTCTTCTGGGGCTTGGCTTCTGCCTTTTGCTTCTCTTCAACCGCCTGACGATGCTCTTGGGCGCTTTGTCCCTGATTCTTGTTTTTGCCTATCCTTTGATGAAGCGCGTGACGTGGGCGCCCCAACTCTTTCTCGGCCTCGCTTTCAACTGGGGAGCCTTGATGGGCGGCGCGGCGGCTTTGGGAAAACTCGATTTTCCCCACATTCTCCTTTATATCGCGGGAATTTTCTGGACGCTCGGCTACGATACGATTTACGCGCATCAAGACAAACGCGACGACGCCGCGGCAGGCATCAAATCGACGGCGCTTCTGTTTGCCGATAGATCTCCGCGCTGGGTCGCTTTGTTTTATGCCCTGACGCTAGTCTTTCTGGCGTTTGCAGGCTGGGCCGAAGGCGACGGAATGGGGCGCGTGTATACTTGGGGGCTTTTAGCCGCAGCGTGCTTTGCCTTGGTGCAATTGGCGTTATGGAAACCCGACGACCCCCCGAATTGCGCGCGCCGGTTCAACGCCAACCGCGATTTTGGCCTCATCGTGCTTGCCGCGATCGTTCTGGGAAAAATGATATGAACGTCGATCCTGTCGCGTTCATTCAAACGCAAACGAAAATTCTTTCTCCCTCGATCGTTCCTGAAATCCGGCTTCATTTGGCTATGGAATTCACGCCGCTCTGGCAATTAACGGAAGATCGCCTGCGCCAAAGCAATCTCCCGCCGCCGTTCTGGGCGGTTGCGTGGCCGGGCGGGCAGGGCGCTTCGCGATACGTCCTCGACAACCCCGATCTCGTGAAGGGCAAGCGCGTCGCCGATGTCGCGGCGGGCAGCGGGCTTATCGCTATCGCGGCGATAAAAGCGGGCGCGAAAAGCGCGCGCGCCATCGACATCGATCCGCTCGCGATCAAGGCCATTAAACTGAACGCCGACCTCAATCGCGTGACCGTCGAAACAGGCGATAGCCTCGATCTGACCGCGCCTTATACGAAAGCCGACATTATTATTGCGGGAGATATTTGTTATCAGCAAGCGATGAGCGCGACGCTTATCCGCTGGCTGCGCTTATGCGTCGAAAAAGGAACGCTCGTCCTTCTCGCCGACCCTGGCCGCGCGTATGTGCCGCAGGAAGGGCTTGTTCCCCTCGCAAGTTATAACGTGCCGACGTCGCGCGATATCGAAGATCAAGAAATGCGCACGGCGACGGTGTGGAGGATGGAAAAAATAGGAGACGGAGAAAAGGAATAAATTCCTAAAACCCGCCCTGTTGCAAAACCTTGCGGATGGATTTTAGTTCGGCGAGAAGCCCCTCGATTTCGCGGCGCTTGTCGAGAGATAAATCTTCCGCCTGCTTCTGCGGCGTCCGTGCGGTCTGGGGAGACTGCGCGTGAGGGGTCGTTTGAAGGCTTGATGGAATCTGCGGCATCGCCATTCCCGACCGCGCCAAAGAAGCCGAACCGGTTTCGCGAAGCAGCTTCTGCACGCCGCGGATTGTGAATCCTTGGTTGTAAAGAAGCTCCTTGATGTCGTGAATGATGCGCACGTCTTCCGGCCTGTAATACCGCCGCCCGCCGCCGCGTTTTAAAGGCTTGATCTGCTGAAACTTGCTCTCCCAGAAACGCAAAACATGCTGGGGCAAGGCCAGTCCTTCCGCCACTTCGCTGATGGTGCGGAAGGCCGTCGGCGACTTCATTTCGCCGGAAAGCGGCGGAGACAAAACGTGCGCGGGAGAAGAGAGCAAACCCTCGTTCATGCTTCACCCTTTTTGGCTGGCCCCAGAAGGGCGCGGTTGATCTTGTCTTTCAGCACGTGGCTGGCGCGGAAAATAAGAACGCGGCGCGGCTTGATCGGAACTTCTTCGCCGGTTTTCGGATTGCGCCCGATGCGCTCGCCTTTGCTGCGAACCTGAAAGCTTCCGAACGAGGACAGCTTGACCGAACCGCCTTTGATCAACGCGACGCTTACCTTCTCGAGAATTTCATCGACCAGCTGAGCCGAATCGTTACGCGACAACCCCACTTCCTGATAAACGGCTTCCGCCAACTGGGCGCGGGTAACGGTCGTATCGGTCATGTGCGCACACTCCATTTGTGAATCGTCTTTCCTAGAATCTAATGGGTGCCGCAGGATTGTCAAATGAATAGGGGGCAAGGTTTAGAAGGCGCGTTCAGGCGAAAAAGGCGACCCTTTTCCGCCCCCGATTTCCGCCCCGCCTACGCTTGTGCGCCGCACTCTTTCTCCCTTGATTCAAGGGGGGGCAAGCCCTATGATCGGCGCTCCTTCCTCGAAAGATTCACCCCTAAATTAAGGATAAATCAAATGGCATCTTCCATTGTAATCGCCGGCGCTGTTCGGACGGCTATCGGCGGGTTTAACGGCACGCTGAGCGCCCAACCGGCGTCGACCCTTGCCACGGTTTGCATTAAAGAAGCGCTCCTGCGCGCCAAAACGGCGCCCGCCGAAGTTTCCGAAGTCGTTTTAGGCCATGTTCTGGCAGCGGCTCAGGGGCAGGGCCCCACGCGCGTCGCGGCGATTAACGCGGGCATTCCCGCCGATCGCACGGCCTATGCCGTGAACCAGATTTGCGGTTCCGGTTTGCGCTCCGTTGTTAACGGTTTTGTGTCGATCAAGGTGGGAGATTCGTCGATCGTCGTCGCGGGCGGCATGGAAAACATGAGCCTTTCGCCTCACGCCATACATCTGCGCGAGGGAACGAAGCTGGGCGACGCCAAACTGATCGACACGATGATTAAGGACGGCCTGTGGGATTCCTTCAACAACGTCCATATGGGCATTACGGCGGAAAACGTCGCCAAGAATTTCGGCATCACGCGCGAAGCGCAGGACCAATTCGCCGTCTTTTCCCAAAGCAAGACTATGGCCGCGATCAAGGCAGGGCGCTTTGCCGACGAAATTGTTCCCGTCATCATCAAGAACAAGAAAGGCGACATCACCTTCAAGCAGGACGAAAATCCGCGCGACGGCGTCGTGCTCGATGCCTTAGCCAAACTCAGGCCTGCGTTTGCCAAGGAAAACGGAACTGTTACGGCGGGCAACTCTTCCTCGATCAACGACGGCGCTGCGGCGGTTGTCCTGATGACCGAAGAAGACGCGGCCAAACGCGGCGTGACGCCGTTGGCGCGCATCGTGTCGTGGGCGACCGCAGGCGTCGATCCCGCGATCATGGGCACCGGCCCGATTCCGGCCAGCCGCAAGGCTCTGGAAAAGGCGGGCTGGAAAATCGGCGACCTCGATCTGATCGAAGCCAACGAAGCGTTTGCGGCTCAAGCGTGCGCCGTGAACAAGGAAATGGGCTGGGATACGTCGAAGGTCAACGTTAACGGCGGCGCGATCGCTTTGGGACACCCCATCGGCGCGTCGGGCACGCGTATCCTCGTGACCCTCTTGTACGAAATGCAGAAGCGCGGGGCAAAGAAAGGCCTTGCGACCTTGTGCATCGGCGGAGGCATGGGCATCGCCATGTGCGTCGAGAGATAGGGATCGACCCTTCGGAAACAAGCATTCAGGGAAGAACCGGCAAACCGCTTCTTTCCCTGAATGCCTCTCCCTAAAACAAAACCGGATGGAGACAAAATGACCAAAGTAGCAGTAGTGACCGGCGGCACGCGCGGCATCGGAGCCGCGATTAGCGAGGCTCTCGACGCGGCGGGATATAAAGTCGCGGCGACCTATCAGGGCAACGACGATGCTGCGAAAAAGTTCACGCAAAAAACGGGGATACCTGCGTATAAATTCGATGTCGGCGATTTCGAGGCGTGCAAAGAAAATGTCGCCAAAATCGTGGACGACCTCGGCCCGATCGACGTTCTTATCAACAACGCGGGCATCACGCGCGACGCCTTTTTGCACAAAACGACGCCCAAGCATTGGCATGACGTCGTGTGCACGAATCTGGATTCCGTGTTCAACATGTCGCGCAACGTAATCGAAGGCATGCGCGAACGCGGATTCGGGCGCATCGTCAACATCTCTTCGATCAACGGCCAGGCGGGCCAGGCGGGTCAAACCAACTATTCCGCGGCCAAAGCGGGCATCATCGGCTTCACGAAAGCGCTGGCGCAGGAATCGGCGAGCAAGGGCATAACGGTCAACGCGATTGCCCCGGGCTACATCGACACCGAAATGGTGCGCGCGGTCCCGCCCGAAGTGCTGGCCAAAATCGTGGAAAAAATCCCCGTCAAGCGCCTCGGCAAAGCCGAGGAAATCGCGGCAATGGTCGTCTTTTTGGCGTCGGACATGGCCGCTTTCGCGACGGGCGCGACCTTCACTGTCAACGGCGGCCAATATTTCGCATAAATCCGGCAAGAACGCTCTCTTGACCTTCGAGAGCAAAGCCGCTATTTGCCCAAGCCTGATTATATAGGCGTTGGCGCGGGTGCGTAGCTCAGCGGGAGAGCATTACCTTCACACGGTAGGGGTCACAGGTTCAATCCCTGTCGCACCCACCACGCTTTAGTCCAAGAAGAGCTGGTGGTTTCTAAAAGTACTTGAGATTTATATAAAATATGATGTTTTTGCGTCTGGGGGCTTCCAAAGAAATTTGTTGAAAGCCATGCATTAATAGGGGTAACATAAGGGGTAGGAAAAAGAATTTGCTTGGAGTTACCCCTGAAATGCCTTTGACCGACACCTCCATTCGACGCGCAAAAGCGAAGAAAAAGCCCTATAAAATGTTCGATTCGGGAGGCATGTTCCTCCTGATAACCCCCTCCGGCAGCAAATGGTGGCGCTTTAAATACCATTTTGCGGGCAAAGAAAAGCTTCTGTCTTTAGGGGTGTACCCCGATATTTCTCTTAAGGAAGCTCGCGAACGACGAGATCAAGAACGCAAGAAATTGGCCGATAAAATCGACCCTGCCGTTAACAGATTGGCTGTTAAAGCAGCTTGGGAGGGCAATCAGGCAAACAGCCTTGAAGTAGTTGCGCGGGAGTGGATTGATAGAATGTCGTCCTCTTGGTCTGCCTCGAACGCATCCAAAACCATAAGGCGGCTTGAAGTCGATGTTTTTCCGTGGCTCGGCAACCGTCCGGTAGCCGACATATCGCCGCCCGATTTGCTCGCCGTCTTGCGCCGAACAGAGGCGCGGGGCGCGGTTGATACTGCGCACCGCGTTATGCAAACCTGTGGCCAGATATTTCGTTACGCTATTGCTACGGGCCGCGCTCTCCGCGACCCGTCCGCCGATTTGCGCGGCGCATTGACGCCCGTAAAGGGCAGCCATTTTGCCGCCGTGACCGAACCGAAAGCCATAGGCGCATTGCTTCGCGCCCTATATGCCTATCAAGGCAGCGTCATAATACGGTGCGCCCTGCGGTTGGCCCCGTTAGTTTTTGTTCGCCCCGGCGAATTGAGAAAAGCGGAGTGGAAAGAAATCGACTTCGGTAAATCTGAATGGAACATTCCCGCCGAGCGCATGAAGATGAAGGAGCCGCATCTTGTCCCCCTGTCACAGCAAGCGGTAGAAATTCTGAAAGAATTGCAACCGCTGACAGGACGAGGAACCTACTTATTTCCGAGTCCTCGCAGCAACAAGCGCCCGATGAGCGACAATGCAGTCCTCAGTGCTTTGCGCCGCATGGGGATTGGCAAGGATGAAATGTCAGGTCATGGTTTCCGCGCTATGGCTAGAACGGTTCTTGATGAAGTCTTGCATGTTCGCCCCGATTATATTGAACATCAATTGGCCCATGCCGTCCGTGACCCGAACGGCAGAGCCTATAACCGCACCGCACATTTACCTGAACGCCGCAAAATGATGCAGGATTGGGCGGATTATCTCGATGGATTGCGGGAACAGAGGTAGTGGAAATATAAAAATTTCTATGCGACTGCATACATTTTCGAATTATTCTGTGCAGCAAGAAACTCTTCATTATAAATTTTATGATTAGCAGAAATGCAGATAAGGGGTGATGCTTCGGGAACGAAGAAACCAAGATAATTATGAGGAATATCCAGGAAGCTGAGCGTAATGGGCAACATGATGTTATGTCCCAATAAACGTGGCTCCGCTTCCAATGCCTTAAATGCGCTAATAACCTTCGGTTCTTTTAGAATGTGGAAGCGCATAAGGCGAACCAAATCCATGCCTGTCTTCTCCGTCCAGCCTCTTTTCACAATTTCCCTTTCGCCTTCCCAAATAAGGGCGGTTAAAACGTCTTTTAAAGTTTTTTCTTCCGGTAAAGCACCGTTGCTTGTTAGTTGAACGCGAACGACCGCTTCTCCATTAAACGTCGAAAAGGCCTCGGTAAAGCTGGCGACAATCTGCTGTTTTTCATCGATGCTTTTCCATGACACGGTAAAAATATTTTGACAAATGTCGGTTATGTCAGAGTCATCCGGAGCCAAGAATTCTTTCTCAACGCGCGGGAATCCTTTTTGAGCAATCGGCGAGGCAACATCGGGGAAACAAAGAACTGCGCTATCGCCCATTTCCCCGAAAACCGATCTAAGTTTTCCTAGCGAATTTATAATCGCCGCATTGTCCGGAGCATATTCGCCCAAAAGGCCGTGCGCGATCATTCCGAAAGGCCTGTCTTTTTGCTCTCCAATAGTGGAGGCTTTCACTTCTTCAAACGTTAGATGTGTGCCTAATCCGACGCCGCGCGGAAATTCTTCGCACTTTGTCCCTTGTCTGAATTCGGACGACATTTGGGGTAAAGTGAAAATATCTTCCCTGTATATCGCCGGAAAGTGATCGAAGGCTTCGCCGTTCCAATAAGTTAGAACGGTTGGAAATTCTATTGCTCCGCCGCCGAATCCCAGCATGCCGTCTTTCTCAAGATAAATGAGACAAGCCTGAATTTTTCCACGTTTAATTGCATCGAGAACGTTGCCAAAACGCTTATCGTTGGACACGGTTCCGTGTGATTTAGCCTCGCATTCAATAATAGTATGAATCACCTCGTGTAACGAAGTGCTCCGTTCAACGTCTTCCGCCTTCACTCTAAGCATTTTGGCGCGAACGTCGTCCGTCGGGAAAACCGCCTTCAGAGCATGATGATCGCGAGACATCATAAACTTTATTCCTTACTGTCTGGAGTTAATGCATTTTCCCAAAACAAGTCGAATTGTTCCGTAAATTTCTCGGCGAGTTGTTTTGAATGAACGGACATTACTTCAATGTTGTGATCGCTATTGAAAAGAGGCATTTCGATATATTCGCCGTATACATAATAAGGCATCAAAACTTTATCGCTCTTTTTCAGCCAACGATAATCGCAATGCTTCGCAGGGAAATTATAATCACCTTCGACGGTTAAAACGCGGGCGTTTAATCCCTGAATTTTTGACATCCTTTTAAGATGAGCAGGGACGAATTCATCTGCATGAGGAAGATAAACGCCGTCGCTGGCGTTAAATTGGCAGATGTTTCCCCCATCCTTTACAACGGAATATATGTGATCCAAAAATTGCTTATATCCGGCGCTACCTGAAAAAACCCGAATTTCGTGCTTGCGGATTTTCACTCCCTCGTCGTCCGTAAATTCCACGCCAAACTTATCAAAGGCAGCTATGATGCCCGCCGTAGTTTTTTCTTGCGGTTGAACAAGGTCGGACTCGATTTTGCTGATGGTGACGCGCGTTAGCCCCGCCTCTCTAGCTAGGTCTTCGGCCTTCCACTCAAGAAGACTTCTCGCCGCCCTTATTTGACGCCCTGTAATCATGAAAGCAACATAGCATATAGTTTTTCAAACATAAAGGAAAAATAATATAAGTAGCAAAATCAACAAGTAAGCTATATTTGCAGCATCCCCACGTAAAGTATATATATACAGAATGTATTTTTCTATTGCTTTCAAAGAAACCAGCCTGTATCCTACCCATTATTGGTAGTGATAATCATTTTTACGGAGCCTTATTATGCCGGATTTTCATAAATTCATGATGCGCCACGGAGAACATGGCGTCCAAGATTTGATCGAGCGCATGGAGCGTTATACGGGCATCAAGCGAGAAGTTCCCCTTCCTTTGGAACAGCGCTGGCTCATCGTGATGCAGGCGACGGATCAACAATCCCTATCTTTCGCGGCATAAGGACAACCCCATGCCGCACGTCACCTATCAAGAACTCGTTGACCGCTACGGCGAACATACAGCTTACGGCTTGCTCCTTTCCGTCGAACGTTCTGCAAAAATTAGAGACAACGTAATTTATAATGACGAAGAAAAAAGATTGCAGCGCGCGTTTGACGCGCTGGACAACAAAACTTTGGCGGCGTGAACGACATGATTAGCGCAAAACAAATAAAAATGGCCCGTGCAGCGCTAGATTGGTCGCAAGAAGAGTTAGCTCATGCATCCTGCCTTTCGCCCAACACGATTTACAATCTTGAAAAGGGGCAAATCTCTCCACGCAAGCTAGCGGTTATTCGCACAACTTTTGAGAACAAGGGCGTCGAGTTTCTTGGAATATATGGGGTCAATCGTCGCGATGAAGACCACATGTATTATGGCGGCCCGGACGGCTGCGATAAATTTTATGGGGATGTTTTTTCAACCGTTAAAGAGCGGGACTGCGAATTTGCCGCAGTTTTTGAAACGCAAGAAATTTTGGCTAACGCATTGGGGGCTTCCGGTAATGCCAATCTTGAGCGACTGGAACGGTTGAGTAAGTACGCCAAGCTTCGTTGTCTCCTTTCCGATGCGGGCAACTCTTCGCTTTCTCTTCCTTTTTTTGAGTTTAAAGCGGTTCAAAAGCAGCTACTTGCCCCGATGTCGATACTCATATACGGGGACAAAATCGCTCTTATTGCCGCAAATGGAATGAATTTCTCCTTTCTTGTTGTGAGTTCAATAGAGCTCGTTCAAAATGGCCTGAAGCGATTTGAAGAAAACTGGAAAACGGCTCTGCCGTTTACCGTGCAGGCCAACACCAAAAAGCTACGGTCACAAAATGCCGAAAGCCCCCACCAAGCCCCCTCAAATAGGGAAAACTCCCGCGAACGCGAACTCCAGATCGATTCGTAACCTCGAACTTGAGTCTCTAGGCGCTCTTTGCGCTTATACAGCCTACGACCATAAAATCAGCGAGGCCTTTGTAAGAAAAGAAGTCGCGGCTAGATTCGGCGTTAATAACCTTTCCGAATTGCCCGTAGAGTTTTATGAAGATGCGATTAGATTTCTTGCAGACTACGGGCGCGGTCTTCCGAACTGAACTAATCCCATTAATATTTTCCTGTTGCGCGTTCCTCTTAATGGTCGAGAACGTTCGCTTCCCCGTTCCCTTTATTCCTCATGAAAAAACCACATAGAATTTGTGAAAAAACCGGAATCTCCGGTTTTTTGTGAGAAAACCACAAGCCGGATGTGAGAAATCCACAAAAATAGCTGTAGTTTCTTTTGGCGGAATGAAGACACTTGGTCTCATTGATTTAATGTTTTTTTCAATGAGGCTTTTTATGGCGAACGATAATAATAAGGCCGTTTTATTGCACAAAACAGCGTTGGAGTTACAAGCATCTTCGCCGGTACCACCCGATCTGCGCCGTGGCGTTGTCTTGCAGGGAAATTTTGGTTCCGACGCTGCCCGCGAAGAGTTTGCGCAGACAATCACAAATCATGGAGTTGAGTTTTTGCAAATCTCAAACTCGCCCATCCCACAACCAACAAGCGAAGATTTGAGTATGATCGAAGACCTTGCTCTCGCCCTCGGCAAATTCTGGGCGCTGAGATCAGGTAAGGGGAGGCAATCATGAAAAAGGATGATTTGCACCATCGCCTTTGTATCATGTTGGCTTTTCAAACCATTCTTGCTAACGGCAAGAAAACAGAGACGCCGGACACGGCGAAAAGGGTTGTGGAATTTGCCAAACGCATGAACGAGTTTTGCGACCTGTACGTTTCCAAAGCCTTTTCTCCGGATACTATGAGTTTTGTCGATGACAAAGGCGCGGCGAAAATCGACGACGCCATAGCGTTACACATCGAAGAACTGAGAACAAAAGAAACAACGCGCCTGCCGGAAGATAAGGAAACGCTAATCCAATTTTATGACAGGCTTCAGCAACGCAAGTCACGTCGGCTGCAATGGCAGTTTTACGCTTCAGCAACGAAGGAAAAACTTTCCGACCTAATTCTGCATTATCTCGACGAAGAAATCGAAGACATGAATTTGGGGGTGCGGCAATGAAATCCGCAACTCAAAGAAATCTCGTTCCTCAGGTCATTGACCTTATCAGCGTCGAATTCGACGAGAAATATGCGCCGTATTTGCGCATGGCTAACGTCATCATTCATTTGACGCGCAAAAACGGAGGCTGCTTGCCGCAGGATTTGTTGCCGCTTGGCTTTTCCAAAGAAGAAACAGTCGAAAGATGGCACATGGCAAACGCAATGGCCAACGTCGAGTTGAAGCTTACGAATAGAGGCCCTTATCTAATTTCATCCGCGCGTAATAATATTTAGGGAGTATAAAATGAATACAAAGTCATTCGATCCGGGGAAAAGCGCTTATTTAGCAAATTATGTTCAACAAACAGGGCATAAAATTGAAGGGGATCGTTGCCTTCTCCTTTATTCCGGCGGGCTGGATACATCCTGCTGCCTTAAATATATTCAGGAAGAGTTCGGGGTTCAGGTTGTTGCGCTTACATGCGATGTTGGCCAAAGCGAGGATTTCAAGGGAATTGGCCAGAAAGCGAAGAAATTAGGCGCCGAGTTTATTTTTGAGGATGCGCGCGAACTATTTTACAAAAACTACATTCGAACAGGCATCCTAATGAATGCGACTTATGGCGATGCTCACCCGCTCGCCTCGTCGCTAAGCCGTCAAGCCGTTGTAGATTGCGCCGCTAAAATTGCCGCCGAGCAAAACATAAAGGTTATCGCGCACGGCGCTACGGGTCGGGGCAACGACTCCTTCCGGTTTGATAACGCCATTCTGTCACGCCTGCCGGACGTTAAAATTCTTGCGCCAATTAGAAACAATCATCTTACCCGCGAAATGGAAATGGACTATGCCGCCGAACAGGGCATTCCCGTAACGGCAACCAAAGAAAAGCCCTACAGCATTGATGAAAACATGTGGGGCAGGGAAATCGAGGCCGGTCAATTGGATAATCTCCAGTTCGAGCTACCGAACGATGTGCTGGCGTGGGTGCATATTCCGCCGACAGCTACGGACGCTGCAAAGCTCAGTTTTGCTTTTGAAAAAGGCGAGCCTGTTTGCGTTAAGATCGCAAGCAAAGAAACCGATATCCAATTTACCAATATGGTCGATGCGATAGTCTATCTTAACTCATTCCTCGGCGAATACGGCATAGGGCGGCATGATTATCTTGAAGAACGCGCCTCCGGATTTAAGGTGCGCGAGGTTCACGAGTCTCCAAGCGCAACGCTTTTTCTCCACGCTCACAAGGTGCTTGAAAATGCGACTCTGACATCATTGGAACTCAAGACGAAAAGAGAACTTGATGCTACGTGGGCGCAATGCATGGTTACGGGGCGGATCGACCCCGTTGTTTATGGAATTGAAGAGTTTGCCCGCTTCGCCAACAGGCGCGTTTCCGGCGAGGTAACCTTTAATGTCTTGCCCAACCATTATTATCTGGCGGCGCTCAACCCTCGTTATGGTCTAGATTTCCGTTCGGTTTACAAAGGAGATCGGAAAAACTTTAATCAAGACCTTGTGGCCCCAACGATAGACCTCATGGATTTATCGTCGCGCCGCGCCTTGCAACAGCATCGGCAGCTACAAGGAAACGCCAGCCCATGCTGATCGACCTGCGCATGGCCGTAAATGACGGACTTGGGGGCTTGGAGATGGGAGACCTCTCCAACCTCTTATCCGAAGTCAATTATACAGGCCCTGCCGGTTCTTATCGTGTTAGGGAGACCGTCGCCCGTTATGTCGGACAATTGGTCGGAACCTCGATAAATCCAGAGACTCTATTTCTAACAAACGGAGCCGATCAGGCTATTTCAACAGCCTTACAGGCAATCGGCCAAATTCGAAGCGGCTCCGTCTATGTACAGGCCCCCCGTTATTACAAATATCCGGATCAAATACGGATGTTTCATCGCGGGGATGTCAAATCCCAATCTGTGGGCGACAACCCCCTTGATGCTGCGCCTCTCTTGGCGGCCGCTCAAGATAGCGGTGTGTCAGCCGTAGTTTTCAATAATCCGAACAATCCGCTTGGTTATATTCAGCCGCAAGAAGTCTTGAGCAAGCTCCTCGATTATAGCGCGGCAAGCAAAGTTCATGTGCTTTATGACATCGTTTATGCCGACACGTTATTCCAGCCTTCCGATTCAAAGCACATTCGATTGCCCGATGGTCACAAAGCACAAAAGAACTTATGGATTGTCGGCAGTTTGTCCAAATCCCACGGCGTTGCGGGATGGCGTCTCGGTTTTTTGATATGTCCTTTCCAAGAGACAAAACGTGTAGAGCATATTATGCGTTTGCAAAGTTCAAACGTTTCTACCGTCAATCAATTCCTGATGAACGCGGTTCTTGTTTCTCCGGCGCTCAAACAGCGGCAGGAACAATTGACTGCCCGCATGGCGGCAAATTTTGAGGGCATAGTCAAACATGTGAAAGAACATCATCCCTCGTTGCTTCCCCGCATACTCAAACCTAGCGCGGGAATGTTTTTCTGCTTAAACGCACAAGGCTTTTATGGTAATGAGGAAGATATAGAAAAGGCCCTCAAGAACGATGGTTTTTTGGTTTTAAGGGGAAGCGATTTTGGGTGGCCTTTTTTGCTTCGCCTTCCTCTTACTGTTCGTCCTCAGGAATATGTGCCTTTCTTTCGGAGTGTTGAAAAGTTTTTGCCGCAAGAAAAGCTTCTATCGTTTAATCATCAAAGACCGCGACACTTACAACTGTGAGGAAAAATATGTTCAAAGGCGTCTATACGGCTATCGTTACCCCCTTCCGCGATGGAAAGCTCGATGAGCAATCCCTGCGCGATTTTGTCGAATGGCAAATCGGGGAAGGCATTCATGGCCTGATCGTTGCAGGAACGACGGGGGAAGCCCCCACGTTGTCTGCTAACGAGTATAAGCGCCTTCTGGAACTCACCATCCAAACAGCTAAAGGCCGGATTCCGGTCATAGCCGGAACAGGGACTAACTCGACCGATAAAACCATAGAAGCAACGCGCTTAGCCAAAAAACTTGGTGCGGCGGCTGCTCTGGTCGTGACTCCGTATTACAACAAGCCAACACAAGAGGGGATGCGCCGCCATTTTGAGGCCATCAACGATTCCGTCGATTTGCCGATTATCATTTACAACGTCCCTCCGCGCTGTGGGGTGGATATGGATGTGCCAACAATGGCGAAGTTGTCTCGTCTCAAGAATATTATTGGCGTCAAGGATGCAACCGATGATCTGTCGAGGCCGTTGGCAACGCGCCTTGCTTGCGATGCCGATTTTTGCATTCTAACAGGAGAAAATCCGACTTTCGGGGCGTTTCTGGCCCAAGGAGGGGATGGCGGTATCCTCGTGACTTCCAATGTCGTGCCGAGAGCGTTGCGGGAAATGTATGACGCATGGGTCTCCCGCGACATCGATAAATTCTCTCTCCTAAACAAGATGATCTTTCCTCTTCATAAAGCCCTTTTCTGTGAGACCAACCCGACGCCGGTCAAATACGCAGTATCAAGGCTCGGAAAATGTCGGAATGAAATGCGCCTCCCTCTGTGCGAAGCGACCAAAGCCGCATGCGAGAAGGTTGATGCCGCCTTGCAAATCCTTGCCGATGCAGGGTATGCCAAGATTAAGGCAAGGAAATAGCATTTTTCTCTCTTCATGTATGTTAGCCGTCGCCTTAAGGCGTTGCCTTTGCTCATGCGTAACGCATGCCGCCCCACATCAAGAGAAAACCACAACGGGATTGTGAAAAAATCACAAACCCCGATAATTTGTGAAAAACCCACAAGCCGGATAGGAGAAACCCACAAAAATAGCCGTGGTCTTTCTCGGTTAAATGGGGACACTTAGTGACCTGCTCCCCGTAAACTGAGCCATTTTCTGGTAGAGTCTGTTCAACCTTTGTTCAGGGAGCAGACGATGAAGAAGCGTTTTACAGAAGAACAGATCATCCGGGTGTTGAAGGAACATGAG
>Ga0181520_10000251_pt1 | contig 117928 bp, 127 predicted proteins | sample PEATcosm2014_Bin_29_FD_132451 | JGI IMG/M metagenome (GOLD analysis project Ga0181520, IMG submission 132451) | Peatland microbial communities from MTU Mesocosm Facility, Houghton, MI, USA - PEATcosm2014_Bin02_30_metaG | ecosystem: Environmental > Terrestrial > Soil > Wetlands > Peat | place... | reverse complement strand
TGTAATATTGGCTTATCTAGATTCAATATATTCTGAAATATTCAACAACGAAAATTAAATGTAAGATCGACGGTAAACCCCATCGATTTTTTTGTGCCGATATTAAGAATCGCTCAGTTCAGGCAATCACATGAAAATAATTCATCTTTTAATTTAATGTTTTTTTTTCATTATTATATTAAAATCATATGGTTATAAGGGTTCAAACATGAAAGGAGCAATAATGGACGGAACAGTTCGCGCCAATATAAAACCGGGGATCCGCGTATCGATCGTTCTTAAAAAAGACCAGCCGACGGGCGCCCTCACCGAAGGAACAGTTAAAGACATACTGACAAACTCCCCAACCCACCCTCATGGCATCAAGGTCCGCCTCGAGGACGGCCAGGTCGGAAGGGTCAAAGAGATCCGCGCATAATTTACATGAGAGGCTTCCGGGGATGGATTTTAAAAAGCACCCTTTTTATAAATTCGCGCTTTATGTGATCGTTCCTTTCCTTGTTATTTTCGCATCGGCGAATATCTTATTCAGGAACGGACCCGGACCCGGAAGCGGGCTGCCGCTCTCCGAGGAGTATTACAGGCAAGCCCTCAGGACCAACCTCACAAGCATTGAAAGCCACAGGAACTACATCGACGCCCATTTCAGGATCCCGTATTATATAAGCAGGCACCATTACAGGGACGACAATACGATCCGGGGGGAATACGAATCCTATTCGAAGAACGCCGATCCGGCAGTTTCCGATATGGGCCATTACGGGCTGGGCTATTATTACATCAAGCTCAACAACACGGTCATGGCGCTTTCGAATTACCTGAAAGTGGCAAACACAAACCTTGCATATCTGAACAATTCCATCGGATATATATATTCTTTCAACAGGGATTACGACAGGGCGATTTCCTTCTTTTCGAATGAAATCCGGCTGAAAGGGTACCTTTCCGGGGCTTATTTAAACCTGAGCCAGGCCCTGTATTTGAAAAAAGATTTTAAGCCCCTGAAAATCCTGATAACGGACGATAGTGTTAAGCAGTATATCCCCGTCCGTTTATTCCGGATGTCGGCCCTTGCCGGCAATGACTATCTCCTTTATTTCAGGCTTTATATGTCGGATATTTTCAGCGGGATCAGGCCGGAGGGCCTGGCGGCTTCCCTTGCCATACTCTTATTATGGTTCTTCTACATCAGGCGCCTCGACATTTTCGAACCCGAGAAATATAAATACATGGTCATAACGCTTGCCCTGGGGATGGCGTTCGCTCTTATGTGCATGATGATGTACGATTTCTGGGATTTCAAGCTCGGGTTAAGGATGACGGGAGTCTGGTACGAGGACCTGTTCTACTGCTTTTTCGGGATCGGCGTCATAGAGGAAATTTCAAAGATCCTGCCGTTTCTGCTGATCCTGTTCTGCACGAAGGCGGTCAGCCGGTCAGTGGATTATGTCATCTACGCGTCCGTATCCGCTCTGGGTTTCGCCTTCGTTGAAAACCTGCAGTATTTAAACGCCGCGGGTACCGGTTCGATATTCGCCCGCTGCCTGACGAGCACGGTTATCCACATGGCGCTAACAAGCATAGCGGTCTACGGCGTTTTATACGTGAAATACAGGCTCAGGAAGAGCAATTTCCTGATCATTACGGCGGCATTTTTGTGCGCGGTTATTATCCATGGGATTTACGATTTCTTCCTGATCTCTCCATCTTTATATTTTATTACCGTCGCTTCGTTCGTCATACTCATATTCGTTTTCATGGCCTATCATGTCATAATCTCGAACGCCATCAACGCCTCGGATTCTTTCGATATAAATTCCGAGGGAAAATTAAAAGTTTTACACACATACCTTATTTACGGGCTTTCATATATCTTTATACTTCAGTTCCTGGCACTTTCTGCCGTTTACGGAGCTGCGGAGGGGAACTCTACCCTCCTGCAGGGCCTGGTGACCTATTTTTATTTCATGTTCGCCTTGTCATACCAGCTCGGGTCGTTTAAACCCGGGAAAGGCAAATGGATAAAGATGTCTGAGTATATCGGCTCCCGGTATTCAAGGAACAGAAGCAAGGAGTAATCTTATTTTAGAATTTACCGGTTCGGTAATCGTCCTCCTGATTATCGCCTCATTAGCTTATTTAATTATCAGGAATAATGTTCTTTTCACAATGAGAAAGCTGAAAACAGGCAGGATGGAGCTCAATTTGAATAAAGCCCCATGCCCCGCCTGCGGCTCGGTCCTCATGGAAGGTGAAAAGGTTAAATCCGTTGCCTACAGCGCGGGCAAGGAGAAGATCATCCTTCTCTACGGCTGCCCTTCATGCTACCCCGGCGGCAAAGGGATAAAAAGGATCTGCCCCGTCTGCAGTAAAGAGCTAAGCGGCAAGGGCTACCTGCTCGGAAAAATGTGGGAAAAGGAAGAAAACAGGCTCAGGCTCCACATCCTGGGCTGCTCCATATGCAGGCCGAACGCTTTTATTATTAAATAAATACTCCCCCCATTAAGCTACAGGAGGAACCTATGATTTATAAAATTATGGCGGCCATGCTCATTACCGTCTGTCTTTACTCCTGCTCGAGCGCGGCAAAGGAAACGGAGAACTCGCTCACCGCAATCGCCGAAACCAACAAAACCGTTTCGATAATGCCTCTTAAAATCATTTCGGACCCGTCTTCATACCCGGGGGGCGCAGTTTACCAGGGCATGCTTAACAGGTCATTCAGCTCTTTTATCGCTTATCTTCCGGGAATCGACGTCTCGAACGCCGTTGCGCCCGATTTTACTCTGCGGGGAAGCTATTGTCTCAAGGGCCCTAAATCCGATCCAAGGGCTGAAATTACAGTCCTTATTTCGGACAGAAAATCCGGCGAGTCCTTTTCGAACACATACAGCACTCCGACAGACATAGAATTTTTCGACTCCGTCGACAGGATCATCGAGGATATCGGAGGCTTCCTCCTGAAAGAAAAGACGCGGATCGCCCATATCAATTTCGGAAATTTCAGGCTTGGCCCGTACGATTACGAACTCAGGATCAACGGCCGCTTGCTCTCGCGCCTGGCCAGCGACAATTTCAAGCTCAGTCTTGACGTCCTCGCCGGGCAGCAGTACCGCGTGGAGCTTACAAGGCTCCTCGATTCGAAGGACTTTATAGACGACAGGGTTACGCTCGCTCCGGGGGCGGGAACGAATTATAGCTACCGGGAAAACATTTCATACAGCAACGATTTCGGAGGGGTTTTGTCTTTTTTATCGAATTATATCGATCCTGGCAACAAAATAAGAAAGGTCATTACCCAAAATTATGCCGGGAAAAACAGTTTAAGAAGATACGAACTGATGATTTACCACGATCCGGACAGCTCGGCAAACCTTGAACTTTCAGACCTTGCCGGCAGAAACGGCAGAAAATCCCTGCACATAAAGGGAAACGTGTCGGAATATATATCTTTACTGCTGAAAATGGACGCAGCAGGACCGGCAAACGCTTCAACAATACGGATATGGGCCTATGCGCCATCCGGTTTCTTCAGTCCCGGTATTGTCATCGAGGACCGGGAATTCAAGGAATTCACATGCAAATACCCGGAAAACCTTGAGCCGGGGAAATGGACCCTGATAAGCATCCCTATAACCAATTTGAAATTCAGGACGGATTTTCAGCCTGATAGCAGCAACACCAACCGCGGCATAGACTTCCCCCTGCAAAAGATCTTTTTCTTCACAGCGAACAGGAGCAATTTGCACCCCAATGAAAAACTGGACGTCTACTTCGATTCGATCGAGGTTGTGGATTAGCCCGGGTGTAATAAGCAGGCTTCCTGAAAAGATGAAAAATGAGTTTTTGGCGAAAAAATCGGATTTATGCTATAATTGTCGCTTATAAGGCAGGTACAAAGTGATAAATGTAAGCGGATTGATGTTGTCCTACGGCAAGAAACTGCTGTTCAAGGATGTGAATATAAAATTCTCCCCCGGCAACTGCTACGGACTGATCGGCGCGAACGGGTCCGGCAAATCGACATTCCTGAAAGTGCTGTCGGGTGAAATCGAACCCAACGAAGGCGCAGTCAGCTACGGCAAGGGCGAGCGTCTCGCGATGCTCTCACAGGACCAGTTCGCGTTCGACGAATACCCTGTTCTCGAAACCGTCATCATGGGGCATAAAAAGCTCCGGGACGTGCTCAAGGCCAGGGAGGAGCTGTACGCGAAACCTGACTTTTCGGAAGCGGACGGCCACAAGGCCGCCGATCTCGAAGACCTTCTCGGCCAGATGAACGGCTACGAGGCGGAATCGGACGCAGCGGGCCTGCTAAGCAACCTCGGCATAGATAACGATTACCACAAGAAGAGGATGAAAGAGCTGGAATCGGGCTTAAAGGTCCGAGTCCTTTTAGCTCAGGCCCTTTTCGGCAATCCGGATATCCTTCTCCTCGACGAGCCCACGAACCACCTCGATATAGAATCCATAACATGGCTCGAGAATTTTTTATATAACTTCAATAACACCGTAATAGTGGTCTCCCATGACAGGCATTTCATAAACAAGGTCTGCACGCATATCGCCGACATCGATTACGGCAAAATACAGATTTATACCGGAAACTACGATTTCTGGGCGCAGGCAAGCCAGCTGGCAATGAAGCAGAAAAAAGACGAGAACAGGAAAAAGGAAGAACAGGCCAGGGAGCTGCAGTCCTTCATCGACCGGTTCTCGGCCAACGCCTCGAAAGCCAAGCAGGCCACATCGCGCAAGAAGCTGCTTGAAAAGCTCACCCTCGAAGAAATACCCGCGACATCGAGACGCTTTCCATACGTGGCTTTCAAGCCCGACAGGGAATGCGGGGCGAGGGTGCTCGATATCCGCGGTCTTTCCAAGAAGGTTGACGGAAAGGCCCTCCTCAAGGATTTCGAACTTACAGTCAACCAGGGCGATAAAATAGCTTTCGTCGGGCCGGACAACCTCAGGAAGACGGTATTTTTCCAGCTCATCATGGAAGAAGTTAAGCCCGACGCGGGAAACATCAAGTGGGGCGAAACGATCACGAAAGCTTATTTTCCGAAGGAAAACAGCTCATATTTCGAAGACGATATAAACCTCGTGGCATGGCTGCGCCAGTATTCCAAAGACAAGGATGAAACGGCCGTGCGCGGTTTCCTGGGCAGGATGCTCTTTTCAGGCGAGGAATCCCTGAAGAAGGTCAATGTGCTCTCGGGGGGCGAGCGCGTAAGATGCATGCTCTCCAGAATGATGCAGACAGGGGCGAACGTCCTGGTCCTCGACGAACCGACAAACCACCTGGACCTTGAAAGCATCACCGCCCTGAACAACGGGCTGATCGGCTTTACCGAGGTCGTGCTCTTTTCTTCCCATGACCACCAGTTCATAAGCTCCATAGCCAACAGGATAATCGAGTTCACCCCTTCAGGAATCATCGACCGCAAGATGCCTTTCGACGAGTACCTCGAAGACGCGGACATCCTGAAGCTTCGCGACAAGATGTACCATGGCCACCAGAGGATGAGCCTGGAATAGCCAAGAGGGCCTAAGGCTTTTTTGCTGCGACAAAATGGTTGGGCTGATTGAGTGTATAAAAATTCCCTGTTTCGACAATCTGAAAGTTTCCACCGGTTATAGAATCTTCCAGTTCGCAGATCTTAAAAAACCTCACATAGGGAACTATCCCGGCGGAGCTTAAGAAAGAGGTAATCATATTTATTATGGCCGACCTTTTCTCCCCGCCGCACTCCGTTGAGGAGAGGAAATACCCGCCCGGTTTTAATAATTCATAAATCCTGCCGATAACTGAAGCCGGGTCTTTTATAAAGAGCAAAACATTGAAAGCGAGAACGGCATCGAACGAGTTTTGTTGAAATCTCCCGTCAAATATTGAAGCCCGTTCGAAAACAGTGTTGGTTATATTGAGCTTTTGAGCCTTTCTTCCGGCTTCTTCAAGCATTTTTGACGATATGTCGATTGCAGTTATCTTTTTCACACAGGATGAGAGTTCGCATGCGAAAATTCCAGTCCCGCATCCGTAATCTAAAACGAATGAGCCTGCATTCAGGTACTTTTTAGTCATTCCGGCCGTTTTATACCTTGTGCCGTCGCTTCCTTTTGTAACCCTGTCGTATTTATTCGAAAACAAGTCCCAGAATCTCTCCGGGTTTCCCATACATAACCCCTTATCAGGTATTCCATCAGGATATCCGCGTCAACAAAACCGGTATCATACTTGAAAAGTTTAGAGTCCCTGAAAACGCTGTAATTATCGCCCCCGTTTGCCATATAGCTCTGCAGGGCGGCCCTGTAGATTTTTCCCATATCTAACGGCCTGAATACGCCATCCTTTCCCCTGATTTCAATCGATTTAATGCGGCTGCCCGCGGGTTTGTCCTTATCGACGGTATACCTCATGCCGCCGGCATAGGGATATCCTTTATCCGCGCCCTGTTCAAGGGCCTCTTTAACCTGGGCTCCGGTCAGATCCATCACATAAAGAGTGTCGCCGAACGGCTGCACCTCGTAGATCTTTCCGACGCTTATATCTCCAGCCGGTATGTCGCTGCGGACCCCGCCCGTATTTAAAAAAGATATGCTGACATCCTGGCCGATAAGGCGAGCTTTCCAGATCATCGCTTCGGCTATGATCCGGCCCATGACAGGCTTGGAAAGGTCTTCACCGGCTTTTCCTATTATCTTTTTATTCAATTCCATTATCCCTTTAGAATACGGGGCAAGAATCGACACAGCGCCGGGATCTTCTGGTACAATTTCAAGACAGGGGTCCTTATCTATAATCGATCTGATCCGTTCCGCCTCCTGTCCCGTATAATTTTTATTGCTTTCAACTTTCGTTTCGCGTTTGAAATTATCGCTTAAAAGTATCTTTTCTTCGGGTAAAACGCCTGTAATGCGGCCGCCGCCGTCGAACTTAACATCCAGTTCGCCGAAAACTTTCCCCCATTCCCAGGACTGGACCACATAAACAGCTTCCCCGGAGTCATGGTTTGTAACGACCGAAGGATAAGGCCCCGCGGGCTCGAGGCCGAGCCGCCCGAAATCTCCGAGCAGCGTATGCGAATGGCCTCCGACTATCAGGCTGATTCCGGCTATACGAACCGCAATTTCGAGGTCGGTTTTATAGCCTAGATGCGTTAAAAGAATAATATTGCTGATGCCTTCATGATTGAGCTTATTTATAATCGCCCGGACGGCATCGATGCTCTGCCCGGTATCGAGGAATTTCAGATTTTTACCGGGCATAGAGATAGACGGAGTATCGGGCGTCGTAAGACCTATGAGCGCCACTTTTTCATCCCCGAAAGTTTTAACCTCGTATGGCTTTACTTTCCCATTAAGCGCTCTCTCCGAAGAAAAATCGATATTCGCGCTTATCACCGGCAAATCCTTCCCGGCCGCATCTATAAAAGAACCCAGCACGCCGGGGCCCTTGTCGAATTCATGGTTGCCAAGCACCATTGCATCGAACTTCATATACTTCATCAGGTCCAGGTCGGCCCGGCCCGAATATTTTGCAAAATAGAGGGTCCCTGTAAAAACATCCCCTCCATGAAGAAGGATTGTGTTGGACTTCTCCTTCATGACCATTTTGACCTTTGCGGCTATACGCGCAAAACCGCCCGCCTCGACCCTGGTCATAAAAGGCTCGTCCGCTAAAATCCTGAGCCGCAGCACCGACGGGTCTATATGCCCATGAGTGTCGTTTATATGCATTATGGCAAGTTCAAACGGTTTTCCGGCGAAGAGCGTCCCCGCCGCGAGGAGGAAAAGAAGAATGGCGACCGGTATTGCATAAAAATATTTATTCATGCGCTTCTCCCCTGCCGCGCTATCCTGTCCAGCTCCGCCAGGGTTTGCTGCGAAAGCGTCAGCTTGCCGGCGGCAATGTTCTCGCGGAGATGGGCGACCGACGACGTGCCCGGGATAAGCAGTATGTTAGGCGAGCGCTGCAGCAGCCATGCCAGGGCGACCTGCATCGGCGCGGCCCCGAGCCCGCGCGCTACATCCGACAGAATGGAGGACTGAAGCGGCATGAACCCGCCGAGTGGGAAGAACGGCACGTACGCTATGCCCTGCCGGGCCAGGCTGTCTATCAGGGCGTCGTCGCGGCGGCCGGCAATGTTGTAGTTGTTCTGCACGCACACGATATCCGTGATCGCCTGCGCTTCGGCCACCTGGGCGGCCGTGACGTTGCTCAGGCCTATGCTGCGGATCAGCCCCTTTCGCCGGAGGTCGTCCAGCGCCGCCACCGGCCCGGCTATTGACCCCTCTTCGGGGTCATGGCCCGACCCCATCACGCGATAGTTTACGATGTCGAGCGCGTCAAGGCCCAGATTTCGCAGGTTATCATGCACGTCTTCGGCCAGTTCCCCGGGAGAGACGACCGGCCGCCACGACCCGTCGGACGGCCTGCGGGCTCCGAGCTTGGTGACGATCACCAGCCCCGCCGGGTACGGGTGCAGAGCCTGCCGGATTATCCGGTTGGTGATATGCGGACCGTAGAAGTCGGACGTATCGATATGGTTAACGCCGGCCGCAACGGCCTCGCGGAGGACCGCGACGGCGAGGTCCGGGTCCTTCGGGGGCCCCCAGACATTCGGGCCTGCCAGCTGCATCGCACCGTAGCCTATCCTCCGGACTTTCAATGACGAGCCTAAAAACGCGAACTCGCCCCCGAGCTTTTCTTCACTCATCGTACCGCTCCTTTCCCTGTAATTATTCATCTTTCTTCATGCAATTTACTATCTCTCCGGCAAAGATCCGGTGGTAATCCTTCAGGGGATAATTGCTTTCCAGCGACCGATCGAGAAAATTGCCCGGATCAAGGTCCTGGGAATAGATTTTTCTGCATTCGAGGATAAGTCCGGCCTCTTCAAAGCATACGGCTCCCGATCCGCTCTCCATCGGAGTAAGGCCCGGCTCCTTCATTTTGTCGATGTCCCTGCCTGAATTGGAGCCGCAGTAATTGAGCTTATCCCTGTATTTATCCGGCAGGAAATTCGCGGTAAAGTATTTCTCCCTCTGCATAAATTCAAACGTGTACCTGCCGGGCCTTATGAAACACATAAAAATATTCTTATTCCACAGGACGCCCATCGTTCCCCAGCTCGCGGTCATCATGTTATAAGAACCGATCTTTCCGGCCGAGATCAGCGCCCAGCCTGAGCCGATCATTTTAAAAACATTGCCCTCGATTTCAGCTGGTTTGATGTTTTTGAAATTCATACACACGCCCTCCAAAATATTCCAGATTAATATTATTATAAATTAAATAATAATCAATTAAAAGAACCCGGCTTATAATAAAACACTCATCTTTTTAATAAAGTAGCTGCCCACCGTCATTTCAGGGTAGAACGGCCGGCCAGACTTTCCGCCAGTCCCTTCCGCATAAGAAGAGAAGATGTTACCGTTTGCCATGTCAGCAGAGGCATAAAATCCAGGGCAACCGAGAGAATCCAGCGTCTGGATGATCAGCGTAGTTTTACCGACATGCCTCGGTCCCGACAGGATCTGTACCCACTTCCGGTCCGATTTCAGCCTTTCTTTAAGCAAATTAATTTGTTTCTTTATAAACATTTAAAGCTCCATTTTATGTTTTGCTCAATGCAATGAGTATTTTTACTCATTATATTGAGTATTTTATCACATCAAAAATGATTGTCAAATCATCATTTTAAAATTGGTTATCAGGAAGAGATACTTAATTCTAAATTAAATATGAGAATGTCATAGTATTGGCAAATGCTTAAAAAAGAACTATTCTGTAAGCAATGCTTTGCTGCGTGATCAATAGGACAAGCATGGGACAGGATTTATGACCTTTATCATCCTGCTGTTTTATTAAGTTTATTCAATCTTTCTATTTCTTTCTGAATATCTTCGATTATTTCAATGTTCTGTATCTGTTTTTTTTCTCCTGTTTTGACCGAATATAAGTAAAACACTTTACCGCCGAATGCCTTGGTGAATTTAATGTGGGCGGCAGCCTGAATAGATGTTTCTTTAAATATTTCGGGCAATTGAATACCCGCATTAACCGGTTTGATTTGCAGGCCGATATAATTTTTACCTATTTTTATGAAGAAGTCGACATTAAACAGTCTATCCCATTCATCCGGAGCCGGGTCTATTTTTATTTCCAGAATATTTTGAAGCTGGCCATAAATTGTCTGAATTTCAGTATTATAACCTTCATAAGTGCGGTCAATAACAAGTTGAATCATATAATCAATACAATCCCGCTCTGTAATATCCGCCACTTCCGATTGAATTACCTCTGTAATTTTTATATAAAGCTTTTTACCCAATTCAATAATATGACTTTCAGGCTTAACTTCGGCGAAATAATATCTACGCCATTCATCTATATTTTTAGGAGAACATTTACGTATCGATTCAGATGTAGGCCCAACATTTCTTTTAAAATTAAGTTGAAAACGATTCATCGCACTATTTAATATCCACTCTTTAGCCATTTTTATTTCCGTTATTATTTAGAAGTTTATTGCCTGACTTATTTGGCATATTCCGATTCGAGCATTAAAAATTTACTTTTTTGCTTGTATTCAATTGAATTATCAACATTGACCAGTCCTTTTTTAATCAAATGGGCATTGATAAATGTTTTATTTTGAAGATAGAGATAGCATAATAAATTGTTATCCGAATCATACTTGATGCTATCGAACTTTAAAAACACTTTTTTCCCCTTAATTTTATCATTCAAAAAAGATATTGCCTGGCCGTTTATAAACGGATTTTCTTTGATGCCTATCAATTTAACAGGCATATCATTACTTAAAAGAATAATCTCCGGGCTGATTATTTCTTTAACAGTATAATATTTCTCTCTGTCAGTCTGGCTATCGGCATCAATTTTTGAACCAAATTGTAATTTTTTAATATCCACCTTTTTATCTAGCTTATGAGGATCTTTAAATATATAGGGCAGTTGACTTATTTCTTTTGAGAATTCTTTATCAGCCTTTTTTGTTTTAAAAAAATAATATTCCGCGGAATCAGGATCAGTTTGAGAAATATTTAATTTTTCTTTTATAACATCTATAAATTCCGGATTAATTTCATAACTCACAGAATTCCTGTCCAGATTTTTTGCCGCAAGAGAAGTTGTTCCGCTTCCCGCGAAGGGATCGAAAACCGTCTCCCCAACAAAAGAAAACATTTTAACCAAACGCCTCGGCAATTCTTCCGGAAACATCGCCAGATGCTTACTCTGCCTCGTTCCGGCAAAGTTCCAATGTCCGGCAAAGAAAGTATTCCATTCCTCTTTAGTCATTTTTGACAGTTCTTTTTGATCCGGGCCCGGTTTGGGGGCATTTCCAGGTTTTTTGAAATTTAGTATGAATTCATAATCTATTTTTATTATTCCATTCCTTGGGTTTGGGTATGATCCCATTTGAATGCCGCCGCCCGTCGTATTGGAAGTCGTTACCTTCTGCCAGATTATCGCTCCCATATAGTCAAAACCGATAATTTCACAAAATTTAATTATCTCTTCCCTGATGGGTATAACCTTATATCTTCCATAATAAACCGCCCTCGCAAACTGGTCTCCAATATTAACGCATAACCGGCAGCCGTCATGGAGTACGCGATAACATTCATTCCAGACTAAATCCAAATTGTTAATATAACTTTCATAACTATCGTGAAAGCCTATCTGGTTTTCAGTTCCATAATCCTTTAATTGCCAATAAGGCGGTGAAGTTATTATAAGATGAACCGATTTATCATCCAATAAATCCATCTTCCTGCTATCACCCTGTATTATTCTATGCGTTGTATGCATTATTTCCCTCATCGATTGCCCTGTATTATAATGTAATGCGGCAGGGAGAAAAACGCAAGCAGTCTGCCAGACATCCAATCTTGAAAAATATTCCTATATTTTGCCAACCATATGTTGACAACATTAATTATTTATTTTATAATCGTGACTCGTTAGCATGATTTTTTATCCGGTAGAGTTGTACCTATTGCTTTTATTAACAATATAATATTGATTATATCCGGAGATGCCGATGAAAAGAATATCCTTTACATTGATAATTTCCGCCACCCTGCTGGGTTCATGCATGGAGATTCCGGATTATACAAAAAACAGCGGCACAATCGTGGTTATAAAAAAACAGGGGGCAAGAAAAGACGGCTCCCTTTACATTCTGCCTTCTGACGATTACGCATTACTGAGAGACGGAGGCGATTCAATTCCTGTTAAAGAGCTGATATGCGCCGCTGCTCCGCTCATTATAAAAGGAAACGAGGTAAACGAATGGACAGTTAAATACTGCCTCGATAAGTTCAGCGCTTATTATCCAATGAAAATCGCAGGCGTCGCCTGCAGTTATTCAAATAAAGCAATAGTAGAAGATGCGCTGTCAAATATGGGCAACCCGGTTGTAGTTGAATTCAGGGAAACACCCGGCGAAGACATAGAATTTTATATTGAAAAGTGAGGGATATATGAATTTTAAAAAATTGATAGTGTCAGCGGCATCAGGGGGCTGCTTTACAGTCATAAGCTCATCTTTACTATACGGCCAGTCGGCAGGAGGGGATATTTCCAGCCAGGGATTGAGTTTTTTACAGTCTATACAGAATTTTCTGAACAGTGCGAAAACATATATAGGCGGCATTCTTGGCGTAATAGCTATTATAATGTTCATCATTTTGCTGTTAACAAAGGGAGCGACAGGCCAGGTTTCATGGGTCAGGATCGGAGTCACGGCAATCTGCGCTTTTCTGGCAGTCGCTCTTTTGTCCTGACAGGGAATCATTTATGGAAACAGGACATTTTAAAATCATAATCGAGCTTTATCAAAAGGAAGAAATGTACGGATTTATCATACCTGATATTATTACCGCTTTATCCGCAGGAATTGCCGGATGGATCTTAATGAATATCATACCTTTTTTTTGCGGAGTTATAGCAATTTTAATATTCAGGAATATAAGGATGAACAGGCCGAAAGGGTACTTCCTCCATCTGATGTACCATTACGGTTATTATTATCCCCTCAGGACTATACCACCCGGGGAAAAGATCTGCAATGTCCTTTTTGAATAGTGAGGTTAAGTATGACCGGGAATAACCTGACGATTAAATTGGTCGACGAAATAGTAAAATATAGGAAACAGATTACAATTGACAGGGTCTTGATGGCGCTTCTCATAGTCATCGTCCTGATTGTAAGCGCATCAAAAAAACAGCCTATAATAATACCGGGAATCAGTAACAAAATCCTTGAGATCTCCGACATCGAGACCCCGGTAACTGTAATGAGATATTATGCCACAATCTATGCCATGCAGACTCAGAATTATAATGAACATAATTATCTTTCCCATATGGAGATGATAAAGGCGATGATATCTCCTGAAAGGACGCAGGATTATGATAAGGAATTCAGGGAGTTTTATGATTTCAAAGTTTCAAAGTATCTGATGAGGAGCGCCTTTGAACTGAAAGGCGATACGGAAATAGATCCGGGAAAATATGATGTAACCTTATATGGGACAAGGACTGCATTTATGGGGAATAACAAATCTATGCAGTATGAAACAAAGATTTCCATCCATTTTAAAAAAACAATGAATGGTTTGTTTATAGATTCTGCTGATATTCAGGAAAAAACAAAGGGCTGAAAGATCTGATCCTGGAGGAGAAATGTCATACCAGGCAAATATCGATGGCAAAATTTTTGCAGGTTATTCTGAAGACTGTATAGAAATAATCACTGAAAAAGCCGCAATTATAAATCCTATAAGAATTTATAATATTTATTTTATTCAGGAAGGGGCACTGACTGGATGGAGTTTAAATTCTCATGCCTCCTCAGGCCATCACCGGCTGTTTTGCACAGGGATGCGAGTCAGCACAAAGCCGATGATTATCGACGCAGAGAAGGAAATACTCATGTCAATTGCCGGCGACATTTACAGCAGGTCATGTGACCATGACTACTCGGAATTTGGCAAATTGTTTCCTTTGATGGAATTAGAATACTGGAATGAATTTCTGAAACTTAAAAGAAACCGTGACAGTTTCATATTCCGGAAGAAAATCCCGGAAACTCATTTTAGAGAAATATCAGAAGGTCTGCCCGCATTTTCATCAAAAGGTATATCATTATTTACAGAACTGATTTTTTTCAATGAAGATATATTTAATAATCCCGGGTATCAACATGAATAAAACAACAACATTTGAAAAATTCGGCGAACAATTAAAAAAAGAATATACAAAATTGAACCCTCAGTACGGCGACAGGCTGAATTTCAGCATTGAAAGTCATCCTGTCGCGTATGATAAATTTCAAGCTTTTTTAAAAGACGGCCAGGTAAAATTATACGCCGATCCTACCCCTTTGTCAAAAGACAAAAACGGCAATATACGTGAAAATTTCACTGAAGAAAACCATGAAATGATGTCAAAACATTTTTCATTAAGCATGAATAAAGATAAACGTATTGAAAAGGCTCTTGTTAAGGCATGGGAAAATTGCCCTGATTTATCCATTGACAAAGTAAATGATAGAAAAAGGTTATATGACAGAGAAATGTCATTTTGAACACAGGAGGATGATTGTGAAAATTTCTTTTAAAATCATAATCATAATAGTAATTTTCTTAATATCCGGTATTAATGCTGTTTGCGCTAAATCCTTCGAGACTCAGGAAACAGTTACCGTTAAAGCCGCCAGGGAAACTATTCTTGAAATCCCCTATAACCAGAATACTACAATACAATTTCCGGAAATTGTAAGAACAATCTGGACAAGTGTTTCTACAAACGATATGAGGGCTGCCAGAGATAAAAATTTCCTTCAAGTCTCGGCAAAAGCAGAATCACCTATCACAGTGATATTATCCGACGGAAGCGTTTATCCTATACGGCTGATACCTTCAAAAAATGTAAAAACATTCGCTTTCAATATACAGGATACTATAACCAGAGATAACCCGGAGAGAAGCCGGTTTTCAAAAGATAATGAGGGCGACAGCATCGGCAGCAGCGACCTGATACTGCTTACAGAACAGGAAATATCAATATTCCATGAAATTTATGATATGTATTATCAGATCCTCGACGGCAAAGATATTCCGTCATCAGGATTTCCGGCTGAAAAGGTCAATAAAACCGTATCACAGATCATGTCGGCCGATGTCGTTGAATGCCTCGATATGACGACCGGCATTTTTGCCGGGAAAGTTTATGAAATAAGAAATAATGGTCCGGATATCGAATTGAAGGATGATGACCTTATCCCCTTTATTTCTTCCGTGAAAAGGCTTGAGGGATATTCGGAAACGGAAGCTTTTTTTATCGATTCTTATTTTATACCGGCAGGGAAAAAAACCGGGCTCTTTGTTATCTATCAAAAGTAAGATAGAAATTCAGGGGCGCAAAATGGATAAAATACCGAAAAGCCCTTTAGAGGCCTTGACTGAAAAACGTATCCAGATCATTATCTGCAGTGTATTGCTTGGCTCTGCTTTAATATGGGGAATTTTTAAAAGCAAACATACCCTGGAAATTAAAAAAAACAATATAATAAAATTCTCCAATTATAATACAGACATCCTTCTAGAGGAACAAAACTCATACCATAATGATATTAAAAACAGGATGGAAATAAATAATTCAAATTTCCAGATTGAAATAGAAAGCCAGATTAAAACAAATAATATTTTGGAAAAGCAGCTGCAATCTCTGGAAAACCGGCCTCCGGCTATTACTATCATTAAGGACAAAAGGGAGAATAAAAATGAAAAGACTGACGCTCTTAACAGTCCTTCTTCTTATTAATTTATATCTTGCCGCTGATGAAAAGGATATAAAAACAACTATATTGCCCGGCACAACTGCAAACGGAATCCTGCTGATTTCAGCTTCAGCGCCGATGGAGGGCGCTCCATCAGGGACGCGTCCTGTTTTAATCCAGCTGAAGGGATACGCCGAAGCTCCCAGCAAAAGAAAAATCAATGTAGATGGAGTAGTAGTATCCGGATGGGCTGTCGGTGATTTTACAGGAAGAAAAATTATGATCAAATGTACAGGCATGAGTTATTACGATTATAATAACTCCCCCAGATATTCGGATATAAATGGTTTTGTAAGTTACAGGGGAATGGAAGGCATTGTCGCAGATTCGATAATAAGCCATGAAGGAGAACAGGTCGCAATGGCAGCTATTGCCGGAGCAATGGAAGCCCTTGCAAAATGGTTCCAGGGCGGGAATCTTTCACTTGGCGGACTCACAGGAAATACTAATTTTTCCTCCGGAACTGTTATTGAAGAATCCGGTTCCAGCAGTTTTTCACAGATTTCATCATTTTACCTGAAAATGGCAGCTGAAACACTTCCTGAAATAGTTGTTATAAACGGCAAGGATGTCCAGGTCACATGGCTTTCTCCAATAGAGTTTTATACGAAAGATTTTGTAGAAAAGTAAGAGGAGATTTATGAAACTCATACCATTGTTAATATTTACATCTTTAATATCATCGTGCATAACTACTACTCAAAACAGGATACCGACAAGCTACGACACTATGTCTCTATATCGCGGAGTTTATATCAAGGAAGGAGACCCTTATACCGGTAAAGGTTATGAAAATTGGGAAATTCATGAAAAGGCCTGCAAAGATGCTCAGGGTTATACAGTTCAGTACGACGATTGCCTGATCGTACCCTTAAGAAAAAACGAGATAATTAAAAGAATTGTTATTATGCCTAAAAAAAGTGGAGACCTCGTGAGGATCCCCAGGACATATATAATGATGGTAATGAGACGTGCCGACTGGATGGAGTAAGTGATGGATTTTAAAAGAAATCAAGATAGCGGTCCTGATTACATTCTCTGGGAACTGCTATGCGGTAAAGGAAGGCTTAAAACTTCCTCTTTTACTGATTATATGTATTATGATGCCGAAGACAGAATTTATCATATGAAAGACGGATCTATGGGTTTCATTCTTGAAATTTATCCGGTGCTCGGAATGAATGAATCGGGATTAAAAGCTTTAAAAGATATATATTCATTGGACCTTCTCAGGGAAAATGATTCAATGCAGGTAATAAATTTCGCAACAGACTTCATAGATCCATACCTTACTTCATATATATCTAAAAAAAACACAGGAAATGAACTGTTAAAAAAATACTGTATTAATAATATGCGGACAATATATGCGGCAAAAGATACCGGTTATAAGGGAGGTTTTCCCGACACATATACACCGAAGGATTTCAGGGTTGTTTTCACATTCAGAACCAGCGGGTCAAAAATAAGAAATATTTTAAATTCAGATAAATTCACCGGATTTTTCAAAGCACTCGCTGTACCGGGAGTAAAAAATGAAATTGAACAAGATTACAATTCCGAAAGGGAAAGAATTTTAAGAATTTCAAAAGAATGCTCAAATCTATTGATACAGGCAGGGACTTTCTGCTCGGAATTCGGCCCGGAAAATCTCAAATGGCATATTGACAGTTTATTCGGAAATTATGGATATTCAAATCCCTCTCCTGCTGATATGTCCGAACAGATATTTAATTCTGAAATGTATATTGATTTAAGGAATGCCGGATATATTAAAACTAATGGAACTGAAATATCAGTATTAACAATAAAAGATTATCCTTCATTGATATATCCGTCCGATACATCGAACCTTCTCGGGAGCCATATTTCCGACAGGAATCAGGTTCCTGCAAATACGGTTTCATGTCTGAATCTGAGAGTATTGTCCCAGACTTCCTTAAAAGAAATAATACAGAAAAAGAAAGCAAAGTACAATATCATGAAAAGACTGAAGAAAGCAGGGGAAAAATTAAATGAACTCGAAACGATGGAAAAAGATATTAACGAAGGGAATCATATCCATGAAGGCTATCTTTCATTTTTTGCAGTGAGGAATAGCTCAAAACGATATGAATTAGAAGATTCTTCAAGAAAACTGATATCCCAAATTGAGGGGGCCGGATACCTGGCTCAAAAGGAAACCTTCTTAAAATGCCCATTATTTATTAATTCATTCCCTCTGAATTTCAATGTCCGGAACCTGGATTTTTTTGAGAGAAAAAGGCATTTATCCTCCTGGAACTGCACTTCAATAGCGCCTTATTATGGAGATATAAAGGGCAATACAATCAAACCGTCTGTATTCTTTATGACCAGGCGGTCGCAGTTATATTCATTTGATATTTTTGATGAAAACTCCAACGATTATGCAATGCTGATTTTCGGCCCTCCAGGAACCGGTAAAAGTTTCCTCATTCAGACCATGGCAGCTAATTATCTGGCGGAAGATGCAATAGCGGTTATCACGGAAGTCGGTCATTCTTATGAAAACTCGACCAAACTACTCGGAGGAAAGTATGTAGATTTCAATGATAGTGGAAACGATATATCATTTAACCCTTTTTTAAACCTTGAAGACAATTCGATCAGTAAAGAGGAACTCCTTAATTTCACGAACATTTTCCAGTTTATGGCAAGCCCCAGAGAACCGATGGGAGAGGAAAAAATTGGATATCTTTCAAGCGCGATAAGAGCTGTTGCAGAAAAATACGGGCCGGATGGCACTGTTGAACTTGTAATGTCTGAATTGAAGAACGGCGGCCATCAAGATCTCTCTGATAAACTATTCAATTATTCAATGCAAGGTATATACGGTGATCTCTGCGGTCCGTCAAAAAAGGGCCTGGCCCTGGATGCCGATCTAACAGCAATTGCTCTGCCTCCGGTTGAAAAAATAGGGGAAACTCTCCTGACTTTTGAATATATGGTTATTTTTTCAAAGATATCGAGTATAGTTTATTCCAAAAAATTTTATAAGAGAAAAAAATTTATAGCTTATGATGAATACCATAATGTTAAAGATAATCCCTATCTTTCTCCAATGATTTCAAAACAATTCAGGCAATACAGAAAATGCTTTGCATCTGTCGTTATCGGGACGCAAACACTGGAAGATGTTCACTGTAATGAATATTCAAAAGTCCTTGCCGACAGCGCTTCTTACCAGGTTATATTTCAGCAGAAACCGGCAACAATAGACAGATTGAAAAACGAACATAAACTGAACCTCACAAACGATGCGATTGAAAAGCTTTTCAGAAGCATCGGAGGCGTCAAAGGTTTGTATTCCGAATTCATGCTCATGACACCCCGTGGCAATACATTATTAAGGCACATTGCATCTCCATTTGAAAAAGCTCTTTTCGGCTCTGAAGCAAAAGAGGTTATGCGCATCAAGGATATGCAGAATGCCGGCATGAGTCTGGAACAGGCAGTTGAAAAGATATCGGGAGAATAAACCGGGAGGGATGAAATGAAATGCCTGTTATTGATAATAACAATATGTTTTTCATCAGCAAAAATCTTATTCTCTTACGATTCGACAACATCCTTTCAAAATGACTGGCAGAACTGGCAATCCGAATGGGAAAATTCTGTAAAAGTTAACGGCAGTGAAATTCATGTCTCAAAAAGGATCGACCAGACAATAGGCCAGCCTTTCGCCATGCCGAATGCCAATTCGCTTATGCCCGAATTCGGGCCTTATGGAATTAACTGGCAGGCAGGCTTGACAATTAACAGCATCGGTGATGTATTCCAGTCTTATTATAACCATCTATCCTGGATATTCTCTCCTGATAATGCTGATATAATGCTTTCCGCGGCACTGGCCGCTTTAATGGAATATTATCATTGCGATCAGGCCCTCAATCAAATCGAACAGTACATGCAGGTAGCGCAGGGGTATGACAATCTGACAACAAGCATCCAGAATCACAGGTATGAACTGGCAAAATGGGTACTGGAAAATCATAATACCGAACAGGATACCAATTCCGGATGGAATTTCAACATATTTGTTTCTCCTGCTGAAAATAATCTCCAGAATTGGGAATCACATGTCAATGAAGCTATAAAAGGGAAAATAACGCAGAATTATTCTGACGATGCGACAGCATTTATAAATTTAATGATGACAAACGGCACAAATATTTTTTCAGAAAGGTATAGCGGAGAAACTCTTAGTTCCAGGTATTCGATTTTATCGAATCTGAAAGTCATTTACCAGGCTTCTCTTGATGCTAATTTTAATGTTATTACGAAAGGCGGAGTGGAATCCGTAATGCATGATACGATGAGTCTGTTCGAGGAATATTGTTATGACAGGGCTATGGGTAAAGATCCGGGAACCCAGATAAACCGCTTCTATAACACATATTACAATCCAATAAAATATTACGGGATCGATGACAGGATCGAAAAATGGAGAAATAACTGGGCCGGTCATGGCAGCGAATTGGACGAGATAACCCGGGTTTTCATGTTCGGTGTCTACCATGATCTTATTATTTCGACTATTTCACAGATAGAAGGCCTATCCGGAATAATGATGCAAAAAGAAGACCAGGAATTATCGTTACGATTAAGCAATGAACTAAGAAAAGCCCTCGAAGATTATCATATTTATCAGCCGAATAAATAAAAATCAAGGCGGGTTATAGATATGGTCAGGTTATTTATTTGTAAAATTATCCCCATTGCCGGCCCGTTTATCATTATTTTTCTTATATTCCGCTCATCAGTTTCATATGCGGGAATTTATAATGAAAATTACTCCACCGGATACTATCATATTGACCCGCGTATCGGATTTTATCTTTCAGGCATAAATAAACCTGTCGCCCTTGTTGAAGAAAATTCCAATAGCGAACCATTGAATGAAAGTTCCAAAATCATTGAAAACCTTAAATCCATGCCCGGACAACAGCTTCGGGTGGAATATAAGAACAGCCTTGATTCTCTTGCTGAAAATCCTTCTTCCATGGAAGATGCTGAAAACTACATATTATTTAATGCTGAAATAGCCCGGAGAAAATTAGCAGCCGAACAAACCATCAGAAACGCTTATTTGAAAGTCAGGGAAAAGGCTGGTTTTATCGACCCGAAAAGATTTAATGATCTGGAAGAAATTAAAAGGAATGTGAGGCTGGGGTTTTTCCTGTCATACAGCGAGGCCGGAAAGGCGGAATTATCGAAATATGCTGAAGAGCTTATCAGCTATTTTTCTTATAAAGGTTTCAAAATATTTATTGTAGTCCCTTCCTTTTCTGAAAAGACGGATATCCCTGATGAAATCCTGAACAGGGTTTCCGATGTCATCATCGATAATGACGGCAGGATAAGCATGGAATTCGGGATCAATATCTGGCCTGCATGCACAGGATTTATAGTTAAAGACGGCACTGTGATCAACCTTTATGAGGGCAAGGATTATGCTGAAAATATTGAAGGTTCTCTGATGAGGCTTTACAAGATTTACATAAACGGATCAATGGAATTTAAAAGAGTAAACTTTACCAGGTGACGGCGAAATGCTTAATAACAGCGGAACCATTTCCATTTTCATGAATAACGGAGATCTATCGACATACCAGATAGTCCTCCAGGCTGCCTCAAATGTCATGACTGCGCTTGTAAATAATACAATGACTGACACTCTTGTCCTTGTTACAATGGTATTCTTCATAGGGGAACTTCTTTTAAATTATGGTAATTTAAAAAGAGTCAGAATAGGAAATTATGCGGCTATTATCGGGCTCTATATATTCCTGTTTTCAAAGGTAGTCGACGTGCAGATAATACAATATAACCCTATAAATATGGCAATCAATTCCAGCGGACAATCGGTATATATAAAAAACATGCCCTTCGCACCTGCCCTGATGATGAAAATTATTTACGATTTAGATTATAATTTGAAGACAGTGATAGATACTGCTTTTTATGCCGCACGGAATATGAGTTCCGATGGAGCAAGGGGTAAATTCTTCGATAAAGTCGATGAATATACAGACCTCCTTAGCGGCAATATCCACAACGCCGATATTGCTTTGCAGTATACTTCCTTTTTAAAGAATATTGTCCTTCCTGATCTGCATACAAACTTAGGAAATGGAGATATCGGTGTTATTGCCGGCAATGACATGGCAAACATACTTGCTGTCATGTACGGTTCCTGCAATAATAACAATATTGCAGGTTTAACTGATCATTCGCAGGAAACGCTTTTCCTTGTTCAGGAAATCGATCCTGTAAGAGGAACCCTTCACTATGTAATAAATCTTGGGCAGCTCAATAACGATATCATTCTTAACGAACCTCATTGTTCCATGGCTAAGGGTGATTATTTTACAAATTTGAAAAATGATCTTTCATCTTACTATGACAGTCGTATATCCAATCTCTCTGCAGATTATCCCGATTTCCTGCTTTCTGAAAGCTATAACAATATATTGGCCCAGGCTAAGGCTTACAGCAATGGTGTTGATATAAATCAAATATCTTCGATGAAGGACCTTTTTACGGCAACAATCTTTAATATAAACACTGAAAAAATATCAGGCCTATATGGGGCGAGAAGCATTTTTGATCTGACGGAATCAAGTATCGAATCGTCAACCGGGGCGGCGGTAAAAGCAGCCACCCTGAAAATCATTGTAGGCGGGATTATAGATGTAATAATTCTGCTGTTCATTTTTACTTTTCCGGTCATATTCATCGCTTCATTTTTCCCGAATATGTTAGGCGTTGTAAAATCATATTTTATATCCTTTTTCGTCCTGTCATTTGCTGGACCGTTAAGCTATTTTCTTGAATGCATATCGGATGTATATACGGATGGAGTTTTCGCTATGAATCTTGCCGGGGCGGCTGCAGGCCTCTCCCAGAGGGCCCAGTCAGGAATTTTAAATACATATAACGCCATGCCATGGGTTACGACTATCGTATACGGCGGCGCAATGGCAGCTTTGTTCGGCCTGGGATCGAGAACATTGAACGTCATCGGAGAACAACTATTCCAGGAAGCGACAGCCCCTGTAACATCTAACACAGCATCTTTGTTGACGGATAATATGTCCTTCGGGAACAGGTCTCTCGGTTCCCTGACTGCAATGTCAGAGTCAGGTTTCTCACAAAATTTCGGAGATATTGCTCTCAGAGGTTTTTCCATGAACAGGGCAATGGACTTCCTGGCAGCAATTAATCATGATTCTCAAAGCTTGAATAACTCTGAAAAATCAGAATTGTCGGCAAACGGGTTTTTCATGGATGACAAAGGCCGCTGGTCGATAAAAAACGATTATGAGAGCAGGATGCAGTCTGCTGATTATCTTCGGGGTCTCGAAAACAGGCCGGAATACACAAGACTTATAAATGAAGGCTCAATTCTGAACAGGAGTATTTTAAACGGCCTGAAAGATCTTAGCATTTATAGAAGCAACACCGATGTCGCAAGAACTCTAAGCGACGGATCTGTAGATAAAATGATGAACGGAAGCGGGATGATGAAATTAGAAGGCTGGAAGAGATTGATAAATGAATTCGCCTCTCAGAAATATCAGCCCCATCAGGATTATTCTGACAGCGTCAGCACAACTGCCGGAGTAAATATACCCCAGGGCTGGGTAAACGCAGGACTCTCTGAAAACTTTTCAGCCGGAGACAATCATTCTTATTCACAGAGCCTGGATAAACTTTCCGGGGAATTATTTAAAGTTGTAAGAGATATTAACTGGAATAAATCGGGAATAAGCAAAACATCAAGCGATATGGAAATAATGAAAACTATCGATTCCGCAATTTATGATTCGAAAAGCATTACAGAACAGGCAAAAATAGACTGGCATGCAATTAGTCATAACGCAGAATTAACCTCATTAGATCCGGTTAGATTTTTACTCGACAGGACAGGCCTCCTGAAATCCGGTTTTGATTCAGATAGGAGTAAATTTACGGATAACGCAATAGCGCAGTTTTTAAGATCCAATGACTTTGATTTAAAATAAGAAATTTCCGGAGAGTGTTTTTTATGAAGATCATTCTGATATTTTTGATCCTGTCCTGCACTTTCTGCAGATTATCCGGGAGCGTGGAATTAAGCGTCGGAACATCCATGCAGCTCGACATTTCCACATATAATTTCACCTACTCTTACAGCCTCGACGGTACATTATTATACGGGATAGGGTATCCTGTTTTTATCGGTGTAAAATATGATTACCAGGATAATTTTCAGAGAATAGCGGCCATTAGTGTTATAAGATTTCTCCCCGACCGCTGGCATTTCAAGATCGATCTGGGCGCTGGTGGTGGCCTGGCTTCCATAAACGGAAGCCCCCTGCAATACTCATTTTTTACGGCCGGTATAATCCCGAAATTATTTCTCGGTGAAAATATGATGGAAGGTCCTTTTATTTACGTCTCTGCTTTTTTTATGGATATCACCACCGAAGTTGCGGCCTATTCTTTTCTTAATGGAAGTGCCGGAGTGGGTTTCGAATTTTAATAAATGAGGGTAAAATCATGGATACAAGATTATTCGTTCCATTTTCTGAAAAAGATGTTGCAAAAAAATCCGGCGCTTTATGGGATAAGGCAAATAATACCTGGTATATTCCAGGATCTCTTTCAAGGGCAAATTTCATGAAATGGCTCGGTAAAGGTGATGCCGACTCCATAAACATATTTTCAAAAAAAACAGCCCTGGCATGGAGCTGGGAGTCATGCTGGAAATGTGATAACCCATGCCCTGTATTGATGTTTGTCGTTAAAGACAATGCCGGATCGATGAGTTATGACGAGAATACCGATAATTATTACGATTCCACAATCCTTAAAAACGCTATGGTTTCACACACATTGTTTATCGACCCTTCAATATCGGTCATTATCAGAAAATATTTTCCATTTTATCACAAGGACCGTTCAAAAGATGCTGGAAAGTCCTACTGGATGAATCATTGCCTCTGCTGCGGCGCCAGGCTCGGCGATCAATACCTCATATCAGAACCCGAAGATCCTTTCAATCCCATACCGGATTCCGACCCGCTCATTGTATTTATTAACCTGCCGGCTCCCGAATTTTACTATTACAGCATTTCAGGCATTGAAAATTATACTGATATAGATCGTTTCATTAATAAAAGATCTTTCGAATGGTCTGATTTCAGTCAGAGATGGAACTATAAGTTAGGCCTTGATAAAAACAACACTGATCCTTTTACTAAAGTAGGGTTCTGGATTGAACTGTTTTATAGTTTACATGCTTTATAATCAGGTGGCTCTATGATAAAGAAAATAACACACCTGACGCTGGTTATTTTTATCTATTCATGCTCCCTGAACCCGGATACCGGTCCGCAGAACGATACAAATTCAAATCATGTATATTCTATAAGCTGGAATGGACCGGGAACGCCATATTACAATATATGCTCTGTAAGTTGCGACTGTCTTGATAATTACCAGGATCAGTATTTCAGTTTAGGCCCAACATCTAAAGGAAATTCATCATTTACATGGGTTCCTTCAAATTCCTCGGATTTACCTTACCTTTTTCTTTATACCATTGATGGAATGACATCGGAAAGACAGTTTATAGCGATCCTGACACCTTCTGCTCAATCCCAGTCTCTTACTGCCGGTCTTACAGCCGTCGGGGATTTCGCTATTTTCACAAACGATTCAAAACATATCCTTGTTTGCTGGAATTATAATATTATCGATTACAACGTGAAGTTCATAGTGTACGGCTATGATAATAATAATAATATAATCGACACCGAAATACAAAGCCCCGGTGCGTTCTGCCAGGAGGTGGCAACTGGCACAGGCGGATATTATTCACTCTGGATTACAATTTTAGGATATTCATATTTTTTGGACAGCGGCTATGCGACATCAACATCGGGATCTTCAGGAATGAAATCATTAGCCAATTCAAATAAGAAATAGGAGGATAAACATGAAAAGAGTTCTGACTCTATATTTATTTGTCATCGGTTGTGTATTTGCATTATTTATAACTGAAACCTCATGTCATCTTAGCGATCCCGGTATGACCAACAGCTCTCCGGCGCCAGCCCCGGCGCCTTCGATGGGACAGCAGGAAATGGCTCCGTCGGTAAGCGTAAATCCTCAATTGGGGACAATAACAATATCCTTTGCCGGCAATTTGAATTACTCGACGGGTTCCGCGTTATTCACATCGAATAACAACGCTTCGCTGCTTGTGTATTCAGGCGGCCCGGTAAATGTGAAAGGTTTTAACGTCGGTTACGGCGGAAATAGAACCGCGTTGCCGAATACGATAGTTATTTCAAATAACGGTTCATCCTATGAAAGCTTCAATCAATTGATGCTTACCGGATTTAAAGATGTGAACGGGTCGGCATACCAGAGTACAAATTATATGTTCGGACAGACCTCCCTTACCGCCAGCCTGGTTGCTACTTATGATTTCGCCAACAAGAGAATTGTCGTTCAATTACCCATGGCAATAGTAAGTTCACCAAATTTTACACTTAACTTATATTATACTAACGGATCCGGAGCGGTAATAACGCCTCTTACCCAGATTCCGTCAGCAGTATCTTCTGTCGCTTATTATTATTCTTTCTCGTCCGACAATACCACACTTTATATCAACAATGTTACAAACCTGAGCGCTTATCCGTTTGTTCAGATCAATAATTTATATCTTGTGAACAGTAATTACATTACTTACATGGCTTTACCCGTTCAACCGGTAGGCTCTGTAGGTAACGTTACAATGACTGTAACGGGGTGGTTGAATTTAAGCCTCCAGACACTACCCACAGAAAGCACTGCAACAATTACTTCAAACTTTACTTTCACCGCGCCGATATGGCCGATGAGTCAGATTGTGAGCCAGAACCCGACTATAAGTCTAAATCCTAATGGTTCACCCAATATACCGGCGCCGGCAGCGGCCAATCTTCAGAAATGGGCCAACTGGAACATCAAGATGGGTTTCAATAACGTGAAAACCATTGCGCTTATCGATAAAACGACAGGTAATACAATAACGAATATCAATATCCCCAATTCAACGATAATGAGTACAAACTGTTATTTTCATGTCAATTCATGGGGATCGCCGGCCTTTGTATACACTTCCGCAAAATGGGAGGATATTTTAGCATTATTTTATCCTGCGGTCGGAACTGCCTGCGTTACGAATGAATTCAGCACGGTAATCGACCTGACTTCACAGGGTAACGCGGCGTATTCTTATTTGGGTGTTGATAACCCGACAGTAACAGTAAACCCTGGGGCGACTGCCAGTATTTGCTCTGTTAATTGGGAAAATTCATACAGCATCCCGACATCACTTAATTCAGACAGACTTAAAATATATGATGACGTGATATTTTACGGGAAAAGTGCGGATATGACCCTGGTCTTGACAGGAAAAACAGTAAGTTCATCATCCCTTTTATATTCATCGACTATTTTAGTTAATGGCTCGGGCGAAGTCATGGAAGATTCTATAGATTGGCCTTTGGTATTTCTCGACGGACAGGGGCTGGGGATTATAACCGCTGAAATGAGGACGACAGTAAATCTGCTTGATAGCGGAACGTTTGTAAGGTCCGGCTCTACGCAATTGTTTGTCGAACATTATTCAAAAACTCCATTGACAAATGTAAATTTGAGTCAAGTAACCGGCATAACTTTAAACCTGCCTGCCGGTCCTGCTAATTGGTCCTCAGGCAATGTGGTATGTAATATCGGTTCAGGAAGCGGGTCATATTCCGTACCAACCCCGCTTTTAATAAGCGGCCAGTGCAGCGGCTATCAGGATATGGCTCATACAATATATTGGCTGCCATTAAATTTAGTTTCAGATAGCTGGAGTTGCTGGTCGCAACAGACCGGTGTAATTTCTAATTGGGTATGGGTCCAAAACGGTCAAAATGGCGGTTATCAGTGGATAGTAACGCCTGTTTATACTGATTATTCAAATGCATCAACTTCTGATTACAGTGCTTTGAGATTTTTCCCCAACGCATGTGCGGTTCAGTAAATTAAAAAAATAACTACCCCGCTCCTTTACAGGGAACGGGGTTTGTTATAAAATAATTAAGAATTATTGATCGCTTCAAATGTCTTCCCCGGAGAGCTAATTTATGATGAATAAATCAATGATTTTTTTGTTAATTTCAACTTCAGCATTTTTTGCCGCGTGCAGCATGCCCCTTAATAATTCAGGAAACGGCGGAGGGAATTCTTCATCTTTATCCTCTTCATCCGCTTCCTCGGGATACCAGCATCCGTCGATATGGACCGATACAAACACGAATATCAGCGGCGCTGTAATCATTTACATGGGGGCTGCTTGCAATCTGCAAATGTATGCAATATCGAACATTAATCAGACGTTTACAACAGGATTCACATACAGTAATAAGATATTTATTTATATCGATGCTTCGGCAGACGAGAACGTCTTCCCCGCCTGGGTCAAACCCGGCGGGCTATTCACTATTAATCTGACAAGGGCAAAAACAGTATCGGGAATTGAAATGTTCGACAGGATCTATGCCCCCGGCGATTACGATGCCTGCAATCCGGCGACTCTTTCCGGGATTCTTTCGAATATAAAGAACAATTACAGCAATAACGGCGGTACATTGAGCGGCAACAACGTCAGGCTAATCATGTGGGGACACGGGGACGGCATAATACCGCTCAGCGGATTATCTCTTAATAAGACGAAAAACATAAACTATGAGGATATTGCCCTCGATATAATGCTCCTTCCTTTGGGCTTGTTCGAGTCCTGCAGCATGCACCCTGGGGGAGAGACGGCTGTCAGTGTATCGAAGCCGTCGAATTACGGCCGGCATTCGTATAACTCGTTTTTGTATAATAACAGTACGCAGCTTACGCTTTCGGACAGCGCCATTGTTACGGCCATACAAAATTCTTTCGGATATGTCGGCACTCTCGGATTCGACACCTGCTACAGCGGGAACCTGGAAGATATGTATGCTTTTGCCAGGGGTATGGGTTATAACGGGATTATAATAGGGTCTCCCGGTACCGAAGCTAATCTCGGGTGGAATTATTCCGGATATTTATCAGGAACATGGATATACGGGGTAGAGCATAGCGGTGACGCCATCAGCGCTGCCAATAACGGAGTTAATCTTATCCAAACTTTCGCAAATTGGTTTAACGTTTATACAGGAAACGAGCTTATTCCTGACATTATAAGCAGTTATTATACTTCGCTTATTCCCAATGCGGCGGACATGGCTTTTTATATAACAAATTCGAGAAAGTACATAAACCCGGCGAACGGATCCGATCCTGCCGACCATTACGTGAGGCTGTATGATTTATTGAATGACCTTCAGAATTTCGATGTGAATTTTTCATCTTTGTTCAGCGGTTACCTCAGCAAGGCTGTTAATCAGCAGGAATTTGCGACGAACATGGGCGTGTGGTTGCCGGTCTTCCCCAAGCAGTATTATAACCCGAATGTGACGGCCTGGCACTCTTCGACGGCAATCCAGCTATTCCAGGACTACCCGAAGATAGCCGACCTTTTCACGAACGCGAAATGGGGCCAGACGCAGAATTCTGTATTTATGTTTACACCACAATTATATCCAGGTTATTATTATTGGTGCACCTTAAGCGGTGAATCCGGAGGTTCCGCCACTGTCTCAGGCGGTTATTACGCCTATATCGTAGACCAGAGGAATGAAAACCAGACACCGGCGTCGGCTATCGGCATCAGCCCCGCGATTTATACCCGGACCAATGTCGCTTTCATTGCGGGAGAAGGCCAGGTCGATTATTACGCACTTAACGTCCTGACGGCGGGATACGTCCATTTAAGACTTTCCTTTACGGCTCCCTCGGCAGGCAATCCGGCTGTTTCGAACGTGCAGCTTCTCGACGGGTCGCAGAACGTCCTGCAAAGTTATAGCGAGTGCCTTGCCGGCTTCCGGAACGTAAGTCCTCCGGCAGCGGCCCTATCGACGATTGCATACGGCGGGCAGTCATCTATCGGCGTCTCTTCGACGACAAACGAGTACAATAACATGTACTATATCGAAATCGATACGAACCTGTCTGCCGGGACTTATTATATCAGGGTGTCGGCCCAGGACCTCATGACGTCGTACTACGGCCCTGCCGACGCGCCTTACCTCATTTATGCACTGCCCCTGGGCGGGGAGTCTCCGGCGGCCGTTCTGCTTTAATATTGACAAATCGCCCGTTTTTTTTATAATATAATCAGAGGAAAAAAGTATGGAAATTTTTAAAACAGCCGGGGCGTTTTTCGCCATCCTTGGCATAGTCAGCGGATTTTTCGGCATAATGTTCATCATAGCCCGCTGGATGAAAAACGAGCTTTCAAAGGATATTAAAACAAGCATGATATGGTCGAGGACGGTGGCCAAGGCCGCCAAAACTCCCAAACCCTTGAAAGTAAATGCTGTTCATAGATAGGCTTTCGATCATACTGTTCCTGCTTTTTATTTCAGCGGGGATTTATTATTTTCTCTTTTTTTTCACGAACGATATGATCGTCAACTCGATCATGACTATTATAGGCATTTTCAGTTTTATCCTGTGCATCTTCCAGTTCTTTAAAATGAAAACCTGACCTCCCGGGTGTTTTATGTCTGAAAAAGATCGGTTCATAGCCGTCGGCAAGTCCGTGCTGAGTTTCAATGTCAATAAAAATTCCCCTCCCGGCAGGCTGTATCCCATGCGCCTTCATTATATTTTTACCGTGAAGGGCGGCAGCTTTTCGGCCCGGAATGTCGAATCCGGCGTAAAAATAACTTTCAGGAGGGACGAGCTGCGCTCCCTGTGCCCTTCAGGGGATGCGGACGCCGTCATAGAAAGAGTTTCGGCGGAAATTGCGGGTGTAACCTGCTCCGCCATTGTGTTCGCATTGAACACCGCAATAAGATACATGTCCTCTTCGCAGTCCGACCTGCTTTATAATTACAGGAAATTCAGCCCGGCTGTGAAAAGTTTCGGGATCGAGGACGGCTTGAAATCGAAAATTGTCGCAGTCGATGACTTTTCCGGCAGATGCCGCTCCTTCTCTCATTCCGGCATGAAGGTCCTGGTCCTTGTCGACGCCCTCTCCGGCTTCATTTCATAATTTTATTGCTTTGCTCATTTTTAAGTATTAAAATAAGCTTCGATGTTTTATTAAGGGGTGCATTATGAGAAAACCGGCGCTTATTTACGCCTGCCTTGTTATTCCGGCGCTTTTCATGGCCGGGACAGCTTTTACCGGCGATAACCTTATAACCAATTATACCGTTGAAATGATATCCGGAGACGTCGATATCTCGCATAACAGCGGCACAAACTGGGACGCCGCCGGGGTGTACATGGAAATCGGCCCGGACGACCTTGTCAGGACCGGGGCCTCGTCCTACTGCGAGATAACCCTGCCGGGAGACGGGGGAAGCATCCGCGTTATCGAAAAGTCGCTGTTCTCCATCTCGGGAGGGGCAAAGGCCGCGAAGGCAAAAGTCGCATCGGGCAGGGCCCTTTTCGATATCACGAGAAAGCTCAACCCTGACGAGACCTTCCAGGTCGAGACAGGCACAGCCGTTTTAGCCGTCAGGGGGACGGAGTTCCTCGCCGAAAGCGATCCCGATACAGGCGGCTGCTCCGTCATCCATGGGCAGGTGGCCGTGACAAGGAATATCAATACGGACGGCGATGAAAATTTCAGGAAAGAGGCGAACCAGTCTTTTACAATTGTCGCCGGCGAAAACCAGCAGGTAGAATACACGAGGGCCGAGAACAGGGATCTCGAGACCAGGATAAGGAACAGCAGGGGGAATCCCGATGAACTGCACAGGATCCTCGAAGAAGAGAGGAATACGCAGCACACAAGGCTGCATCCTGTCAGGAACAGGGAAATGATAGATTCCATCGTCAAAAAACACCAGGAAGACAGGAGCACGATTTTCTCGAGAAGGCCTATGCTGCGGCAAAGGCGTGATTCCATGACGCAGAAGAGAAATCCCGAGTCCGGGAACAAGCAAATCAAACAGTCGAAACCGGCAAAGCAGGTAAAACAGAAAAAACCGCCCGCAAGGAAGGCGCCGGCAAAAAACAAAAAGGATAAAAGGGAGAGTTAAATGAAGCCCGAAATTTACTATTTTACAGGGACAGGCAATTCATACGTAATAGCGAGGGACCTCGCGGCTGCGCTCGGCGCGGATCCGGTCTTCATCACAAACGCTATGAGCCGCACCCCGGTCTTTGTCAATTCCGATATTATCGGATTAGTTTTCCCGGTATATATATGGGGCATACCGCTTATCGTATCCAGGTTTATTTCACAGATCAGGAATTTGAAAGGCCGGTATGTTTTCGGTGTGGCTGATTGCGGAGGAGAACCTTCGGGCGCGCTGAATATCCTGCGCGGCGCAGTCAGGAGAGGGGGCGGAGAACTTGCCGGAGGCTTTAAAATTAATATGCCCAGCAATTATATTCCCTTCGGAGGCGCCGACCCGCAGGAGGATCAGGAAGCCGATTTTAAAAACATGAAAAACAGGATAAAGGAAATATCCGGCTATGTTCAATCCCGGAAAACGGGCGTGATCGAGGCCGCCGGATTTTTTTCCAGGCTTTTATTCTCGGGCCTTATTTATCATGCAGTCCGCGGGATGATAAATAAAATGGATAAGAATTTCCTGGCCGATGATACCTGCAATTCCTGCGGAATATGTTCAAAAATCTGCCCTGTCGACAATATAAAAATGTCCGGGGGAAAACCCTCATGGAAAGGCGGATGCGAACAATGCTTCGCCTGTCTCCAGTGGTGCCCTGCGGAGGCTTTGCAATACGGGAAATCCACGGCAGGACGCAAGAGGTACCATAACCCGGAAACGAGCCTTAAATTCATGCTCGATAAATCGAAACCTTAAACCGATATCCTGAACTCGGCTCCTTCCCCCAGGTTTTTCGCCGTCAATTCGCCTCCCATGTTATTTTCAATTATGATTTTAGACATGTACAGGCCTATGCCCGTGCCGTCGATCTTGGTTGTAAAATACGGGTCGAATATTTTATCGATGATATTGTCATTAATGCCGCCGGCGTTATCCGAGACAGTCAGGACTATTCTTCCGCCTTCGGGGAAAGCCCTGATCTTTATCCAGGGATTTTTAACATTTTTATTCAGGATGGCGTCTTTTGCGTTCGAGACAAGATTGAGAATTACCTGGTTGTACTCGTTTAAATAGCCTTTCAGGCGGGCTCCCTCATCTATATCGAGTTTCAATTCGATATTATTATTTTTTAATGTCTGCTCGATTATGTTCATAACATTTTCAATCGATTTTCTTATCGGGAAATCCACTTTTTCATTCTCGGGTTTAAAAAAATTCCTGAAATCGTCTATGGTGCTCGACATGAATTGAAGAGCTTTCATGCCCGAGTCCACTTTTTCATCGATGAATTTTTTATCCAGCTTTCCTTTATCGTAAAGGATCTGGAAGCTTTGTATTATCAGGCCCATGTAATTTAAAGGCTGCCTCCACTGATGGGCTATATTGCTGAGCATTTCACCCATCATGGCAAGGCGGGACTGGCTTACTATCATCTTGTTTTTTTCGATAATCTCGTTTATATGCCCTTTTTCACGCTTCTGGATAAGGTTAAAGGCTCCCGCCAGCCGGCCTATCTCGTCGTTGGATGTGACGGGGATGGTTTTTTCAAGGTCTACATCCTGCCCCTTCGCTATCGCTTCAAGGCTTGCGGTGATGATCATTATTTCTATCGACAATGATTTTGAAAAATAATACAGGGTTGCTACCCCCAGGGTAAGAAGTATGATAAAACAGAGCAGGAAATAGAAAACAGTAACCGGAGATACGGCGTTATATATGAAGCCCGCGGTCCATATTTTGCCTCCGGGCCCGGGGAGCTGTATTACCGCCCCCTGGATTTCACCGTCGCCGTATGCGTGGCCTTTTAATTCCGTGAAAAGGTCTGTCGCGTATATTAATAAAACTTTGCTGATACCGCTTCCGCTGTTTTTAAGGACGATCTTTTTTTCAGGGTCTAAAATGAAATAGAAATCTTTAGGATTTTCTAATTCCATGCTTTTCAGAGTGTTTTCAGCAAGCGGGATGTTTATAAATTTTTTATCCCGGAATGCCGTAATCAGCTTATTATGGTAAATCCTGTAAAGAAGATCCCCCTTTTCCGTTATGAGGCGGGAATAGCCGAGCAGCGAAGTGAAAAGAACGGCGACAATGAATAGCGGAATGATCTGGATCATGTTCTTTACCGGAAGATTGAACTCGTTTTTAATTTTATTTTCAAAACCATCCCGGTAGACGTTCAGAACGATTTTTGTATAGAAATTTTTGGAGAAAAGGAGGACTATAAGCCCTATGATGGAAAAATATGAAAATATGCATATGATCATCTTGATCATCCATGAAAAAGGCAATCCGATAGTCAGGGCAATTATCTCAAGGATCGCTACGGGAGGCAGCAGCCCTATGTTTACCACTGCGATGTAGTTCCAAAAAGGCATGTTCAGAAATTTTTTCCAGACCTTGAAGTTCCGCAGATTCAGGTCTTCATCGCCGTTTCCGGATTTTACAGGACAGATCATAAAATAAATGACCAGGTCCGTAAATACGGATGTCGATAAAAATATTATTATGTACTGAACGATATAAAGAGGCGCTCCGAGTTTCTCCGTTATCGCGATGAAATCGGGGGGGTAATTGAGTATCAGCGGAAGAGCGTAGTAATAAACGACAGCGCCCGCTAATATTGCTATATCGTATAATAAAAGTATGGCCGCTACCGGATGCTTGTAGCCGGCTTCAAATGAAGGCATGTTCAATCTGAAAGTCCCCATTACTTTTCTCCTCGACAGAGAAAAAGCCCCTTAAAATCCAGCCGTTTTTAATTGAGTTTGATTTTTTTAATTCCGGAAGATCTGAATGTTTTGAATATATTCAGTATAAGTCAAATTAATTTTTAAGCAATACTATCCATAAAATATTTCGAGGGCAGTCAATTCCAAGGAAGCCATATAAAGAACGGCTGTAATTACACGGCTGCACCGTTTGTTTAACAAATTAAAACGCAAAATTCATAATTAATTATTGCCACAAAATAATAGTGATCATTTTCCCCGGCATGATTTCAATAACAATTATTTTTGATTTTCCCGGATCAATCTATTATAATATAGATAGGATTAATTCAAATGTTCATTTATCCGTTATGGAGGTTTTTTTGGGGTCTTTAACGGGTAGAGGGGTTTCAGGGATTCTCCGCAGCAGAAATTAATATCTTAACCGGTGTTTGTACCGTCATGTTTTTATAAAAAATATTTTTTTGACGGGGCATATTATTGTTGCCTTTTCATGTTTTTGTTTGTAAATTCAATCAGCGGGGCTAAAAACCCGTATTAAGAGGTGGTTATGTCTATATTTTTATCCCTGACTTATAAGCATCCCGATGATGCTGAAGCTATCAAGATCGAAAAAGAGTACAAGGCTGTCATGAAGGATTTCCTGAAATTCATGTCCTACAGGGATGCCAAGAGGCTCTTTATTAATACCGCCATCGAGGCTATGAAAGACCTGCAGGTTAAAAACAAGGAAAAAGCAGCCAAGGCATCGGCTAAAAAATAAAATCAGATAAGGAGGGCTTATGCCCATCAATCTACCCGATTATGCTGACAATGAAGAAGAGCGCAAATTGGAATCAGAGTACAAGGCAATGCGTAAGGTATTGATACGCGATTGCGATCCGTCTGTACTTGACAAAATGATTATGAAGAAAGTTATACCCGCTCTTAAAGAAGCCACCAAGAAGAGAGTGGCAGCCCTGAATCTCTTTTAAGGCGGTTAAAATTATATGGAATTGAATTTCAGCACGTTCACCGTTTCCAAGGATGTCTACAAGAGGTTTTTTGACCTGCAGAAGAAGTATATGGAAGACCATTTCGCGGGAAAAAGACGCCTTTTCAACGAGTTTGTGATTAAAAACGGCTGCGATACCCTGCTCAAGCAGAAGGGCGCGTCTTACAAGTACAACCCGGCTGACAAGGTGCACCTCAAGCTGTGGTTTTACGATTTTATCGTTGATATCCTGGACAAGACAAGGGACAGGCTCATAAAGAGCGGCGGCCTGACAGCGCCCAGGATCAACAATAAGAAGATCCTTATCAACGACCTCATAATCGGCGCCGGCTGCGACAAGGTCCTCGAATTTGTAAAGAAAGCCTCTTAGGCCCTCTGCACGAACCAGTCGATGAGCTTCCTTGCGACGCTCATCGGACCCGGGCCGGGCGGTATTTCTGCCGGTGAGAACCACCCAGCGTCAAGTATTTCTCTGCCGTCAACAGCTATCTCTCCCGATTCGTATTCCGCTGTAAAGGCGATCATAAGCGAATCCGGGAAAGGCCATGGCTGGCTGCCGAAGTATTTTATATTTTTTACGCCGATACCCGTTTCTTCCATCACTTCCCTTTTCAGGGCTTCCTCGGCCGACTCTCCGGGCTCGATGAATCCGGCAAGCACGCTGTAAAACCTGTTGCTGAACCTCGCCGCCCTCGCCATCAGGAGTTTTCCATCCCTGACAACCGCCGTTATAATTGCGGGCGATATCCTGGGATAGACAGTATTTCCGCATTTTTCACAATGCCTGGCCCTTTCTCTTTCATGCAGGCCCATCAGGGAGCCGCATTTTCCGCAGAACCTGTTATTTATCATCCAGTGCGTCAGATGGTATCCAAGGCATGCGGCCCTGAAAAACTGAGCGTCCGTTTTTCCATAGAGGTCGTAAATCCTGGAAAATACCGATCCTTCAGGACCGGCCGGGCCAGCTAATCCGCCGGCCAGGCATGGAAGACCGTCCATCTCCCCGATGTACTGCGGCAGTTCTATTTCCAGTTCTGCCGGCCTGCCTTCGGGCAGAGAATAACGGCCTTCGCTGTTAAATATGCAAATTTCATCATTTTTATAGAGCAAACCATAGTATTTCCCGGGCAGGCTTGAAATGTCCGGAAGGTGTTTATATCCCGGATTGAAAACCATTTTTTACCTCCCCTATATTACGATGCAGATAAGGCCCTTGAGGTATTCGGATTCCGGATAGGAAAGCCTCACAGGATGGTCGGGCGCCTGCGCAAGGGCGCGGACGCACTGCACTTCCCTGAGAGTATCTGTCCCGGCCCAGCCCACAGCCATCCTGAGATCGGCGGAGCTGATCCCGCCCGAGCATGAAAAAGTTACCAGGACTCCGCCGGGTTCGAGGAGCTTCATGGCAAGGAGGTTGATATCCTTATAGGCCCTCATGGCTTTATCCCTGTCCTTTCGCGTGGGTGCGAATTTAGGGGGATCCAGGATAACCATGCCGAAACGCTTCCCTTCGTCCCTGAGCAGCCTCAGATAGGTAAAAACGTCTTCTCTGACCGGCGTGCATATACCGTCAGGTATGTTGTTGAGTTTCAGGTTTTTCACAAGGAGGTCGAGAGCTTCGACCGACGAATCTATCGATACTGCCGATACCGCACCGGCCTTTAAGGCTGACAGGGTAAATCCGCCGGAATAGCAGAAGCAGTCCAGCACACTCCTGCCCGCGGCATAAGACGCGGCCAGGAGCCTGTTTTCGCGCTGGTCGAGGAAAAACCCGGTCTTCTGGCCGAGAGCCGGGTCGATAGAGTATAAAATACCGTTTTCGTTTATGACTGTATCGAGGGCCCCTATGGAGCCAGAGATTATCCCCGACGATTCGGGAAGCCCTTCAAGAGCCCTTACTGCCGCATCGCTGCGCTCGAAAACCGCGGCGGGCTTGAGGATGGAATTGAAAATTTCAGCTATTTCGCCCTTGATTTTATCGACGCCCGCGGTGAGCGCCTGGATGATGACGATTTTCCCGTAACGGTCCGCGATAAGGCCGGGCAGAAAATCCGCCTCTCCGAAGACGAGCCTTTCCGCGCTGCCGGCTGTTTTCTTCAAACCCGGGCTGTAGCCCCTGCGCCTCTCGACGGATGCCCTTATCATGGAATTCCACCAGGAGGCGTCTATGACGGCATCCTCCCGCAGTTCGAGAACCCTCGCGCATATTTTAGACATGGGATTATAATGAGCCTGCGCTATGAACGAACCTTTATAATCCCTGACAATCACGATATCCCCTGCCCGGGGATCCCCGTTGACAGACTGGACCGCTCCCGAGAAGATCCAGGGATGGCGGTGAACTACCGATTTTTCCCTTCCTGGTTTTATAATGATGGAATTCATGTTTAATTTTTTATCCCCGGGAACTCATCGAGCCCCTTAACAGGTGAATTTGAAATTCTCCAGGAATTTCGTCGAATACCTGCCTTTCTGGAAATCGGGATTCTCAAGAAGTTTCTCATAAAACGGTATAGTGGTCTTGATCCCGGAGGCCTTGAATTCCTGGAGCGCCCTCTTCATTCTCGCGAGCGCCTCGTCCCTGTCCCTGCCCCATGCTATGACCTTGGCAAGAAGCGAATCGTAATACTTGGGTATCTCGTATCCAGCGTAGCCATGCGTATCCACCCTGATCCCCGGTCCTCCGGGCAGATGGAAATCTTCTATTACACCCGGGGTCGGCATGAAATTCATTGAGGGATCTTCAGCGTTGACGCGGCATTCGATGGCATTGCCCCTGAACTCTATATCATCCTGGCGGAAGGAAAGCTTTTCCCCCATCGCGACCCTTATCTGCTCTTTTACTATATCGACGCTCGTGATCATTTCCGTCACGGGGTGCTCCACCTGTATTCTGGTGTTCACTTCCATGAAGTAAAAGCGGCCGTCGGTGTCGTATAAAAACTCCATGGTCCCGGCGCCCGAGTAGCCTACCTTTTTAACTCCCTTCTTTACAGCCTCTCCCATCTGCTCGCGCACTTCGGGCGAAAGGCTCGGGCTTGGCGATTCTTCGACCAGCTTCTGGTGGCGCCTCTGGATGGAGCAGTCCCTTTCGCCCAGGTGGACTACATTTCCATAATTATCCGCCAGGAACTGTATCTCGATGTGCCTGGGCTCCTGCAGGTATTTCTCCACATATACGTCGGGGTTGCCGAACGCCGATCTCGCCTCGGCCTGCGCTATGGGAATGATATTCGCGAGCTCCTCGTCTGACCAGGCGACCCTCATCCCCTTTCCGCCGCCTCCGGCGACAGCCTTGACTATAACAGGGTAAGAAGCCCCGGAAGCGAATTCGAGGGCTTCTTTAGCATCGGTAATGATCCCCGTGCCGGGTGTGATCGGCACGCCGATCTCTTTCATCGTGGTTCTCGCGTAGGCCTTGTTGCCGAGCAGGTCTATGACCTCGGCCGACGGCCCTATGAATGTTATCTTGTGGTCCTTGCATATTCCTGAAAACTTTGAATTTTCGGCAAGGAAGCCGTATCCCGGGTGGATGGCGTCGGCTCCCGTTATTTCAGCCGCGCTTATGATAGCCAGGATGTTAAGATAGCTCTCGCTTGAAGCCGCCGGACCTATGCATACGTCCTGGTCGGAAAGCTGGGTATGGAGGCACTGCTCGTCCGCCTCGGAGTGGACCGATACGGTGGGTATCCCGAGTTCTTTGGCGGCACGGATCACCCTTACGGCGATCTCGCCCCTATTGGCAATCAATATTTTTCTAAACATAATAATTCTCCCATGGGTCAGTTCTTGATTTCAAAACGCATAACCGGCTGGCCGTATTCGATAGGCTGGCCTTCTTCGACAAGCACTTCCTTGACCTTTCCGTTCACCTCGGATTTGATGTCCTGCAGGACCCCGAGGACCCTCACATGACCTACAAGGTCTCCCTTTTTAACGACATCCCTGAGCTTGATGTAATTTTCGCCGGATTTGGAGTTGAGCCTTGTGAAATACCCGATCCACTGCGAACGCAGCTCGTAAACCTGGGAATCGGCCTGCTTCTCAGCGGCTGCTTTACGGAGCGCATCCTGCGCTCCTGCGTGTACAGCCGCTGCGGTCTCGGCCTTTCCGGCCTGGCGCTTCATCTCCGCGGACGGCTGGGACGCTATCGTGAGCTTCACGGCGTCCTTGCCGTGCCGGATCTCGATCTCACCTATATCGCTCTCAGAGAAAATATTCTGCAGTTTCCTGATATCCTTGATTTCAATCATATTCCCCCCCCCTATTTGACCCTTTCAATATAGCGGTCGTCCCTTGTGTCTATCCTGATCTTTTCGCCGACTCCGACGAAAAGAGGCACCTGGACAACAGCGCCTGTTTCGACGGTGGCCGGTTTCGACCCGCCGCTTACGGTGTCTCCCCTCAGGCCCGGGTCCGTCTCCGTTATGATAAGATCGACGAACATCGGGGGTTCGACGCCGATGATATCCTCTTTATAAATAGAAAGCGTGCAGACCATCTCGTTTTTCAGGTATTTCGACGCATCACCCACGATGTCTTCCGGAACGGAGTACTGTTCGTAAGTCTCGTTATCCATGAAGAGAAAACGATCGTCTTCCCTGTAGAGCAGCTGCGCATCCTTGCTTTCCACGAAAACGTCCTCGAGGGATTCCCCCGCGCGGAAAGTTTTCTCGATCACCGTGTCCTTGATAATATTTCTCAGCTTTGTCCTGACAATAGCGCCGCCCTTGCCGGGCTTGTGGTGCTGGTACCACATCACAGAATAGAGATCGCCGTCTATTTTAAGCACTATCCCCTTTTTCAATTCGTTAGACGAAACCATAAATCCTCCAAATTATAGATCATAGTCCGAGGCTGTCAAAACCTCGCACCCACCCCTTTTTACAAGAACCATATCCTCGAGCCTGATCCCGCCCTTGCCCGGGAGGTAAATTCCCGGTTCGACCGTTATTATCATTCCCTCCGACAGGACAGTTTCCTCTCCCGGCGTTACTGCAGGAGCCTCATGCACCTGCAGTCCTACGCCATGCCCCGTGGAATGGGTGAAAAATTCACCGTATCCGGCGTCCCTTATCACTGACGATGCGGCTTCATGCACATCGCCGGCTTTCACGCCGTCTTTTACTACGGATTCGGCCTTTTTCAGGGCCTCAAGCACGATATTATGGATCTCCCGTATTTTCGGGTCGATTATTTTAGCTAAATAATAGCATCTTGTAAAGTCTGAGCAGTATCCATCTTTTATTATCCCGAAATCGAGGAGGATTACTTCATCATTTTCGATGATTTTCGGGCTTGCAGTCCCATGCGGCATGGCGCTTCTCGGGCCGGAAGCCACGATAGTTTCGAAGGACGGCCCTTTCGCCCCGTTTTTCACGAGGTAACGCTCCAGGTCCGCCGCTACTTCCTTCTCGCTGCGCCCCTTTTCTATGAGCGGAAGGATCATATGATAGCCCAGCTCCGTGATCATGAGGTTGTTCCTGATCACCTCGATCTCGTAATCGTCCTTGCAAAGCCGCATGTCCTTGATCAGCGCAGTATTGACAAGTTCAGGCGCTTTCAAGCCGCCGGCCCTGCCTAATTCTTCCGCGAATTCGAGGCTTATCTCCCTCTTTGAAAGGAGAAGGGTTTTAATTCCGAGATCCCCGATCAGAGACTTGAGGACAGCTAAAAGCCTTCTTCCCGGCTTCACAACCTCGAGGTTTGCCTCCACCCTGATCTCGAGCCTGTACTGCTCCGTGTAACGCCCGTCAGTGATAAAATACACCCCCGGGGCTCCCGGCACGATGAAGAGGCTTGAATCCCCTCCCGTAAACCCGGTCAGGTAAAACACCTCTTCGGGTACATTGACATAAAGGGCTTCGCCGTCTTTCAGGCTGTTCCTTAATTTTGAAAGACGGCCGTTAAAATAATTACGCATGATTTATTCCTTGAGAAAGATGTCGTTTGAAAGGTTTTCCTGTTCATCTGAAAGGCTTTCCTCGAAATTTCCGATATCGGAATCAATTTCCCGGAGGAAGTCGCTGTTCGTAATATAAGTGTTCCTGTAGATGTTTTTTAATATCTCGTATTTCATCCCGACTTTTTCTATCAGGCTGTCAAGAACGCCGATCCGGCCCAAAAGCTTTTTTTCAGCGGCGGATTCTTTCTCTTTCGCAGGACCCGGAACGGCCGTTGCGACCGTAATATTGGTAACGGAATCCATATTGACATTCGTAACAATAACTTGCGATGCAACCGGGACGGTCTGGGCTATGTTTACAGGGCCTGCAGGCAGCGCCATGACAGGAACTGCCGCGTTTGTCACGCCGTAGGCGCCGTAAAGCATTGTAATGCTGTTCGTAAAGTCTTTTACAAGCAGAAGAGGGCTGTAGTATATCCCTACCGCGCTGTCATACTGGACAGTGCCCTGCCTTCTGAAGTCCCTTGAAGAATCTATCTGGAAATCCCAGCTGTTTTCATAGAACCTTTCCCAGGACGCGAAAACTATCTTTGCCGGGGAAGAGGCGCTTCCCGCCATAGTTTCCTGTGCGCCGAGGTTCCGGCTGTTGGTATTGTCGAAAGCATACCACGAGGGCGGCATGGATTCCTTCAAAAACTGCGTTTCCCTGTTTACTGCCCCGCGGCCCGGAACAAAGAACATCCACGGTTCGGAGTTCCCGAGGACAGGGTCCAGCACGATCTTTATTTCTACATTCATATCTTTCGATTCGTTATTGATAAAAGAATACGTTAAATTCATCGTGTCGGGCAATCCAGAAACCTGGCCCGATGCGATTCCTATAGACTGGATAACCGATACTCCCTGAGTAACCCACTCGGAAACTATCCTCCCGCCGCTTAAATAGGGCCTTCTCCTGAAATAGCCCGGTTCGCCGCCGTAAATAACGTACTGCCCGTTGATGGAAACCGTTGTGTAAGTTGTCAGCGGGTTTTCCTGGTAGAGAATCGGCCTGAATACCCCGTTAACAGCCTCCGACATGGTGATCCTGGCCGTATCGAAATCGGAAGCAACGATCACATATTTATTCGAAACTTCGATCCAGCTTCCGTAAATGTCCGCGGATACGTTAGCGGCGGAAAAAACTATTATTAAAACAAGAATCCTCATCATCGGGTCTTATTCCCCCCAATCCTGTTCTTTGAGCCTTGCAAGTTCATCGACCCTGGCCGCTTTTATTTCAAGGAGCTTCTGCTTGATCTCGAGAAGCTTCGACATCCTTGCAAGCATCGCCTTCTCTTTCACCCTATCAGCGCCGGAGCTATCGGCCGCCGCTCCCGCAGGGACGATTTTAACCATGCTCTTAGAGGCCTGCATATCCTGCTGCTCGAGAGCCGAGAGTGAATTTCTCGCTTCGAATGTCAGAGGGCTCTTTATGTAATTGGAAAGGATAATACTGTAATCGGCTTCCGCCCTGCAGTTGTCCCCTTTTTTAGCGTAAGCCCTCGCCATCCAGTAATACGCATGGTCGCTCTGCATGTCCATCTCCCCGTACCTGGCTATATAATCTTCCAGGACAGAGATGCCCTCGCCCGCCCGCCCCGACAATACAAGGGTCCTTCCGAGCTTATATATGTCCCTGGGATAGATATCCTCATTATAATATGCACCCGCCACCTTTTCATAGTAAAGGACGGCAAGAGCGTAATCCTGCCTGATGAATTCGATATCGCCGAGAAAATAATAAGACTTCGCGGCATAAGGATCGAATAGAGGCCCCCTGGGAAGACCCATTTTTATTACCCGGTTAAATCCCAAGGCGGCGGATTTAAGGTCTTTATGAGTAAAATAAGATATGGCCTCAAGGTAAGTTTTCCTCACAGGGCCAATATCCATCGCAAAAGATATTGAAAATGAGCCTATGGAAAAGATTATTAAGAATGCGATCCTACCCATTGGCGCCCCTCTTGATATAATCCGCAATGGCCTCCAGGCCGAGATCATAGGAAAATTTACCGAAACCTGAAATGATGCCTAACGCTATCCCCGACAGGTATGAAAAGGTCCTGAACTCTTCCCTGGCAAAGATGTTGGACATGTGAACCTCGACGAAAGGGATGCCTACGGACAGGATCGCGTCCCTTATCGCAATCGAGGTATGGGTGTAGGCGCCGGCGTTGATGACAAGCCCTTTAGCTTTCAGACCTTCATTCTGTATGAACCCCACCAGGCCGGATTCGCTGTTGGACTGGTATGTCTTGAGGGAAAAGCCTAATTTTCCGGCCTTTATTTTCATAGAGTCTTCGATCTCCGGCAGGCTCGTCTGTCCGTACTTGGCTACTTCTCTTATCCCGAGCATGTTCAGATTCGGCCCGTTGATTAACAGCAAAGTATCCATGATAAACACCTCGATTTTCAAGACTTAATTTTTCAGAGCAAAGTTATCCTTTTTCTCCACCGTGATCCATTCCGGATTGAATTCACAGTTCTTTTTCAGGGCGTATATCGCCTTGACCCTGCCCCTGTATGCGGATGTAAGCCTGAAGATCGCCGCCTGGTCCTGGATGGAAGCTACTATATAGTTATCATCCTTCGAATCTTCAAGCGCAATCCCGGCTGTCCTTTCAAGATCGGGAATTTCCTTGTATATGAGTATGATGTTTGCCGTTTTATACTTGAGGACAAAAAATCCGTCGCGGGATAGCGAAAAGTCCATGCCCATTACAGTCAGGTCGAACAGGGGTACTATGACCGTGGAAGAGAGGATTTTCCTGTTTTTAGTGTAGTATGAAATAAATTCCTCCTCCCCTACCGCCGCCTTTTTTGACAGAATGATCAGGAAATGCGGGCTTTTCTCGAGGACAAGGGGCGAATCTATGCATACCACGGCAAAATCGAACCTGTAATTCCCGCCGTAAGGCGGTGTTTTTATAAAGGACTTTCCTGAAAAATTATCGGAGGGCGCATCGACCCTGAACTGGTATACGGCGCTTTCTTCCAGGCCGTTGAAGACCATCCTGTGGAAAAGCGAGGGCGTATTATCCTTCCGGAGCCAGTCAATATCCCCCACCATGGAAAAAAACACCGACGTCGATTCTGCGCTTGCAGTGAAATAATTTATGGATATAGAATTAAGATTATCGCTTACCGGGAGAAAAAACGGGCCGAATTCCTTCGGAAGGATCGTCCTGAGGACATCGGTCCTGACCCCGCTTTTCGGCGCCTGAGCGCAGCCGGCGATGAACAGCAGAATGACAAGAGCCGTTATTTTAATCCGCATTCCAAACCCCTTCATTTAATTATCGGAAAATGAAGGAAATGCCTTTATTGAAATGAAGGGTTAAAAATCCGCTGAAGAGAACTGCCTGCCCGAGTCAGCCATCTCCTTGGTATAGGTATAAGCCTTTTTTAATGAAAGGTCCTTTGAAATTTCAAGGCAGGTGAGAGAAAACGGTTCAAACCTGTAAGTAATTTCCGCATTACCCAGGATGCCGGTGAATTTAATAGTAATGTCCCGGCTTGAATTTCTGCTCCAGTTGACACAGAACAGGCTGACGTTGCCTTCCTGGTCCCTGTAGGCGTAAACCCTGCCGGTTTCACCGGTTTTCCCCATAAATATGAGATATTTCTTCATATGGTTTGAAAAAAGGAGATACGTGTAATATTCGGGTTCAAGCCTTTGTGTTACGGGCCTGATAAAACCGTTTCTCCAATCCTGCGATATGCACCATGGCATTATCGAGAGCAGCATGGGCTCGGAGCTTGATACGCCGATATTGTCCGCGTACCACAGGGCCGATCCGAATGACCCCGGCATCGCGAACCCGGAAGGTTTTGAGGTATCTCCGTCCGCCGACGGGCCCATCTCGCCTATTATGAGGGGAAGGCCGCCGCCATGAAGGGCGGAAAGGTCCCTTATTTCAGAATAGAAGCTTTTTAAATTGTCGAATTCGGCCATGGCGGCCCCGTAAGTGGCTTTTTCCACCGGCCAGTAAGGGTACCTGTGCACCGATATGATATCTACATAAGGCCTGCAGGAAGCGAGGAAAGGGTCGATCCAGCCTGTGTAATTCCACCCGATATCCGGCCCGACTATCCTGATCCCCGGGAACTCCCTTTTAATGGCAGCTGAAATATTTGTAAAATTATCGATATATTCGTTTATTTTAAAATTATCCAGCCTTACCCCGTTTGCTTTAATGCCATTGTTCTTTTCAAGCCAGATATAACCATCGGGTTCATTGCCTATGCTTACATAACGGAGGGGATACCCCCTGAGGATGAAATCCCTGATAAGATTGGTAGCCCTGGCAATCCTTCCTGCTGTTGAAACCCGGCTTATCATGGGAACCTGAAGCAGCGGCTCCGCGCCTACCATGCGGCAGTAATCCCCGAATTGCGACAGGAACCTCCCCGAAAGCTCCTGGGGCTGCTCCGCGTCGTTATTGATCCCGCCCGCCCTGAGAAGCGCGATTTTCAAAGGCTTTACAAGGTTCTCCGTATTGCTGACCCTGTTGCCCCATTTATCAACCCAGTCCCAGTAATTAAAGCCGAAGAACAGAGGGTTTATCTCCCTTCCGGCATAACCCTTCACTTCTATCGCGGCGGCAGGGACGTTTTCAGGCTTCGGGACGCAGCCAGAAAAGAGGGCCATGGCTGCGGCTATGAGAAGGGCCGGCAGGGTGAAATTTATTATTCTCACAAGCGCTCAAAAAATCTGCTTCAACGCCAGGTATATGAGAATGACGCCTGTCGCTATATTGGAAAATATGAGTATATTGGAGAGAAGGAGGTTAAAAGCCTTTTTCCTGGGCGCTATGATCTTGTGGACTAAAAAAGGGATAAGGCCTCCGAATCCGGCGATCAGAGCGATGATATACCCCGCGAACGTAAGCCTTGAAATTTCGAAAGAGCCCCAAAGAAGGAAAACGGCAATAAAAAAATTCAAGACTACAAAGGCGCTGACTTTTCCCGGCAGCTTCAGGATCTTCCACTCTTCCCAGTATGCCGATTCGATCTCATGAGAGATCAAAATCGCGGCGTTAAGGATGTAAAAAAGCGATAAAGCGCTCCCTATATAAAACATGACTCCCTCCTATTTATTAAGATACATGACTCCTATCAGCTCGACCTTGCTTGTGATGCCGGTCTTCTTATAGATATTTTCAACATGCTTCCTGACCGTGCCCTCGGATATATTGAATATGGAGCCTATTTCCCTGTTTGTCAGCCCTTCGCACAGCGGAGGCACTATCATTTTTTCCCTCCGGGACAATTTCTTATAAAGGGGATTGGCTTCTATCGAAACCGGGGCGCGCCCTAAAAATCCGTACCTTATTATAGAATACCATACCGATACAATAAAGAAAAGCATACATATATGAGATATCCTGGGAACCAGCGGCCTTTCAAGAATAAAGGGCTGGATGTACTGGATAAAAGTCATGAGCGTAAAACTTGCAATGAACCCCGCTGTCATGAGGCGCGCCATCCTTTTTTCCTTTAATATTTCGGCCTCGGCGTTTAATTTAATCAGCAGGGCCAGGGCGGCGAAGATATATAAATAATAAAACATGATATAGGCAATGTCCCAGGCGTTGACGGGATTGATGATCTCGAACCAGGACCCGTTGTAATTTGCAAAACCCTTCACCAGGCCCATGAAAAAGAAGAGCCTGACAGAGAAAACGATGGCGGGTAAATACAGCATGACCAGAAAAAGAGGCGCCGGATTTGTTTTTTTATGCCGCGGCAGCAGATACAGGAAATGAACCAGCATAGGCAGGGTGACGGGCACAAATATGGTGCCTGCCTGCAGGAAAACAAGGGCTGCTCCGGCGTCGGGAGCGCTGTATATATATGCATGGCAGAGGGAAACAATCCCCAGCATAAAGAACGTCACTGCTGCGAGAAAATTCTCAAGGGATTTTTTGCACCTTAAAAACACGAATACGGACAGCTCTAAATAAATTGTAAAAGCTATTGCGGAAAGCAAAGAATAAAAATTCAACCCTCCACCTCCCCCTCCCGGATCGAAATGCCGGCAATGCTATATATAATATACCGCAGATTTATCGAAATTTGGAAATTACATTTCATGTATTGACTTAACAGCTTATTACGATAAAATAATGGATATCCGGCCCTGCTTAAACTATTGAAGGCCCGATGCCGATCATAAAAGGTAAATTATCAGTAGGAGGCTTTTGTGAATAAAAAATTCAGGTGGAGATACTTCATCGACAAACCTTTCCAGTTAAGGTTTATTTACAGGTTTTCAGTCCTTATAATAATCAGCCTTGCTGTCGCTATTCTGGCCCTCGGTGTAGTAAACAATTTCAGATATAACAAAGGCCTGTATTTCATGACTGACAGTAAAAAACTCCAGGCCCTTTACAATGAATCGGATACCGATAAGGCCAAGGATACTGTCATCCTGAACAAATATTTCAATATGGGCAAACCCGAGAATATATTTGAAATTTATTTAAAGCCTCTCGTCGGCATGAGCATCATCTTTATACTTGTTATCGCTCTCTTCGGGCTGTTTATTTCACATAAAATGGCCGGCCCTGTCTACAGGATCAAGAGGACCCTCGATGAAGCCGCTTCAGGCAAGATCGATATCAAGACCCTGCGTTTCCGCCTCAGAAAGGGCGATGAACTCCAGGACCTCGTCGAATCCCTGAACAAGTTCATAGAAAGCAAAAAATAATATCCTTTAAAAGGAAAAGGGGCCATCCCTTTCGGGACAGCCCCTTTTCTTTATCATCCGTTAATCTTTTTATTAAACGGCTTCCAGGTCTATAAAGGGATTCGTATAAATGAGGTCCCTGTATTTTTTAGGCGCGTTTATAAACGAGAAATCCTTTTGAAGCAGCTTGTCCATGAAAGAGGCGACAGGAATCTTTTCGTAGATCATTCCTTTCACGATTCCCGATCTCGATATATCTCCCACGAAGACCGCGCCTGCAATGAGGCCGTCTTTGATAAATATCTTTCTGTAAGTGCGGCTGTCGTAAAATCTCTCGAGGATCTCGTATGACGAGGGATCGCGCGGATTGGTCTCCCCGAAGGATATCGTGTAAAGATCGTCAAAATAGAGGGAATTCATCGGTATGGAACCGTCGTATTCGCATTCGATACCCATCATCGACAGTCCGGCAAAGTATCCCATCTTCCTGGCAACCGGCCAGATGGCTATGACCATATTTTCTTTTGTTACGAAGTTATAGCCCTTGGCGGCGTCGCCGGCCGCGTAAATATCCTTTGCGCTTGTTTTCATATTCCTGTCGACCTCGATGCCTTTCGAGACCTTGAGGCCGCATTCCTCGGCGAGTTTTGTATCGGGGTAAACGCCTATCGATATGAATACCATGTCGGTTTCTATAACAATACCGCTCTTTAGCCTGACGGATTTTACCTTTTTATCTCCTAGGATCTCGACGACCTCGTCGCCTGTATAGATATTAACCCCGAATTCGCAGAGTTTTTTTGTCATCAGACCGGATCCTACCGGATCCAGGCCTCTCGAAAGTATCGCCGGCGCAAGTTCGACGATGGACACGCTAACCCCGAGATGGGAAAGAGCCTCCGTGGCTTTCAGGCCTATCAGGCCTCCGCCTATTACAACAGCCCTTTTAGCGCCGTTCTCTAGGACCATCCGCCGCATCTGCCTTGCGTCCTCTATGTTGAAAAAATACATGACCCCTTTTAATTCCTTTCCGGGGATCGGCGGGCTTATGGGTCTGCCGCCTATGTTAAGGAGAAGTTTTTCATACTCTATCGTCATTCCGTCGGAGGTTTTGACGGTATGCTCAACGGGATTGATTTTGACAGCCTCTTTACCGAGCAGCGTGTCTACTCCGCGCATCCGGGAATAATCCTTACCCTTGTAGGCTATCCCGTCATCATCGATCTTGCCCATTGCGTAATCCACGATAGCGGGCCTGCCGTATGCCGTGAAATTTTCTTTTGTTAGGGCGAGTATTTTAGATTTTTTATCCACCTTTCTTATCGCCTCGACCATGCCTATCGCACCGGCGGAATACCCTATGCTGACAAACTTCGATTTCATTGCTGTCTTTCCTCCGTTAATCCTGGTTCGCGGAATCGTCGCTTTCTATAAAGACATGCATCGATCCCTTCATTGTGCGCAGGTCTTTAGCCGACTCATCCCTGTCTTCATAGAGCAGGGCGTTGTTCGGGCATGCTTCGACGCAGGCGGGGCCCGAGTCCCTTCCGGCGCAGAGATCGCACTTGTCGGCGACCCGGAGGCCTTCATCCCTGTCCTGGCGGTTCGTGATCGAACCCTGGGGGCATGCCATGATGCACATCCAGCAGCCTATGCAGCGCTTATCTTCCACCCTGACAAGCCCGGTTGTGTCGTCGCGCCACATTGCCGCGACGGGGCATGCTTCGACGCATTCCGCATGCTCGCAGATCCTGCAGTTCGCGGAAAATGAAAGGGGGCCTTCCATTTCAACTTCTATTTTAGAATTCACCTTCGGTTTTTCAGAAAAGGCGTAAAATAAATTCTTTGATTTCGAATGCTCTACAATGCATGCCACTTCGCAGAGGTGGCAAGCTACGCAGAAATCCTCGACAGGATAAACTCTTTTCACATTTCCTCCTACATTCCCAGGCCGGCTTGCTTGAGGCCCAGGACCTGCATTTCGCTTTCAGTCATACCCACTGCGCGGAGCCTTTCCCTGTTGCCCCTGAGACTTTCAATGGCGTTAAGGCCCATGCTTCCAAGTACTTCCCTCATTTCAATCTCCCAGGCGCCTAAAAGATTGGAAACTAATTCCGCCGCAATTTCCGGGTTCTGCCTTTTCGCCAGATACGGGTCGTTGGTCGTGATGCCCCATGCGCAGCGGCCTGTATGGCACTGCTGGCAGAGAGTGCAGCCCACGGATATCAGGGCGGCTGTGGATATGTAAACGGCGTCGGCGCCAAGAGCGATAGATTTCAGCACATCCGCCGCGCTCCTGATTCCGCCCGCGGCGACCAATCCGACGTTTTCCCTGATCCCTTCCGCCCGTAATCTCTCGTCGACAACGGCTATCGCAAGTTCTATTGGTATGCCTGTATGGTCGCGGACGATAAGGGGGGTAGCCCCTGTGCCGCCGCGGTACCCGTCGATCACTATTATATCCGCTCCCGCTCTCGCGATCCCCGAAGCGATCGCGGCTATATTATGCACTGCAGAGACCTTGACTCCGACAGGCTTTTCATACCTTGTCGCCTCTTTGAGGGCGTATATAAGCTGCCTGAGGTCCTCGATAGAATATATATCATGGTGGGGGGCGGGCGAAATCGCGTCGCTGCCTAGCGGGATCATCCTTGTCCTTGAAACATCCGCCACGACTTTTTCGCCGGGGAGATGCCCGCCGATGCCGGGCTTGGCGCCCTGTCCGATCTTGATCTCGATCATCGCGCCGGCCTTGAGGTATTCTTCATGGACGCCGAACCTTCCGGACGCCACCTGGACTATCGTGTTAGGACCGTACTTGTAAAGATCCTTATGAAGCCCGCCTTCTCCCGTGCTCCAGAGCGTGCCATGCCCTTCCGCGGTGGCGGCTAAGGCCTTCTGGACGTTGAGGTTTATTGAGCCGTATGACATAGGGCCGAACATTATCGGAACATCGAGCCTTATGGTCCTCTTGCCTGAATTTTTCTTTTTTGTGCCGGAAAGCTCCCTTCCCCTGTTGCCTATGTATGTTATCAGCTCCATCGGCTCCCTGAGGGGGTCGATCGACGGGTTCGTAACCTGGCAGGCGTCGAAGAGTATCCTGTCGAAATATACGGGCTGCGTCTTGAGATCGTTGCCCATTCCTGTCGTTACAATGGCTCCCGATTCTGCATTCAGGTAAATGTTTTTAATGTCTCCCTTTGACCAGTACCCGTTTTCCCTGAACTGGGACGGGTTGCGCTGTATAGAGATGGCGTCCGTAGGGCAGAAAGCCTCGCAGCGGTGGCAGCCTACGCATTTGCTGTGGATGGAGTCGATCTTCTGCCTGTCGCCGTCCCAGAAGTTTGAGCCGTATGAACACTGAGTCACGCAGCCCTGGCATTTAATACATCTATCCTGATCTCTTACAACCCTGAAATCGTAATAATTGGTAACATTCGGCTGATAGAGCATCATTTCCTCCCGAAATTTATCTTTCCCTTATGTTCCTGACGGCGGGATAGCCGTTGGCTTCGTACGAACCCGGCACAACCATCTTCCTGTCGGTAATAGTATGCCAGAACGGCGTGTAATGCTTGCCGTAAGGCCTCTTGCTCGACGGTGTAAGCTTCGTGAATTTATCCTTGAGGATTTTAGCGCTGTCCAGCCCGAAAGCCGAGCAGAACTCTCCGACAAGGGCCTTGAGGATCTTCATGTCTTCATCGTCTATATCGGACGGCCTGGTCGCCTTATCCGTTCTTGTTTTATCCACAGTGCCGCGGACATATACCCTTCCGCCATGCATTCCGGTGGCTATATTTTTCCCGAGTATTGGCCTGTCTCCCGCATCGAGGCCTAGAATGACGAGGAAACCCCCTGCCATATATTCCCCGAAAAAGTCCCCTGCGCATCCCCCGATGACGGCCTTGGGGATGAAATCCATGTATTCTTTCATGTGTATTCCTACGCGGTAGCCTACATTGCCCCTGACATAGACCTCGCCGCCCCTCATGCCGTAGCAGAGGACGTCGCCCGCATCGCCGTCGACGAACACCTTCCCGGCGTTCATCGTATTGCCTATTCCGTCCTGGGCGTTGCCATGGACATGTATCGTCGGCCCGTTCATGAAAGCCGCAAGGTCGTTGCCGGCAGTTCCGTTAATATCTATCTTGATGTCTTCACCGCACAGGCCGTCGCCTATATACCTGTGGCCCAGGCAATTATTGACAACGATATGCTTTTCACCGCCTTTGATCGAATCGAAGATCATCGTGTTCAGCTCTTTATAATGCAGGTTCGATGCGTCAATCGTTTTCATATTGCACTCCTCTAAGGCATAAAAAATACAGATAGATATTATAAAACGAGGGAAGAATTTTCTCAAATCAAATAGCAGTAACCGGTATATCCGTTCTCTATTCTGTTCACTCGATCCTGAATCCCTGGCTTTTCCCGTCGCTGTAAAACATTTTCACCGTGTCCAGCGAATATTCGCCGAGATCTTTGCCGATCAGCGGCAGCTTTTTCAAAATATCCGGCGCAACCGTGATGATATGGCAGCCGGCTTCTTCCGCCTGTATTATATTCAAAAGCTCCCTGGGGCTTGCCCAGAGGATATGCGCATTGGTATTGCCCCTGCAGATTTCGACGGCCCGCTTCATCATAGGGACAGGGTCGCGGCCGGTGTCCGCTATCCTTCCGGCGAAAATCGAAATGATATTTTTTATTCCGGGATTTATCGCCTTCGCGACTTCTTCAACCTGTTCTATGGTCATTATTGCCGTTATGTTAAGCGATATCCCGCTCCCGCTCAATTTTTTAATGAGGGGGATCGAAGACTCGCCCCTGGTATTTGTTACGGGGATCTTTACATTGACATTTTTTCCCCAACCGGCTATCTTCCTGGCCTGGATTTCCATATCTTCAAAATCGTCGGAAAATACCTCGAAAGAGACCGGGAGATCGGTGATCTTCGAGAGCACCTCCCTGGCGAAGGCCTTGTAATCGGTTACCCCGGCCTGCTTCATCAGGGTCGGATTTGTCGTAAAACCGCTTACCCATCCTTCTTTATAGGCTTTAAGCATGTCTTCAAGTTTCGCGCCGTCAGCAAAGATTTTGATCTTCAAGTCGGAAGTCTTAAACATATTTTCCATCCTTTATTTTTAAAATTTGTAATTTATTATAAGTTTCACGCTGTCGAGGAGGTTATCCGCTTTAAAATCGGCTTCTTCGGAGCGGGTCTGCCCGGCAGCCTGCTCCTCGCTTTTGACAAGGATAGTCCTGAGTCCGCCCCTTTTCCCGCAGGCGATATCCGTTTCCCTGTCCCCGATCATCCATGAGCGGCTCATATCTATCGAATACTCTTTTTCCGCTTTTTTCAGAAAATACGTCCCGGGCTTCCTGCACTCGCAGGCCAGGGAATATCCGGCAACGATACCGTTGGGATGATGATAGCAGTAGTAATATTCGCTGAATATTATATTGTTCGCTCTGAATATTTCATCCAGTCTGCTGTGAACCTCCATCAAATCTTCGAGGCTGCACTTGCCCTTCGCATAATCGGGCTGGTTCGAAACTATAAATAGCAAAAAACCGTTATCCTGAGCGATTTTCAAACTCTCAAGCGTCCATGGATAGAGGCTTAAATCCTCAACCCTGTGGGGAGGTTCGAATTCGCTTCTGATGCCCGAGAATACGGGCCTGTTTATAACCCCGTCCCTGTCGAGAAAGATAGCCTTATTCATTATCTCGTCGACTCCCATTTAGCGTTCGAAGTTTTTAATTCCGGATGGGAAACGAACATGTGCCATATAACGGCATGGTAAGCCTCTGTCAGGGGTGTGATCATGTCATCGCGCACAACCGGGATGATCACTGCCGCGTCGGCCACCTTCGCGGTAAAACCGCCGTCACGGCCGACAAGGCCGATGATTTTCGAGCCGGTTTCCTTTGCGTATTTCAGGGCTTTGACTATATTGACGCTTATATTTTTTTCCTCGTTTCCCCCGCCCACCGAAATGACAAGTATCCCGTCGGCCGGTTTAAGCCTGCTTCCCTCGAGCCACTTCTCGAAAACGGTATCCCACCCTTCATCGTTAGTGCGGGCCGTAAGTTCGGAAACATTGTCCGTGGGAGCATAGGATTCAAGGCCGACAAGTTTCCTGAAATCGTTAACGGCATGCCCGGCATTGCCCGCGCTTCCGCCGACCCCCAGGATAAAAAGCCTCCCCCCGCCGTTCTTGATCCCGAGGAGGACTTTCACGGCTTTTTCCACCGCGTTCTTATCGATGGTCTGCGCGATTTTAATTACGCCTTCGAAGTACGCTTCCATGTATGTCCTGATATCCATATTCACCGCCATTATTTTAAAAATTCTTTCGTTTCCTCGATTCCTTTAAAGGATCCGATCTCATAAAACCTTTCATTTACTTCGAAACCCGCAAGCTCATTTTCCGATACAAGGCCCCGGTATATGTCCGCCAGGTCGCAGGCCTCGTTTTCCTTAAGGCCGTCGAAACAGGACTTCCTGATTATGCCCAGGCCGTAATCTATATATTCCATTTCGGGAAGACTGATCTTTTTATTATACTCTTTAATGACGCCTTTATCAAAAATTACATTGCTTTTATCCCATTCGTTGTTATTCCTGATAACAGTCATCAGGGCCTTTTTCCCGTCTTTCGAGAAGCTTTCTGAAACCGCCCTGAAATCGACCGGCAGATAAGAATCCCCGTACATGACAAAAAACTCTCCCGACAATTCTTTCAAGGCTTTTTTAATCGCGCCTCCCGTTCCCAGAAGCCGGTCCCCGTCATAGGAATACCTGATGTCGAGCCCGAAACTTTTCCCGTCACCGGCATAATCGCGTATCATATCCCCGAGGTATCCAACGCACAATACTACTTTTTCCAGCCCGTTCCTCTTCAATAATTCCAGCTGGTGATGGATAAAAGGCCTGCCGTTTATATCTATCATCGCTTTGGGAATATCCCGGGTTACAGGGTAAAGCCGGGTTGCCAGTCCTCCGCTTAAAAGCGCGATATCGGTAATCATGACTCCGTTACTACCTTTGTCCCCTCGAAGTCGAACCTGAACCGTATCTCCTCCAGGCCCGCCTTCATCAGCGTGTGCCTGAGCTTGAGTTTATCCTGGGCGTAGAACATGAAAAACCCGCCGCCGCCGGCTCCGATAAGCTTGCCGCCCACGGCCCCGTTTTTCATCGCTAAGTCGTACCATTCGTTTATCTTCGGATTCGAGATGGACCCGGATCTCTTCTTCTTATGCTCCCAATGGACGTTGAGCAGTTCGCCGAATTTTTGCAGATCGCCCTTCTCGAGGACTTCCTTGCTTTTCAGGCCTAATTCTTTTACAAAATGAAGGTTTTCTATCATTTCCTTGTTATTATCCTTGCTTTTATCGTTCTGGTCCTTGAGTATCGAAGACGCGCTCCTCGTAAAGCCCGTAAAAAACAGGAGGAGGTTGTCCTCGAGGTCGTATAATGTCTCTTTGCCAATCCTCAGGGGGTAGGAATTTACGCTGCCGTCCCCGTTGAACTCGAAGCAGGTAAGCCCCCCGTACGCGGAAATGAACTGGTCCTGTTTGCCGATAGGCTCACCAAGCCTTTTGATTTCAATATCGCAGGCCTCCTGCGCGAGCTCCATCGGATGTATAAAATCCCTCTTGTACATATGGAGAGCCTTGAGAAGGGCCGTCGTGAAAGAGCTCGAGGAGCCCAGCCCCGTTCCCGAGGGTATATCCGCCATGCTTGTGAGTTCCAGGTAATTATCCTGGAATTCGAGCATCTTCAGGGACTCCCTGATTATGGGATGCTGTATTTCGGATATCTCCATAACTTTTTCCATCAGGGAATACTTGATTATATATCCCGGCTGGAAAGTCTTATGGAGGGTGATATAGATGTATTTATCTATTGCCGCCGCGATCACGAATCCGCCGAAATCCCTGTAGTAAGAGGCCAGGTCTGTCCCCCCGCCGCCCAGGGTAACACGCAGAGGGCTTCTCGTTATTATCATTTAAATTCTCCCATAGATTTTATCGACGATTTTCAAAGCCTCGAATGCGTCATTAAGGCTTCCGTTTACAGGCCTGTCATTCTCTATCGCAAAAATAAAATCTTTGAATTCGAGGTCCCATGAAAGATCGCCGCCGGGATACTCCCATATCGTTGTCTGCGGCGGCCCCATCTCGGGAAGCATTTTATAGTAGGAGAGCCTTTCAAGCCCGTAGCTTCCTCCAAGCCCGTCGATCTGCAATTTGCCGTATTTCCCGTATATTTCAAAGCAGAACATATTCTTCCATTCCGTGCAGCTGACCTGAAGCCATGCGGCCCGGTTCCCGGGATTTCTCAGGGATATAAACCCGTTATCATCCACTTTCATATCCCAGAAATATGTCTCGGCAAAGCCCTCGACCTTTTCAAAATCGCCCATAAAATGGCGGGATAGATCTATCAGGTGGACGCCCTGGTCGATGAGCTCCCCGCCCCCCGATATTTCAGGATTTGCGCGCCATTCTTTGTCATAGCCTATCCTGCCGCCATGACCGTAACGCCCCCGGATGAACATAAGGCTTCCGAATTCCGGCGAGGAGGCGATCTCCTTGGCCTTAAGCATTGCAGGATGATAACGGAGGTTGAAGCCGACTTTCACCTTCCTGTCCGATTCGAGGCTTTCCATGTAAAAAGGTTCAATCTCGGAAGAATTCCTGGCTCCCGGCTTCTCGATCAGGACATGCTTGTTATGCCTGAGCGCGTACATGCCGACAGCAGTCAGGGAATCGTTGGACGTCGAAACTATGACCAGGTCCGCGTCAGGGCAGGCTGCCGCTTCTTCCCATGAAGAAGCTATAGCGGCGTTCTCTTTATTTATCCTGGCGACTTTTTCAGCCCTTCCCCTTTCCCTGTCAGAAACCATCACGAGCTTATGGCCGCCGCCCATGGCTCCCAGCGCCCGCGCCCTTTTTTCCCCGATCAGTCCGCAGCCGATTATAGCTATATTCATCAGTCAACCCCGTAATTTAAATTAATTTTATCCTCCGCAGCATCCCGGCCTGCCTGTAAGCGGCGCCCCTGTGCACCAGGGCGAATTTCCCGTATTCATCCCTGAAATGGATCAGCCGGCCGCTGATACCCATGTTCTGATTTCTATCGCATAAAAAGCCGACAAGCTTTATGACATCCTTCAGGTCCGTGCCGCCGCCGGCCGATGTTTTCTCCGCCTCCAGGAGGGCGCTGCCGCCGGCCTTTTCGCCCGCAATGATCACTTCTTCCGTCATCCTTGTTTTTACGGCGCCGGGCGCAACCGCGTTGATAATGATATCTTCATACCCGGCAAGCTTCAGTTCTTCCGCGATAGTTTCGACAAGCCGGAGCACCCCTGTTTTTGAAACTCCGTAGGATGAAAAATTTGGCCGGGCGTTGCATGAGCCTCCGCCCGAAAAATGTATGATCGAACCCGGCCGGTTTTCCTCTATCAAGGCTGAAACTGCTGTCTTCGAAACATTGAAGCAGCCCGTGAGATTGACTTTTATTACAGCTTCGAAATCCTCCTGGGACAATGTCCAGGCGGGGCCGAGAGCCCCCTGGATGCCGGCGGCGTTTATCGTGAAAGAGGGATACTCGCCGTAAGCTTTTTTATGGGAATCGAAGGCATCCGCGACTTCATCCATATTTCCGACGTCGCCCCGTATGATATTAATAAACATCCCGCTTTCACGGGCTTCATCCCGCAGCGATTCGAGGCCCGGCATATTCCTTGCGAAAGCCGAAACCTTGAAGCCCTTCTCTAAAAAATCCTTCGCTGCGGCCCTTCCTATTCCCAGGCTTCCGCCGAAAACAATTACAGATTCCAAGAACTTATCTCCTTTCCAGGACCCATTTATTTTCCTTCAAATATTCGAGGGTCTTAATAACGGCTTCCTTTATGGTTAATTTCGGGGTCCAGCCGAGTTTGTTGATTTTAGAGCAATCGAGGAATATAAAAGGATTATCCCCGATCCAGCCACGGTCTTCTCCCGTATATTTGAGCTCGGGGGAAAGGCCGAGATTTTCAGATATCCAGCCGATCGAATTGTTGACCTCGCAGTATTCGTTGGTCCCAAGATTGAAAATATTAACCTTTTCATCAGCTTTTTCAAGCGCGAAAAAGATCGCGTCGATGCAGTCCTGGATGTATAAATATGATTTCCTCTGCCTGCCGTTCCCGAGGACTTTCAGTTCGGCTGGATTTTTCAGCAGCATCCTGTAAAAATCGAAAATATGGCCATGAGTGTACCTTTCCCCGAGGATTGATACGAACCTGAATATCCAGGCTTTATATCCGAAACCCTCGCAGTAAGCCTGTATCAGGCCCTCTCCCGACAATTTGGAAGCTCCGTAAAGGGATGTCTGGACAGGAAAAGGTGCGTTCTCAGGGGTCGGAATCGTCTTCGATTCGCCGTATATGGACCCCGTGGAGGAAAACGCGATTTTCCCGATGCCGTTCTTCCTCATGGCCTCCAGGACGTTAAAAGTCGCTATGATGTTCTGGTTAAGGTCTTTCCCCGGATGCTCGGTCCCGAACCTTACGTCCGCGTTTGCCGCAAAATGTATTACAAAATCGCAACCCTCCATCGCCCCGGACAGCTTTTCGGGGTCTAACAGGTCGCCATCGAAGAGCCTGAAACTGCCGCTCTCTTTCGCTTTTACTAAAAACTCGGGGAGACCCGTGGAAAAATTATCGTAAACGCTCACAGAGTGGCCGTCTGCAAGAAGCCTGTCCGTGATGCTGCTTCCGATAAACCCGGCTCCGCCGGTGACAAAATATTTCATTTTAACTCCAATTCCTTGTTTTTTTTGAAGATCAGACTGTTCATTATAAAATATGTCAATGTCAATGTCAGCGCAATTCCTGCGGAAACGCCTATATAAATACTGACTTTCAGCAGGAGGAAAAGGTTAAGGACGCCAAGCTGGATCAGGTAATTTATAAGGGACAGTATTAAATATTGTATTATCTGGTATTTAAGCCGCGATAATTTCTTTTCCTGGAAAACAAAAATCTTGTTGAGTGTAAAATGATAGATCAGCCCGATAACATACGAAATCGTAAAAGACGTGTTGCTGTCAAGCCTTAAAATTTCATGCGTTAAATAAACGGCGGACATGTTCAATAAATAGGTCGTGCCGCCTATCGATAAAAATTTTATTTTTTTAAAAATTTCTATTTTAAAGTATAATTCCTTTAAATATGTCCATAATCTCTTTCTCATAATACCCGCGGGTTACTTATTAATATTTTTGATTTCAAATCCATGGGCTTCCTGGACTATAAAGACGGGCCTGCCTTTGACCTCGTCGAACATTCTCGCGAGATACTGCCCGATGATTCCCAGGCTCAAAAGCTGGATTCCGCTGTAAAACGATATTAAAATGACGAGGGTGGGATTACCCCATGGTATTCTGATATGCATCAGGCTGAAAACTATGTAAAAAATCCCGAGCAGAAAGCTCAAGCATGCGATTATGACGCCTGAGATCGATATAAGGTCCAGGGGATATTTCGAAAAGCTGAGGATTCCGTTCAGGCCTATTTTAAGGGAGCCGAAAAACCTGTTATACTTGCCCTTTCCGCTGAGCCTCGAATCCCTTTCATATTGTATGCCTATCTGGTTGAAGCCGATGTAGCCGACAAGGCCCCTCAAGAAGGCGTCGTTTTCCTTCAAAAGCTTCAGGTTGTCTATCACTTCCCTGCTCATCAGGCGGAAATCCCCGGTGTTCCTGGGAATATTGACATCGGAGATCCTGTTTATTATTTTATACCCGAGAAATGCGACGATCCTCTTGATGAAGGTCTCTCCCTTCCTGCTTTTCCTCTGGGCATATACGACATGGTACCCCTCTTTCCACTTCTCCACCATATCTTTTATCAGTTCGGGAGGGTCCTGCAGGTCCGCGTCGATCACGACGCAGGCGTCGCCCGTGCAGTAATGTATCCCGGCTATCGTGCTGGCAGGCTGTCCGAAACGCCGGGACATCCTGATCAGTTTTATATTATTGTCCTTTTTCCTGGCTTCAAGAATCAATTCCCCGGTCCTGTCTTTGCATGGGTCCATCGAAAATATTATTTCATAACCGCAGCCTATCGTATCTATGACTTTTTTAAGCCGTTCGAGCAGGACGGGTATATTTTTTTCCTCGTTATAGACGGGAACAATAACCGAGAGTTTAAAGGTTTTATTCATATTTCTTAAATCCTGCAATTCTTCTATAATTTGATAAACAGGATTTATTTTAAATCAAATATGATAATCTGACAAGCAACGGGGCAATCAGACAGACCGGCAATATGCACCTTTTTCCACATCATTTAACTTTTCTGTCTCAATGATCCTGTCTTGATACCCAGTATAGCCCGGTAAGAAACGCCGTCTCCTCCTGTGGAATTAGTTGTTTCAGTAAAAAAACTAAAATACATATATCCTGAATCATTATCAGCATCATTATTTGCGGCAGGTTCAGCGATCTGGTTAACAGAATTCAAACATAGCATGAGGATATTATTTACATATGAAAATAACTTTGGATTTGTATTCTCATACAGTCTATAAGTCCGTGATTGAGAGCCGCCTGTATCTGATGAAGCGTTGCCGCCATAATAATCGACTTCGATATACGCACTTTTTAAATTAACATCATAATTAATAGAATAATAATCATACTGAACCGGATTAGTTTCATTACCCTGACCTCCACATCCATTAAAATTCATCCACTGGGTCCATGCAGCGCCGAAACCTGTTGAGGCAAAACCTGATAACATTGCGATAATGACTCCGGCAAACAAAAAGTTTTTCTTCATATTTAACTCCTGTATTAAAATTTCAACTAATTTAATCGAAATTATTTATTCACTGTGCATTTTTATTAAAATATCATTAATTATTTTCTATTAAGTTTTGCCATCCGGATCTTCGATTTATCAGTTTAACCCTCGGAGGAATCGCCGATTCCGCCGAATATTCCTTTCCGCATTCGGGGCAATACTCAAACCTGTCCTTATTACCTGTCCCGGTGAAACTCATTACAAGAAGTTATCATTTTTTGACCTTAATTTAAATTCTACCAGAACAAAGAATAATTTACTCTAACATTAGTACTAAATTAATTCCCTTCTTCCTTGAGATAATAATCAAAGACCCATCCCTTGATCACACCGGTTTCTATATATGCCCAATGACCCTTCTTATCACCGATATAGAGTTCTATATCTGACCTCTTGATCAACTTCACTCGTGCACCTTTCGATAACAGGGTTAATATTTTGCCATCTACCGAGGCATCCGCGCGCACATTTACATTGTCACCTGTTATCGAATAGAATAAATTATTAGTATTCAATAAAGGTACAACATCGATGCGTTTGGCTTTGATGGGCATTTCTTGAAGGAATAAATCACCCGTTTCGTTTAAATAGAATATTTGAAATGAATCATCACCTTTATATTGAACTTCAACAAATAAAACTTTATCTTTACAATAAAGATTACATTTTATAGTCGCTTCATAAATCCCCTCTTTATACAATGTATCTATAACTGTTCCATCTTTGTTAAATTTGTAATCAAATCTGTAATCTCCAACCCAGCCTTCAAGTTCATATTCTCCAAATTTAGTTACTTTTTTAAAATCCTTCTTTTCCGCTATATAAAAACTCGGCACCCACCCCTTTATTGTAGTATTCTCACCGCTATTATAATAACCAGCATCAATGAACAACCAATTGCCGGTCTTGTTGCTTAATGTTACCTGTTTAAATGAATTAGAGATAATCATAATAATATGCCCAATTTCCATTTTTATTAAATTTGACGGGCTAAATTCAGGTGCTGGATAAACACTCACATCTTTTTCTAAGGTTAGAGTAAAATTGTAGCTTTTTGCAAATAATTCACTAAACAAAAACATATTAATGATAGTCAAACATGAAAAAAATCTATACATTGAAAACTCCTAATTAAATTATACTTGTCACCATAATAGAATCCAACCTGTTATATGAAAATGGGATTGGTGATCTTTTTCAACTTGTGTTCTATTATAATTAGGTACAGGATTACCGCTTCCATAATACATTTGCCATGGATCTAAAAGTTCACTGGAATTTGGTTGAAGCCAATTATATATTCCATTTTGAAAAGTATTATCGCTTGCAAGATTATTGAAAGAGTATCGAGTACCGGTTGACCACACCGCTAAAACATCAACACTATAACCGTCATTGTGCGGGTCATCAGTTCCATATTTCTTGGGATCATTTCTCCACATACTAGATATCTCTATATCCGATATATTATTTTGAGTCGCCATATCTATCAAAAGGTCAAGAGCTTGCGGATTTAAATTTTCAATAGCCTGATCGATAGGAGTCGGCTGACTAGGAGTTAATGTCGAACCTGGTGGGCTAAATTCTTTTTTAGGAAAGATAAAGTTTATACCATCTACAGTAGAAGAATAATTAGTACCGCAATCCTTTAAATTATTCAACATCTGTAATGTATCCGGCGCATGGCTTTGCATATAGACATATTCGACATATTGTAAGCTCATTTGGTTCATATCTTCTTCAGCTCCTGCCTCCGCCTTTTCATCAATTCTCTCTTGCAATGCTTGCTGCTGTGTGTATTCGTCAAATGAGGGATCCGAGCTATTCCCCTCTTCGTCCCCTCCGGGACCAGAACCGCCTTCAGGGTACAAGCCTGCAGCACCATTACCGTTGTTTAACATCTGGTTGACAGTATCCGCTGTAACATATATATCACCGCCTCCACCGCAAATCAAAAGCCCGTATTCAGCCACTAAATTCCCGGCCGCCGCCTCGGCGCCCGCAAATGCTCCGAACGCTCCTCCAAATAGTCCACCTCCTATCGCCCCATAATAATAATTGAGCCGTGGTGATATTATAATCCCGCTTTCACAAGTTCTTCTCCGATGCAGTAAGCGTCAAGCCCGATAAGTGAGGTTTTTGCTATGTCGATATAAGAGGGCTTCCCGTCGCCGGCCTGGTGAAAAACGGCCTCCTGGTAATCTCCGTTTGAGACGCTGATATTTGAGGAATACTTCAGGGTTATGAACGGGCTGCGTATCTGGTTAAGAACGATAGTCCCTTTCCCATCGCCCGGCGCGAGCTCTATATGTATTTTATCGAATTCCCGTATTTCCGAGAAGAGGCCGGGATCGCTCGATGAAATAACTTTCAGGCCCCTGTTTTCAAGAAGCGACGAAATATTCTTCTGCCTGAATCCGGGAGGCATATATTCTCCCCAGTAGAAGTTGGCAACCAGGTTCTCCCTTGAAACCCTTTTATGCAGCTCTTCCGAGGAAAACGCCCTGTACCTGTAAAACTGATAATTTCCGCCGACCCAGACTGCCTGTACAAGGAGTATCAAGGCCAGGCCCGCATCTACGGCTTTTTTACCGTTTATTTTTTTGAAAAGAGCGGCAGATGCGTGCGAGTAATAAATAAAAAGGATGATTGCCAGGGGTGTTATCATGCATAAAAGACGCCAGGGAAACTGCAGATACTTGAAATAAACGAAGCTGTAATAAAAGGGTATTGAAGCGGGAAGCTGGAGGAAAATGTAAAAGACAAGCATAATAAAAACAAAGATCATGTATTTTTTTACAGGAATTTCATTTCCGCTTTCAGGCGGATCGGGCAGGAGGCGCCTCTTCCTGACCAGGAATATTATAATGAGGACAACAAGGGGCAGGAAAAAGAACCTCCCGATCTCGGGGGAAAGGTTCAGCCATGTCTCTCCCATGTTGTAATGATTATCGAAAAAGTACCTGTATATTTCGATAAAAGAATCTTTAATTTTAAAAGCCATAATCGGATGATCCATATCGAAGAGGCCTTTTAAGGCGATGTACGGAAAAATATAAGGAAGGATAGTAATTACGGGGAAAACGGCTGAAAGCAGGGGCTTAAAAGGGGCCCTGAGGCATTCTTTTATATGGACTGCTAAAAAAACGGCAAAGGAGAAAAGTGCAAAGAGGAAGATCAGGTTATGAGAATAGAGTAAAATGGAAAAGAGGATCCCGGCGGTCAGGAAATCGATGGAGGCGAATCTGGATCCGATCCTCGAGAAAATAAACAGAATCCAGACAAATACAACGGAAGCAGTTAATTCGGCATAAGCTCCCCTTATAAGCCACTGGGTATAAGTATAACTCGAGAAGATAAAAAGGCCTGCCGCGACAATGCCGTAGAAGGTCCTGTTAAAAAGCTTTTTCACGGTCATGTAAACAGCCGTGCCGCCCGCTGTCAAAAGCAGAAATATCGAAATTTTAACTGAAACGATAACATCATTGAAAATCAGGTCTATGGATGAAGCAATGTAAAAATAGACGTGATGGTAAAAAAAGGGCATCGGAGAGCCCAGACCGTAGCTGCCGTAGGCGGTCCAGGCCGGGAAATATTCATGGAAACGGAAAACCATATCCTTGAATACAGTAACGCTTTTAAATACGGCGTCGCCGTCATGGTTATCGGGCCACCTGTTACGGAGCGCTGGGACAATGCAGGCGAGCAGGGCCATCGCGCAGACAATGGCGTAAGGCGTCAATTTCCTGAAGTCAGGCTTTTTAAACATACCAAATTATAATAGGACGCTCTTAAAAAATCCAATTACGCATTTGCCATTTCTTTCTTGAACATTTCGAGACCTTCCAATATAATATTGCCCTGATCGAATGATTTAAAAGGATAACGGGATGAGGATCGGTACTTTAGTTGCTTTTAATTCAATTAAAATATTCATGCAAAAGAACATGATATTATTGATTTTTACAGCCGGTTCGATAATGGCTTTAGTGATAAGAATAGCCCTTATAAACGGAATTTCCAACGATATGGTTGTTTCAATGCAGCCCTGGGCGGATCATATAAAGAAGCTGGGGTTTATCCAGGCGTTTAAATCGGCATTTTATGATTATACCCCATTATACCTTTATGGAATTTCAATTATAACAGCTCTGCCCATTCCGGCGATGATTGCGATCAAGATGCTGTCAATTTTATTCGATTTCATAGGGGCTTTTTATATTTATAAGATCCTCAAAGAATTATACGGCAAAGGCTCCATCCTGCCCGCGATAGGTTATGTTTCCTTTCTTTTTATTCCTACCGTTGTTGTCAATTCCTCTTACTGGGGCCAGTGCGATATAATATTCACAACATTTATCATCATTTCCATTTATTTCTTCCTGAAGAATAAAATGTTGTCTTCGATATTATCTTACGCCGTCGCCCTATCCATAAAATTGCAGGCTGTATTTATTTTTCCCTTATTTATACTATTCTGGCTGAAAAAGTATTTGAAAACATGGCATTTCTTATTCCTGCCCGGCGTTTACATTTTAACGATAATTCCGGCGGCTTTAGCCGGCCGTCCTTTGAGCAGCCTGTTCTGGATCTACGGGAACCAGATAAGCGAATACAAATACGATATAAAAATGGGGCTTCCGAATATTTACCAGTGGTCGGATTACAGGTGGTTTTTCAACCGGGATCTATATGATTTGATCCTCATATCGGGAATTATTTTCACGGGACTGCTGGTTTTCGCCTGGCTTGCCAGGAAATGGAAAGACGGGGGCCTTGAAAAAGAAAAATCGATAGTAATAGAATATGCATATACTTTAAGCGTGATAATTCCGTTTTTCCTCCCGCGCATGCATGAACGCTATTTTTATGTCGCGGATGCCCTTGGTTTATTATACCTGTTTTATAAACCGCGAAATTTTTACCTGCCTGTCATTATCTGGGCAGCGTCGTTTTTATGCTATCTCTCCCCGCTCGGGGGCCCTAAATTAATGAATTATGAGTTCCTCACATTCGGGGTTTTCATCGCAGTTATTAAACTATTGTACGATAATTTCAAAAAATTGCCGGTCATCGGGGAAAACAATGAAGCAGCGTAAGGAACTATTGCTGCTTCTCTTTATTATCGCCGCTTTTATTATTACAAGGTCCTTTACATGCTTCAATGATTATTTTCTCCTGGATGACTTCGACCATATCAGGGACGCTAAAAGTCTTTACGCCCATGCGGTTATCCCCTTCAAGGGGCCGAACCTCTCGGGGAACAGCGCATGCATACCGGGGGGAGGGTATTATATTCTGCTTTCCATCCCGGCCCTGCTCTTCGATACGCCTCTGGCATTCGACCTTTATTCGACGGCTCTCATGCTGTGCGCCGCCGTATTCTTCCTCTATACCGTCCGCAAGCATTACGGGCCGCCTGCAATGTTTATCGCCGCTTCCCTTCTTCTCTTCAGCCCCAGGATCATGATGATGGAGTCGGGGACATGGAACCCGTACTACGCGGCGATGCTGTCCCTTGTCCTTGCGGCGATGCTGCTCGAGGTGTTTTCCGGGAAAGATAATCCCGTGTTATTGTTCCTGCTCCTTCCCCTGAGCGCCCTGATGGCGCAGCTCCATTTCACCGCATTTTTTTACCTTCCCCTGATTCTCGCAGTTTATTTCCTCTGTTTTTACAGGGGGCGGAATAAAAAATATTTCTGGCTGGGGATATCGGGAGCCGCCCTGCTTTACGTTCCCTACCTCTTAAGCGAGCTCGGAAATCATTTTCAAAACACCCTCGCTATATTGTCGATGGGGAAATCGGGAAGCGCTTCCTTCCCGGTCCTGTCGTACCTCCTGCTGTTCCCTACCCTCGACATAGTTTTGAACGGATATATGTCGGAAGTCTCCAATTTTCTGGGGCTCGTCCCATGGTATGCGGCCTGGCCGGCGGGAGCGGTTTATTTCGCAAGCCTCATACTCAGCGTGTCCGCCGCCGTATACTCCGTTGCCGCTTTATTCAGGATTAAAAAATTGAATGAAACGGACAGGGGCGCATTGATATTTTTCTTCCTGGTCATCGGGGGCCTTATTTTCGGCTTTACGGCGTTCAGAATACCCTCGCTTCCGACCCATTATTACCTGCCGGTATACGGCTTCGCATTCTTCCCGCTCCTCCTGCTTTTAAGAAGGCTTGAAGGCGCCCCCGCAATTATCGATAATATAAAGTATGCGCCCCCGGTCATCTTCACGGCTGCCGGTTCGGCGCTGGCGATTTATTATTTCCTGATCGTTATCGGGCCGTCAAGCCTCCCCAGGCAGTACGGCTACGTGAATGCCCTGCTCGACGACGCGAGGGGCAGGCCTTTCCAGGTCAGGACGGAATATAAAAAGGTTTTTTATGAAATAACCGCAAAAGAACTCCTTCACAGGGAGTGGAATGAAAAAGACGGCGCGCCTTTAAAATACATTATAGATAAAAAAATCAATCTGACTAATACAGGTCCTGCCGACAGGATTTACGGCGACGACAGGATGGCCCTGTACAGGATCAGGGGATGATTATGAAAAGGAAAAGGATCGATGCCGATCTTATAATAATAACCGGTATCGCCGTATCGGTGATACTCGCATACGTGCTGCTTCATCTTCGCTTCGTAAAGGAGGACGTCGACGACGCCTGGACCCTCTCGTTCATTTACAATATGATGGTCAGGCATATAGACCCCTCAGTCACTTTCGGCGGGGGACTGGCCAGCCCGCATATCTTCGGCATGACACAGGCTTATGTATACTCTTTTATTCTCAATATTGCCGGATGGACAAAGAACAACGCCCACCTTATATCGACCTTTTTTATGGCCGCATCTGCCCTGTCATGGTATTTTATATCGAGGAAACTCGATTTCACGGTAAAAAGCGCGGTTTTATTCTCCCTGATGATCCTCTGGTGCGACCCGTTTTTCAGGGAAGCCAACCTGGCCCGCCCCGAAAGCCTCACATTTTTCATAATAACGCTGTCATTCCTGCTTTTCATTTATAATAAACCTTTCCTGTCGGGCCTTCTGACCTTGATCGCTTTCGAAAACCATCCGATGGGGCTCTTTGCCCTCGTGTTTATCGCCGCCTATATCGTTTACAGCGGCGGATTGAAAAAAATAAAAATCCTCCCGGCAGGGCTTTTCCTTGCGGGAGCGGCGGCCGGGGCGGTGTATTTCCTGCTCAACCATATGGCCTACATGAATGAGTTCTATGCAGGCCTCAAAGCGGCCTCCGCGACGCGGACATACACCGTCCTCGGATATTATTTCTTCCAGAATAAGGTCAGCCTCCATATTATCATTTTCGCATTTTTAGTACTCTGCACAGCCGTTTTCTTATGGAGAAAAGGCTGGAAAAATTACCCGTTCGCGCTTTATATACTCCTTCTCTCCATCCTTGTGAACTTTATAAATCCCAGGGACAATTATCATTACATGCTTTATTTTTACGTGTCTTTACTCTTTACGGTATTTGTCTGCCTCGAAGGGACAAAATGGAGCAGGGCCGCCCCGCTTGCGCTTTTCCTTCTTGTCTCGGTTCATTACGGATACTCCTGGCTTCATAACGGAACTTTCGATTTCAATAAAAAGATTTCAATGCTGAAATCATCAATCCCGGGCGGCACAACCCCCGTTCTCGGAACCCCGGACGACTGGTTCGCTTTTGTCGGACGGGATTTCTACGCTTCGACCGACACCCATGAGTTCGATACGAACGCACCGGCTCTGTACAACATCGAGGACGATACTTTCAGGAATAATTACAACGATTCCGGGCTGCGCGGTTCTTATAACGAATACCTGAAGAAAAATTATACATCGGATCCGGTAACCACTTTTACCGTTAACGGAGAGTTATACAATATAACCCTCCTGAATAAAAAACCGGTAACTACAAAGTAAACCTTATAAAGGAAAGTCATATGAAAAAAACTTTCAAAAAAGAGCTCCTCATGATCCTGCTGCTCGCTGCGGCTGTCGTGGGGACAAGGTCTTATACATGGTTCAACGCTTATTTTTCGTCGGATGACGTCGACAATATTCTCGAGGCCAGGGACATTTACGCGTCCGGGAGGTTCCCGGTTATGGGGCCCCATATGAGCTCGTCGCCAGTCAAAATACCCGGGGGCGGATATGACCTGCTCCTTTCCATACCCGCCCTGCTGAACGCCTCTCCGCAGGTGTTTTACATCTACTCGGCTGTTCTTATCCTCGGCGCTGCAGCTCTTTTCCTGTTTACGATAAAAAGGCATTACGGAAAATGGGCCGCCTTTACAATAGCCTCTCTCCTGCTTTTCAGCACCAGGTTTGTCCTCTTCGAAGCGGGCATGACAAACGGCTGCTACGAGATAATGCTTTCCATGGTGCTCGCGTCCATTCTCATGGAGGTCTTTTCGGGCAATGAAAAACCCCTGCTATTATTTTTGATCCTTCCCCTCGCGGCGCTGATGGCGCAGGTGCACATTCCGAGCATCTTCTATATCCCGCTGACATTGGCCGCATATTTTATATTTTTTTACAGGGGCAGGAACAGATCTTTTTTCTGGCTGGGGATAACAGGGGCCGCCCTGCTTTACGTGCCTTACCTTGTCAGCGAGATCGGGAACCATTTCAGCAATACTTTAGGCATGCTCTCTTCGGGACCCTTACAGAAAGGGGCTTCTTTCCCTGCCCTCTCTTACCTGCTGCTTTTCCCGAGCCTCGATTTTATGATCAGCGGATATATTTCGGACGGACTGCGCTTCCTCTCCATGCTGCCCTGGTATGCCTTATGGCCCCTGGCCGCCGTTTACCTCGCAAGCCTGGGCCTGGCGGTATGGTCGCTGGTTTTCTGCGTCACCGCCCTCTTAAGGAAAGGTCTGCCGGATGATATGGACAGGCGACTTCTGACAATATATTTTCTTACAATGGCAAGCCTTATCCTCTCCTTCACGATCTTCAGGGTGCCGTCCTATCCTACGAGCTACTATTATTCGGCTTACGCTTTTTCATTCTTCCCTTTGCTTGTCCTTCTGAGGCGTTTAAACGCCAGACTGCTGCTGAGAGCGTCGATAGCATTCATCATTGGAGGATCGGCCCTTACGCTTTATTATTTCGCATACCTTGTAACGCCTATAAGCATCGGGATGAGGTACGGTTACGTAAATGCAATGCTCGATGACGCCGCGGGCAGGCCTTTCGAGGTCAGGGCGGGAGACGACCATTATCTGTACCAGGCTATCGCGGGGAGGATACTGCACAGGCAGTGGAATGAAAAAGCCGGGGCGGCTCTGATATACATCATCGATAAAGAAGGCAATCACACGAACACTGGCCCGGCCCGTCTAATCTTCGGCAACGGCAGGATGGGGCTTTACAGGCTCAGATAGTTTTCTTTTTAAACACCAGGAAGTCATACCCGATGAAATTCATCAGGATCGCCACGCCTATGCCTATGAGCGTATTGAGCTTGTAGTGCATTCCCATATTAAGAAGGAGACTGAACAAAAGCACTCTTGCGACAAAAGAAATGCCTGTTATAAGATGGAACTGCAGGCATTTGGTGATGAACTCCCCGGCATTTTTATACCTGTAGCGCCATGTCACTATAGAATGCAGTATAAAACCTGCAATGATGGAAACCTCGATGCTGACGGCGTTCGATATGTTTTGAAGAAAAGCGGTTTTGAACCCTAAACCGTCTATGAGAAGGACAATAACCGCGAACTGGGACAGGGCCACAAGCAGGCCGTTAAAACCGTATTTCACAAGGTGGGCGAAATGGGATGTATTGTAGCTGAAGATGCACCAGAAGGTGCGGAAAGCGTCTTTCATCCCTATCTTTTTGCCTTCCTTGTAGGTCCTTCCGTAATAAGAAATGCCTACTTCATATACGCGGCAGTCTTCCTCCCTTGAAAGCTCTCCGATCTTCGCCGTTATTTCCGGTTCGAAACCGAAGCGGTTTTCTTCTATGTCGAACCTGTCTATTATATTTTTCCGGAATACCTTGTAGCAGGTTTCCATATCCGTCAGGTTTAAATCCGAGAACATATTCGATAACAGGGTCAGGAGCTGATTGGCGACAGTATGCCAGAAATAAAGAACGCGATGGGGTTCGTCGCCCACAAACCTCGAACCGTAAACAACATCCGCCCTGTCCTCTATGATCGGCTTCAAAAGCTTCGGGTACTCGTTGGGATCGTATTCCAGGTCCGCATCCTGAATGAGGACGATGTCTCCCGTAGCGTTCCTGAAACCCGTTCTTAAAGCGCCGCCCTTGCCCGTGTTTTTCTCATGGAACAGGACTTTGAAGGGAGCCTTTTTCAGGGTCGAGAGATAGTCCCTTGTCCCGTCCCTGGAACAGTCGTCCACAACGATTATCTCTCTTTCCTTTATTCCTTCGGGCAGGGGAGCTTTCTCCACCGTCCTGAGGATCTCTTCTATGGTATTTTTTTCATTATAAACGGGGATCACGATAGATAATTTCATAAAACATCCTTATGTCTGAATTTTAGCGGGCGTAGGAATTCCCGATCAGCCGGAAACAATACAGGGGGACAAGGGCAAGATTGATAATCACCATGAGAAGGGCTAAGGACAGGCACAGGTTAAAGACTTTCCTGTTTTCATGTATCCTGTCAAAAAACTCCATCATCCCGACGGCAAAGATAAACACGCAATTGAGCAGCATACGGTTTCCGAAAGTGTCGCCCTGGTATGGTATCCACCAGCTGCTGACAAGGTAGAGCTGGGCTAAGAAGAAACCTGCAAGCAGGATGGCCGCGGTCATGTCTTTCTTAAATAAATAATAAAGCCCGATAAAAGAGAACAATACAACGGGCGATCTGGTTAAGAGCCCGCAATAGGGTGAAAACAGGCTGAACAATATTTTCGGATTTGCCCAGTATATAAAACCTTCCTTATTGGAGGCATAACTCGTTGTAAAAAAAGAACCGTAATCTATTTTATTAACAATGAGCTGGAGGGAATAGACTGCCGCGAATATGAGAACATATACGAGCCCTCCTGGAATTTGAAGGTTCTTCCACTGCCGCGTTTTAATAAAACTGACCAGGGCATAGACCGGGGGGATGACTATTATCAGCCCGTCCTGGTATCTTGTAATTCCGGCAAGTCCGCCCAGGAGGCCCAGGATAACCCAGTGCTGAAGCTTCATATCGTTCCTGTTAGAATACCAGACGGCCAGGAAGACGGATATGCTGAAAACCGACATTGTATGGGATAAAAGAGGTTCCATAGTCATATAATAAACCAGCGGGGTACCCAGGCAGGTTAGCATTACAGCGAGCAATACGGATGTTTCGGCGTAACGTTTCCTGCCGAAACGGTAAATCGCAAAAAGGCCCAGGAATGCATAAAGCATGCTCCCAAGCCCGGTCAGCAGCTGGTAAACCGGACCGTATCCGTCAGGAGAGAGGCCGGGTATGAAAGGGCTGAGCGCCAGGGTAACGAGGTGGCCGAGAAAAAAGAAGGGGACAAGCATTAGGGCCAGTCCGATCGGGTAATTAATAGGGACCAATCCCGTGGACGATGGATGGGGAGGGCCGCTGAGCTTCCTGTTACCTGTGAAGCCCGATCTTTCGTTATAATAATGCTCAAGCTCCGCCTTCAGGTCTAATTTGTGGCTCATCACAAATGCATGAACGGTGCTGTAGTAATTGACCGCATCCCCGCCGATAACGCTTTTAGTGACGATCAGCCTCCCGGCAAGGGCCAGGACGAAGAAAATCCCAAGCAGCAGGAAAAGGGCGGTTTTGCGTTTCACCATCCAATCGATAAGTCCCCGCATAATATCTCCGTAGATTTCTATGGCCTTGATTTTAAGAACCGCAGGTAAAAATGTCAAAAGGGATGATGAAACTCTCACTCCGAAGCAATTCCGGATTTACAATTTCGGATTTCAATTGACTTTTTTCAAGCTTTCCAGAATAATTTTATATGTTAAAAAATGAATTGGGCATTATGCTCTACGGATACAATAAGGACGACGCTGAAAGCCTTCATAGTATTATCAGGGACGGACTTAAGAAGGACGTCGCGCTTCTGAGCGCTTCAGGCAGGGAGGAATTGACCCTAAAAGACTGCCTCGCGCGCACTGATTGGGATTATGAACAGGCCGAACCTCCCATCCTGATCTTTCTATCGTTCGGCGACGACGATATACATAAAACCCTTCAGCTGATTAGAGGGGCGGAAATCAGGCGTCCGATATTCTGCGCGCTGACTGCGGAGAATATCAGGTGGCCGCTCAATGTGCTTATCGATCATCTCCGCGAAGAAGACCTCTACTGGAAAAACAGGAAAAAAAAATAACACTTTTAAAGCTCTGCAACCAGCCTTCCGCTTATACGTAAAGGCATATTTTTTCAAAAATATACCGGGAAATTATTTCCTTTATTTCCGGAGTTATGTCCCTGAATTGTATGGCGCAAAATTTTTCCAGGCAGGCCGCCACTACCCCATCGATAAATACATATTTTCCGTCTAAAACAAACTGCATTGATTTTAATTCTGTCCCTATTGCCAATGAATCCGCGGGATATGTCCCGACTAATTCCACCGCGATCCCGCCGAAGCTTATATCTTTAATCCGTCCTACAATAAGAATTAAATTTACCGGGGACCAGAATCTGACGCCGATCCTCTCTTTAGGGTCGATTTGAATCCTGACATATTTTCTTTCGGGCGGAACATCCCTGACCTTTTGATAAAGAGTCGTAATATAATCATATATAAGATCTGCCGCGGCATTAATTTTTATAAAACCTGCTACGCCGGCCTGAATTGCCGAAGAAATATTCCCGATATCGATAGATCCGAAGAGAAGAATGATCGCCGTTTTTTTGATTTTTTCATCGGGGTGGTCTTTTATTTGATTAACTAATTTAAATGTGGCAGTAGAATCTTCATTAGTGAAATCTAAAACGACTATTTCAGGAAAATACTTCTGAATTTTATCTATCAGGTCACCGGGATTTTTTGAACGGTATAAAGTTATTCCCATATGAAATAGCGCATCGGCAAAGGTGTCCGATTGTGTGTATATCAGCACTTTCAAAGTTTTACCGTCCATTTGCAGCCTCTTTTAAACAAAGATTTTTATCAGCTATTGGAATTCAGGATGGATTTCAGGTCTTTCTTCAGGCAGGAAAACATTTTACCGTCCGATAATAACAGAAGGCACTTCTTCCCCCATACCAGGGTTTGGACAACGGTATCCTTATCGAGATTTTGACTGCTGAAAAGTCCTTTCCAGATTTCATTATATTCAAACGGTATGAATAAATATGGCTTGATGAAAACGAATCTTTCATAATTTTTCACGATATGATTCAGGACAGTCTCATCATCATGAAATCTTTCTACGATTTCAGAGTGAAATTGAATATTATTCAGCCCTTTCCCGAAATCCGGGATTATTGAAACGATCGAATCGGAAAACCGGATGAATTTTTTTATGGCGCCGGGAAAAGCTATTTGCGCTCCAAGAAGGTCCGAAAAAAAGTTTTGAGACGGCCGCAGCAGGGGAGTTTCGGGAATTAGAACGCAATTAAAAGACGGCTCTTTCAATTTTTTTAAAATGATCCGGTAATTCCCGATATCCCGGATATCTATAAAGGTTATGATAGATTTCGAGCAATCGTCGTTTTTTATATAATTTCTGAAATATCCCATCCGTAAATCGATTCTTCCATTGCCGTATATGATCGCATCGGGGCATACCTTCTCTAAGATCATTCTCGCTGAAGATAGAGCCGCGGTGTCTACAAGCACCAATGCGTTTTCCCCTTTTTCGGCAAAAGAAATAATTTGTAAAATGACTCCGAATTTCGAGCCTATAAAATTATGAAATAAAAATGTTTTCCTGCCGGACCCCGGAGACAAAAGCATGCGCTTTTTTTCGGGGTAGACAAAAAAGATATATTTAAGGAATAATATAGGGCAGTAGATTCCAAGGTCTAAAAGGCTATTTTCAATAATTTGATAATAAAGGAAAACCCCGCACATTCTTTTTATGCTATCCTTTGTTTCCCCTTCTCCGAGAATAGTGCCCATCATATTCCGGATTAAAGAGAAATATATTATTTTTTCAATGGGAAACTGGATCGGCGTTTTAATAACCGGGAATGTTTTCATTTTATAGACTAAATAATAAAATAATCCGTAAATAAATATTAATTTTCTCAAAATCAGACTTATAAAACTTTTTTTCAATTCAAACAGGAAATTGGGAAGGATTCCAGGAATTTTAAAGGGATTGGTCCTTTCCTTAACCATTTAACCGAGATGAACGGGAAATACTCTCTTATTTATGGATTTTACACAGAAACTCATCGGCTCTAAAATTTTTCCGAAAGAGACTTCTTTAAGAAGTCCGGATTTCATAAAACCTTCTCTGACAACCGCTGCTTTTTTTTGTCTTTTCATAATATTGGCCTCCGATTTTCAGCTGACTTTTCAAGCAGGTTTTCCTGGATTTTTCCCGACCTGATTGTAAAAAGCATCATATTATGGAAGCGGCGGCATGATTGTAAATCCACCAAAAAGTTGGATTTTCCCAATGTCATCAGCTGCAATAGATTGAGGAAAAGTTAATGGTTTTGGATCAATAGTTTTTCAGAATTCACCCGAGATGATTTGTTTGAATTGCGTCTTGGTCTTTGAGCCTGTTTTTTGATAAACATTATGGATATGGCTTTTAACAGTCGATACCGCTATGAATAATTTAGCGCTGATTTGATCATAAGTACAGCCTTCCATCAGGAGGAGCATGATCTCTTTTTCCCTTACCGTTATAGAAAATTTAGAAATAAATTTATCGGTTATGAGCTTGTTTTCCAGAAGATTGATCTTTAATAAAAAATACCTTGCGAGCAGGAAAATGCTGATTACATTCAAGACCAGATAATAGATTACTGAAAAGAAAAAACCGACGGGAAAAATCTTTATCTGATACTGGAAATAATCGATTTTTGAATCGAGGATAAAACCGGGAATAAAAACGATTGTAATTAATGCGAAAATTTTTAGTATTTTCTTTACCATCTCGTTTTCCAGGCGGATATAACTTCTTATCATAAATATGGTAATATAAGCGATTATAAAAAGGATAAGAATACCGCCGGTGGTCCGCATTTCAAACCTCATAATACTATAGATGTTCTCAGGATTTTTCCCGATTAAAAATGCCGTAATCAGCATTAAAGGATAGCTGATCCCAAGGACGGCAAAAGCGGCCTTTTTAGCCGCGGAATAATCAACTTCGGTCAGCTTATGGAAGAAGTATGGAACAAAGTAAAGGAAGAAAGGATACCAGATGAAGTATACCGAAAAAGAAAAAATATTAATCCATATTTCTTTTTCATTCAAGATTTCAGTTATATAAATCCTGACAAGGTTAATAACGAGATAAACCGTGAACAGAAGAAGAAAAATAAAATAATATTTTAAAACGGAATTTTTAAATTTCATCCAGGCGACCATGACAAAAAGCATCGAGGCTACACCTATCGAAAAAGCTAAAATGTAATAAAAGAGGATAATATTTTGCAAAATGCCCTCGGGGTAATTTCAAAAAGGACCGCGGTTGCTCTTACCCTAAGTTATTTTCGGTGTTTGATCATCAGAATTGTAACTTGTTTTACTTTTGAGGGTTATACAAATTACCCGTTCCGCCAGTCATGCACCGTGCCGAGGCGTTCAGAGTCCAGAATTTAATTTCCGGCATAAAAACTCCTTATGTCTTTTTAAGCCTTTTTAGGTTCGATACCGGCTAATTTGATCGCCTGCTCCAGCATATTGAACCAGAACGGCGAGCCTAACGAAACGGCAATCGCCGAAACGATGATGCCTAGAATTTTTTCAATCCAGAGCCAGCATTCATTGTTCGATCTAGCCGGTATTTCAGCTGATAAATTATTCCAGCCGAATGGAATTTGAGTATTTGTAACAACGCCGTTTATTACATCCAAAACCGGTCCGACAGCCTGGCTTTGATTTGTCACCGTACTCACTGACTGGACCGCATAACTCGATAAGGCAATGCGCATATTAGAATTGCTGCTTAGTTCCTTTACCATATCGATCGTATCGATATTCATCGATCCGCAAATAACTATTGAAATTGCAAGTATGATATTATTCACATACCTTTTATACCAGCCTGAAACCCTGTCCATTGCGTCGTCGAAATATTTTTCAAGGCTTGTTTTAAGGTTTTCGATTTTATTCTCGGCGGTCCTGGCAAGCGTGCTAAGAGTATCTTTAAGATTCTGAGGAATGGGAGATGTTGCGATTGCATTTACCAGGTCGGCTGTAACGCCGGGAATCGTGGTATATACTTTAAGGATATTATCTAAAATTGTCGCCGAAAAGATACTCGAAGGGATATAGGACGGTTTTTTGCCGGGTTTTTGCACAAGGTTTCTGATAAGCGGGTTATTGTAGAAATTAGCAATTAAATCTCTGTCGCCCAGAAAATTCTCCAGCCAAATGCTTAAAGTCCTGGACCTCATTGAAAAGAAGCCCGATATTCCTTCGTTAATAGCAGTGCAGAGCAGGCTTAGCGCCAGATAAATAAAAATTACCCCGATCGCGATTTCAAGAATTACGGATCCGAACATATTTCACCCCCCCGCTAAAATTTATATGCTGTGCTGGTTATGATAATAGAATAAGCGGGAATATTGACGCTTCCATTAAAAAGCCAGATAAAAGCGAAGGAAACCGTAACGGCATCGTCAAGGAAGCCCAGTCCGATACCCGCGCCCAGATTGTATATGGTATCCTGGCTTATAGCCGGATTTGATGTTCCGTCGGCAAATAATATACACCCGATATCGACATAAGATTTCCAGCTACCGTCCGACTGCTGGTAACCGATAAAGTTCCTGGATAACCTGAAGAAAGGCCCGAAATTGGGGAAAAATTGAGGACTTCCATTCACATTAGGAAGATATGAAAGGCCTACCAATCCTAAAGAGGTATCAAGCACGGGAACGGTAATTATCGGAGCGGCGGCAGGTATGCTTGGATTGGGGATCAAGGGAGAACTGTCGCTGTTCAGAATGCCGTAGAAAGATCCTGCGATACCAAAAAGAAATGCAACTAAAAACATAGCGGACAATAACCTTTTCATAAAAATACCTCCCGATATATTTATGGTTTTCATCGGTTTTCAATAAAATATATCAACCTCGCCGCCAGGTGAATTATTACTTACAACATCAATATGCTGGCCGCAATCGGTTATGCGATTATTCACCTTCCAGTTTAAAACCGCTTCGCCGTTGTCAAGCATTATTTCAATGCCTCCCATGACGGTTTTATCAGAAGCAGGATAATTATCCTTAGCCTGCAATCCGTATGCTTCAAGAACTTCATAACATAATGATAGTTCTTGAATCCTATTCTTTATCAATTTAGTATCGTCGATTCCTTCGAAAGAACACATATAGCTGAAAACAGGGGAAAACCCGATATTGTCGCAATCAACTAATTCGATGACTCCCGTGAGAGATTGTGAAGAATTTACAGGCACAAGCCTGGAGTAATTTGCCGGCCCTCCGCCTCCGCCGGCGTACCAGCATGAGACCGACCAGAAATCACCGCCTCCGACAGCAGAATTTCCCCACTGAAGCACCGGCTGTAAGATCATATTATCAGGGCTTTGAATTCCATTGAAAAGATAAACTTTTTGGCCCGATTTTTTTAACGGCGGAGGGGGAACAATCCATGTTGTCGCGAATCGTTTTATAAACCGTCCCGCAGGTTTTGTCCAATCGGTATATACAATCCATCCGTTGCTTAAGGACATCCGATCACCGCCCTCTATGTTTTAAAATGCAAGATATTATACAAAAAATATCATGATTGTAAATCCGCCGAAAAGTTGGATTTTACCGGCTGACATTAAAACCGCTTATTCGCTCCCCCTGAACGGATCCGCCGGATCTTCGGAGGTTTTAACCCGGGAGGGCGCCGCCGCGACAAGCCTGTGCCCGAGGTAGCTGCCCGATGCGTTATAGAGCATTATCATCAAGACCGATATGACAGGCAGCATAATTTCAGGTATTTTGATGAATTCATGCAAGACCCTGTCTGCCGGGATAAAAACCCGTGCAAAAATCAAAGAATTCGTCATAAGAAAACCCGTTAAGCCCGGTACGATATAAAAAGATACCGCGAAGCCGAAATTTATTCTTTTTACAAACCTGAGCCCCCTTCCGGGATTGAACAGGGAGCCCGAAAGCAAGACAAGAGTTAGCGCCGCGCTGACTATCGCAAGAATAAGCCCGTATTCAAGCCATGGCAGCCGTTTGACTTCGCTAAAGTAAAAACATCCTGAGACAGTTATTGACAATGCGCAGGATAAGGAAAATACGGCAAGAACAGGCCTCGAGATGTTTTTGTTCCTTTCCACGGGAAAAGGCTTGCTGTTGTAGAACCAGGAAAAGACCAGGTGAAGCTCTATCGCGAAAGCGGAGAGGGAAAAGAAAGGCGCAGCCATGAATGCGCCCGCCGTGCTTAAAACCGGGAAGAGAGAGAAACTCGCAAAAATATCTATTGCCATGCAGATGAGAGCATACTGGCCGAGCTTCCCTCTTTCCGTTTTATTTTCTATTTCATCCCAGACGGCCTTGAAGGCGAGAAGCCCGGAATAACGGTAGCTGTCGAGGGTGTTCCTCATCATTCTGCGCATTATCGACTGGAAATTCTGGATAAACAGAAAAATGGCTGCCGATACGGCGGCAAGGATTGACCTGTTCAGCAGATCCAGATAAATTGCGCCGGATATATGGATGGCGGCGCCGGCCTTATCAATGAAATAAGTCATGGCATGCAGCATTTTCACGGGGGCGGCCTCAAGCCCGATTTGACGAAAGAATAAGGGTAAGACCTCAAAATAAAGCCGAATTTCGGCATATTCATTATATTCGAGGGGAGCACGACGTTTTTTGTAACAAGAGTCCTGCTGTAGTTCCTCGACAGCCCGTCGGTGTCCGATATGCCTCCGCCCTTTACCGGCGTTCCGCTGTCCTGCACCGTTTCGAGAAGATACTCGGCCTCGGATATGAAATCCGAAAACTCCCCGGCGTCTTTCGGATCGGCCACTGCGAAAATAACCTTTGTCCCGCAGGCATTTACTATGGAATTCTTCAGGGTCCCGTATAAATTCTCAACCTGTGAAAGATCCTGCGTAGCCAGCCAGACAGACCCACCCTTGGACCTGGAAAGGGTCAGCAATTCCACCAGGGAATTGAGCCGCTGGAGGGTTGCGAATTCGTCAAGAATAAAAAACAGCCTCCTGTCCAGGGAATCCGGCAGCGATAAAAGACTGGAGGCGATCGTATCGATGAGCAGGGACAGGACCGGCCTCAGGGTGTCCCTGACGTCGGCGAAGCCCGTCACATATAAAATCCCGGGTTTCCCGTCGCAAATCCAGTCTTTTACCGTGAAATTTCCATCCTGATAATTCATGCATAAAAGGGATTCCGTAAACTGGGACAATACAGCGAGCACTCCAGCCGTCTGGTTTGAGCCGGGCATTGAAATGAAATTGGCGGCTATCGGGCTTACAGACATTACTATCGGCAGCAAATCATCGGCCCGGGAGCTTATCAGGTCCAGCAGGCCCCTGTTGCCGGATCCTTCCGGGGAAGAATTATTTATCAGATATTCAAAAATGCTCTTGAGAACGGCCCTTGCCCCGTCTCGGAAGAATTTTTCATTCCCTCCCTCGGGCGGTTCCGGTATGAGAGAATGGCAGATCCTTTTGGCGGCGGCGGAAACTTTCAGGCAGTCCCCTGCGCCGGTGATTTCATCGATTATGTTCCATTTTAAAGAACGTTCGTCGAGGGGATTAAAAATCAGGTCATGTTTTTCATCGTAAAATTTCGAGAGGAAATCTCCTTTGAAATCGTAGACCACAGCTTTCCTTCCGTTATCGATGAGCTGTTCGACTATGGAATAAGCGAGAACGGATTTTCCGACCCCGGGTTTTCCGATTATAAAGACATGTTCGGTCTCGGCGGCGGCGGCAAGCATGCAGCTGCCTATCATTAATGCGCGTTCCTTCAGGCCTGAAGCTTTCATATCCCTCCGGACACGCTCATTGTAATCATCTTCGGAAATAAAACGGGTCCCCCTGACCCATTGTTCGCGGTATAATAACCCGTTGTTGTCCATACGCCACCCCGGATAAGGAAATTTTACATCCGAAACGGCGTTTTGTCAACATTATATTGTTATTATATTTCCGGACAAAGACATCTTGTAAACATCACGGATGCGCTCGAGATTTTTACGGATTATTTCATCCATGGAACCTGTTTCTTTCGGAACAGCGACTTCCCCTCCCCCGCCGATATCGTAAATATAAAGCTCGTCTGCGGGATAGCCGAGCTCGTTTAAAAAATATGCGTAATAGTTGAGCTGTCTTGCATACCTCGCGCTCTCCGGCTTATATTTGAGCTTAAAATCGGCAATAATTCCCGCTCCATCCTTTCCCCGAAGGTACAGGTCGAGCACGGCCTTGATCAGGACCGGCCTTTGCCCGAACATGAAGTTATAGTTGATCTCCCATTCCGTTTTGCGCTCGAACCCTTCGCAGTAATATTTGCTGTAAAATCCGCTCCCGTAAAAGTTTCCTGCCGCTTCGATAATTTTATTCCTGTCCTTTTCAAGCCCGCCGCTTTCCATAGAGAGGGCCGAGTCAATAAATTCCCTGTAATTTTCTTTCGAAGCCGATTGAAATATCCTGTGAAGAAAAGTCCCTTCTTCGGCTGCGGCGGCTCCCCGGGCTGTAATTTCTTCTGAAGAAGCTATCTCCCTGAGCGCTTCATCGACTGGAAAGGACTTTTCTATATATCTCATTTTGAAGGCTTTTTCAAGGAATTCCATATCGAGCAGCTGGGTCACAGTTATAACACGCGGAAAGGAGGAATAATCCTCCTGAACAGTTTTTTTCTTGAGAAGCCTGTACTGTTTTTCCGCCCGGACGGCGGTCTCTTTATCGTCTTTGAGAAGGACCGGATCCTGGAGGATCTCATCGATGACAGCGCATCTTTTAGCGGCAAAGACCTTGTCTGTATTGATAAAAGATTTCCATCCGTCATTTCCGTCAATGCCTATGTAGTAAAAGAGCTCCCTTGCCCTCGTGAAAGTAACATAGGCAAGGCGTTTTTCCTCCCTGGCCCCGGCATCCTTCAAATCTTCGGCAAGAGCGAAATAATTAGTGTCCGGTTTAACAAGTTTCATTCCCATCCCGGCTTTCGATCCGCTCCCCGAAAATATTACAGCGCCGGGATCACCTTCGCCGGGAGATGAAGCAAGATAGATAACAGCCCTCGATTCAAGGCCCTTTGAAGAATGGACTGTCATTACCCTGACGACATCGCTTTTTTCGCCTATTACCCGGGGCTTCGAAAGAGACACGCCGTATTCCTGAATGTAATAAAGAAGATCGGTGAGATTGAACATCTCCATTTCCTGCAATCTGCGCAGGTAATCGGTAAAGACAAGAACGTTCGTGGTAGCCTCTTTTTTACAAGGAAGGGAGCTTAAAAACGAGAAATACCCGCTTCTCTCGATTATTTCTCCGGCGAGGTCGGAAATGCTGATGCGGTTCTTTTTCAGCCTTATACGGTTGAAGAGATCCATTTCGGCTGAAGCTCCGGCTGAATTGAGAACATCGTAAAGGCTCTGGCCATCCCTCAGGAAGGAAATGATCTCAGGATCGCTCTTTCTGAAGAACGGCGACTTCAGGAGGGGAAGAAAATAATAATTGCTGTGCGGGTTTTCAAGGGCCTGGAGGTATATTATGATGTCCTGTATTTCCTTTGTATCGAGGATGTTCGAACTGTCGACATGAAAATAGGGTATCCCTCTCCGGCCGAGTATGTCATCGAAGCATTCACGGAGAAGGGGCAGCCTGGTCTTCTTGCGGACGAGCACCAATATTTCTCCGGGCCTGTATCCGTGAGAACCGACGAGACCGGCAATGATACAGGCCGCCTTACGGCTGGCGGAAGCCATCATTTCATCGGCATGGCTTTCTTCTGAACGGACAAAATAAACGCCCTGCGGACCCATGCTGCCAGTCCCGGCAGTACCGGCGCTGCAGCAGGCCGGGCCCGCGGTCACGGACGGCCTGTATTCCGTTTTTTCATTATTAAAAACATCGGCGAATATCTCGTTAAAATCATCAAGAAGTTTTTTGCCTGACCTGAAATTCCTGTCAAGTTCGCGGTAAACCGGAGTTTGATACTTTTCCCGGAATTTTAATAATTCCTGCTTCGTCTTCCCGAATATCTCAATATTGGCGTTCCTGAATCCGTAAATAGACTGTTTCGGGTCGCCCACTATAAAGGGGATCATTGATAATCCGCCTTTTTCATCATAGATCAGGGCATCGAAAATCTCTTTTTGAACATCGCTTGTATCCTGGTATTCATCGATCAGGATATAGCTCTTGTTTTTTTTAACGTCCGCAGTAAAAATCCTATCCTTCTTGAGCGTCTCGAGAAGGATGAGCTCTATATCGCTGAAGCTGATCTCCTTTCTTTCCCTCTTCAGGTTCCCGTATCCGGCCAAAACATGCCGGAACACCTTCCACAGGTGCTGGAAAACGTACCTGTGCATTTCCGAATAGACCCTCGCGTAAAGGGCATCCGAAACCGTTTTTACCGGTCCGCTCCGGCCGGGGTAATAAAAATCGGCATGGAAAAAATCAGGTGCGCTGTCTTTCAGGATTGCGGATTCTATCTTCTGTATAGTCTTTTCAAGGGCGGGAAGACCTGTCTTACCGACGTCAGGCCTCACGGCCGCGAGGCCTGAAAGAAGGGACATGAGTTCAGGCTTCACCTTTTTCGACAGCCATTCCCGTTCGCTTATTCCATCTTTATATTCGAGGTAGCCTCCTGCGGCAGCCATCTCCATGACGGCGTTATAACCGTATGAATCGGAGGCCACCAGAAGGGCTTCAAGCATTTCTTCCGTTTTCTCAAACCCTAAGATCCCGATAAGGGCCGAAAGATCGGGGCTGCCGGTGTCTATCTGCTTTCTCAGGGAGGAATAAAGGGCGTCCCTGGCGGTAATAAAAACATCGCCGCCGGATATTTCTTCGCCGCGGGGAGACGAAGCAGGATCGAGCATGGTTTCTACGGGATGGGTTTTGAGTATATTTAACGCGAAAGAGTGGATTGTCGAGATGGAAGCCGAAGAAATGGCGCCTGAAAGCGTTTCCTTCTGCGCAAGAATTGCAGCCGTCATGCCGGCCGGTTCTGACGGAACGGGAGAGCCTCCCGTTTCATGAATATTTATCATACCGACGGCATAATCAAGGTAGGCCGGAGTAAAATTTTCCCCTATCTTTTTCCTTATCCTGTCCTTCATTTCTTCAGCAGCCTTCCTGGTAAACGTCAGGGCCGTTATTTCCTTCACGGCGTCGAAGGCGCTTTTATTCCGGAAAGCAGTCAGGTAGATAAGCATAGCTATATACTTATCCACAAGCAGTGTCGTTTTACCGCTCCCCGCCGGGGCTTCCACCATCATCGGGGTGTTGATAGAATAAACCGCAGATTCGTCGCCTGATCTGAATTCCATAAAACCCCCTGCCGGCCTTGCGGCTTAAACCTGCCGGGCTCATCCATAAAAAATCCCCGCCCTTTTTACAGGACGGGGACAAATTATAACTAGAATTTTTACTTGTTGGTCGATCCCTGTACTGCAGGCTGCTGGGGAAAGAGCTGGGGAGCCTGGGCGTCTGCGGCTGAGACTCCTTCCTGGAGAAGGCCGGCATTGTTCCTTTCAACCTTGATGGATTCTTTAACGGTTGTGACTAAAGATTCGATCCAGGCCTGTTCTTTCTGCCTGCCAAGCATCTGTACAATGTACTGTTTAAGCTGGTCGCTCTTCATACCCGACTTGTCGAGGTCGGCTTTATTCTGGGCATAATAAGCATCGACATCCATTTTAGAAGGCATAAAGACCGATTTGTCGGCAGGAGCATTCTTCTGGAGGTACATGTTGGAAAGAAGCTGCCTCACATAGCTCTTTAAAATGGTCTGGTTTTCAGGCGTTTTCTGAATCCCGTCATTAAGAGCTTTAATGCAGAGGATATACTCTTTCAACAGGCTTTCGAAATACTGTTTCTTCATGTCGGGCCTGATGAAAGGACGTTTTTCCTCAGGGATCTGGGAAAGAACCTGCTGGTACCCGGCTTCAAAATCAGCCTTGGTAATGACATAATCATCTATTTTAGCCAGCCAATCCGGGCTTGATTTCGGAGGGTACATATATAGAATGCCATTTCCGCCAAGTCCGCCTGATACAAAATATACGACTCCGCCGCCAACAAGGATACCGGCGATCAAAGCCCCGGTTAAATACATCCAGAATTTTTTATCCATTTATAACTCCATAAAATAATTTGTTAAATAGGTTAACACCCGCAATCCAAAAAATCAAGTTTTTTGTCTAATTTACGATATTATGGTATAATATGATTACTCACCTCAGGGTGCAGACAAGAGGTCATTCTATGTTAAGAAAATTCTCTTTTATATTTTCGATGTTTTTAGCCGCGATTTTCCTGCAGAACGCTCTTCATGCGGATGAAAATAAGTACAGCTATGACTACAACGACCCGAAGTCGGTAGTGAATTCCGCATGCCTGATGCTGATGAATTCCGATTATCAATACATGCTTGGTCTTACCGACATGGCGGAGAAAAAAAGGACGCTTCAAACGATTGACGCCGCCACCAACGCCCAAACAAGGGGCGCGCTTCTCAAGGAAGCCTCAAAGATAACGAGCTTCGAGTTAGTCGGCATCGAGGATTATACCAATAATGTGACAAACCAGATGATGGTGGTGACTGTGAAGTGGATCCTTAAAGTTGAAACTCAGCCGCTGGAAAGCGACCCGGATAAAGCGATGATCAAGTCGAGCGTCAAGGATCAAAAGCATGAAACAACCGTCTTTACCGACTACCTTCTGAAAAAAATCGATAATAAGTGGAAGATTATTTCAAAAAAATCAAAATGAGCTATTTACTTCTTGCAGGTTTCACCAGGCGGACATCCTTTTCCATGGCAGGGGCGCTTCTCTCGAGGGGTGAAAAAATAATCATCTGCGACCTCGTTTCCGACCCTGAAAAAAAGGCCCTTATATCAAAACTCGCCGCAGCCGGACCAGGAAATGTGATTGACCTGTTAGGCCGCCAGACCCCTGATATACTCGATGAATACAGCGTAAGCACGGTATTGCCCAGCCCCGGCGTACCCCTTTCAATACCGCTTGTCGCTGAAGCGAGGAAAAGGAAAATCCCGGTTATAGGCGACATAGAATTATTCTACACTTACAACAATAAAAGCAGGTATATAGGAATAACCGGCACCGACGGCAAAACGACAACAACAAACCTCGTTTTTGAAATGGTAAAAAAGGATCATAAAGCCTTTATCGGCGGCAATGTCGGAATACCCGTTTTCGAGCATTACGGTAAAGCCGGCCCTGATTCCATTGTCGTCCTCGAGCTGTCCAGTTTTCAGCTTGAGACAATAGAAACATTCAGACCCGCAGCCGCGGCATGTCTTAATATCGCTCAGGACCACCTCGACAGGTACATTTCGATGACTTCGTATGTAAATGCAAAGAAAAATATATTTTCAAACCAGACAAAGGATGATATCGCAATACTCAATCTCGATTCTCCTTATTTCAATTATCTGAAAAAGGGCCTCTTATCGCGCATTTCGACTTTCAGCATTCAAAATTCCCGCGCGGATATTTACATGAAGGGGGGAGTAATTTACTTTAAAGGAGCCCCGTATATCGGCAGGGAAGATATAAAGCTCAAAGGCGTCCACAATGTTGAAAACGCCATGGCCGCAATTCTCATGTCGGATTTCGCAGGGGCAGGCGATAATGCGATCAGGGAAACATTGAATAGCTTTTCAGGTCTTGAACACCGCCTTGAATTCGTAAGAAAAATAAACGGCGTCGAATACTATAATGACGCAAAATCTACGACGGCCAACTCCCTCGAAAAAGCGCTGCTGTCTTTTGACTCGCCGGTCGTTCTGATTGCAGGCGGCCGGGATAAAGGACTTTCTTTCAGAAATTTACGGAGCCTTGCGCATAAGAAAATTAAGAAACTTATCCTGATCGGAGAGGCTGCGGAAAAACTGGAAAAAGAGCTTTCTTTTCCCGGCAGCTGCAGGGCTGACAGCCTTGACGAGGCAGTCAAATACGCTTATGCGGCAGCATCCTGCGGCGATGTCGTAATCCTTTCACCGGGATGCGCAAGCTTCGATATGTTCAGGAACTACGAAGAAAGGGGTAAAAAATTCAAGGAACTTGTCAATCTGCTTGGTATCTGAATTTTTACTGGTGAATTACATTGATAACTTTTCTGGCGCTTTTGAATCTCCTGTCAACAGAACCAAGGGCGTCGGAGATCTTTTTCCTCATGTAATAAAGGCCGCCTCCATGAGTCACGATTATGCCGTCGTATAAAATCTTTGTCCTGTCCGATGTGAAATTAACGCTGCCCATTACCTCCACCTTGCTCCAGTCGCCGCATGATACGAGTTCCGGCAGTTTCGTAAGCGTGGAAGAATCGATAGAGTCATTTTTAATAGCATCGATATACATCTTCGCTATCGAGGTATGGTCCATAAGACCCCCTATAAAAAGTAAACCCGGGGTACCGTAAGAAACCTTTTCGGTCCCTTTATCAAGGCGGGATTCGTACCTATACTTCCCGTTTCCCTGACGAATGCACCGAAGCGCTTTCATCGGAGAGGCAATTCCATATAGAGATCGGAATCCCTGGTGAATGGATATAGAACTCGAAAATATCCTATTCTACACGCATACCCCAGGCAGTCATTACAATTATAATTTAATAAAACTTAAGAATAAAATCCAGTCAATCGGCGTTTTAATCGCGATGAAGAGAGACTGATTATCAATTATATTCTGAAGATTGGTCTGCATTTTTAACAACTTGCAGAAAAAATCTATATAAACTACCAGGAAACCCGCTATGACCCATCCTCTCATAACCCCGACTATGAAACCGAGGAAATAATCGACTATCCCTGCGTTTCTAACGGAAGCATCCGGGTCTTTTATCACGTTCCTGAGGACAAGATAGAAAATAATTGTCCCGATAAGCCCGATGATATAAGAGATAAGACCGATCCTCTCCTTCGAAATGAGGCTTGCGATAAGAACTATTATTCCTGATAAAAGCATCGGCAGCGCAATTCTTAAAAAAGAATTAAGCGACCGGAAAAATCCCTGTCTTGTTCCGGAATAAGCGCAAATACCGATAATTGCTATGAAAACTACAATGAAAATAATCTGGTACATCCCTTCCTCCTTCTTCGACCCTGTTCAGCTTCATTTTACTATTTAAGCCCTGAAATGTCAAGGTATCTATTGACCGGTACGTTTTTGACTAAAACGGCCTGAAAAACTATAATAAGCGGATGGCAATAAAGAGCGCAAACGCTCCCCCCAAAATCATAGGCATTGTAGGTCCTACAGCCTCCGGCAAGACCGGCATCGCCCTCGGCCTTGCGCGGGAGTTTAACGGCGAGATAATTTCATGCGATTCTGTCCAGATTTTCAAACATCTTGACATCGGCTCCGCCAAGCCGTCCCAGTCGGAAACCGGAAAGATCAAATACCACCTTATCGACTTAATCGAGCCTGATTGCAGGATCGACGCCGGCATGTATAAAAGTCTTGCCGAAAGCAAAATCCTTGAAGTCCTTGCATCCGGACAGACGCCCATTGTCGCCGGCGGAACCGGAATGTATTTTAATTCTCTTTATTACGGCCTGTTCAGCGGCCCTGGCCGCTCCGATAAAATACGCGATGACCTTGCTTCAAGGCAGGAAGACAGCCTCTACGAAGAACTCGTGCAGAGAGATCCTGAAAGCGCCGGAAAGATAAAATCCGGCGACACGAGGAGAATAGTGCGCGCTCTCGAGGTTTATTACTCCACTGGCAGGCCCATATCGGAACTTCACCGCGAGAATAAAAAACTGGAGCTAAACTGGTTTATCATAGGGCTGATATGCGACAGGCAGACCCTTTACGGCAGGATAGAAAAGCGTGTGGACTTCATGATCGGTGAAGGGCTCTTAAAGGAAACCGAGGATATAATAAGCAAATTCGGCAAAGAGGCTTACGCCCTTTCAAGCATAGGATACAGGCATGCCTCGAATTATTTATCCGGCGTCTGGACATACGAGGAATTTGTGTTTTTCCTTAAAAGGGACACAAGGCGCTATGCAAAGAGGCAGATGACCTGGTTTAAAAAGAACGGCGATATTCACTGGTTCGATATCCTGGATGCCGAAGGGATAAAAGGGGCAGTGAGGGGCTTTTTATGAATATTGTCCTGTTTCTCTCGGCTCCCGTAGATATGGAGCCTTTATATAAAGGGCCCGTACCGGTCGAACTTATTGACGCCGGCGGCAGGAGCCTCTATGAAAAAAATTACACGGTATGGAAAAAGCATTTCCAGGATTCCCCGCTTTTTGTTATCGATCCCAGCGGGAACAGGGTTTTTTCAGAACTTTGCGGAAATTCCGATACCCTCAACCTGCCATCGACCGGATTATTTTCAAAAATTTTTATTTTCTCGGCATTTGCATGCTCTTTTTCACTTTCTCCCCTCTCTTTGTTCGCCCCGGCATATCTTGACCCGGAGTCTCTTCCGGGCCTCTGCATACAGGCAGGGGAGTTCCTGAATACGCCTCTCGGCTCCGAGACGTTAGCTTTCTTCACTTCCGCGGAAAGGCCGTCTCCGCTCTCCATCGAATTAGGAGAAAGGGTATTCAGGAGCAGTTTCAGTGAAATATTCTCAATAAAAAATTTTCTTCCGAAACCCGATAAAGCTCCGGCAGGGGCGTTCCTGCCGCTAAGTTCCGTTTTCACTCTTAACTCTTACAGATTTAAAGAATATCTGTCCGGGGATAATGCGGTTCTTCATGAAAATTTCATCGAACTGGAAAAATGCTGGAAGGATAAATCATCGCTTAAGGCATTCCTGAGAGACTCTGCCGCCAGGCTTAATTCTATCAGGTTCGAGGATGTCATTTCAGGCATGGAGGAAAAATTGGCAGTCGACGCCGCGCTTATGCCGGCGGAAATCGACACGCCGGCCGCACTCTTAGGAACTCTCGACAGGGACCGGCATGGAAATTTCGTCGAAGGCGGCGCCGAATTATCGAATGTTTCGGGCTGCCTGATCATTAACAGGAGCGAAAAACGGCTGGTGCTGTCGAACCTTGCCAATTCATTAGTCCTCTCGTCGGAAGCCGGGACCCGTGTTGGAAGTTTATAGCCTGTTAGGCTGCCTGCCGTTACAGGCTATTAATCCCACGCAAGTGAAACTGCGCGGGATAACCCGGCCTGTTAGGCTGCCTGCCGTTACAGGCTATTAATCCCACGCAGGTGAAAGCGCGCATACAGCCTGACAGGCTATTGATCTTTCTTGTTTTTATCCTCGTAGAGTTTCAGGTCGGCCAGGGCGATCAGTTCGCCGAAATCGAGATCATCCCTGCCTATCGAAGGGATGATACCCGTGCTTATAGAAAGCTTGTATACCTTCTCGGAAAGGGAATTAAAATTCTGGAAGAGTATCTTTACCCTCTTGTTGAGTTTTTCGGCCTCGGCCATTCCGCATTCCATCGCAAGGACTGTAAACTCATCCCCGCCGATTCTCGCAATGACGTCGATCGCCCTGAATGACTTTTGAAGAAGCTGCGCCGTTTTTTTGATGGCATAATCGCCTTCTTTATGCCCGTAGGAATCGTTGATGACCTTGAGACCGTCAAGGTCGAAATAAAAAAGTACAAAAGGCTTGTTATGCCTTCTGGCGTAATTGATATGCTGCCCCCCGATGGTATTGAGGCCCCTTCTGTTATAAAGCCCTGTAAGTTCATCCTTCAGGGACATGTCATGGAGTATCTCGTTATATTTTTCCAGCTTTGTCATCGCGCTTTTCAATTTCTTTTCGGCCTTTTTCCTCTCTTTAACTTCATCCTGAAGAGAGAGCGCCTGAGCCGATATTTTATCAATAAGCATTATAAGCCTGATGGTTGAACTGACCTTCAATAGCAGCTCGTCATAAATGGTTACCTTTTCTATGTAATCCTCGAGGTCCAGGATGACAAAACCGATGTGTTCGTTCTTCTGATGCAGAGCCTGGACTATAAAACGGTTATTGCCTTCCGGCGGGTAGACTTTTACGGGAAGGAGGGCCCTCGTTTTAAAAACCGTTCTTATATCCGAGAGATCGACCTTTTTTTTATTGTCGACGGCAAGGATCATCATTGACGAATCGACGGGATCTTCGGGTTTCTCGTAAAGAGATAAAAAAAACGTTTTCATCTCGAGCTTTTCCAGGATATTATGGATGACGATAATAAGCTCTTCGAGAGTGGTCGCATCGGAAAGGCTGACGCTGGCCGCAGTGAATTTCCCGAAATTCAGAACCGAAAAGTGCTCCCTGTTGATTAATTCCTTATACTCGATATCATGCGCCTTTATCCTCATCCAGTGAAAAATATCCTCGATAAAGATCATCTCTGCTGTGTCAAGACGGCAGCGCAGAGCGCTCCTCCTCAAACCCGAAATTATCTCGTTTATAAAAGTATTATCCATTTTACTCGAATAGCACTGGAAAACAAGGTCGCTCCATGCCTCGACAATCTTTGTCATCCTGGAGGCCCTGACCGCTTCGGCAAGTCCGGAGCATAAAGCGTCAAGCCCGGGGAAAAGATCGGATTTTAATTCGAAATATTTTTCCACCGGCCAGCCCGCGATCATTTCGTTGATGATTTTCTCGCTGTATTTTGTAAAACTTTCATAGAAATCCTCGGTTATTTCCATATCCTTTTTCCATACGGACGAGTCCAGGAGCTGCTGGAGGTTGCAGCCGCAGCTCTCCCTGACGGCAAGGGCCGTGGGCAGGAAAGTCCTGCTTTCTACTTTTTTACCGGAAAGCACTGCGTATAAAATTTCAGCAGATTTCCTGCCGAGCTCAAAGATCGGCTGTCTGACTGTTGTCAGCGATGCGTTCAGGCTTGCGCTTACATCATCGAATCCTGCGATAAAAGCGTCTCCGGGCACCCGGATCCCCCTCGAAGAAAGCTCCTCGATAGCCCCGATAGCCATTTCGTCATCACTTGCGAAAATACAATCGAAGGTGACTTTTCTTTCATCAAGAAGGGTTTTGACGGCCTGTTTGCCCGAAGGGGCTGTAAAATTGCCTACCACTATAAGATTGGGGTCTACAGGGAGGTTATGTGATTTAAAATATTCCATGAAAGCCGATAGCCTGTCCGCCGACTCTACGCTTCCTTCAGGGCCGGTTATAAAAGCGATCCTTTCGAAGTGATGTTTAATTATCAGGTGGTCCAGGAGAGGTATCATTCCCGACCTGTTGTCGATCTCCACGGAATAATGTCCGTCCAGGCGTAATGCCATGCTGACTATAGGAATATTCCCGTATTTTTTCAAAAATCTTGAAAATTTATTCCTGCCTACCACGCACTGCAGGGGATCGGTCAGGATGATAAGGCCGTCGAAATTATCGTCCCCGACAAAATCGAAAAGTATGTTTTTCTTTCTATCCCAGGCATCCGGGCATTCGAGGGAGCCCGTAGGGAAACAAAATATATCCGCGGGCAGACCCTTGTAATATTCCATTATCCCGTATAAGAGTTTTTGCTGGAATTCGGAATAAACCCAATCGATAAAAACCCCGATTTTCAGTCTGCTTTTACCAGGCATGTTTTAAGCCCCGATTCATTCAAAATAGTAACTCATCTTTTCTTAATTATTAAAACCGGTTTTACTCCAAGGCTTTGAGCATCTCTTCCTGCTCATTTATCAGGCAGGCGTTGATCATTTCATCGCAGTCACCGTTCATTATCATTTCTAATTTATAAAGCGTAAGGTTTATCCTGTGGTCCGTAAGCCTGTTCTGGGGAAAGTTATATGTCCTGATTTTTTCCGAACGGTCGCCGCTGCGGATGGAACTCCTTCTTAACGCCTCGTTGGAATCAGTCTGCTTCTGCGCTTCGAGATCGAGAAGCTTCGTACGGAGGATCCTCAGGCAGCTTGCCCTGTTCTGGATCTGCGACCTTTCCTCCTGGCATGCAACAACCGTTCCGGTAGGCATGTGGGTTATCCTTACCGCGGATTCCGTTTTGTTGACATACTGGCCCCCTGCGCCCCCGGCCCTGTAAGTGTCTATCTTGAGGTCGGACGGGTCTATCCTGACTTCGACCTCGGTTGCCTCCGGCAGAACCACCACAGAAGCGGTCGATGTGTGGATCCTTCCGGCGCTTTCGGTCTCGGGAGTCCTCTGGACCCTGTGAACCCCGCTTTCGAATTTCATTTTCGAGTATACCTCTTTGCCCTTCAGGGAAAAGACAATTTCCTTGTAGCCGCCCAGCCCCGTATCATTAAAATCCATCACTTCCAATTTCCAGCGCTTCAATTCAGCGTAACGGCTGTACATCCTGAAAAGGTCGCCCGCGAACAAAGCTGCCTCGTCCCCCCCCGTTCCGGCCCTTATCTCTACGATAACGTTCCTTTTTTCAAGCTCGTCCTTGGGAAGAAGCAGCTTGATGATCTCTTTATCGAGCTCATTTTTTCTTTTTTCAAGATTTTCTATATCTTCCCTTGCCATTTTTTTAATTTCTTCATCATCTGAACCGGCGATCATCTCCCGGTTATCGGTAATCTCCCTGTCCAATCTTACAAGTTCGTCGTATTTTTCGGCAAAAGGAGCTAATTCGGCCCTGTCTTTGGCAAGTTTGATATATTCCTGCCCTGTAGGCTGCATTGCGGCGAGCCTGTCTCCCATGTCTTTGTATTTTTGAACCAGCGCTGCGGCTTTCGGATGCATCTTCTGTGCTCCTTGCAATAATCATGATTTTTCGGGGTTTATTATAAACGAAATGAAAAAAAAAAGAAAGCCCCGCCTCCCTGAAAGGGCGACGGGGGTTGTATCATTATTTACAAAACTTCGTCTCCGCGCTCTTCTGTCCTTACCCTTATCGCGTCAAGGACTTCACTGACAAAGATCTTTCCATCGCCGATCTGGCCCGTCTGAGAAACCTTTATTATAGCTTCGAGAATCTTATCGGCCTGGTCGTCCTTAACAACTATTTCAATTTTTATTTTTGGCACGAACTTTACATCGTATTCCCTTCCCCTGAAAATCTCTTTCATGCCTTTCTGGCGTCCATGGCCCTGGACCTCCGTGTAATTCAGGCCAGGGTACCCGAGTTCGCCCAGCTTCTCGACTACGGCGTCCATCTTTTCAGGCCTTATGATAGCTTCAATCCTCTTCATATCAATCTCCTCATTATTATTCTTCTGATTCGCCATGCAGAGCCATGTCGAGACCGGAAGCTTCGGATTGCGCGGAAACCCTCAATTTGATTCTAAAGACCTTGTCTATTAATATCAAGATAATAAGGGTCCCTGCCACTGACAGGACAATGCCTGCAAGAACGGCAATAACCTGGATAACGAACTGGACAGGTTTTCCGTAAAACAGGCCTGCGGCTCCTCCGACTATCGGGTTTGCAAAAAGGCCTGTAAGAAGTATCCCGAATGTGCCGCTTATCCCATGAATGCCGAAAGCGTCAAGTGAATCATCGTAACCGAGAGCCTTCTTGACGACAGCCACGAAGAAATACGTCGATATTCCGGCTAATATGCCTATCATTATCGCCCCGGGTATATCGACAAAACCGGCCGCAGGAGTTATTGTCGCAAGGCCGGCCACCAGTCCGCTGGTGCCGCCTATAACGCTCGGCTTTTTAATCCTGATCCATTCGATGATCATCCATGTGATGGCTCCGAATGCGGCTGCCGTGTTTGTTGCCATGAAGGCGCTGCCGGCCTGCCCGCCGCTCGATAGAGCGCTGCCGGCGTTAAAGCCGAACCAGCCGAACCACAGGAGCCCGGCTCCGATAAAAGTCAGCGTAATGCTGTTGGGCCTGGGCGGTTCCCTGTCGATATCGGATCTCCTTCCCAGATAAATAACTGCCACAAGAGCCGAAATTCCTGATGACAGATGGACGACGAGTCCGCCGGCAAAGTCAAGCGTCCCCAGACCGGGAGCGCCCAGGCGGTCTCCGAGTTTTGAAAGCCATCCGCCGCCCCAGACCCAGTGAGCAAGAGGCGTGTAAACAAGGAGGGTCCACAGGACGATAAAAACAACCCATGCCCCGAAATTAAGCCTTTCAACCAATGCTCCCGATATCAGCGCGACCGTAATGATAGCGAACATCATCTGGAAAGCGGAAAAGACAAATTCCGGGACCGTGCCTGAAACACTGTCTTTAGTTATGCCGTAGAAGAAAAACTTGTCCATGCTGCCTATAATTCCGCCGATGTCTTTTCCGAACGACAGGCTGTACTGGCCTATCACCCATAGAGCGCTGACAATAACTGCAGCTGCGAAACTATAGTACATGGTGGAGAGTATGTTCTTTTTCCTGACCATACCGCCGTAAAAAAGCGCCAGGCCCGGCATAGTCATCAGCAAAACCAGGGCGCTTGAAGTCAAAAGCCAGGCGCAGTCGCCCGGATTGACCTGTGCGGCTCCTTTGTCCTGGGCAAAAACAGCCGCAGGTATTATGAGCGCCGCAGACACTAAATACACCAGTTTTTTAACCATTGTAATACCTCCCTTCTTCCGCCACTTGCAGCAAATACTTCGCCATAATCACAGCTTCCGGCCATGTTCCGATAATAATTCATGCAATTAATTGCATAAATTGGAATTAAAAGATTTTGAAAAGCCCGGCCGCAGTGAAAATTAATCGCCTGATTTCTAATCATACGGACAAATTCTGCCTGAATTTCAGGCACTTTTTACCGAAGAGTCTCGCAGGTTGTAGGATTTTTTTAATAAATTTTATTGTCCCGGCCCGGGGAATTTTTCCTGAATTCCTTCGGCGTTTTTCCCCCCGCAGCCCTGAACGTCCTGTTGAAATGAGTTATATTGCCGAATCCGACGTTGAACGCAATATCAGAAACCGCAAGATCCGTCTCTCCCAGGAGCCGTTTTGCTTCGGCGATCCTGATAAGATTTAAATACTGTTTGAAGCTGAGATTGAAAGATTTCTTGACGATATCTCCAATTCTTGCCGGAGTTATGCCCAATTCCAGGGCCATCCTTGACTGAGAAAGTTCCGGCTGCATGTAATTGAGAGCGATATATCCGGTTATTCTATCTTTTTCCCCGTTTGAGGCCCTGCCCGGCAGCAAGCCTTCGGGAACCTTTGCATAGGGAATAATTACGGCTGAAGCCCCGGGCGATCCCTTTCTTTTCAGGAAAATAATAGCTGGAAATGCCGCAAGCAAATAATATAAAACAAGCAAACCGAAAACATGGATGAACAATAGAAGATGGTCCTGGATAACCGTCAATCCGCTAATGGTAAAACCTGCTTTAACGCCTATGGGCGATTGGTACCCCGACTGGATTTCAAGGATCATTATCCGCGAATAATCGTAATATTTTGAAAAGCCGTCATGGATGTTGTTATGGGAATACCACCACGCCTGGATATGGAAATCACTGAGGGAAAGATTGTAGACATTTTTCATTTTGTCGAGTATGCATTCATACATCATGATGACATAACTGAGATTATCGTACTGCTTTGAAGTCCTGTCGTCGAAATTAAAGAAACTGAACTGAAGGCTGCCGCTTCCCGAATCCTTGACCCTGACCCGCAGATAATCATATCCCCTCAAATCGAGGAATTTCGTCCTGGCAAGAAATATCCATACTCCGACGAACGGGAAAGAGTTGTAATTTTTCTCAAGCCTGTACTCAAGGCTGACAGTTTTTCCGTCGTTTTCAAACCCGAGGATATCCGAATTGCCCTGGGAGGAAAAATTGCTTGGGCCCTATTATGTATTCGCCGCTGTTCGGGAGGATAACCAGGTCGGGTCTGTATGATTTCAGAGAATAATAAAGGGCGCAGGCTAACGGAAGACCTATGACGGCAGGGATGATTAAACGTTTTTTCAATGCGCTAAAATTAATCATTATATCTGATTTTATTAATAAAGCGGGAAAATGTAAATTTTAAGCCTGAAAATGTTTAGTATATAAACAGGATCGCTGTTAGAATATTGCCGGAGAATTTCTTATAAAGAGGATAAATGTGAAGAAAAGTTCTGCTTCCCGCAAGGAAATATTTACAGGATTTCTGTTCATGACACCGTTTTTCATACTCATGGCTGTCTTTGTCATATACGTTTTAATCAGCGGGGTGATCCTCAGCCTGTCCAACGCCAGGGGATACAGCTTCGGCAGCTACATCGGCTTTGCCAATTTTTCCAGGCTTTTCTCGGACGGATTTTTTAAACTGACACTGCTAAACACATTTTTGATGGTTCTGGCATGCCTTGTGACGCAGGTTCCGGCGGCTTTCCTGCTTGCCAACTGGATCAATTCGATACCTTTTAAAAAAATACAGGGGCTTATCCAGGCCGCATTTTTTGTTCCATGCCTGATGGCTACCGTGATAATAGGCATACTCTTCCAGATGCTTTTTACCCCCGATCCCACCGGCTTGGGGCCCGATTTCATGAACTGGTTTCTGGGAACCCTTCACCTCCCCCATAATTTCCGCTGGCTGGCCGACAGGGACCTCGAGTTTTTCATGGTTGTATTCGTATCCTTCTGGCAGAACGTCGGCTTCGAATCCGTTTTCTTCCTCGCATTCCTGCAGTCTATAAACCAGGACCTCTACGAGGCCGCTAGAATGGACGGCGCCAGGCCCAGGCATATACTTTTCCATATTAAAATCCCCCTGATGCGCCCGGCCCTGACCTATGTGATAGTCACTTCAATGGTCTCGAGCTTTTTAATAAACGAGCTGACATTCGTGATTTTCCCCCGCGGGCCCCGCAAGGGCGGATTGACGGTAATGAATTATATATTCTACAACCTGATGTATAATCACAACATGGATCTCGCGATCGGGGCCGCAGCAGGGATCGTGATATTTTTCATCATCCTGGGGGTAAGCTTCCTCCAGTTCCCCATTTTCGGATTAGGAAAGTCCCATGAAGAATAACAAAATGTCCGGGGCGGACGGTGTAAGGGCTATAGCATGCCTGCTGGTGATTTTTCATCATGTATTCCAGAGGCTGGCAATATACGACCAGCCCGTATGGGCTCAGGAGATACAGAAATTTTTCCTGTTAGGCAACAGCGGTGTAAGCTTTTTCTTCGTCCTGAGCGGCTACCTTCTTTCATATCCGTTCTGGGTCCGGTACCTCGAAGGCGGGAATTTTCCGGGGTCCAGACAGTATATTGTAAAACGCGCCGCGAGGATCATGCCGGGCTATTACCTTGCCATGATAATCTCGACTATCATGGGCGTGATATTCCTTCCCAATTTACAGTATATTTTCCTGAAATTTTTCACGGGGATGACTTTCACATCCTGTTTTCATTATTTGACCCTTTTTCCATCCCAGCTTGACAGCCCCCTGTGGTCGATCAGTTTCGAGGTTTTCTGCTATATCCTGCTTCCTGTTTTTATGGCGGTTTTATTCTTCTTTACGGGGAAAAAGCGCTCCTTCGCCAAAGCTATTCTTTTCTGGGCAGGGGCCCAGATATTGGTGCTTTGCGCAAACGGCCTTGTCCATGTTCTCTTCACACCCGACGGTTTATACAGGAGCTGGCATTACGGCATGACCGGCGGATCGAAGTGGTGGATGCCCAACTACAATCCGGTCGGTTTTTTCGCCCACTTTATAATGGGGGTGCTTGCCTCGGGTTTTACCGTCCGGCTTGCAGCTCCATCGGAGATGAAGGAAAAACTTCGGGAGAAAGGCCTTTTCGATATCGGGGCAATGCTTTTTCTCCTGGCCATAGTTCTCTTTCTCTGGACAGTCAGGAATGAGAAGGAGTTTTCTGTGGGTTTCCAGGGTCAGCCCTTTTATTTCCCCTACCTCACCGCGCTCATAGCCGGGCTTCTCGTAACCCTCGCCCATTCGAAGTTCATGGGGGGGTGGCTTGACAATCCGTTTTTCCGGTTTACCGCGAAGATATCCTTCGGGCTTTACATATGGCATTTTATTGTTATCAATTTATTGTTATTTTATTACCAGAATTTTTACTATGAATCCGGGATGAGGGAATGGGTCCCATGGGCTTATACATCCATGATAATGATAGCCTGTTCATACGTCATTGCCACGCTTTCATACTACCTGCTGGAGAAGCCGTTTATGGACAGGGCCCACAAGGACCTTAAAAAGGAAGAGCTCACCGGCTTCCCCCGGATAGTTTACAAAGTAAAGGCCCGCATCAGGACAGGACAGGTTATAAGCAGGTTATCCTCTGCCTCCTGGCCCTTGTCTTCGCGTACCCCCTCATATGGCTTTTCGACGCCTCTTTCAGGCCGCCGCTTGAAATGCTCCACAATCCGCCCCTGATGTTCCAGAAGCCCATATGGGAATCGTTTATAAATTATACAAACTATTCATACGTGGTCAGTTTCAGGCAGTATAACGCCGGGGGGCACCTCCTGAATTCCGCCGTAATTACGTCGCTGACAATAGTGATGACACTTGTGATAAGCTCCCTTTTCGCCTACTCCCTTGTTTTTATCAGGATCCCATGGAAGAAATTTTTCTTCATCCTGGCCCTCTCCACTATGATGGTCCCCATGAACGCCCTGATTGTTTCGATCTTCAAGGTTTACATCGACCTGCATATCCTGAATTCATGGACGGGCCTTATACTCCAGTCGTCGCTGTCGGGATTCGGGGTCTTCCTCCTCAGGCAGTATTTCATCAGAATACCGGCGGCTTTCATCGAAAGCGCCAGGATGGACGGTGCAGGCCACCTGCAGATATGGTGGCATATCATCCTGCCCATGTCAAGGCCGGCTCTCGCGGCATTAGCAATAATACAGTTCAGGATCGTCTGGAATGACTTCTTAATACCCGTTGTCGTCCTGAGGGATAATGCCCTGATGACGCTTCCGGCTTTGCTGTACCTCATAGGGGGTTCCGGCCCGGGCCTCGCGACGGGCCTTATCGCGATTATAATCCCCCTGATCCTGTTCATCAGGTTCCACCGCCAGTTTATCGAGGGTTTCACGGGCGGCCTTAAAAGTTAAATTGAAGGAGTTGCCGATGCAGAAAAAGGCTGTTTTAATCATGGCCCTGCTTTGCCTGTCTTATATAATTTTTTCTATTTTAACCGCCCCGGTCAGACGCCCCGGGCCGGGAGAACTTGACACATACATGAACCCTTTATACTGGAAAAACCAGGCATTAAAAGACATTATTCCTTTCTGGGAAAAAACCATAGACATGACCAACGGGGGATTTTTCAACAATGTAATGCGCGACGGCACTTCCGACAGGACAAACGGAAAATATCCGAGAATGGCTTCCAGGATAATATACGGCTTCTCGGCCGCATACATGCTAAGCGGCGACGATTCCTACCTCGATTATGCGGACCATGCCTTGAAATTCCTGACCAATTTCGGCTGGGATAAAATTAACGGCGGGTGGTTTACATACCTCGGCACAAACAACGAGCCCGCCACAAATACCGATAACCAGGACCCGGACGAAAGGAATATGTTCGATGAAGACTACTGCAATCTCGGCCCCGTCTTTTATTATTTTGCCACCGGAGATCCGGCGCCGCTTGCCTATGTCAAGAAAACTCATGAACTGATACAGGCGCATGTGTGGGACCCGGTTTACAAGGGATATTACGAACAGGTAAGCACCAACTGGCAGATGACGACTTCCATGAAATCCTTCAGCGCCCAGATGGACACCTGTTCCGCATACCTCATTTATTACTACCTCGCCGTCAGGGACAGGTCGCTTTTGAACGACATCACCCGTATTGCCGACCTTGTAAAGGATCACATGATAGACCCGGAAACAGGTTTCGTCGGGGAAAGGTTCTACATGAACTGGGCCACTTATGAAACCAATCTCTGGACGGGACATAATCTCAAGGCCGGCTGGGTTCTTATGAGGGCTTATAACCTGACCCATATAAAAAAATACGCCGACACGGCTGAAGAGATCGCCAGGGTCCAGATTTCGAACAACTGGGATTCAAGGTATTACGGGTGGTTCTTCAGGTTCAACTATACAAACGCCAGGGTCAATTTTGAGAATAAGGACTGGTGGACCCAGGAGGAAGGCGACAACCTCATGCTCAACCTTTACGGTTACGATCATAAACAGGAATACCTCGACAGGTTCAGGGAATCGGCCTGGTTCTGGGATAAATACATAGTCGACCATGAATACGGCGAATGCTATCCCGAAGTTACAAGGGACGGGTGGGCCGGGCAGGAATGGACAAAAGGCGACCTTTATAAATCGGCCTATCATACCATGGAGCATGCTCTATTCAACTATCTTTACCTCAGCCTTTACATCGAAAAGAAGGACGCGACCCTGTATTTCAGGATAAAATCGTCCGGAGCTGGAGACAGGCACTACGTAGTTCTGACGGAATATCCCGGGGTTTTCATAAAAAGCGTCATGATCAACGGGAAAAGCTGGACAGGATTTAACGCAAAAGAGGGATATGTCTGTCTTCCGGAGGGGCAAAACCTCAAGTTAAAGGTAACTTACTCGGCTCTGTAAATTGATTCGAAAAATTTTTTCCTTTTTCCACCCCTCCCGGCTGAAATAACCGTCATCCTTTCCAGCCGCCGATTCCGTCCCATGCGGCTTCAAGCTCCCGGCCCCGGCCCGAGCCCGGGTCAAAATAATTGCCAACTTCAAAACCGACAGCCTGCATCAAGGCCAAACCGCCTATCTGATTGAGACGGTTTCCAATCTCCCGCGCACGGCTATGGCGCCTGTCCGAATTGAAATTTCCACCCGACTTTAATGAAAGGAATCCGTCGGACGCGCCTATCGTCTTCAATTCTGCGGTCAGCCTGCGTATTTCCTCCCGGGAAGAGGCCACCCGTCCTAATCTCTCTTGCTCATCCAGCTGCTCTTTTTGATATTTCCGCTTATTCTCTTCCAGCTGCTCAGATTTCATCCCGGATAGCGCCTCTTCCACTTCGGGGCCGCCGATTTTTTGCAACGCCTCAGCCGCGTCTTTTCGCATATATTCATCGCTATCCTTCAGGGCGGCGATCAAAGGTTTAACCGCGCGGGCATCGCCGATATCTCCCAATGCAGCTGCAGCATCCCGGCGTACATATACTTCACTGTCTTTAAGGAGGTTAATCAGCGGTTCGACAGCGCGGGGGTCGCGGATCATGCCCAAAGAGCCAGCGGCAAATTGACGAACGCGCATCTCGTTGTCGTTAAGAAGTGCAATCAGCACTTCCACGGCGCGTGCGTCGCCGATCTTTCCCAATCCGTAAGCGGCTTTCTGGCGAATATCCTCATTACTATCGTTGAGTGCGGCCATGAACGGCTCAAAAGCCCTTGCATCGCCGACATTTGCCAAAATTGAGGCTGCGGATTTGCGCCGGATAATGTTATCGTCCTTAAGCATCGCAATCAGCTCTTCCACAGCCGATACGGCTATTTTATCCAGAGATTTGCGGGCTATTTCAGGCAGATATTCGTCATTTTCCTGCGAAGCGGCTATAAGCGGTTCAAGTGCGCTGGCATCGCTAAAACTTCCCAGGGCGCCTGCGGCGGCTCTGCGGACATATTTATCGCTATCGCCCAGAGCTGCGATCAGGGGCTTGATAGCGCGGGTATCGCCTATCTTTTCCAGGGCGTTGGAGGCTCTTACCCTTGCTAATTCTCTGCCGCTTTTAAGGGCGGCAAGAAGGGGGTCCACTGCCGTCTCGCCTATCCTGCCAAGCGACATGACGGCTGCTTCGGCGACAGGGGCCGAGCCGTCGAGGACATATATGAGATTCTTAATACAATCAGCATCACCGATAGTTCCCATCGCCTCCGCGGCGATTCTGCGAGTATCGGGCTGCATTTCGTAGCTATGAAGCACAGCCGCCAGCGTCTTAACGGCGCGGGCATCGCCGAAATTCGCCAGCGCCACCGCGGCATCCAGCTGCACGTATTTGTCTTTTTTGTAGCTCATCGCCCTGAATAATCCATTTATATTATGGCTGGATGTCATTTTTTTAATATCGGGCTTCCCCCCCAGCATTTCATTAAAAAACGGCATAAGGACTCCTTAAAACAACAATCTGTAAAAAATGATTATTGATCCATCCCGCGTCCGTCAACCGCGCGTACCACCGGTATAACTTCGTGGCTTAAAAGACACTTCGCGGGATCACAATTAAGCATCTTTAACTTTGGGATCGACGCTACTCGGTAATCCCGCTTCCGCTTGTCCTCGTACCGTTCCATGTACTTGAACCGTTAAAAGGGGTCCATGCAGAATTATTAAAGGTTATTGTAAATGTGCCGGCGGCGCTCCCTGTGCCTGTTATGCCCTTTAAAACCATCGTATAAGGCGAAGTCGACGGTATAGAGGGGCAATCAGCGGTGCCGCTGAGAGTCACAGTGATGGATGTACCGCTGACGCTTCACGACCCGCTCGAATTATTGTCAAAGATGGTTTCATATGGAGTGTCCGTATTTGTCCAGGAGCCGGCAGCACTGATCGAACCGTTATCATATTTGGTCAGAGTAAAATACGCCATATCCGTTGCAGATCCCTCACATTCGGCGCTCCATTTTTCAGTTGCAACAACTTTAGCGCTTGCTCCGGGCTGGTTAGAACATGACACAAAGGCGGCCAAACCCGCAAAAAGCACGAAAACCATGGCTGATTTCAAGACAATTTTTAACATATAACCCTCCATCTTTATTATTTTATCATGATAACATTTCAGGATATTTTAGTCAATTGCAGATTGTCCTGCCCCGGCAGCAGTGAAAGGACTCAAGAGACATAAAAATTTTATTTGCCACGATATTTTGGCCGTGTTATAATTGCTATAGCAGCGGCCAAATACGGAGGAGTCTATGTCCTTACAGACCAGGGAAAACGAACTTTGGGAATGGAGAAAAAAGGGTAAAGTTGACAAACTGATCCATGCTCTTAAGGGCAATGATATTAATCTGCAGTGTACGGCGGTAACGGTCCTGTCGTATTTCACCGATCAGCCGAAAGTCATCCAGGCCCTTCTGGAATCCCTCGATCAAGGCAGCCTCGAACTTAAGGAAAAAATTATTTCTCTATTTTCCAGTGTACCTGACCCCTTGATCATCCCGGCCCTGCAAAAGATGGAAAAACAGCCGCAGCTCAGGGTAAAAAGTATAAAGGCTCTGCAGGACCTGGCCAGAAACATAATCTCGCAATCCGGTATTTACCCTGAAAATATCCGGTACATGGAACAGATCGGTCCGCAGGCCGTTCCGGTTTTAGCGGAATTTTTCCAAAAACAGGAATTTAGAGATTCAATTTTACCTGTTCTGATTTCCATGAAAAACGTTGTTATAAACTGGTTTGCCGCTGAAGTAAAAAATGGAAGGGCTTATAAGACCCCCAATCTGATAAATATGATGGAAGCACTGAATTGGCATCCTCAAAGCACCGAAGAACAAGTTTTTGCCTGCCTGGCAAAAAAACAATACTCTGAATGCATAGCATTCGGAACTCAAGCTGTCGAACCCATGCTGACGGCGCTTTCCATAGCAGAAAAGGACGACGTACCATCCATTGTCAGAACCTTGTGCGCTTTGGGGGACCCCAGGGCCATTGATGTTATCGGTGATGCGCTTCTGGGAAAGGATACTGACCTGCGTCTGAATGCTCTGGAGTCTCTGGAACGCATTCAGAATTCACGGGCCGTACCCTGGCTGATCAAGGCCCTGATGAAATATCCCGATGAATTACAGGAAAAAATCGCATCCGCTTTAAACAGGCTGGTGCCTCTAAACTGGTCACGCGATATGCTGGCGCCGCTTCTCGATTCCTACAAACCTGAATTAACAGTTTTTATCCTGGAAATCCTGGGACGGACCGGAGACACCCGGGCTCTTCCCGTTCTAAAGGAAAAACTCGCAAATCCTCTTCCTCAGATCCGTTTAGCCTGTTCGAAAGCCCTGGCACTTTGCGGAGAGCCGCAATGGGAAAATATCATCCGGGGTGAAAAAGAAGATTTTGAACGATTGATTATAGCCGGTAATACGGATGCCCTGACAATTTTGATACGCCGTTTGGAGGATTACGATTTCGAGATCCGTAAGAGTGCCGCTCAAGCTTTTCAAAGAATTGTTAAATCCGGGCCGGAGATGTTGCGGCGGGAATGGGGGAAAATTCACAAGCTGATTACTGAGCCGCGAAAAGCAGAAACCATTGTCAACCTTATGTCTTTTGATAGCAGTGACAGTTCGACCCGGGATACCGGCATCGGCATGGAATTTCCCGCCGCCTTTCCGGAGTAGTAATCTTCTTCGGTATTAATTTTTTGTGCCATTATTTATCTCGATAAAAAAATAATAAGGAGGTTTTCAATGAATCCAGCCGTCCGTTTTGAATTACCGGCAAATGATATGAAGAGGGCCGAAAGTTTTTATGAAAGAGTATTCGGATGGGATATCGATTCATCTTATCGTTCATTTTATTGGGCCCTTACAACGAAATCCGATGATAAAAGACAATCTCTGAATCCGGGAGAAATTAACGGGGCAATTCAATTCAAGGATAAAACAATAACATCGACAAGAATCGATATAAGAGTTCCCGATCTTGATGACGCCTTAAAAAAAGTACTGGCCGAAGGCGGCAAAGTTTTTATTCCAAAAAAGGAAATTCCAGGATATTATTATGCGGTTATAAATGATACGGAAGGCAACGAAATATTTTTAAGTGAAAAAATAAAATGAGAAAAATAACTCAACGCTGTCTAAAGATACTCCGCGCTGATTCCCCTTTACAGGATTCCCGCCACTCGGTTAAATCAGCGATTGTGACATTTTCTGAGCGACTAACTTCTTCAAGAGATTCACCACGAAGAACTCTTAATACCAATTCTGCCTTTCTTTTTGCACTATTTCTTTGACCCATTCCCAAGCTCCTTTTAAGCTATATTTTAGCTAAAAATTTGCTCGCTACTAAAATTCTGAACGGGGTATGGTATGAAACCTACGATCGTAATGACTGGCGCTACTCATGGTTTCGGATTGGAGGCAGCCCGATATCTGGCGGCTTCCGCCGATACTCTCGTCCTGATGGTCAGGACCCCCGAACGGGGCATGAGTCTGGCTAATAGGCTCGCCGGGGAGCATCCCGGCCTCAAAGTCGATCTGATCCCGGGGGATCTGTCCAATCCGGAGTCAACCCAAAACTTTGTTGAAACGGTAAAGGCACGATATCCCCGGGTGGACGCCCTGGTCAATAACGCAGGAGCGGTATTCCCCTCGAAGCAGGCCGATGCAGAAGGCCGGTCTCTGAACCGGAGAGTCAACTTCCTGGCACCGGCACAGATTTGCCTCAGGCTACGTCCAGTCCTGCCGCCAGGAGCAGTGGTTGTGAATACAAGCTCAATTGGAGAGTCCAGGGGGGAATTTGCCGTTGCCGCCCTGGAGACCGGCTCTCTTAACCAGGCTGACTACCCTCAGGCCAAGCGGGCCTTTCTAATGTTCACACTATCCATGGCGCGAAGATGGGCTTCCGACGGCATCCTGGTCCGGGCTTTTCATCCGAAGATGGTCGTTCCCGCCAACCAAGTTCCCTCCTGGATCCTGAAATTACTCAGGGCTACGGTATTCCAAAGCACCCAAGCAGCGGGAGCTTCACTTGCAGCCGTAATCATGGATCCCGGCACAGCGCTCTATCAGACGGTGGGCCGAAAATCAGCAATACCCTCTCGCGGGGCTCGTGTTGAAGCCGACCAAGATCGGGTCTTCGCCTATGTCGACAGTCTGACCACATGAGATGGACCGGGGAGCAGGTTGGTGTTAGAATTGCCAAGGATTCAGGGTTTCAGGGTTTTGTCCCGCCGTATAAAACGAAAATCCCATGTTTCATGAATACATCCACATCACGAAACCCTGATTTTTCAAGCATATCTAGATTGTCCCTTAATAGGGAAGGTTTGTTTTCCGCTTTCATTTTATAAGTTTCTTCCGGCATATTATTGTGTTTACCAATAAATTCGGATTTCCCGAGTTTTTCTATATTATTGTTAATCCAGTCCCGCCACATCTGGAACTGCCATTTTTCCGACTGTTCGGATGCAGGCAATACCACATCATAATTGAGGAATAGTCCGCCAAATTGAAGTTCCCTATAAACACGTCCATAGAGAAGCTGTTTTTGTGTATAATCTAAGTGATGAATGGCCATACCAGAATAAATAAAATCAAAACTCTGATCGTTCGCATCTTCGGCTATCCATTTCTCAAAGGATGTTTGAATATAGTCACAATGAAAACTCTTCATATTCTTTGCCGCGGCTTCAAGCATATCCTGCGATCCATCTAATAGAGTAAAATGAAATTCCGGGTTGACTGATGCAAATATTTTAGAAACTACGCCACTTCCGCAGCCAAGATCTAAAAGCTTTAGATTATTCCTTCCTTTAAAATTCCAGCCTGCTATCGATAACATCAATTCCAGAGCGGTTTTTCTTTCCACTAAAAATTCATCCGATTCCTCTAAATAAAAAGCAATCTGGTCTTTGCCGGCATCGGAAAGCCAATAATTTTTTTCTATCATTAAATCATCCTATGAACTTATTTTATTATCAATGGAAAATATTCAATTATTTTATTCAAAAGGATGAATAAACACAAAAAATCAGGCAATGCCTGCTGACTTTCCGGGTTTCAATAAGCCTGAAATAACACACCTGAATGTTGTAAGGAACGATGAAAATAAATTCAAGGTTATAGCTCTTCTTTTAATATCCCCCGAATGTCCAGCCTTCCCGGCCGTGATAATTAACCCTGTACCAGTAGTTTGTTATACCATCGTTAGTATAAATGTTATAGCTCTTTCCGGTTATAATAACTATCGAATTGAAAGGGATCAGGAATATTTTATTATCGCCTGTCTCCGGTGATTTTCGGAGATATAGGCCGGACGGCGCAGAGACATAGCATGTCGCATTCGTTTTAAAGGTGTTCATCCGGGTGCACTTATTCGAGATATCCGATAATTCAGGGAAAATTTCCACAAGGGACTCCCTGTTTGTGATGACTGTGTTGCTTTCGGAGTCTTTTATATTGCTTTTTACATCAGATAAGAAAAATTCCATCCCTGTTTTATCCAGTTTATATTCCAGGATAAGGCCGCCGTCTCCGTTGTGTGCCAATCCGCCTGTCCTCTGGAAGCCGTAGGAAATATCTATGATATCAGTTTCCGGCCAGGACATTTTATTAAATTCGAAGTTCGGCACTCCAAAATGATAATATTGGGAGATGAAATCTTTCATCAGGGCAAGTCTACCGTCATCCCTGATCATGTAGATGTATTGTTTGGCGTAACCAGAGGGGTTTCCTGAATACTTGCTGACATCGTAAAGGACACTGATTAAGGTTTTTTTTATCGACAGCCTGGCTATATTCCGGCGAGCTTTTTCCCGTACGTAAAATCGTTTATATCGATCTGATCTGAGAGCAAACTCTCCGCATGACACCATCCCGTTTTACCTGCCGATGAAATTTTCTGCCAGCCTTCCGGATTACTTCCCGATGCAAGGATCGGTCCCTTTGAGTCTGCTATTGTGCCGGGTTTTATCGATGCAACGATCTTTGAACCGTCATCCGGCTTTTCATACATGTATGTATTCGTAAAAATCAGTTGACCTGTTGAATAACCGCAACTGAAAAAAAATAAAAATAAAAATATTAACCAATATCTTCCGTTTAGCATCTTGTTTTAACAGCAGCCGCAGTCGGGCGCCTTTTTACCGAGCATACCGCCTATAACCGCTGCTGCACATCCGACACCCGAATTAACCTCGATAGCTCCTGCAGGGCAATTAAGCTTGCAGGCACCGCATTCCATGCAGGCATCTCTTAAATTTATTAATGCCTTTTTATACTTTAATATGAAAACACTATGCGGGCAAACCTCTAAACAGGTACCGCAACCTGTGCACTTATCAGCATCGATTAAAAGACTTTCACCATTTTTAATATATTTCCAGACCACTGTCACCTCCTTAAAGCTCCCTGTAATATCAATATTCATTGATCCATTCCATTAAAATAATATTCTTATTATCAATTGAAAGAGTCCCGTAATAGCCGTTTGTATTAATGCCCTCCTAAAATATTTAAAGTTTTTAAGATATTCAACGATATTCCGGCAATAAAAACAACTGCCATTACCGGAATGGATCTCTTTACTTCAAGTGTTGCGCCGGCCTGGCTGGTAAATGTCGATGAACCTGTGAAATTCATGGCTATAAATGATATTACAGGGATCGTTATAAACGACATTATCAGGGACCCGTAAAAAGATATATGGCATATAAATGCTATTAATAAGCAATAGAGAATTCCCAGGACTCCGCCTTTCAAAGAAAATGCTCTGAAGGGCAGATATGGCAGCAAAAGGGGAAAAACAAAAACCCCCGCGAGGACTGCCGCGATATACTGGATCATCAATGGAGCCAGCCTGGCTGCATATGATTTGTCGAACGGCAGGCTGAAAACAGCACCCAGGATAATGAGCGCGGCTATCAGAGCCGAACTCTGGACCAGTTCGACCGGAGCTACGGCAAGCCTGTCCCTCCAGTTAAAACTCACTTCGCTCATCCCGGCATCTTTTTCCATGCCGCCGGCAATGAATTTTTTTATGTCACACGCCCTGACAGGGCCGTAAACGATTTTAAACTTAGTCATCATCCGGGCTTTATAAGCGGATACGCCGACAGCTCCAAGCTGGGGCAATATGACCGTCCTGTGAGATACGATCTTTTCAAGCCCGGATTCAATAATCCTTTTGACTAATTCAATAGTTCCAAAAGTCCCCTTTCCGGCGGCGCACCAGACATTGATGCCTTTTGTATCGAGGACTATCAGCCAGGCGTTTAAACCTTCGAGATTTTTTCTTACGATATCAAAAGATAGCTTATAATTTGCCGTGACTAAAACAGGTGAGTCCTGGCCGGGTTTTCCGATCCCGTAAAGCCCGGGTCTGACCTTATAATTATTTCTGTTGATATCGAATCTGACCATAAGGCCGCCAAGCAGGTCTGCCAGGGTAAGTTTAGCCGATATTAAAGGAATTTTACTGCCGGATATTTCAGTATATTCCATTATTCCCCTCTCTCATGGTTTTTCCTCAGTGCAACCGCGAATAGTTTGAAAGATTCAATAACCGGGGAGTGTTTGTCTCCAGGTATAAATTTAAAGATATCGATATATACTTTATTCCATATGTCATTGATTGAACCGGAAATTTTCCGTCCCTGTTCAGTCAGCCGGATATTTGTATATCTCCTGTCTTTCTGATTTTCGGATCTTTCAATAAGTCCAGACTTAAATAATTCGTCCGCTGTCCTGCTCAGGGTGCTTTTATCCAGTTCCAGGGCCAGGGAAAGATCTTTTATTGTCATTTCACCCCTTGATTCAAGTTCCATCAGCATGTGGCATTGGCCCACCGTCACTCCGCAGCAGCAATCGCTCGATGAAAACTGCCTTTCCACTTCCCTTTCGATTACACGGATTGCGTTTCTAAAATCCCTGATCTCCAATTCATCCATCAGGTTACTCCGATTATTGAATGTTTAATACAACAATTGTATCACACAACTATAATATTGTCAAGCAAGGTGTTTCAACTAAATTAAGGGGTAAGGAAAAAAAAGAGGCCCTATGGTCTCGTAAATGAAACTATCATAGGGCCTTTAAGAACACGGAACAATCTATCAATTTTAAAACCTGCAGGCAAGACCGAAATTTCCGCCGTCAGGGGCAGGGAAAAAACCTAATTGAATGGTTATCTTTTCCATCTTCAGAGGATGATCCGGATCAAGCCTGTTATGCTTATTGATAAAGGCGTTGTAATCATCACGAGAAGGATAAATTGCCGAACCGATCAACACACCGGCAATATTAACAACAAGGCCGGCTCCAATGTCAATTAAAAACCATGTGAAGGGAGATGTCGTTGGTTGAGAGCTTCCGCTTGAATTCATCGCTGAGTTCATTCCTGTGTAAAATGTATAAAAACCAAGGCCATAAAGCCCGATCCCCCCGACATAACCGACAACACTGACTGTCGTTCCTGTAAATTCCCTGCTTTGTAAATCCGATACCATCGGATCTAAAGCCTTGTAAAGGTCAGGCCTTTCATCTTTAATGTCGTTGAGATACATCCTGAAACCAGCACCGGACAAGGTATAATTCTGGTATGTTTCATCGCTGTTTGTGTCAGCTGTCACATGAGTTGTCACTGAAAACACAAAAGCAGGGACAAAGAGCAGAAACAGCGCTCCTGCGTACAAAAACTTTTTCATTAATTTCTCCTTACAAATAATTTTCTTGGCAAATATTCTAAATTATTGCATATTTATAGTCAAAAATAGGGCGGGGTAACTAAATAAATCTGGACTTTTCCAGCAATGGGGACGGAGCTTCTTTAAAAAAGGGCAGCCCTTTTCGGGGCTGCCCTTCATTAAATCATTCTGCGTAAACTACTGTGCACTCATCGAGAAATTGTTGCAGGTAAACGTCTCAGGCACACCGCCTGTTCCGCTGATTTCAAAACCGAATTGAATCGCGCCGCATTTGCCGCCGTGATAAACATTCCAGGTATATCCACCGACGGTCACGTTGGTCGCGCTCGGTATTGGATTTCCGTTAGAATCCCAGCCTTCGGCTATCGGACCGACATTGCCGCTAACGTACATCCATACCATGACTTCCGTAGGAATCCATAGATCGAAAGCCACTTCCCAGTTACCGCTCGAAGGTACTGTGATGTTGAACGGGCTTGTCAGGGAATTGATCCCGCTTATCGTCATATTCAGGTTAGAAAGACCGGAGTTCGGGTAGGACTTGACCCCGCTCGTGTTGGGCTGTGCAGACACAACATTCCAGTTGCTGTAAGACCACGCCGTAAGAGTTTGAGTGTTGGTGGCGCTCGTGCCTATCAAATATTTTTTATATAACACTCGTATATATGGGCATAATAAGACAAGGTATTAAAATCTATACCATTCCTTCTTTGTACTATTGACAAAATACGGTTTAGTTGCTATACTGACAGCATGAAGACAACAGAAGATTTTAAAAACAAATTTTCAAAAATATCAAAGATGATGAGCGAACTTGAAAAAATTCATGTAAAAGTTATAACCGGTGATAAATTGGATTCTTCAGAAATACATACAATAGCGGCAATTGGTAAAAAAGTTAATACCGTAAACAGTATCAGCAGGAAGTTCGGGATAACGAAGGGTGCGGTTTCACAGGTGGTTATTAAACTGGAAAACAGAGGGTACTTAACAAAAATACGTAGTACACTCAACAGTAAGGAGATAATTCTTTCTCTTACGGATTCAGGAGAAAAAGCCTGCAATGCTCATGAGGATTTACATCGGGAATTGGATAAGGAAATAATAAAACTTACGGAAAGTTCGGAAGAAATTGTAGAAAATTTCTATAAGATTCTTGGAAAGATAGAAACAAATTTGGATAAATATATCAGCCTTGGTAAAAAGGTTTAAATTTTTTTATATTATGGTATAGTCACTAAACTGACAAAATCATTTCATTAAGAGAGGCATATGTATGATAGACAATAACAAAACACAAGGAGTAAAAATGAAAGTAATCGGATTTAATTTTAGTCCTCGAAAAGACGGCAATACTGCCTGGATAGTGAACAAAATACTCGAAGGTGCGAAAGATCATGGCGCGCAAACCCTAATGTGGAATTTCAGCGATCTTGATATCAAGCCATGCCGTGGCTGTTGGGCCTGCCACAATAGCGATCGGGGATGTGTTATCAATGACGACATGAAGAAACATCTTGATGAGATTGACCATGCCGATGCTCTTGTTTTCGGCTCGCCGATTTACATGGGACAGATGACTGCCCAGGCGAAGATATTCACCGACAGGTTGTTTGCGCGGTTCTCTCCACGGTTTTCCCCGTATTTCAAAGAAGGAAATACCTCGAAAAAAAAGATGGTCCTTGTTTTTAATCAGGGTAATCCTGATCCCGGCCTGTTCCAGTCGTATATTGATTATACGAACCACATTTTTCAGCTGTTGGAATTTGATGTTAAAGAGGTGCCTGCCGTTACCGGTATGCGAAATGGACCGGCATATGAAAGAAACGATCTGCACACTGCTATGAAGGATATCGGTTCATCGCTGGTTTCGGAACAAGGATCGGAAGTATCGGTTTAAGGGTTGTCCGTCCCTGATCCACCCCCCCCTGAAATTTTGCCCTCAATAGGGCCTCTGTTTTTCGATTCCATGACTTGATCTTATGCATCAGGATTAAAAATATTAAAAGAAATCGTTTGAAGTACATGTAGATGTATAAAAAAGCCCTGTAATGTAACCATGATCAACAAACTAGATGCCGTTGGAATTGTTAGACAGAAGTGAAATAAAGTTGTGTAATGATAAATGCTGCCGGCCAAGATAATTTTCCTCCCTTAGCTGGACTTTAGTAAACAAAATAAAGTTTTTTTAAGAAATTGTTATTAATTGAGAGTGCAAGATTTTGGGTAACCCCGAAATTACAATGAAAGTATTTATTATGAAAATAAAAATATAAAAGGGGTATTAATAATAAAGCGGCCCGAAGGCCGCTTATGATTAAATTCAAATCTACTTGATTTCAAGCTTCACGGAAGAAGCATTTCTCTTTAATAGAACCGAACCCTGGTTGTCCTGAACAGTATAGGAGTCCCCCGCTACGTCGACAGATATGCTACCCACGAAAAATGTACCCGCATCCATGTTGTAGTCTACAGTCATCTTGAAATAAGAAAATGACTTTACGATATTTGCCCCGATATCGGCAAAAGATGTCGCTGTTCCAACAAATTTAGCTTGATTATTGACAATCGAAACCGTAGGATAATAAACTGTCCACGGCGCGCCTATCGAACTATCCGCGGCGAAGTTATCATTTATGATAACTGTGGTCCCGGAAGAATTTGATCCATTTGAATTTGAACCGGAAAAAATAATATTGGCAAGAGTCTAATTTGTTAAAATTTTTTTGTCAAATATCATGAAAAATAAGTGTGGATTATTCAGAAAATTGCAGACTGTGAAATCTGTCTTAGTTTTAAATTATATGTTTTGGACTTTTATATTGACGTTCACTTAAATTTGTATTAGCTTTCAATTGTTGATAAAGAAAGTGAGATATCTTTTTTAAATATTAATACAATATGTATTAATATTTAAAGGAGTTATTTTATGAAGAAGCATGTTTTATCCTTACTTCTTTTGCCAGTAGGATTGTTCTTATTATTCAGTTGTGCACAAAGCCCGGCAAAACCAGACAAAACCGCCGCCCTCGAGGCTGAAAACCAAAGCCTCTCTAATCAGATTGATGCTCTCAATGAAAAGATCATGAGCCTGTCTGCAGAAGTATCGAATTATAACCAGCTCCAGGTATCGAATGGCATTACTTACAGCAACCTGGTCAAAGATCTTCAGGACCAGCTTTCATCTAAAGAATCATCTGTGAAAGAGCTGGAAAATGCCATTAAAGTCACCTTTGTCAGCGATGTTTTCTTTGATGAAGGAAGCGATGTCATCAAACCTGAAGGTAAAAAAGATCTTGACAGGATTGTTAATACGCTTTTGAATCTCAAAGACAAGATCATAAGAGTTGAGGGTTATACGGATGATATACCGATAGCTCCGGTCCACCAATCTAAATTTGCGTCAAACTGGGAGCTTTCCACAGCAAGGGCTGACGCCGTTGTAAGATATCTTATCGGAAAGGGTGTAAAGCCTGAAGTTATTAAAGCGGCCGGTTATTCGAAGTTTAATCCCGTAGCTTCAAACGCTACCCCTGAGGGAAGATCTCAAAACAGAAGAATTGAGATTGAATTGGTCCCATTAGATACCAGGTCGATTTTTAAGTAAAACTGCAAAACTTCCTCCTTTAAAAAGGGATTGCCTCCTTACCGGTCGCAACTCCTTTTTATGAGGTTTGTGAATTTAGTAAAATTTAAATATTAAATAGGAGAGTTTTATGAAAAACCTGTTAAGTTTCTTTTCAGTAGCTTTTCTGTTCGTTATCCTGGGGAGCTGCTCATCTATGAATAACATGAAACCGGACGATTCGGCCGCCCTTAGAGCAGAGAACCAGAGCCTTTCCAATCAGATCATAGCCTTGAATGAAAAGATCATGAGCATGTCGCCTGAATTGAATGTTGAGAAAGTCACTCTTGTTGGTGACATATTATTCGATGAAGGCAGCGATGTCATCAAACCCGAAGGCAAGGCGGCTCTTGATAAAATAGTTAAAAAACTTACCGACGCCAAAGACAAATTTATCAGGATCGAAGGGTATACTGATGACCTTGCAATAGCCCCTGCCTATCAGTCGAAGTATCCTTCCAACTGGGAGCTTTCCTCCGCAAGGGCCAACGCTGTTTTGAGATATCTCATCGAGAAGGGCGTAAAACCTGAAATGATCAAATCGACAGGCTATGGAAAATATAATCCTGTCGCTTCTAACGATACTACAGAGGGGAGAGCCCAGAACAGAAGGATAGAAGTAGAACTGGTTCCTATGGATACCAGGTCTAAGTTTAAATAGGAGACTTTCATGAAGCAAATTTCAGTATTTTTATCAATAGCATTTTTACTTATAATTACGGCGGGCTGTTCCACGGTAAAACCGGAGGAATTGACAAAACTGCAGGCTGACAACGCAAACCTGACTGCCGAAAATCAGAGCCTTATGAACGACCTTAAAACATCGAAAAGCGATGTTTCAGCGCTTCAGGACCAGCGTGATAATCTTCAGAAACAGCTTATTCAGATATCAAATGATAATATCGGTTTAAAGAATCAGGTTGATTCTACTAAAGCCGGCCTGGGCAAACAGGTTGATAATTTAAACGCGTCTATTAAAGCCAATAATCTCAAGATGACAGATCTGCAGAATGAGATTAAAGACAGGGATAAACAGATAACCGATCTGCAAAGCCAGGTAAAATCCCTGTCATCAGAACAGGCTAAGTTTTTACAGGAAAAGAACCAGGAATTATCGAATCTTACGATGACCCATGAAAAGCTAGAAGCAGCGATGCAGTTAGAAATCGCTAATGGAGATTTGAAGATCCAGCAGCTTGGAGATATGCTCAGCGTAAATTTCCAGGATAAGATATTCTTCGATTCCGGAAGCGCCGATATCAGGAACAGCGGAAAGAAAACCCTGGACAAGGTCGCAGCCGTTTTGAAGAGCATAACTAATAAAGAGGTTCGCGTTGAAGGCTATACCGACAATGTCCCGATAGCACCCGGCTACAGGTGGAAATTCCCTTCAAACTGGGAGCTTTCTGTCGCCAGGGCGACTACAATAGTACGTTATTTACAGTCCCAGGGGATCGATCCGTCCCTTCTGAAAGCGACAGGTTACGGTGAGTATAACCCTGCGTCCTCAAATGATACCCCCGAAGGAAAAGCCCAGAACAGAAAAATAGCGATCGAGCTTGTCCCGCTTGATCAGAGGGCCAGGTTTAAGTAACAATCATTTATAAAATAAGCCTGCGGAAAAGTTTATACGTTCCGTAGGCTTATTCATCATATCAGTGATATATCCTTATGGTTTAAAAATAAATCAGTTGAAAGCACTTATCTTTATGTCTAAATTAAGTGACTATCCCTGATTACAGATATTACAACTGCGATTATAATTAATCATCTTATAAGAAGTTTCAGGGGATAAGCGGAATTTATGAAAATATTTACAGCTCTAATTTCAACGGTTTATTTTATTCTTTTTCTGGGAAGCTGTTCCAATATTAAACCTGAAGATTTCAGAAGGCTTAAGACCGATAATGCTGTCCTGATAGCTATGAATCAGAATCTGGTGAACGATATGTGCCTGGAGAAAGACGAAGTGGAAACACTTCAGAAAAGCCAGGACAGGCTTAAGGGTGAAGTTTCTGAATATTCGAATGAAAACAATGGTTTGAAAAACTTTGTAAATTTTACTGAAAGCTCATTAGGAAAACAGATTGAAATTTTGAATAAGGCCATCAAAAACAACAATCTGAAAATTTCAAGCCTTCAGCAAGAGATCAGCAACAATGATCTCAGTATCAACAATATGCAAAATACTTTTGAATCTTTAACAGGGAATGATAAATTTCTATAGAAAGTTTAATCAATAAAGCATCATCTTTATATTCAGATCAGTAAAAATCCCTTATGGTTTTCATAAAAAATCAGTTGAAATTCCTTATCTTTATTTCTGAATTCAGTAAATATTGTCCGGGGCCGCCCAGATTCCCCATTAAAAAGGCAAAATAGGGCCATGAGATTCCCCAGGGTCAGGGCCACCACATTCCCCACTTTTTAGCATCCAGGGCCATGAGATTCCCCACCCCCTA